>Ga0187893_10001311_pt1 | contig 60724 bp, 47 predicted proteins | sample MA1701074metaG_FD_139574 | JGI IMG/M metagenome (GOLD analysis project Ga0187893, IMG submission 139574) | White microbial mat communities from a basaltic lava cave in the Kipuka Kanohina Cave System on the Island of Hawaii, USA - MA170107-4 metaG ... | reverse complement strand
TTCTCCTCCGGCCGTACAACCCACCCCGGCTGGGCAGGTGCCGCTGCCGGCGCAATCCGCCGGGCTTTGACAGTAGTAGCCCGTCAGGGGTCCGGGTCCGCTGCACACGTTGTTCAAGGTCGTGTCGAAGGTCGAGAAGTTGGGCTGGGCGCGGTTCGGCGGGTTGCCGGGCTGCGGATGATATAAATCCACCGCCACCACCTTCAAGGCCGTCCCGCTTCCCGTGGCCACCGCGGATGGCGGACCCGTAAACGAAAGCGCCCGGGTCTTACCTCCGGCGGAGTCCGGCGTCACCCCCGGCGGGTCGCACGCATCGGGCCGACCATTGTCGTTCAGATCGTTCACCAATAGGGAAAGCACTACCGACGGTGTCACAGCCCCCGAGACTTCGTACGACCATTGGGCTGCACTGGTCAGACTGCGCTGATAGCCGACGGTGGCCGACGCGCCGTGGCTATAGGCCGCGCTTTGGAAGTCCGTGTCCGCGTAGAGATACTGAGCGAGAATGCCCCCGACGGGGTTCTCATAGATCTGAACCTGGAAGGTGGCCTCGTCGCCATTAACCGCGCCATCGGCCAAGTCAAACTGCTCCAGGTCGTCCCACTGAACAATGAAGGTCTGGTTGGGAGTCGAACCGATGGTTCCGTAGTAGACGTTGCCTGTGGTTTCATGGAGATCGTCCCAGTAGACAAGCATGCCGGGATTGCCGCCGAAGGCATTCGCGTGCGGCAGTGGTTGGTTGACCACCGGGCCCAACTGCGTGCCGGGGACAAAGCCCACACCCCCGTTATTGCAGATGCTGACCGTCGGTCCGCCGACTCCTGGCAGGGCAAAGGGCATGGTCACGTTGACGGCCGCGTCATCTCCCAGGTTCAAGGGCGTCCCGGTTACGGCGATATCCACGAAGCCGAGCACTGCGGGTCGAGTTGAGATCACCGAGGCCACATCGCCCAACTCACACTCATCGGGGACGTCGTTGGGCTGGCAGTCGGAAGCGCCGCCGGTGATGTCGCACTCGTCGGGGATGGTGTTGTCGTTGCAGTCCTCCACCGTTCCCGAGGCGATCTCGCACTCATCGAACTCTCCGTTCGGCTGGCAGTCGGACGGCGATTCGCAAAAATCGGGGATCTCGTTGTTGTTGCAGTCGCTGGACGTCGCGGGCGCGTCGGTAAGCAGTTGAAAGGCCATGTTGGGCACGGAACACGCCGCGCTCGCGGTCGTCCACGGGCCGTAGAGCCAATCCGTGCCCGAAACGGTGGTCGTCAGCGCGCTTCGCTGACCGTTCTCCGCAGACGTGGTGTGCCATCCCCAGAACGAGGCGGCGGCGCTGTTTGCAGTCGGCACTTCGAGGCAAGTTCCGGCGGAATCAACGAACTTCTTGCCCACCACGGCTTGGATGTCCAGGTCGTAATAGAAGCACTGTTCCTCATGAAATCCGTCCGCTTGCGCGGGGGTCTGACTGCTGCGGGTGTCCACGTTGGCGTGAATCAGGCAACACGCGGCCAAATCCGCGCGGTACTCTCGCACCGGGTGGCCGTCGCAAGCGCCAAGGCTCGTCAACGTAGCTGGCGCTACGGCCGAGTCGCAGAAATAGAGACCCAGCGGCTCAGCCGGCGCGCCACCGGTGGAAAGCGGCTCGTGGAAACTGATCAGCCAGCCGTCGATCGTCGCAGCGCCGAGATTACTTCCCCACCACCGGACGGTGTGGATCGGGCGCCCGTCGGAGATGAAATCGTCGGCGTAGACCACGTTGGGGTCCATATCGCTCAGATCGATCTCGGAGGCGAGGTCCTTGCCCGTGCTGTCGGCTCGCTGGTCGAACTTGATGCCCAGCTCGATGAGGGCCAGATCGATCTGAATTCTTCGCTGCGTCGGCGGGACGCAGTGCCCGCCGACCGGGTCACCGGTCGTGCGCAGGGCTTCGAAGATGTCTTGCACGCTCGCCGTGGGGCTGACCTGCTTGAGAACGGCCCAAGCCCCGGCGACGTGCGGCGCGGCCATCGACGTCCCTGTATAGCTCGCGTAGTTGGTGTTGGAGGAGCCGAAAGTATTGGAGGACAGGATCGAGGTCCCCGGCGCGTATAGGTCCAGCAGGGTCGGGTGAAAGTTGCTGCCACCATTCTCCACGTCGCTGTCGGTGGTGTTGCCCACGGCGATGGCCGTGGAGATGCAGCCCGGCCCGGAGATGCCGTCGCAGAAGCCATTGTTTCCGGAGGCGATGACTGTGGCGATGCCCACGGCGCGGAGGTTGTCGATGGCCGTCTTGACGCCGATGTTGTCCGCGTCGCAAAACGCCTGGTTATCATAGAAGCCACCTCCGAGGCTCATATTGGCCGAGGCGATGTTGTAGGTCGTGCGAAGCGAATACACATAATCCAGCCCGGCGATCTGGTCCGAGCCGTAGGAGCGGACCGCGCCGTCGGAGAACTGAGAGAAAACCTGGATAGCGATGATATCCGCCCCGCGGGCGATGCCGTAAAGAGGGCCGCCGGCTCGCGTCGGAGCGTTTCCCGTGGCGATGCCGGTGACGTGTGTGCCGTGGTCGTTGCTGGGGAACGTCGCATGGTGCTGCGCGGCATTCCCGCCGACCTGGGTTTCCAGCCCATTGGGACAGTCGCCGGCAGCGCCGTCGTTTTCGCCGGCAGCGAAGCACGCCTGCACGATGTCTTTCTCGACTCCCGCACTCGTGAAGAATTGGTGGGTGGCGCGAATGCCGGTGTCGAGGATCGCCACGTACCATCCCGCCCCATCGTAACCTTGCGTCCAGGCCGCTGACGCGCCGGTGATGTTGACGGTGTTATTGAGAGTCGGTTCGGCAACGTGGTCCTCGTGAACGATCGTTACGCCCGGGGACATCTCAAGGGCGTCGAGGGCGGCTGCGGAAACGGTGAGGGCGACGAAGGGGACGGATCCGTACGTTCGGTTGATGGTGTGCGCGGTGCCGACGAGCTTGCCGAGCTCAGCTTGCCGGCTGGCGCCGATGGCCTGGGAGAGCTGACCGTCGGCGAATGCCACCGCATTTCGACCCCTGGCCGATCGCGAGGTCGTCGCCAATTGATCGTAGTTAGGCACGTCGAGTCCGACAATCACGCGCACCGAGCCGTCGGCCCGCGCGCTTGCGCGGAGGCGCTCAAACTGCGCCTTGCGTCGAGCAACGGTCGCGGTCTCGGTCGCGCCGATCGGAGACACCACGGGCTGTCGAGGCGCTTCATTGCCAGTCGGCAACCCGTCGCCCGCGACTACCACACCCAGGCACACCGCGACGCCAATGGTCGCCAGCCCCACTCCCTTTCGAACCATGCCTTACTTCCCTTTCCGCTGAGCGGCCCCCCGCCGTGGGACCGCGCGCATCCACTCCGCGACATCCGTTGGACCAGAGTAAGCTGCGTAAAGATCACCGGCGGCGCGATGGCCATGAGATCACGGCGCAGTCGCCTTCAGACAAGCTGTCCGCTGGATCAGACCCCCCGACGCCCCCCGGTCGCCACCTTCCGATAACACCGCGAGTATACCCTGTGCGCCCCGCGAATACAAACCCAAAAAATACCCCCAGGCCGAGTGAGTTCCGGGTGATCCAGATGCGCCCGAGTCCGGGTTTCCATTCATTGCAGGCGTTGTCCGATAGATAACCGCGATGTTCTCGGAACCGGCTTTGGCTAACGCAGGCGCCGCGCGCAAGGGCAGCCCACGCGGCGTCTATTGGGTAGTCGCCGCGGTGGCAGTCGCCGCCCATGCGCTGTCGCTCGCCGGGGCGCAGCTTTGGGTATACCCGGACTCGATTGATTACATCCAACTGGCCGGGGGCATCGCCGATCGAGGGGACCTCTCCCACGAGCTGTTCCTGATTCGCACGCCGGGCTATCCGGTCTTTCTCGCGGCGATTTTCACCCTGTTCGCTCAAAGCAGCCCGATGGTCATCCTCGTCCTGCAGCACGCCATGGCCGTGGGCACGGCGTTGTTGGTGGCCGCGATCGGCTGGCGGCTCACCGGACGGCGCAGCGTAGCGCTTCTCGCGGGGGCGCTTTGCGCATGCAGCTTTCAAATTCTCGCCTACGCCAACATGGTGTTGACCGAAGCGCCCTTCACACTGACGCTCACGGCGTTCCTTTATGCGTCGATCCGCTTCGATGATAGCGGGCGGTGGCGCTGGCTCGTGGGCGCGTCGATCCTCGCGGGCGTCGGGTACTTGCTCCGGCCCGTTTGTCTCTATCTATTGCCCGTGTGCGCGGCGCTCGGCGCGTGGCAAGCCTTCAAGACGCGGTCCGATGATCGCCGAGCACGGGTCTGGCGAGCAGCCGGTATGAACGGGGCCTGTGCGATCATCCCTGCGCTGGCGGTCGCAGCACCGTGGATGATCATCAGCGCTGTTTCACTTCGCAGCCTTCAGGCCACGCGCTGCCTCGATTACATGTACTACCTGCGGGCGGCGACCTTCGATGGATTGGATTCCACGCGCAGCGACGCGATGCGCGACATCCACGCGGTCATCCGTGAGGCTCAGCAGAGCGGGCAACTGCCAGCGGATGCCGACTATCGCGACCGGGCAACGGTTATCAAGGCCTACCAAGTCGTGCGCGGGCTCTCATTCACTGAATCCAGCGCGATCCTGGGGCGGGCCGGGCGCGATCTCATGCGTGAGCATCCCTGGCCGATCTTCACGGGGACCTTCAAGTACGCCGCGTGGATGCTGCTGTCCCCCGACCCGGTGTATCGCTTTCATCCCGGCGGAGCGCCGGGCATCGGTGGGCGGCGCGATCGCAGTGCGATCATCCTAAATGCGGGAACCTACGCCTTCGGTGACGGATCGTGGGAACACGTCCTCCGCGACTACCGAAACTATTTACCGCTGCGAGACGAGCCGACGCGATTCACGCCGGCGGCGACGACGGTTGCAACGCAGTTCCACCGATACGCGGAGCAAGGCCCGGCAATCCCCGTGCTCGTGGATTCGCCCTTCGAAGCATGGATGCTCCTTTGCCTCCTGGGCGGCGCCGCATCCGTCTTCGGCCGGCGACGCGCCGCATGGAGCCTGCTGCTCGCGGTGGTCACGCTTCACGTGCTCGTCTCGGCATTCCTGAGCGGTCCGCAGACCAGGTACGTCGCCCCGGTGAAGCCGGTTCTGTGTCTGTACGCCTCGGTGGCGCTGTTTCTCTTGCCCGCGCGAGTGTTCGCGGGCGTTCAACGCGCAGCGGCTGCCTTAAGTCGTTGGATGGGCAGGGCGGGTCACCCGGCCGGCCCGATCGTCGCGGTTACGGCCGTTGCTCTTTGTGTTGAGGCACTCGTATGGTCGGCCTCGCATCTGTGGATCGTGCCGACGTCGCTGGAGTATCTGGAGCTGGCTCGCGAGGTGGCCGAGCGCGGCGACCTCCGCAACGAGCTCTTTCTGCTCCGCACGCCCGGTTATCCCCTGATGTTGGCGGCGGTTTTTCGTGTTTTCGGATCCCAGAGCGCTGCGGCCTTGTTGCTGATTCAGCATGCAATGACGGTGCTGGTTAGTGTCTTCATCGCTTTGACGGCGTGGGAAATCACCCGGCGAAAGGGTGCGACGTTCATCGCGGGCGCCCTGGCGGCGTGCAGCCTGCAGGTGATCGCTTTCGCCAACCAGATCATGACCGAGACGCCCTACACCTTGGCGCTCGTGGCCGGCGTGTACTTCGTCGTGAAATATGATCGTCGGGGCGGGCCACGGACGCTGGTATGGGCGTCGCTGCTTGCCGGAGTCGCCTACCTCTTGCGTCCCATGGGACTGACGCTCGCAGCGGTGCTCGCCGTGGTCGCTGCGCAACGCGCCTGGGGAAACGGGGTCGTTCAGCGGCCTCGCTGGAAACTGCGCCCCCTCCTTTCCTCGCAGCTCGCGGCGCTGGGGCCGATGGCCCTTCTCATCGCGCCGTGGTGGATTCACAACCAAGCCGTCCACCGTGCAAACTCGTTCGGACGGTGCTTCGATTTCGCCCTCTATAACCGGGCCGCGAATGTGGAGCGCTCGGTCGAGACTTCGAACGAGCGATTGGACGAAATCAGGGACGTGGTCGCGCAGGCCAAGTCCCAAGGGCGCCTCGATTCCGACGCCGACGAGGGGATGGCCTGGACCGTGTGGCAAGCTTATCGGGCGGTCGACGGCGCGTCGCTCACAGAATCGAGCGAGGTGCTGGGCGCGGCCGCGAAACGCAAACTCATGGAGGACCCCGTGGGGATTCTGTGGGGAACCGCCAAGTACTCCGCGTGGATGCTGCTCACGCCCGATTCCAGCTATCGCTATCACCCCGATGGGGCCAGAGGCGTGGCGGGGAAGCGTCCATCGGATGAGGAGATCTTCGACTCGGCCATGTATCTCGATCCGCTGAAGGCCGCGCTGGTGCCATACAGCGAGTACGTTCCGCTCCGCAGCGGCCCGACGCCGACCACGGCGCTGTGGAGCACGATCAACCGCTGGTTCGTTCGTTACGTTGAGCGCGGCGCGCCGGTCATCGGCATCGCCGATTCGCTATACGAGGAGATCACTCTGATTTGCCTGGGCGGCGGGATGCTTTCGTTGTTCGGGAGAAATCGCGGGGCATGGCTGATCATCGTCGCGGTGGTCGCCTTGCAGATTGTCCCCTCCGCCTTCGTGGCCGGGATCGGCCCGCGCTACGCCGTGCCGGTTCAGCCGCTGATCAAGCTGTACGCCGCCGTGACGGTTATCACGATCGCACACCCAGTTCTGCGGGCCGCTCAGGCCGCAGCGGCCGCAACTCGCGAATTCGCGCGCGGTCGGGCAGTCGTCCTGGTCCGCTGACGAATGTACATGCCTGGGCGGCCTTTCATCCCGCGGCGCGCCGGACCGGAAATGAGTTGCGGAAGTCAGCCTAATTCCCTATGGGACTACATCGCTGGGCGTCGCGGTGGCTCACTGGTCAACGCGACGGTATAATCCAATTGATATGCACCCGATCGGCCAGCATTCGCCCGACGAACCCGGCCCGCACTATTACGGCGAGCAGGACGAGAACGGCGTAGATCTGTCCCTGATTCGCGAGAACCTCAAACTCACTCCCTTGGAGCGCATTCGACGAGGCGATCTCGCCCGCCGACAGACGCTGCGATTGTTGGAGTATGGACGCCGACACCACGAAAACGCCGTTCGAACGAATCGTTGAGCTACTCTCGTCCCGCGGAGTGGAGTTCATCGTCATTGGCGGACAGGCGGAAACCCTTTACGGGAGCGCCCGGGTTACATTCGATACGGATCTCTGTTACCGTCGCACGGCAGACAATCTCCAGCGCCTGGCTGCGGCCCTGAATGTCCTGAAACCGATTCTGCGCGGCGCGCCTCCGGACTTGCCCTTTCGCATCGACGCCGAGTCGCTCGCCCTGGGGTGCAACTATACCTTCGCGACCAGCGAGGGTGATCTCGACTTTCTCGGGTACGTGGAGCCCTTGGGCGGATACGATGAACTCGTTGGGCACGCCGAGACGATTCAATTCGGCGACCTCAGCGCCAAGGTCATCGGACTTGAAGACTTAATCCGAATCAAGGAACACCTGCGCCGGCCCAAGGACCGTGAATCGCTCGCTCAGCTCCTGGCCATTCGGAAGCTCCGCAACGCGAAGTAACGTGAGCGACGTAAGGCTGGACGCAGCCGGGCTTGACTCTCGCGGCCGTGTCTGAGACGCTTACGCGGGTCAACACAAAGGGTTTCGCATGGAGGCGATCGTTTGCGGGATTGATCCGGGGTTGGGGGCGACGGGATACGCCGTCGTTCGGATGAACGGCGGGCGGGCGGCGATACTGGACGCGGGGGTTTGCCGATCCCAGCCCGCGGCTGGCTTGGCCGCACGGCTGGCCTGCGTCGAGCACGACATCAACGCCGTCCTCACCGAGCACTGCCCGGGCGTGGTCGCCGTAGAACAGCTTTATTCCCATTACAACCATCCGCGAACCGCGATTCTGATGGGCCACGTGCGAGGCGTCGTTCTGCTCGCGGCGGGGCGCATGGGCATCGACGTACGCAGCTACTCGGCGACGCGGATCAAGCGATACCTCACGGGCAACGGGCGAGCCAGCAAAATGCAAGTCCAACGTGCAATCCAATTGACGCTCGGACTCCCCAAGCTCCCCGAGCCGGCCGACGTTGCCGACGCCCTGGCGATCGCCCTTTGCTGTGCGGACGAGACGGGGAAAGGCACGGAGGCACGAAGGCACGAAGGCACGAAGACGACGCGCACGCGACACCAAGACAATTGGCGATTGGCAATTGGCAACCGACCATTCCGGGGAGCGATGCGCCGATGATTGTTCGCTTGACGGGCACGCTCGCCGAAGTCTTCGAGGATTCGATCATCCTCGAGCGCGAGGGCGTGGCTCGCGAGGTTCTCGTGCCGCACTTTGCGATTGCGGAACTGGCCGCCTATCGAGGGCAGCAGGTTGCCCTGCACACCATGCAGTTTTATGAAGGCAATCATTCGTCGGGGAACCTGATTCCGCGAATGCTGGGTTTCTTGCACCGCGAGGATCGCCTTTTCTTCGAGCGGCTCCTCGACGTGAAGGGCATCGGACCCAAGAAGGCACTGAAAGCGCTGAGCCAGCCGGTGCGGCGGATCGCCTCGTGGATCGAGTCCGGCGACGCCAAGGAGTTGGCACGCCTGCCGGGCATCGGCAAGCGCGCCGCGGAGTTGGTGATTGCCACGCTTCGCGGGAAGATGGAGGACCTGGCCGTGGCTGGAGCGCCTGGAACGCAACCGGCCCAGCTCTCCACCGCCCAGCGCGACGCGCTGGAAGTTCTCGTCGCCTGGGGCGACGGGCGCGGCGAGTGCGAGCGCTGGCTGGAACGCGCCGTCCAGTTGCACCCCGGACTCGACTCCGCCGGCGACTGGGTGAAAGCGGCGTACCGCGTTAAGGCGGGAGTGGAGGGATGACTTGTCATGCTGAGCGAAGCGAGGCATCTACGTCGCGAGCTAGACCCTTCGCTTCGCTCAGGGTGACAGGCTCCGAACAGCAATGAGCCGTGATCGCGTCATTACTGCTCAGCCTCGCGCCGGCGATGAGCCGGTGGACGCCGCCCTGCGCCCCAAGCGGCTGGCGGACATGGTGGGGCAGACGGCGGTCATTGAGAAGTTGCAGATCGCCATGGATGCGGCCAAGCGCCGCGGTGAGCCGCTCGAACACATCCTGCTCGATGGTCCGCCGGGACTGGGAAAGACCACGCTGGCCAACGTGATCGCGCGGGAGATGACCGGCAATCCGCCGCGGATCACTTCGGGCCCGTCCCTAGCCAAGCAGGCCGACCTGATGGCGATGCTCACCAACTTGGAAACCGGCGACGTGCTCTTCATCGACGAAATCCACCGCCTGCCGGCCATCGTCGAGGAGTTTCTCTATCCGGCCATGGAGGACTTCCGCGTCGATTTCACCATCGAGGGCGGCCTCTCCGGTCGGGTCGTCAACTTCGCATTGAAGCATTTCACACTGATCGGGGCTACCACCCGCGCGGGGATGCTCACCGGCGCGCTGCGCGACCGCTTCGGTCACCGCTACCACTTAGACTTCTACACGCCCGACGAGCTCACCACGATCCTGGAGCGCTCCGCGAAGCGCATCGAACTGCGCCATAAGCCGAGCACTTTGGAGACCATCGCTGCCCGCAGCCGCGGCACGCCGCGAGTGGCCAATCGGCTGCTTAAGCGAGTGCGCGACTACGCCCAAGTCCGCGGCGACGGCGTACTCACCGCTGCGATCGTTGACGAAGCGCTGGACGTCCAGCAGGTGGACGCCCTCGGCCTGGACGAGCTCGACCGCGCGTTTCTGACGGCCCTCATCAAGGTCTACAACGGCGGCCCCGCCGGCATCGAGGCCCTCGCCGCCACCATGGGCCAGGAACGCGATACCCTCGAAGACATGGTCGAACCGTACCTCCTCCAGATCGGCTTCGTCATCCGCACGCGGCAGGGCCGCCAGGCTACCAAAGACGCCCACGAACACTTGGGCCTACCCATCCCCAGCAACGGCAAGCCCGCCTACCCGACGCTGTTCTAAGCGCTGGCGAGCGAGGAGCGGCGAGTGTGCCAAACGGCCGACTAGGTCCTTCTCGATCTGCTTTGTTTGCGGCGGAGAATGTGGTACAAGAAAAAGCACCATGCGTTCGTGGCGACGCATCAAGCCCTCTCTCGTGCGGTCCATGATCGCCGTTGCCGTGCCCTTCCGAGTCGCGCTCGCCGGCGGCGCGTCGACGGGGTTGGTTCCTATCACCGAGCTGGGTTCGGGAACCTATCAAGGGTTCGAAGGCGGGCTCTATCCGGGCGGGAGTAACACCATGCCCGGCTCGCATCTGTCCGCCGGCTTGAGCCTGGCGGCGCAGGTCGTGCCGCGGGATGCGCTGGGCAATCCCGACCCCGACGGCTTCATCGTGATGATCTCCGTAGGCATGTCCAACACCACGCACGAGTTTGGCCCGTTCGAGCGGCAGGAGGACTTGAGCGTCAATCGAAACGCGCGCCTGCTCATCATCAACGGCGCTCACGGCGGGCAGACGGCATCGGAAATCAAGAGCCCCACGTCGGGCTACTGGAACCTGGTCGATGATCGTCTTGCGGCGCTCAACGTCACCCAGCAGCAGGTGCAGGCAGCGTGGGTGAAGGAGGCCAACGCCGGGCCGCCCAACAACTTTCCGATCCACGCTCAAGACCTGGCGGCCGACATGCGCGGCGTCGTGCAGACGCTGCGCGACCGATTCCCCAACCTGCGGCTCTGCTATTTGTCGTCGCGGATTTACGGCGGCTACTCCGGCGGCGGGCTGAATCCCGAGCCGCAGGCCTATGAGGGCGCGTTCTCCGTGAAGTGGCTCATCGAAGACCAGTTGAGCGGCGATGCGGATTTGAACTTCGATCCGGGGATCGGCCCGGTGGAAGCGCCGTGGCTGGCGTGGGGACCGTATCTTTGGGCCGATGGGCTGACCCCGCGCGCCGCGGACGGACTGATCTGGGCGCAGTCGGACATGGAAGCCGACAACGTCCATCCTTCGCCGAGCGGCGAGCAGAAAGTGGCCGACCTGGTGTCCGGGTTTTTCGGAAGCGATACGACCACGCTGGCGTGGTATGCCGCGCAGCCCGGCTTATCGCTGCGCAGCGTCGACGCGATCGCCGACGCCCATGTCGCCCTGCCGCAGCCGGCTCAGAACTTCGGAACGCTGTCCACCTTGCAGCTCGCGTCCGGAGCTTCGGACAGCGACGTGTTGCTGAAGTTCGATGTCACCGGCGTGACCGAGCCCATTCTCTTCGCCAAGCTGTCGTTTCGCATCCCGGCGACGACAGGCGCTCCACGGGCGAATGTACGCACCGTCGCCGACGACTCGTGGAGTGAAACGGGCGTAACCTGGAACAACGCCCCAGCCGGCGCAGAGCCGCCGATCATCACCACGGGAGCGATCTCCCGCGATGGCAGCCTGAGCGCGGGCGTGACCCAGGCCGTCCTCGACGATCCGGACGGGATCGTGTCCCTGCGGTTGTCCGCGCCGAGCAGCACCGGCTTGTATCATTCACGGGAGAGCGGTCAGCCCCCGCGCCTCGTTCTCATCGTGGAAACGGCGGCCGGCCCTCCGGTTCCCACGCTTTCGCCGTGGCCCATGACAGTCCTGTTCGTGATCGTGCTTGCCGTCGGCGTGTGCATGATCCGACGGCGCATGCGAAGTGCGTCTTGAAATACGCCCAGCGTGGACCCGGCTTGACAATGATCGGCATGTGGTTGCTGCGAACCGAGTCTGAACTCGTTCTCAAGAGCCGCCGCGTGGTTCCACGGCGGCTGCTCCAATCGGGGTTCGTTTTTCGCCATCCGACTTGGAATGAAGCGGCGCGCGATCTGTCTACCAGATGGCGCGCCGAAAACTGAGATTAGGTCTTGGGCCGCGAGACAAATCCCGACGGCTGAATCGCTAGTTCGAGCCGTCGTCGCGGGACTTAGCTTGGGCCTGGACATCTTCCTCGACGAACTCCTCGAAGGACTGCTCGGGTTGGGCCGGTGACAGGATCGCTTCGCTGGTCATCACGCCTTCACTGGCGATGGAATCAAGGCACGGCTCGGAGGGCGTGAATGCAAAGGCGTCGTCCGCATCGACGTCGATCTGATCCCAGCAACGCGTCTCGTTGATCACCACGGATAGAAGGGCCTCGAGGTCCGCGAAAGCCATGGCCCAGTCCGTATCCTCTTCGGCGGGCAGCGACGCCGGGTCGCAGGGCTCGGCATCCATCGGCTCCGCCGACGCCGTCGGGTCTTGGGAGTCGACCTCCGGTGCCGCTTCCATCTCCGTGTGAACCGTGGGCGTCTCGTCATGCACGAATTCGTCGAGCGCCGCCTCGCTTTGGGGCGCGTCATCGACGATCTGCGTGGGCAGCCCGTCGTTCACATCGAACGGCGACGCCACGTACTCGTGGAGGGGCATGTTCATCTCGTAGCGAAGCAGGGCGACCTTCGCCTCCAGCTCCTCAAGCATCATCCACGACTCGCGGATGGACCCAACGGCGGGTGTATCGTCCTCAGGGAAGATGGCGAGGACCTCGTCCTCATCGGCTTCGAGCACGGGAAGATACTCGGCGGGCAGGGGCTGCGTCGTCGGATGGATCGTCGCGTCGGGCATCATCGCATCGTCGTCGACCAACGCCGCGAAAGCGGGCGCGTCCTCTGTCGAGTTCGGCTCCATTGCGGCCGGCGGTTCCGCCATCACGTCGGCAACTACCTCCGTGGGCGGGATGACCGGGTCGCGATCTTCCGCGACCGGTTCGTCGAGAACAGGCGGCTGGGCCGCAGCGGGCTCGGCTTCGCGCTCACTCAAAACGACCGTCGGTTGCACGTCGACGACGGGCGGTGTCCTGACCGCCGCCCGTGCGACGATTTCCTCGATCATCGCGAAGATGTCGTCGGCGCTGGGCGGCTCGTCAGTGGAGGATCCCTGGACTACGGTGGGAGCGACGGTGGGCTCAGGTTCCGGGGTCACGGTCTCGGCGACGGCTCTGTGGGCATCGAGCGCATCGGCCTCCGTCTTCGCGGCGTTGATTCGCGCATTCAGTTCCGCCAATTGGATCCGCGCGGAGTTGAACTCCGGGTCCAAAAACAAAGTGTGCTCGAAGGCGATCGCTGCGTCGCTATAGCGCCGTTGGCCACGGAACAACAGGCCTAGGTTGTAGTAGGCGTCCGTCTCCGGCAGGACCTGCCGGAAACTCGCCAGCGCTTCGTCAAATCGCCCCGTTTTGGCCAGGACCAATCCGAGATTGATGTTCGCTCGCGCGAACGTGGGTTGCAACTGAAGGGCGCGTCGCAGCTCGCGCTCCGCCTGGTCCAACTGTTCCGTCAGCAGGTATTCAAAACCGAGGTTGTTGCGAATCGCGGCGTTGTCCGGGCGCAGCTCGGCGGCGCGGCGCAGCGCGCTAAGAGCTTCGTCATGCCGCCCGACGGCGCTGAGCACCAAGCCCAGGCGATGGTACGCGGCCAGATAGTGGTGGTTGAGCGCCGTCGCCTTGCGGTACTGCACGAGGGCCTGATCCACCTGACCCTGCCGCTCGAGGAGCATTCCCGCCGCGAAGTGCGTCTCGGGCAGGATTTTCGGCGGTTTTTCGTCTTCGACGTTGCGCAGCGACTTGTCGTTGGTAGGACGCCCGGCGGGCCGGGTGGAGCGCATGTTCGGGTAGTCGGACCGGGCACAACCGGCCGTACACAACGCCGTCACGACGAAGAGAACGCGTTTGCTTTTCGGTCGCATAGTCTATCTCGCTGAGTCCTACGCCTCGTCACCTCGGAAACCCAAACTACTTCGACCCGGACGGCCCGCTGGTCAGGTTCAGGGGGCCTGTCGTGCTTCCCTGCTGATTCGGCGTAGCGGTGCCCTTGAGGTCCACGATGATCGCCCGGTCCGCGGCCATGCCATGCCCGCCGGAGATCATGGCCTTGATCTCCACGCGCCCCATCTCGCAACCCGTCGTCGCCAGGTACTCCCGGACGTGCTCGAGGCGCTGCTTGACCAGCTTGTCGTCCGTCATGTACGTCTCGTAGCGGACGGTCCCGCCGTAGGTGTCGAGCAGTGGCGCCATGCGATTGAGCCGCGCCGCGCCCGTGCCGCTGATCTCCGCGGTATGGGCGACGAAGTGGAAGTCCGCGACGGTCATATCGCTCAAGATCGCGTTGTCGACCATGTCGTTGAAGGGTTGGTTCCGCGCCTTGCTGCGCGAATGGTCCATCTTCTCGTGCTGAATGTCGGTGGCCGTGAGCGGATCACGACACCGCTGGCACGAATCGCATCCTGCGGCGGCTAGGGTGATCGCGCCTGGGACCAAGATCAAGGCAAACGACTTTGCGAACATGTCTTTACTCCTGTACGGTTTGGCACGGCCGATATCCTCGCCTGTCTTTCCTCGTCTACCCGGCCGCCCCTTGTTATCGAGCACTTTTGGGAATGACCTTCGCAAATTATCGGGCGCGTTACGCCCCACGACATCGCTTCCGTCGGGCCGCACGAGTCCAATAAAGCCGCGTTGTCAGCACAGAAAGACGCCCTCCGAGCGCCGCGTCTCGGCAGCGACATCGGGAGCGCCCCGCGCGCCAGCCTTGCTAGAATGCCCGCGCATGACTACCTGCCAGGAGCAGCGCGGTTGGGATTCGCTGGCCTTCGCGCTTGAAGTCGTCGCCGAGAACGCGGGTATCGCGATCGATCATGACGACCTCTGCGCCCTAATGGGCCTGCCGTGGCTGGGGTGCGCGGTGCCCCACGGCGAGGACATGTCCCGCTGGTCGATGCACGCTCGCGATGCGTTCCTGATCGAAGCTGGCCGGTTGTTTGGCATGCAAATCCGGGAGATTCATCCGCCCCGCGCCGCCCGTGGCCTCGACCGGGCCGCGGAGTTCGATCAACACTTCGACGCAAGCTATCGCCCGCTGATTCTGCGGGCCCTCGAGCACCACCAGCCCGTCCTCGCCTGGCAGGGCTGGCAAGGCGACAGATCTTTGTCATGGGGGCTGATTCACGAGAAGTGCGCGGACGGAGTGGGGTTCCGCGGCGCGACGTACTGGTCGGCATCCGAGCGAGCTTGCGATGCGATCGTCCCGCTGGTCCGCCCACCGACGCAGGTGTACATCGTGGAACGAATCACGCCCTCCGTAGCGCAAGGCGAGTCGATCCTCGACGCGTCCTTGGAGCACGCGCGGGCTGCGTTTCGCAATGAACTGGCGGATCGTTGCGGCCTCGTAACCGGAACGGCAGCATGGAACGAGTGGATCGCGCGGTTCCAGAACGGTAAGGCCGACGACGGCTCCGAGCAATGCGCCGCAAGTATTCGGGCGAGCTTGGAGTGCGGCCTGCGATTCCTGGCGCGATACCATGGGCGTGCGCCGGCGCATGGTGCTCACGCGGTGGAGACCCTGGAACGCGAATCGCAGCAGATGCTTCGCGCGTTGGAGGGCTTTTGTCGCCCTACGCCGTCGCCGCGAACTCGTGATGAGCGATTGGATCAACTTCGGCGGGCGCGCGATGCCGCGGCCCGGGCGGGTGAGGCGCTCGCACGGCGATCCGGTCCGCGGCCATGAGTCGGCGGTACAACGTTGCGAGGTCGTCGCGAAACCGCCCCAAGGCGAATCGTGTCTCCGCCAGAGCACGACCGGCCTGCCCCTGGCGCTCCCGCATCGCCGAGTCGCCGGCGAGTTCGCGCATCGCCGCCGCCAGAAGGTCGGGCCGTCCAGCAGGAACGAGCAAACCGCTGTGCCGATCGGCGATCACTTCGGGCAACCCTCCCACGCGCGAAGCAACCACCGGCAGCCCGCAGGCCATCGCTTCAAGGACAGCCAGCGGCATGCCTTCGTGGTGGCTGGGCTGAACGTAGACGTCGGCTCGCGCCAAGAGCCGCAACTTCGCCTCTCCACGCACCGGGCCGACGTATCGGGCAATTCCGTCGAGCTCGCGGTCGCTGATCTTCGCGGTGAGCACGGACTCATCACCGGCGCTTCCCGGCGGCCCGGCCAGGACGACCTCGAACGCGACGCCCGTCCCATGCAGCGTTGCACAGGCGTTGAGCAGATCGTCCACGCCCTTCCATTCATCCATTTTCGCAAGCAGGAGAAACCGGCACGGGCCCTCGTGTCGTGCTGTCGAATGAGTGCTTCTCGCACTCACTGCGTTCTCGATCGTGACCACCCGAGCCTGTGGAGCCGCGCGGAACAACTCGGTCTTCCAGGCGTCCGACAAGGCGATCACGCAGTCCGCGGAAGTGAGCACCCGTCGAATGAGCCGTCGTCGCAGGCGGCCCGCCGTGCGACAGAACTGATCGAACGAAGCGCCGTGAATGTGCACAACGACGCGACACCCGGCTCGCCGGGCGAGCCAGGCGTCCACGGCGCTTCGGTAGAAGGAAAACCCGCTGCACGTGTGCAGGTGAACGATGCTCGCTTCGGCTCGGAGAATCGCCCGCCGCAAGGAACGAACGTGACGCAAATGCCGCCAACATCGGCGACGGAGGGGCTCGTCCTCGGCCGGCGAGGTGGTGATCGGGTGGCAGGAGAGCGCGAAATCGCCGCCAAAATCGAGCGCCACCATTTGCCCCACGACTCCGGCCATTCCGCCGATTTCATCGGGCTTTGGCCCTACCACGAGTACGCGAGTGGGGTTGGCGTGCGAACTCACGGCATCGCCTCGGCGGGCTGATCCGTGACGCGACCTCCGCTTCCTTCGAGTAGCGCGACGAATGCAGCGGCTTCGGTCGGCAGGAACTGCGGATCAGGGGGCGCGGAACTGGATCGAGAAAGGCCCGCAGCGCCGCCCAGCGCCATGAGCACGGTCCTCCACCGTCCCCGACGGCCGCCACCGCTCTGCGGGTCCGCGTGATCCTGGATGATCCCCAGAAGGCGACGGGCCGTCTGCGGCAGGGCGTATTCCCGGCAAACGTATTCCCGGCCCGCAAGATTGAAATCCGCATCTCGCTCCAGTGCCCGAATCGACGCCAGGAACGCTTCGAGTGATCCGGCGTATTGGGTGTGCGGCGTCGAGTGCGTGGCAATCACGTGCCGCCCGTGACAAAGAGCTTCGAGCGATAGCCGCGAAAGCACCCCGTCCATCCGTGGCTGAAGGACGACCGTGGATCGCTTGATCGTGCGGGCGATGTCGTCAGTGGTTCCCAACGATTCAACATTGCGAAACGGGGAATAGTCGCCGGCTGAGTCGCCGAGGATCAGGAAACGAACCTGCGGGAGGCGGCGAATGAGTCCGTCCACCCACTTGCCGCCGCAGAATTCCCGCCGCGCCGTCGGAAGAGAGCAGAGCACAGTGAAGGTCGCGGGCAGCGGCTCGGGCAGGCTCGTATTCTCAAGGTGTACACTCACCACGGGACCGGCTTGGGCGGCAACGCCGATCCGCGCGAGTTCTTCTACCAGCGGCGGAGTCCTGGCGAGCTGGACCGCGCCCAAGCGCACCAGAGCGCGGGCGAACACGCGTGACGCGGGATCGTACTTGGCCCAGAGGACATCGCGCCCGGACCAGTAGCGCACGATCGCTTTTCCCCGCAGCCGCAAGAGCGCCAACCGGCGCAGGAGTAGGGCATCGGTGGGCGCGTCGATGACGACGTGGATGACGTCGGCCCGGCGGGCATGCCGGCGTGGATCGGTTTGCCCATCGTCGAAGGATACCTCCACGCCCCAGTCGGCCAGCGCGCGAGCATGGTGGGAGCTGATGCTCATGCCGTCATCCGGCTCGCCGATGAAGTGGACGTGCATGCTCAAGGACCCGCGGCGGCAAGCGCGTGTTCTGCGCGCACACCACCGTGCCCGTCTGTCGGTTTACCGGACTAGGGGCTTTAGCTACGTCAGTCGAATCGGCGGCCGGGGCGAGGCGCGCTCCGCGTGAGTAGGCAGGGTCACGATGAAGGTCGCGCCGGGGCCCGCATTCGCCGCGAGCTCGATCTGCCCACCGAGCATCTCGACCAGCTCCTTGGTGATGGCCAAGCCCAATCCGGTCCCCGCGTGCTCACGGGTGGGCGACGAATCGAGCTGATGGAATTTCTCGAAAACGGCCTGGCGCTGCTCGGGCGGGATTCCCGGCCCGGTGTCGGAGACGATCAGCCGCACGCGATCGGCCCCATCTCGCTCCACCGCCAAGCGGATGCCCCCGCCCGGCGGCGTGAACTTCACCGCGTTGCTGAGCAGGTTGTAGAGGATCTGCTTGATCCGCCCCGAGTCGCTCTGAAATCGCGGAAGGTCCGGCGGCAGGCTCGCCGAGAGACGCTGGTTCCGCTTGTCGGCCAGCGGCCTCACGAAGTCGATCAGATCGGCGCACAATTCCGCGATCGAGAACTCCGTCACATGCAGATCGAAGCGCCCCGCTTCAATCTTGGCGATATCCAGAAGGTCGTTGATCAGCTCCAGAAGACTTCGCCCGCTCGATAGGATGTTGTCGGAATATCGCCCCACGCGCCGCGGATCGAGCTGCGCGTTTTGCATGGCGTCGCGCAGCAGCTCGGCGAATCCGATGATCGACACCAGCGGAGTGCGCAGTTCGTGAGAGACATTGGCCAGGAATTCGCTCTTCACGCGATTGGATTCGTACAGGGCGACGTTGGTCTCCGCCAACTCCCCTAGCTTGATGTCCAGCGAGCGGTTGATCGTGCGTTGTTCCTCCTGAGCGGCGTTGAGGTGGGCGAGCATGTTGTCGAAGGCCTCGGAGAGTTCCTGGAACTCATCGCCCGTGGTCAGCCGTGCGCGAACGCGGATGTCGCCGGTCGCGACCTGCTCCGCGACGCGGCGCAGCGCCGTAACCGGATTGAGCACCAGCCGTTGGGTAATCATGTAGAAGGCAACAATCGCGAGCACCGCTCCGCTCGCCCCAGCCAGCGCCGTGACTGTGAAATTCCAGACGCCGGCGTGCCGCGGCACGGGGACGGACACGTCGATGATCCCGCGAAGGGCGTCGGGCTGCGGATCGATTTCCGTTCCTCGAACGGCCTGCGCGAACCGGAAGATTGCCCCCTCGTCCTGGATGCGCCAGTAGTATTGTTGACTGGGGTTCTGCGAGAGCCGCTCCACGGCCTCGCCTTGAAACCCCGGCCCCACGCCGTCGAGTGTCGCCAGTTTGGGCACTTGGCCGTCGTGCAAGCCGAGTTCTAGGCTGAGGCCGGACCACTTGCGATCGAGCTGCTCGCGCGCCGCCGCCCAGTCGCCACGCTGAAGGTCCACGCTCAGATACGCCGCCCCGGCCACACGCCGCGCCTCCCAGAGCAAGGACTGCTCGTTCAGGGCGTTCATGTGCAGCCACGGAAAGAGCAACGTGGCCGCGATCGTCAGCAGCACCGCCGCCCCGAACAGCAAACTGATCTTCCGCGCCAGGGACGTCCCCAGCCGCCGCGAGATGCGCATGACAACAGTCTAACCTCATTGCTTCGCGACACTACGGGCAGGCTCGAACCAAGCCGCCCTGGCGGCGTGGATGGGTGACATGCTCAAGCGAGGCTCGCGCGTGGCGGTGCGCGTTTCGTCCACGGCGCAACGACAGATAGGACCGTCGCTTTGACTCTGCTACCCTCAAAATGAACCCAGCCGTAAGAAGCTGACATTTGGCATCCGGAAGGCGCGGTCTTAATATCACTCCCAGCGCACATGGTGATCGCTTCGATCGCCGCGGACGAACGGGTGCAACGCCTGCGGGAGCGAATCCTCCAGACTCGGAGGGTGGTTCACGCGACCGGGCTGTGGGGGTCCGCTGCGCCGATGCTGGTCGCGTACCTCGCCCGCGGCACGCCGCGTGTGTACCTCTATGTCACCGCCCATCTCGAACAGGCCGACGATATCCGCGATGACCTGGAGCTTTTCCTGGGCTCGTCGTGCGAACTATTCCCCGCCTGGGAGACGCTGCCCGGTGAAGGCGTGGCTAGCAATGAGATCGAGGCCGAACGGCTGCGACTATGCGCCTCTCTATTGAGCCGCGGGCTTGAGTCCGCGCGATCGCCGTTCCTTGTCGCGCCCATTGCGGCCCTGATGCAACCGGTCCCGACGCCGCAATCGCTCCAGCGGCACACACTGAGTCTGCGGACGGGGCCGACTGCCGATCGCGCCAACGTCCGCTCGCCGGACGATTTAGTCGCCTGGGCCGTTGACCGCGGTTTCCAGAAGCTCGAGATGGTCGAATCGCCCGGGGACATCGCCCGCCGCGGCGACATCGTTGACCTCTTCGTCGCCGGCGAGAACGCGCCGTATCGCGTTCAATTCGACGGGGACGCGGTTGAGTCCATCCGCCGCTTCGATGTCAGCTCGCAGCGCTCCGTCGAAACTCTGGATGAGGCGAGCGTGACCGCGATGCCGGTCGCCGTCGACGAGAAAACAGAACCGATGGCGGAGCTCTTGAGCTACCTTCCCGCCGACTCCGTGGTGTTCCTGGACAATCCCGCTCAGATTCAGGAGATGGGCCAGCTTCTGCGGACGCGGTTGGGCGAGCCGGATCGATTGCTCGCGGTCACGCAGGTTTTGCAGGGTCTCTGTCGCTTTAGTCAGCTCCATCTGACGGAGTTCGCTGCCGCGACGGTGGGCGGGGAGGAGGCCATCGATTTCGGTGTCACCTCGCTGACACGCTTCGAGGGCGATGCGCATCAGGCCGTCAGCGAGCTTATCCAACTCTCGCGAAGCCACGAGGTACACGTGGTCTGCGACAATGAGGGCGAGCGAGACCGGCTCGCCGACATGCTCAAAGAACAAGACCCGCAGGCGGCTTCGGCGATGCACTTTTCCATCGGCGTGCTGCACCGAGGGTTCGTCTGGACGGCGACCAAGACGGCTGTCGCCGCCCACCATGAGATCTTCCATCGGCATCGCCAGCGCCGGCGCATTCGGCGAATCGAAGCAGGGCGCCCGCTGGAATCCTGGACCGACCTCAAGCCCGGCGAACTCGTGGTTCACGTGTTGCACGGGATCGGCGTCTACCGCGGCCTGCACAAGATGCGCAAGGGCGAAGGCGGTCAGCAGGAGGAGTTCCTTACGCTGGAATTCGCCGACCACGCCGTCGTCCACGTGCCGGCATCGCAGATCGACCTGGTGCAGAAGTACATCGGCGCTGCGGGGCGCAGGGCGCAGCTATCCACGATCGGCGGCAAGCGATGGGGCAAGACGAAGGAGAGGGTCGCCGAGTCCGTGGCCGATCTCGCCGAGTCGTTGCTGCGCTTGCAGGCGCTGCGGCGCGAGGCGGTGGGCACGGCGTATCCCGATGACACGCAGTGGCAGCAGGAGTTCGAGGCCGCATTCCTTTACGAAGAGACGGAGGACCAGTTCACGGTCGCAGAGGACATTCGCCACGACCTGATCAGCCCGCGGCCGATGGACCGGCTGGTCTGCGGCGATGTGGGATACGGCAAGACCGAGCTGGCCATGCGCGCCGCGTTCAAGGTCGTGGAATTCGGCAAGCAGGTGGCCGTGCTGGTGCCCACGACGGTTCTGGCCGAGCAGCACTACGAAACCTTCCGCGAGCGTATGGCCGACTACCCCTTCGCCGTGGGCTGCCTGTCGCGCTTCCGCAGTCCGGCCGAGCAGAAACAAATCGTCGAAAAAGCCCGCCGAGGGCAACTCGACATCGTCATCGGGACGCACCGCTTGCTCAGCAAGGACGTGGGATTCGCGGACCTCGGTTTGGTGATCATCGACGAGGAGCAGCGCTTCGGCGTGGAGCACAAGGAGCGTCTTCGCGCCCTGCGCGAAACCATCGACGTGCTCACCCTGACGGCCACGCCCATCCCCCGCACGTTGCACATGTCGCTGATGGGGATTCGCGACATCAGTTCGCTGCAAACCCCGCCCGTGGACCGGCGGGCCATCGCCACGCAGGTCCGCCCCTTCGAGCGCGGCCTGATCCGCGACGCGATCCTTCGAGAGATGAACCGTGACGGGCAGGTCTACTTCGTACACAACTATGTGCAGTCGATCGCCGCGATCGCCGCGACCCTCGCCGAGATCGTGCCCGAGGCGCGAATCGTCTACGGGCACGGACAAATGGGCGATGAGGAACTGGAATCGGTCATGCACCGCTTTGTGCGCCGCGAGGCCGACGTGCTGGTGGCCACGACGATCATCGAGAGCGGGATCGACATTCCCACGGTCAACACCATCTTCATCAACCGCGCGGACCGTTTCGGCTTGGCCGACCTGCACCAACTCCGCGGGCGCGTCGGGCGGTCCAGCCATCGGGCCTACTGCTATCTGCTCCTGTCGCCGGACCGCCCCGTCACCAGCAAGGCGGCCAAGCGGCTCAAGACCATCGAGGAGTTCAGCGAGCTGGGCGCGGGCTTTCGCATTGCCATGCGCGATCTGGAAATCCGCGGCGCGGGCAACCTCCTGGGCCGCGAGCAGAGCGGGCACATCGCCGCCGTGGGCTACGATATGTACTGCCGTCTGCTCGAGCAGACCGTCCGCCGGCTCAAGGACGAACCGGACCCGACTCCGCCGCCTGTGCAGATCGATCTTGACGTGTCCGCCCACATTCCCTCACACTACATCGCGTCGGACCGTTCGCGCATCGAGATCTACCGGCGAATCGCGGCCTGCCGGACGCCGGCGGACCTGACGCAATTGGAGAAGGACCTGGTGGACGCGTTCGGACCGTTCCCCCGCGAGGTCCAGCGCTTGGTCGAATTGGCGGAGATTCGCGTGCTGTCGCGACGTTTCGGCATCAATGCCATCAGTCTGCGGCCCCCGGACGTTGTTTTCTCCGTCGACAACGTGCAGAGCGTCGAGCCGCTGTTCGTCGCTTCGCCGGGCACGGCGCGCTTGCCCGACTCCAAGACCGTCCATTGGCGGCTCCCCCCCGCGTACCTGGAGCGAACAACGTTGGTTTCGGTCCTCCGTAACATGCTGGCCCGCGCGTCCGCACAGCAGACTGCGGCAGCGGTGGGAGTCTCTCCATGACCCATCCGAACGGCATTCGCGCTATTGCTCTGGCGCTCGGGGCCCTGTCGGGGGGATGCTTGGGACCGCTCCTCTCCGACACCAAAAAGCCGGCTCACTCCGGTGCCGCCAAGACCAAGTCATCTACTCCAGCGAATCGCGGGACTCCGACCACCGGCGATGTCGCGCCCCTATCCACACTGAGGGTGCAGAGCGAATCGGTCCAGGCCTCCGACATCTGGCTCGGCCATCGCCAAGAGCTTTTGGAAAAGCAGCAGTCGGTCGGGTCCGAGGCGTTTCGCGCTTTCGTGAGTCAGCGGGCGGCCGAGCTGATTACCGACAAGGTCGCGGAGATGCTGCTCTATCAAAAGGCTGCCTTGCGCCAGCCGGAGGACGTTGGGAAGCGGGTGGACGCGTATCTGGACGGCGAAATCCGCAAGATCGTCACCGCCCAGCACGGCGGCATGCAGCGGCGATACGAGAAGCATTTGGAAGCCCAAGGCACGACCCTCGAACGAGCGAGGGACGATCTTCGCCGTCAGTTCATCATTGCCGGCTACTTGGAAATGGAAGTCCGCGCGAAGGTGGCCGAGCCGACGCGGGCCGACCTGGTTGCGGCATTCGAGGCGAACAGGCAAGCGTGGCGCCGCCCCGCGCGGCGAAGCATGTCCCTCATCGACATCCGCGTATCCGAGCTACTTCCGCGGGAGATCACCGAGCCGACACGCGAGCAGACTCAGGCCGCCCGCGCGGAAGCTCGGTCCAAGGCCCAGGCGGCGCTCGCGGAGATTCGTAATAGCACGCCTTTTGCGGAGGTCGCACGGCGCTATTCGCACGATAGTCGCGCCGCGGAGGGCGGCGTCTGGGGTTGGATCAATCCGGACAGCGTTCGCGAACGCTACAAGCCGGCGCTCGAGGCTTTGGACAAGCTCGGTGCGGCACGAGTCAGCGAGGTCATCGAAACGCCGGACGGCTTTTTCATTGTCCGCTGTGACGAATTCGAACCGGGAGTGGAGCCCGATTTCCTTTCCGTCCAGCCCCAACTTCGCGAGATCGCCATCCGCCGGACCTACAACCAAAGGGTCACCGATCTCGTCGCGGAATTGCGGACGCAGGCCCGCATCGAGTCCATCGACCTGGAGCGCTTCCATGCGGCCGTAGTCGCCGCCGCCCTTGAGCCATCGGTATCCAAGTAGAAAGGAGGTCGGCGAAGGTTGATTACTTCCCTCTCCCCACCACGGGAGAGGGGTAGGGGGTCTTGGGGTCGAAGCGATCCCGCAACCAGTCGCCGATCAGGTTGAGCGCAAGCAGCGTCAGGACGAGCGTCCCGCACGGAAACGCAATGAGCCACCAATAGCCCACGAAAGTGTTGATCGCGTAGACGCCGTCGGCGGCGAGGCGGCCCAGCGATGGCGTGGGCGCTTGGACGCCTAGCCCCAAGAAGCTCAGGAAGGATTCCTGCAAGATCGCTTGGGGCACGGCCAGCGTAGCGTACACGATCGTGGGACCGACCAGATTGGGCAGAAGGTGTCGCAAGAGGATGCGCGTGGGCCGAGCCCCGGCCGCGCGGGCCGCGTCGACAAACGCCTGGCTCTTGAGGGATAAGACTTGCCCGCGAATGACCCGCGCCATCGTCAGCCAACTCACTCCGCCGATGGCGAGCAGGAGCACGACCAAGTCCGCGATGCGCGTGTGACCCCCGAACCAAGCAGTCAGGGGGCGAGTGATCGCAAACTTGAGCAGGATCACCATGAGGATGTACGGCAGCCCGTACAGCACATCGACGATCCGCATGAGCGCCATGTCGACGCGCCCGCCGGCCAGTCCCGCGACGGCGCCCCACGTCACCCCGATTCCTACCGCCATCAGCGCCGCCGACAGACCCACCAATAGGCTCAATAGGAAGCCAGGCATGAGGCGATAGAAGACGCTTCGGCCCAGATCGTCGTGTCCAAACCAGGAAGTCGCCGCGTAGGCGAGCTTTGACGAGACCGACGACGGTTCAGAGGTTTGACGAAAGCGCGCCATGGCGACCGCGGGCGCCAGCGACGGTGGGTGACGAATCGCCGTATCCAGTTCCTGTACGTTGTACCACTGCAAGGACCAGGGCAATGTCGCGACACTGACTACGACCAACGCCAGCAGAAAGATCGCGCCCGCCTTTCTCATACGGCCTCGATAATCCGCGGATCAACCCAGGAGTACAGCAGATCCACCACGATGTTGAAGGCAACCAGCAGCGTGGCAAACACGAGCACCGTGCTCATCATCAGTCCGGGGTCGCGGTTGAGGGCGGCATTGACGAAATGCTGGCCAATACCGGGAATGCCGAAGAGCTTCTCGACCACAAAGGAGCCGGTTACGGCCTGTGCGGTCGCGGGCCCAAGATAACTGAGCACCGGCAGGAATGCCGGCTTGAAGGCGTGTTTCCATATAACCATGCGCTGCGGCAGACCTTTGGCATAGGCCGTGCGCAGGAACTCACTTCCCAGCGTATCCAACATTCCCATCCGGGTCAGTCGCGCAATGTAGGCCACAAACGGCAGGGAGAGGGTGATGACCGGCAATGGCAAGTGCGACAAGGTCCCCCAACCGCCGATCGGAGCGAGTTCCAGGTAGACGCCGAAGAGAATGAGAAGCAGGGAGCCGGTTACGAACGTCGGGATGGATATACAAAGAACAACCAGGATCAGGCCGAGATGATCCGTCAGCTTGCCCTTGCGAATTGCGCTCAGGACGCCTAGGGGAATGCCGAGCAGCAGCGCCGTGGCGATGGCCAGTGATCCGACGATCACCGAGACCGGCAAAGATGCGGCGATCACCTGATTGCAAGTCCATTCGTTGTAGGTGAACGTCGGTCCGAAGTCCAAGCGAATGGCGCCCAACAGGAACTCCCAGAAGTAGAGCCAGTTGTTGTCCATGTGATACCTGGCGCGCAGTGCCTGCTCGGCCTCCGGCGGCATGTTGCGCTCCCCGGTCTGGAAGGGGTTGCCTGGTATGGACACGACCATGACGAACGTGAGTGTGTACACACACGCGATAGTCGCCGCACCCGTGATCAGCCGTCGCAGCAAGCGAGTGATCACCGCTGGACGCTCACATGACGAAATGGGAACCACAGGCGCGGGTTGGCGTGCAGGCCGGATACGTACGGCTGGATGGCCACCGTTTCCGTATAGTGCAGAATGGGAAGAATCGGACAGTCCTCCTCTACGACGATGGCTTCCGCTCGACGCAGTAGAGCGGCGCGGGCGGCCGAGTCCTCCGCATTGTTGGCGGAGGCCAGTAGTTCATCGTAGCGCGGATTCGTATAGCCGCTGTCATTGTTGCCGTTGTCGGTGACAAGGCAGTTCAGGAAGGTCGTGGGGTCGTTGTAGTCCGCATACCAATTGCCGCGGGCGATCATGAATCGCTGCCGGGCCTTTTCCTCGGCGAAGGTCTTGCTCTCCTGACTGCGCAGCTCGACGCGAACGCCCAAGGCCTCTTCCCACATCCTCGCCATCGCCTGGCACATGCGTTCATCATTGGGCACGTACAGCAGCTCAACCGTTGGCAGTTCGCGGCCGTTGGAAAAGCCGGCTTCGACGAGCAGCCGACGAGCTTCGGCGGCGTTCTGCGCTAACCCCTCGGGCGGCTCGTAGGCGGGAATGGATCGGGGTGGGACAAAACTCTTCGCCGCACGGTCGCCGCGCCTTCGGACCTTGTCCACGATCTGATCTCGATCCAGAGCCAGCGTGAAGGCTCGGCGCACGCGCGCATCCACGAAGGGATTGTCGCGCCCCGCTACGGTCGGGCTCGTGCAATTGAAATTCAGGAAGTATGTGGCGAGGAGGACGCAGGAATGGAAGTCCGGGCGCTCCCCGGATCGCGCCAAGCGGGCGATTTCGTGATCATACGGCACACTCAGGTCGGTCAGCAGATCCACACGACCCGATTCATAGGCGAGCAGGGACGCGCTGACATTTTCATATTCCAGCATGTCCACGGTCTTGCAAGCGATTTTCGCGACATCCCGGAAGTGAGGGTTGGCGGTCAAGCGTGCCCGCCGCTTGAACGTCCATTCCTCAAGGCAATAGGGTCCGTTGGTCGTCAGGCCCGGGTAGCCGCTACGATGGTAGTCCGGCTTCGTCCACTGCGGATCATACACCACCAGACCTTGCGCATTGATGGGCGTGCCGCGGTGACGCTCGCGGAGGAGTTCCACGCTCGGATGACAAGGAAGGAAGCTCGGGAAGGCGGTCAGATCGAGAAAGTAAGGACACGGCCGAGTGAGGCTCACGACGAGCGTGCGATCGTCCTCGGCGCGCACTCCGACTCTCGCAAAACGCTTTTCCATCTCGCCGGCGCATCCATCGAACACTGCTTCGATGTCGCCGCCCGTGGTTAACGCGCTCACGCACTCTCGGCGCCAGCGGACGTAGGCGTCCGCGCCCGCGATGTGATCCGTGAAGAGGAACGTGTAGTCTGCCGCCGTACCCGGCTCCATCCCCCGCCGCCAGCCCCGAATGAAATCCTCCGACGTGACGCGATCACCGTTCGACCACCGTGCGTCTTCGCGAAGGACGAACCGGTACGTCAGGCGATCGGCCGAAATCTCCGGGGGGAAGAGGGCGGCCCCGGCGATCGGCTCGGTCGTCTGCGGATGCCAGGTGGTCAGCCCCTCCCAGATGTTCAACGCCACGCGGAAGTCCTGCGTCCAGCTCATCCGTGCGGGGTCGAGAGTGTGAATCCCCGACGGGTTGACGTACGTGAAGTCGGCTCGATCGGACCTTCCCCGAAGGCCCACCACGCAGAGCTCAATCGCGACGACCGCCAGACAACCAGCCACGATCCTGCCGAACATCGCGGGCACGTTGCTCTGCCTGCACCTCCTTGTCAACGTGGGTTCTGCGGCGCCGCCTCGGCGATGGAAATAGGCTTAGCCGGGGTCTAGAATCACTTGGTTTCCAAGGCTCTATTGGCAAACCGTGATATATCCGGAGGTTTGGCAAGGCAGGATGATCGGTACGACAATCATGACGGATTTCTCTTCGGCGCTACGGCCGCTTGTCTGGATGGCTGTGATTTTGGTCGTCGTCGGCCTCGCAACGCTCATTCTGGCCGCGCTTCGGCGACGACTGTTGAGTTCCGGTGGAACAACGGACGGCGGGCTCACACTCGATGACCTGCGGGGGCAACGCGATCAAGGCCTTATCAGCGTCGGCGAGTACGAGGCCATCCGGCGGCAGCTCGTTGCCAAGATTGTGACACCGTCCAGGTCGACTAGAGGCGACGCCGCGGATAAACTTGTTCAGGCGCGACGGGCTTCGTGACGATAGACCCGCGTTAGGGGAAAGCGGGCTCGGGACGGAACCCAGCCAGGCGCTGTGCGGCAGGGAGACGGGTATGCCGACGGTACGAGGCGGCGGCGGCGGGCCGAACGACACGGGCGGACGGCTCCGTCGGTCGAGCACGTGCAGCTTCTGCGGCAAAGGTCAGCGCGACGCGGGCCCCATGGTCGAGGGGCCGCGCGACGTGTTCATCTGCAAGGCGTGCGTCGAGCTGTGCCACAACATCATCAAGCAGGAGACGCGGCGGGCTTCGACCTCGCGCACCCTGATCCGGCAAATCCCCACCCCGCGCGACATTCACTCCTTTCTCGATCAGCACTGCATCGGTCAGGACCGGGCCAAGCGCATCCTCGCCGTGGCCGTTCACAACCATTACAAACGCCTCCAACATGTGGACGCGGGCGGCGTCGAGGATGTCGAAATCGACAAATCTAACGTGCTCCTGCTCGGGCCGACCGGGTCCGGCAAAACTTTGCTCGCCAAGACCCTGGCGCGGATGCTCAACGTGCCCTTCGCCATCGCCGACGCGACGACGCTGACCGAGGCCGGATACGTCGGCGAGGACGTGGAAAACATCCTTCTTCGCCTCCTGCAGAACGCGGACTTCGATCTCGAGCTCGCCCAGCGGGGCATCGTCTACATCGACGAGCTAGACAAGATTGGCCGGACCTCGCACAACGTGAGCATCACGCGCGACGTCTCCGGCGAGGGCGTGCAGCAAAGCCTGCTAAAAATGCTCGAAGGCACGGTCTCCAACGTGCCCCCGCAGGGCGGTCGAAAGCACCCCGAGCAGCAATACATCCAGATGGACACGACGCACGTCCTGTTCATCTGCGGCGGCACGTTCGTGGGGCTTTCGGACATCATTCGCCGCCGCATCGGGCACAGCGCCATCGGCTTTTCCAACGAGGGCGAACCGCGCGACGTGACCAAGGAAGAGGGCGAGGTGCTTGCCCAGGTGATCCCCGAAGACCTCATCGAGTTCGGAATGATCCCCGAGCTCGTCGGGCGGCTTCCGGTGGTGGCCACGCTGGAACCACTGGACGTCGACACGCTGGTGCGCATTCTCACCGAGCCGAAGAGCGCCCTGGTCAAGCAGTATCAGAAACTCTTTCAATATGAGAGCTGTGAGCTTGAGTTCCAGTTGGAGGCCCTTCGCCGTATCGCGGAAATGGCCCTGGAGCGCCAGACCGGCGCTCGCGGATTGCGGGCCGTGATGGAGGAACTCATGCTCGGACCGATGTATGAGCTGCCCGAGTATGCGGATACCGGCAAGAAGATCGTCACCCCCGCCGTCGTGGAAGGTCGCGAGCCGCTCTTCCCGGCGAACGCCATGAAGATGCGCCGTCGCCGCGAGTCGGCCTAGGCCATTCCTCCGATACCGTACCCCCTTATTGGATCGACCTGGGCAGATAAAGTACGCCCCCGCCGGGGTCGATAAGCGCTTGTAGGTGATGCCATGCCCGTAACCCTGCTTTGCCCGAGGCTCAGTTGTCGCGCGATCCTCCGCGTGCCGGACTCGGTCCGCGGGCAGCGCGTCCGGTGCAGCGAGTGCGGCATGGCCTTCGTCGTGCCGCAAAGCGCCAAACCCCAGGCCGCTCGCAACAAGCAACCGGCCGAAGAGCAAAAAACACCGACGTAATTCAATGGGGGAGGGCGAGGCTCCCGCCGAGCCGTTGCCGAACGGTCCGCGTTGGGCGGCATGGCCAAGCGAAGCGCCGCCAGCCTATCTGCGATGCAGTTTCTACCGCCCGCCGAACACCAGTCCCAGTCCCACCCAGGCGGCGATGCCTCCGCAGGCGATCACTGAGAGAAGCGCCCACGCCCGTCGGGCGCGGCGTCGAAGGGCGAGCAACCCGCAGATCAGGCCCGTGAGGCAAGTCACGACCGCGCCCAGGTTCAGAAAGGAGAAGGTCATCAACCAAGGCGGGAATCGGTTCCCGTGCTTGCGGGCGTATTCCATCATGGCGTTGATCGGCGAAGTGTCGCCGCCGAGTTCGCGGAACTCGCGTTCCAGCTCGGCGAACTCCAGGGCGTGACGATCGAAGATGACGCCGCTTACGAGGAGCATGCCGATCGTCACGCCGGTGAGCACGGCCGCGACGACGGCCAGCGGGTTCGAGCGCGGGGCGTACGCCGGCGGCGGGTACGGCGCGCCGGCGCCCACGGGGCTGATCGGCGTCGCCATGGGGATCGCCGCGAGATCGCCCAGCGTAGATTCCCCCGGCGCCGTCACCGTCTTGCGGCAGTAGGGACAGGCGACGGCGCGATTCGCCCAGCCCTCGTCGACCTCGATGGGCTGGGCGCACGCCGGGCACTGAAAACGAATCGCCATCGCAGGCATGGTACGACAGCCGCGCGAGCCGTCAACGCTGCCGCAGCGAGCCGCGGCGCTTCAGCCCGCGCGGACGCTCGATTGTAACTTGCTCTCGGCGGGTGGCATGGCAAGCGCAGCGCCGCTACGCTCGCGCCTCGCCGCCAGAACTCAGAGCACGGTCCGCTCGGTTGATGGTGGTCGCGCGCGGTCCTTCTTGCGCGTCGCCGCGCAGCTCATGCGCATCAAGCACGAACTCGCCGCGCGCCGAAGAAATCAGTACCGCGACCGTAAGGAAGCGGGCGGAGTCTAGATGAGATGGAGGACACGACATGACCAAAGGCGACACTGTGCTAGAGATCATGCGGCTCAACCGCTCCGCCGACGCGGAGTTCCTCGGCGAGTTCTCGGAGGAGCAGCTCACCGGCTACCTGCAACGTCTCAGCGGAACGCCGGTGGCGACCCGCTTGACATCCGACTCGCCCCAGTACGCGACGCCCAACCGCTGCGCCGTGGCCGGCGCGGCGTGATGTAGCGTCACCCCTTGTGGGTGGCGAAGGGGCGATCAAAGCCGCGACCGTAAGGGAGCGGAATCGTTGATGGTCGATTTCGCATGGCCACGGGGGGACGAGCGGATTCCTACGGCCCGGTGAAGACGTTTTATCCACGCGGCCACGTCGCCCAGGTGGTCCTCAACCGTCGCTGCACTCGGCCGTGTTGGATCGACCGAACGCCACCTTCGCCCCGCTCAACAGCACGAGGCTCGAAGGCACTGAGGCACGAAGGTTTTTGACGCAAGACGGCCAAACGGTGAAACGCCGAAACGCGGCTGTTTTGCGGCCCGGGCAACCGTTGGGCGAACAGGCTGTCGACGGAGATGTCCTCGTCCACGTCGGGCCAGTGGATGCCGACACCGTCGCCGATCAGCCGCCACTTCTTGCGCTGTTTGGCGGTGGCGCGGCGTAGCCGGGGGAACCAATCCAAAGGCGCGGAAAGCTCCCGCCCGTCGGCGAGGACAACGTGGAGGGCGTTATCCGAAAACGTGACATCAACTGCGAGGGCCTCGATCCTTACGGGCAAAGTGCTCATGCCAGCGCCTCTCGAAGAGCGCCACGTTCTTCGACACGATCCGCCGGATCTCGCCAAGCTCGTGATCGCGAAACCTGCGGGAGCGCGCCAGAGCAACTGGTTTGAGCTAGAACTTGGCGTAGGCCCTGTCCTTGTCCACGTGAATATGAGGCGGCTCTCGCCCTTCCAGGCTGAAAAAGAAGAAGCGATAGCCCTTGACACGAAGCACTGTGGGCACGTGACGTACAATACCCGCGGTTACCGCAGTTGTCTGCAAACGTTCTCATGTACCCAAGAGCATAGTTGAACTCACGCGAACGGTCAACGCCCGCCAAGCTGCTGCGAGATTCCCATCTCGCACCTCCATCCGCGGAATCCATTCCCGCGAAGCCATCCGGTGTCGAGAACGGATTCTCGGCACAGCAGTTTGTTCTCTTTGTGCCTTTGTGCCTGCGTGCTTACGTTTTCCGCCCGTCTCCTTGACAGTCGCGGTACTGCTCGCGGCTCGACAGGAGCCTCGCCCTCCCGGCCGGTTTCTGCATTTCCGTGTTTTTGCGTTTCTGCGTTTGGCTACGCCCGATGCGATTCGAGCAGCTCGACGATTCGCGTGATCCTCGGCGAGATCGGGGCTTCGAGCACGAGCGGCTTTTCCAGGATCGGGTGCATCAGCGACAGGCGTTTGGCGTGGAGGGCTTGATGCTCGATGAGAGGCGCGGGGCTGCCCGAACCGGCGAGGTCGAACTCGCTGACGGCGCGCCCGCCGTAGACCTTGTCGCCGACGATGGGGTGCGCGATGGAGGACATGTGTACGCGAAGCTGGTGCGTCCGGCCGGTCTTGGGAAAGAGATTGACCGTCGTGTAGCCACGATAACGTTTTTCGACGCGATACTCGGTGATCGCCTCTTTGAACATGGCCTGCCGCGGAGGCATAGCGCTGGGCAGGATCATGCGCTGGGTGGTCTCGGGGTGTGGGGCGAGCGGCTTGTTGATCACGTCGCCGTCGAGAGCGATGCGGCCCTCACAGATCGCGAAGTACTCCTTTCGCACCGTGCGGCGCTCGAACTGGAGCGACACGCGCCAGTGGGCCTCGTCGGTCTTGGCGATGAGAAGCACACCCGTGGTGTTCTTATCCAGACGATGGAGGATGCCCGGACGGAACGGGTCTTCGCCATGACTGAGGGTTGTAGCGTGAAAGGCGACGGCGTTGGCGACGGTGCCCGTCTGGCCCGCGTAGGCGGGATGGCACACCATCCCGTCGGATTTGTTGAGGGCGATGAGCCATTCGTCCTCATAGATGATGTCGATGGGGATGTCCTGCGGAAGGACTTCGCTCGGCGCGGGCGGCGGGAGGGTCACTTCGATGACGTCGCCCGCCGCCGGTTCGTAGCTGGCTTTGGTGGGCATGGCGTTGACCGTTACGTTGCCTTCCTTGATGCACCGTTGAAGCAATGTGCGTGAGGCGCGGGGGAATCGGCTGTGCAAGTACTTGTCGAGCCGCCGGCCCACGACGCGCTTGCGCACATGGACGCGATGCGTCTGCGCGCTTGGGGCGGACTCGTCATCCGCGGTCTGCGGCGCTAACTCGTCATCGAGACCGTCTCCGGGAGTGTTCATGGATCGGCGACGAACGGACGCGGCTACAGACGACGCCTTCCGCGTCTTGGCCGGAAGCGCCCGCCGAGTGTCTTGGGCGGCATCTTCGCGGTTTCGGTCATCGTGCCGGCGGCGACGGCGACCTCGAGGCGCGATGCGGGCGCGGGTCCGCGGCGCTCCATGGGCGGCGGTTTCGACGAACTCGGGGTGAAGCCGGTCACCGTACGGGCGGGAATCTCGCGGTTGATGAGCTTTTCGATCTGGGTCAGTTCCTTGCCCTGTTCCCGCGTGACGAGGGTAATGGCCACGCCCCGCTGACCCATCCGCGCCGTGCGCCCGATCCGATGTACGTAGATCTGTGAGTCCACGGGGATGTCATAGTTGATAATGTGCGAGATGGCGCTCACGTCAATGCCGCGGGCCGCCAGGTCCGTCGCCACCAGCACCTGGATCTGGTGCCTGCGGAAGCGGTCCATGACCTTGTCGCGTTTGCGCTGCTCCAAGTCTCCGTGGATTTCCGTAGCGTTGATGCCCGCGTCGTGGAGCTTCTTGGCGAGCTTGCGGGCCGCGTGCTTGGTGTTGGTAAACACAATGAGGATGGGTGGCTTTTCCTGTTGCAGAATCAACCGCAGGACGCGGAACTTGTCGAACGCCTCCACCGTGATGTACGACTGATCGACTTCGTCCACGGTGAGGCGGTCCTGCGAGACGTTGATCTCCAAGGGATCGTGCATGAATCGCCGGGCGAGCTGCTTGATTTCGTCATCGAGTGTAGCGGAGACAAGAATGGTCTGATGCTTTGCGGTGACGCGGCCTAAGATGGCGCGGATGTCGTCGCGAAAGCCGATGTCGAGCATCCGGTCCACCTCGTCGAGGACCACGAATCGCGCTTCGGCGATGTTCAGCACGCCGCGCTGCATGAAATCCCACACACGTCCCGGTGTGCCCACGACGAAGTGCGGCTTGCGACCCAGTTGATGGAGCTGGGTGGCGACTTTCTGGCCGCCGTACACGGCGACGATGTGCAGGTTAGCAAATTCGGCCAGGCGGCGCAGCTCGGCGGTCACCTGCACGGCGAGCTCGCGCGTCGGAGCAAGGCAAATGGCTTGAAGCCGACCGGCCGCGTCGAGCTGCTGCAAGATAGGCAGGCCGAACGCGGCGGTCTTGCCCGTGCCCGTGCGAGCCTGGCCCAGGATGTCGCGTCCTTGCAGCGCGGGCGGGATCAGGTTCTTCTGAACCTCGCTGGGTTCGACGAATTGCATCTTGCGAAGGGCTTGGAGAAACCGAACCTCGATGCCGAGGTCGGCAAATGCTTGGGGTAGCTCAGGGTGTTTGTGCATGTGCTATCAGTTGCGTCCTCCCGCGGCGCGGCAAGGGGACTATAGCAAACCCGTCGACGCGTGTAAAACTCGCGTGGGGCGGTTGCCTCATCGACGTGTGGCGGGGATACTCCGCGCCGCGGTTGGACATTCGCTACCCAGAGTTTTTGAGGAGTTTCGCATGAATTCGCGTTCTTTCTTGTCCCTCTCAACAGCGGCCCTCGCGCTGGCGGTCGGCGCCGCCGCGGGTTGTACGGCGCTGGACACCGGCGTTGTGTTCTCTGCTCCCGGAACCACAACCACCATCATCATGGTCCGTCATGCGGAGCGGGATGAAGGCTTCGACCCGCCGCTGAACGAGGAAGGGCTCGTCCGCGCGCAGGCCCTCGCCGACGAGCTGGAGACGCAGGCGTCACCGCGATCTTCTACCCCGACTTCATCCGCAACCACCAGACGGCCGAGCCCGCTCGCCGAGCGCGTGAACCCGATCATCCGTGTCTATAGCCAGCTCGAATCCGCCGACACCAAAGCGATGGCCAACGACTTCGTGCAGGAAGTTCTTGATGATCACGCGGGCGGCGTGGTGCTCTGGATCGGCAACACCGGGCCGGTCATCGAGGGTGTGCAAAGCGGAAACTTGCAGGAAATCTACGCCCGGCTTGGGGGTACGGGGAACCCACCCATTCAATACCGCAGCCTCTATACCATCGTGCTTCGCGACGACATGCCGCCGAGCATCACCACGGGAATCTATGGCGGGTCGAGCAGCCTGGATTGATCCGCATCGCTCGCCGAAGCCGTTGAAGGTTTGCGGAAGTAGATGACGGGCACTTGGTCGCTGTAGCCCAATGCGCGAAACACCGCCGCGGAGGCGGCGTTGTCGAGTTCAACTAAGGCACAGACGATTGTGATGCCGCGGGCGCGGATGGCGGCGTCACAAGCCTTCACCAACGCCGCGGCGATTCCTCGGCGGCGGTAGTCGGGATGAACCGCCAGTCGGCTGATCTAGCCCTTTCGTTCGTCATGCGTGCCCAGCACTACACCCACGATTCGATCGTCGGCCATGGCCACAAGAAACAAGTCTCGGAAGCGATCCAGTTGGCGAAGGAAGGCTTCTCGCGCCTCGCGGCCTGCAAGGTCGATGCCGCTGCGGCTGGCTTTCCATAGCGCCAGGAGGCCGTCGTAGTCGCTCGCCCGTACAGGACGAATGGAGAACGACTTCGGCGCCGCCCGGCTCATGACCACTCCTTCCCCGCGAACCAGTAGAGCAACAGAAACTGACTCAGATTGAAAAGCCCATGAGCGACGATGGCGGGCACAATGGAACGCCGCCAGATAGTGACCAAGCTGAAAATCAGCGAGAGAATCGCCACCACGATGAGCGCGGCGCGGGTCTGCTCGATCGCGTGCAGGGCGGTAAAGACGGTGGTCGTCAGGATCACTGCGAGCGTCCAGCCGCCCAGCGCCCGCCGCAGTCGCGGCATAAGGAAGCCTCGAAAGATGAGTTCCTCGTAGATCCCGATCAAGGCTGCGAGCGGCACGAACTGCCAGGGTTTGAGCTTGGGGATGAAGGCCATGATGCGGCGTGCGTTTTCGCCCGGGTCCTCGATGTCCGGCCAGAGCATCCAGATCGTATACATGGTCACGCCGATCATCCCGTAGGCAACGACCAGGATCAGCAGCCCGATCACGAGGTTGAGGGGAAGGACCCAGGTCGACAGACCCACGGACCGGAAGCCCTGACCGCGACGCCGCAGGAGCCAGCGTATTGCCACGATCCAGCCGCCGGCGCGGGCAGCGATCGTGGGTACAAGGATCTTTCGTTTTAGTTCGTCAAGGACTTCGTCGGAGGGATCGGGGGGAACATTCAACCAGACCGTGGCCACGACCTTCACCGCGGCGTTGATGAGCAGCTCGATGACCACCCCTAGCACGAGGAACCATCCGAGGTCCGCCCACGTGTTTCTCCGCGTCTCGTCGTGGAGAAGCAGCGGGTCGCTCGGCCATGAGGGCGCGGCGTAAACGGGTCTTGCGAACGGTACGTCTAGCGGAGATTCGCCCGTGGGAATGATCGGTCGCGCTTCGCCGACCGGCTCGTCCACGTTGCCGAGCGCTTCGCCGAGCGTACCGTGTCCGGACGAGTCGTTCACAGGCCGCCCATGGTGATTAGCTTCTTCCAGAGCGGCGCAGGCACGGGCATGACCGACAACCGCGACATACGCACGAGCTGGAATTCGGCGAACGCCCGGTCGGCCTTGATCTCCGCCAGGGTCACCGGGCGGGGAAGGCGCTTGCCCACGCGCAGCTCCACGACCACGAGCTTGTCGTCGTTCTGCTTCGGATCGGCATACGCGGCGCGGGTCGCCTCCGCCAGCCCCACGATGTGCTTATCCGCGCCGGTCTCGTAGATGAGCAGTTGATCTCCCTGCTTCATCTGCCGCAGGTAGCTCAGCGCCTGCGGGTTGCGCACGCCGTCCCAGACGGTTGTCGTATCTCGCTCCAGGTCGGCGAAGCCGTAGGTTTCGGGATCGGATTTGAGGAGCCAATAGGCCATGCGACCATCATAGCAAGGACGCCACGGTCTCGCCGATCTTGGCTGGGGAATCGGCGACGGTGACGCCGGCCTCCTTGAGGGCGGCGATCTTGGACTTCGCCGTACCCTCACCGCCGCTGATGATGGCCCCGGCGTGGCCCATGCGTTTGCCGGGCGGCGCGGTTTGGCCGGCGATGAAGGCGACCGCGGGCTTGGTGACGTTGTGCACGATGAACTTGGCGGCGTCCTCTTCGTCGGTGCCGCCGATTTCACCGATCATGACGATCGCATCCGTCTTCGGGTCTTTCTCGAACATGGTCAGGAGTTCAATGAAATTGAGCCCTTTCACGGGGTCGCCGCCGATGCCCACGCACGTGGACTGCGCAAGGCCGTGCGTGCTGCACTGCCAGACGGCTTCATACGTGAGCGTGCCGCTGCGGGAGATGATGCCCACGCTCTTGGACTTCCCGTCGGCCGGCTTGTGGATGTAGCCGGGCATGATGCCGATCTTGCACTCCCCGGGGGTGATGACGCCGGGGCAGTTGGGCCCGATGAGCAGCGTGCCTTTTTCGTCCAGGTAGGGCCGCACGCGGACCATGTCCAGCGTGGGGATGCCCTCGGTGATGAGCACGACGAGCGAGCAGCCCGCGTCGGCGGCTTCCATGGCCGCATCGGCCGCGTAGGCCGCGGGGACGAAGATCATCGAAGCGTCCGCGCCGGTCGCCGCGACGGCGTCGTGGCACGTTTCAAAGACAGGCAGGCCGTGCTCGGACTTGGTGCCGCCCTTGCCCGGCGAGACCCCGCCGACCATCTTGGTGCCATAATCCAAACACCCGCGGGTGTGGAACGCGCCGGCCTTGCCGGTGATGCCCTGGCAGATCACCTTCGTTTCGCGATGGACCAGAATGCTCATGGCCGCATCGTAACGACGGCCCCGATGCTCGTCGAGATGGACGGAATCAGAGCACCGGGCGCAAGCCCGGTGACGCTAGGCGACGGGGTCCGTGGGCTCGCGCCCACGGCTCTGATCGAAGCCGCAAGGAGTTCAGCACCACGCTGATCGACGAGAACATCATCGCCGCGGCGGCAATGCCCGGCGAAACGCGCCCGGCGGCGGCGAGAGGGATGGCCGCGAGGTTGTATGCGAAGGCCCAGAACAGATTCTGTTTGATGATTCGCAGGCTCCGCCGAGCAAGCCGAATCGCCTCAGGGATGAGCAGCAGGTCGTTGTGGATGATCGTGATCGGGGCGATCTGCGTGGCCACGTCGGTCGCCTCGGCGAAGGTAAGACCAACGTCGGCGGCGGCGAGCGCCGCGGCATCGTTAAGCCCGTCGCCCACAAACGCGACCGTCTGTCCTTGCGATTGCCGCTCACGAACGCGATCGACCTTCTCTTGCGGCGTCATTTCCGCAAACACCTCGGCGATGCCGACTTCGGCGGCGACGGCGCGAGCGGCGACTGCATGATCCCCGGTGACCATGACGGGAGTGACGCCAAGATCGCTGAGCCTGCGAACGGCGTCAGCCGCATGCGGTCGGAGCGCGTCGGACAGAGCGACAAGCCCGATGCATTCACTCTCGATTGCCACGAGCACGACGCTGCGTCCTTGCTGGCTCTGCGTTTCGATCGCTCCGTTGACGCTGGTCAGGGCGATTTGCTCATCGCGTAGAAATCCAGGACTTCCCACACGCACTACCTGCCTATCGATCACGGCGCGCACACCGAGGCCGGGTCGGTTCTCGAATTCGGTGGGTTCGACGAGTTCGAGGCTCCGCTCTCTGGCGTTTACGACGATGGCCCGCGCCAGCGGATGCTGCGAGCGCTGCTCCGCGGAAGCGGCCAGGCGAAGCAGCTCGGCAGATTCAGAGTCTTTGATCCGAGCCGAGAGCGCTAGCGACCGGTCCAGCTCTTGCGGGTTCCTCGGCGAACTCCCCGCGCTCGCGCTTGGGGCTCGGATTACTTCGATCACCTGCGGCGTACCCGTCGTCAGCGTGCCCGTCTTATCGAGCAAGATCGCCCGGACGCGCGCTGCCGCTTCGAGGGCAGCGGCGTCTCGGACGAGAATGCCGTGCATTGCGGCTGTGCCGGTTGCCACCATCACCGCCGTCGGCGTCGCCAGACCCATCGCGCATGGACAACTGATCACCAACACGGCCACGGCGCGGCGCAAGGCGGTGGAACAGCTTGCGTCGAACAGTACGAACAAAGTGAGAAAGGTGAGAAAGGCCAACGCAATCACGATGGGCACGAACACCCCGGCTACGCGATCGGCGATGCGCTGCATCCCCGTCTTGCCGCTTTGGGCTTCCTCGACCAGCCGGACGATGCGGCCCATGGCCGATTCCGCCCCGACGCGCGTGGCTTCGATGGTAAGCAGTCCTTCGCGGACCAGCGTTCCGGCGCGGACTTCGTCGCCCCTCTGCGCATGTCCTGGCAGGGCCTCGCCGGTCAGGCTGCTTTCGTCGATCGCTGCCTCGCCCTCAAGAATACGCCCGTCGACGGGGATGATGGTGTCGGGGGCCACACGGAGCCGGTCGCCGGTTCGGATACTGTCCACGCGAACTTCGCGTGTACCGCCATCCGTCACCAACTGTGCGGTATTCGGCACTCGCCGGGCCAGCGAGGCGACCGCGGACGAGGCGTCGTGCTTGGCGCGAAGCTCCAGATATCGCCCCAGGTTGATGAACGCCAAAATCATGGCCGCGGCGTCGAACTCCGCCTGATCCATCCCACCCGTGAGCAGGTTGGCCACGCCCGCGACATAGGCGACGGTCACGCCGAGGGCGATGAGCAAGTCCATGTTCGGCGTGCGATGAATGACGGCTCGCAGCCCGCCGACGAGGATGGGCGCACCTGCGGATGACCCAAGCAGCAATGTACACAGCAGCCCCTGCACCACGTGCGGCCAGACGTGCCCGCCGTGTTCGTGCGATTGCAACAGCGGCGCGAGCCAGTGAAGCCCCATGATGGGCACGCTAAGTGCGATCGCCTGACCCAACGACTGCTTTTGCTCTCGAAGCCGCGCCTGATGCGTCTGCTCCATCCCCGTGAGTGCCGCATCTCCGCCCCGAAACGTGTCCGCGTCATACCCCGCGGCCCGGACGGCCTCGATGAGTGCCTGCCGATCCGGAATCTCCACTCCTCTCCCTCCGACGGAGAGGGGCGGGGGTGAGGATATCTTCGTGCCTTCGTGCCTCCGTGCCTTCGTGCCTTCGCCCAGCGCCTCAACCGTCGCTATTCCCGTGGTCAGATTCACCCGCGCCGCCGCCACGCCAGAGACCGATTGCAGGGCCCGCTCCACGCGCGACACACACCCCCCGCAGGTCATGCCTTCGATGCGCAGACGAATCGACTCGGCCATGCAAGTAAGTGTAGCGACGAAGCGATCCTTGACACTGCGCGTCAAGGACAGGCTCCGCCACGAAGCGACGGAGTACAGTACCGCGACCGTCAGGGAGCGGGCCCACCCCGGTCGGTCGCGGTACCGATTGGCACCGACTCTGCGCGGGCTGAAGCCCGCAGCTCGGCTACCGAATTCCGTACTCGCGGAGCTTGCGGTACAGCGTGCGGGCGCCGATGCCCAGGGCCTTGGCGGTTTTTTCGCGGTTGCCGCCGAACATGCGGAGGGTGTTCATGATGTGGAGCTTTTCGACGTCGGCCATGGTCATCCCGGCGAGGTTGGGCGGGCCCATGCGCACAATGTCGGTGGAGGCACGAAGATGATCGGGCATGTCATCGACATCGAGAATGGGACCCTCGGCCTCCAGGCACATGCGGAAGACGACGTTGCGCAGCTCGCGGACGTTGCCCGGCCATTGATAGTTCATCAGCTTGCGCATCACCTCCGACGACACGCCGGAGAAGTTCGAGCCGTGCTCGGCGTTGGCTTGCTCGAGGAAGCGCTGCACGAGCACGGGAATATCCTCGCGGCGGGAGCGCAGCGGAGGCAGGCGGATCGCGGCATGGGCGTGCAGGCGATAGAACAAGTCCTCGCGAAACAGGCCCTGGCGGACGAGCTCGGCGAGATCGTGGTTGGTGGCCGCGACGATACGCACGTCGAAGTATTGCGCGTCGTTGGTTCCCACGCGCATGGCCTCTCCCGTTTCAAGGGTGCGCAGGAGCTTGGCCTGCATGGGCAGGGGCATGTCGCCGATCTCGTCGAGGAATAGCGTCCCGCCGTCGGCCGCGGCGACCAATCCCTTGCGATCGGCGATGGCCCCGGTGAAGGCCCCCTTCACGTGCCCGAAAAGCTCGCTTTCCAGCAGCGTTTCGCTGACCGCCGCACAGTTGAGTAACTTGAAGGGCTTGCCGGCGCGGGGCGAGTTCTGATGAATCGCAATGGCGAAGAGTTCCTTGCCCGTGCCGGTCTCACCGGTGAGGAGTACCGTGCTCTTGCTGCGGGCAAGCTTCTTGACCCGCTTGATCTCGCGGAGGATGGCGTCGGAAGTTCCGATGATGCCGGAGAAATCAAAGGCCTTGGCGGCCTGCTCGCGCATCAGCCGCGCGTCGCGGGCGGTGAGGGCCTGCTTGGCGGCGCGGCCGACCTTGTCGCGAAGCACGTCGATGTCGATGGGCTTAATGAGGTAGTCATAGGCGCGGTGCTTGCTGTCCTGACTGAGGGCTTCGCGGGCCAGGGCTTCGCTGCCGTAGGCGGTGATGAGAATCACCTCGCTGTCGGGGTTCTGCGTCTTGGCCTCCTTGAGCACATCCATGCCGTTGAGGCCGCTGCCCAGCTTGTAGTCCGTGATGACCACGTCGGGCGGACGATGGCGCACGCTGTCGATGGCTTCCTGGCCGCTCTCCACGACATTGACGGCATACTTCGAGCGCGACAGGGCCTCGGCGATGGCCTCGCCGTGGGCCCGCTCATCCTCGACGATGAGTACAAAGGCTGTATCGCCCATACCAGAAGGCATTTTATACAGAATTCCTGCGGCTCAAACACCCGCCTTCAGCGCACACGGAAAACAAGATAAGGTGCTTCCTTCGACTCTTCGTAGGAGCGCGACGGATAGACGAGCTCGGCGAACTCCGTGGCCGCGGCCAGCTCCGCGGCGAGGGCCCGATGGTCGCGGTCCGTCACCACCCATTTTGCTCCGAAATGGTCGCGAATGTCGGTCAGCCGAATACTCAGTCGGCGCGAGCTGCTGTCGGGCATTCTTGCCTGCTCTTCCGCGGGGGTCTGTCCACGGGTGATTTTGACATACCTTGCCCATAGGTCGGGTCGTCTGGTGTGCGTGAATATGGGGTCCAGGCCGACGACATAGTAGTTGTGAGAGTTGTAATAGAAGAAGACGGGGAAGATGTCCCAGTCGTCGGTGAACACAATCTCGCCCGGTTGGGAGCGTTCGCGGATGAAGTCCATCGCGGACTGGATCGCGGCGAGGTTGAACTTGCACTTCGCGTCCGCGCGGATGCTGCGCCATTGCGGCGTTAGAGCTACAACTAGAGCAGCGGCAGCGACCGCCAGGACCGTGCTCTGACGCGACACGAATCCGGCCAACCATGATCCGAATCGCCCGAAGGGATGGGAAGTCGCGTGCTCGAACATCGGCCGCGCAAGAAAGATAGCGCTCAGCAAGCAGAACACCGGCCAGTACTCGATGAAGCGGCGAGCCTTCGCGGTCAGCATGAAGAACGCAACGTTCAGTACGAGGAGCGCCAGTTCCTCCGCATTCAGCTTGGTCCCTATTCGAAGTCGAACGACGATTGCGCCGATCCATGCGCCAAGCAGAGGCCCGCACATCTGCGTGAACCACCAGACATCCGTGTAGGGTTTCCACTCCTTGCCCACGGAAATGTTCGGCGACAGTCCGCTGCCTAAGACTTGCAGGCGAAGAAAATCCCACATGCCGTCGCGGTAGGGGTGGGTGACAATTCCGATCACCCAAGCGCCGAGCGACCAGGCGGTCAGTCCAATCATGGTGCGGCGATCGCCGCCGCAAAGAGCGAACGAGAGTACATAGGCGGCTACGATCAGCGGCGCGAACGCTACGCCGCCCATATAGAGGTGAATGTAGACGGCGATGGAAGCCGCAAGAAGGACGTACTTGCGCTGGAACATGAACAGGGTGATCAGCAACATGAACACCAGGGATGGAGTCATCGCGCGAACGAACGCGTGGCGAATGAAGAACTGAAACGGCAGCAGAGCGAACAACGGCAACCATATCCAGCGCCAAGGCGTACTCGCGAGAGTCGCCAGGCGATGCATGACGAGCGCCAGGAACCCAAAGAACACGCAGACACCCCATCTGCCGCCGGGCAGATAAGAGCCGGTCAGCCACTGAGATGCATGGACGAAGGGCGACAGCAGGAGATGGAAGCCGTAGTGATGACCGACGAAAGAATCACCGCGGTCGGTGAAGTACGAAAACTGCAACCAGGGGAAGTGTCGCAGAGTCGTCGCCTGGGGCATCAGGGACGCCATCTTGATGTGATAGAAGGAGTCGTTGCCGGGCACGCCGTTGTCGGGGCGCGTCCAGCCACCATACGCCCAGGCCATGAGCGCCGCGCCAAGTACGAAAACCAGCGCGTGCTCGATGAGCCACGAACGGTACGATGCCGCAGCGGCCGGCGATGTTGACGACATGTTCGGAGCATCCTACCGTGGCCGCCGGGCCTGACCAGTTGGAGGTTGACGTGCCGCGGACGACCGACACCGATCAAGGACTTCTCGAACAAGCTGATCGCGGCATCCGCGCGTACTTGGCCGCGCAGCGCGACCTGGGCCGCATCGCGGGCACGTACTTTGACGATGCCGTCGCCAAGACCTTCCCCAATCTCAAGAAATGGCTCGCCGCCGATGAGCTTGATCGTGTCTCGCCCAACCTGCGCGACGGCCTGCGGGCGGCGATCCGCGGGGAGCAATGGGAACAGCTCACCAACGCTTTCTCCCGCGACGTGAGCTTCGGCACGGGCGGCATCCGCGAGAAAATGGGCTCGCGGCGCGAGGAGGTGCTGCGACTCAAGAACGATGGGCTCCACGCTCCGATCATCAAGGGCCCAAACACCATCAATGATGTCGTGCTGCTGCTCACCTCCGCCGGAGTGGCCCGCTTCGGCCTGCAGCGCCGGCCGCCGCTTACGAAGGTGGTCATTGGGTTTGACAGCCGCGTGCGCGGGTCCGACTTCGCGCGGCTCATCGCGGGCCTGTTCCTGGCCTACGACTACACCGTCTACCTCTTTGATGACGCCTGCATGTACCCCAGCGTGACGTTCGCCGTTCCCACGCTGCGCGCCGACGTGGGCGTGTTCATCTCCGCCAGCCACAACGACTTCCGCTACAACGGCTACAAGTTGTCCTGCCAGAACGGCTCGCAGTTCGATCCGGCGGAACGCGACGACCTCTACCAGAACTACATTCGCACGACGACGTTCGCGGACATCAGGACCATTCCGCTCGGCGAATCCCGCGAAGGGCGGCTGTGGTTCTTGGGCGGAGTCACCCCCCGCGAGCGCCGCGAAATCCAGCGCGGGGAGCACGCCGCGATGCCCCTGGCCGACCCGCTCCCGCAGCAGCGGGATTGGTATGTCGGGCGGGAACACCGCATCATCGACCTGCACACCATGCACATCGAGCACGTCAAACAATTCTTGCTTCGACCGCAGATGATCGCCGCCGCGAAGCACCCCCTCTCGCTGGCGTTCTCCGCGTTCAACGGCTCCGGACGTAAGGCGGTGCCCAGGCTGCTCGGCGAAGTGGGATTCAAGAACGTCAGGCGGATCATGAAGCTCGACGCGCTCGACGGAATGTTCCCTGCATTTTGCAGCGACCCTGGCAAAGAACAACAGCCCGACCCCGGGGACTGGCGGGCCGCAGACATCGCCGTCGAAGCCTTCCGCGATGAGTATCCCGGCGAATGGGATGGCGTGGACCTGATCGTCGGAACCGATCCCGATGCAGACCGTTGCGGAGTGATCGTGAGAATCTCTCCTCACCAGCGCCCGGCCTATCCTCATCGCGGTACGGGCGAGCCGCGCGACTACTCACTGCTGTCCGCCGACGAAGCCTGGACTCTGATTCTATGGTATCGACTGCAATATGAGATCGAGCAGTTCGGGGCCGTGCGTGATGTGGAGAAGAAGTTCATTGTCCTTTCCCATACGACTACGGACTTGCTGTCTCGGCTGGCGCGCAAGCACGGACTGGGAGTATTGAAGACCTGGGTTGGCTTCGCCCAATTGGCTGCGGGCACTCGCGCCATTTGGGATTTGCACACGGGGAAAGACACGCCCGGCTTAACGGTGGAGGGACAATTGCCGGTTTATGAAGAGGGCCGGCTGCGAGCGGACGACAGAGTGTGCAATCGAACGTTGCACTCTTGGGAGGCAATGAATGATCGCCGGCGGTGTATCAACATCGCGGCACTTGAGCAAAGCAACGGATTCACGCTGCTCGGCGGGCCGCCACCGGATGGGCGATCCCTTGGAGAAGGCGGCCATGTTCGCGACAAGGACGGCACCTTCGCGGCCGTGCTCGTCGCCGAGCTGGCCCAATACGCCAAGGAACAGGGGACGAACCTGCTCGACCTGTTGGACGAGAAAGTCTATCTCGATCCCGACATCGGCCTGTTCGTGACTCATTACGAACCCGACCCCATCGACGGCGAGTATGAAGGATTGGCGGGATATACGAAGAAGCGGGCTATTCTCCAGAAGGCGGAGGAACTGTTCTCTCAGGCCAAATCAAGATCAGTTAGCCGAGTTCTCCTGGGAGACTTGCCCGTGGTTTCCGCGACCGTCTACCCGACCGGAAAATACGACGCCATCAACTATCCAGGGTTTCCCGACGAGGGATACCGTTTCTATTTCGATGCCGACCGACTGTCGCACTTGACCATCCGCCCCTCGGGCACCAGCAATGCCCTGCGTTTTCACGTGCAACTCTTCGGCGGGCACCCGGCGCGCGAGGAGCTGATCGACAAGAAAGCGGAACTGCGCGTAACTGCGACGCGAATCGTGGAGGACGTTCGCCGCCGGATCGGCGCAGGTTAGTGTAGTCCGGTGGTTGGGTGTGCGCGGCCCGCGCGAGTCACATCGGCGTCACGGCTCATGGCACCTTCTTCGGTGCGCTCGAGAATAGCGCGCCCCGCGAGTTCGTCGCGCACGGCGCGGAATTCGCCGGTGAGGAGGACCGTGTTGTTACCGCTCCAGCCGGTCAGGGCGGAGTACGTCTGCATTCGGGCCATGAAACGAAATCGTCCGCGGAGCCGGTCATGGCCGTAGTCCCAGACCGCCAGGATGCCGGAGGTGGAGCCCGAGCGGAAGTGGGAATAACCGGCTCGCTGGCGGACGCGGGCCGCGCAGCGGTCCATGCGATAGTCGCGCGACTGCGCCGCGGGAAGGCCGTCCACCACCAATGACATGATGAACTCACGCTCCAGCGGATTCCCAAGAAGGGACCCCGAGAACTGCCGCATCGCAATACACAGTTCCTTCTCGTTACGGACCCAGAAGTAGCACTCGTCGGGTTTGAGCTCCGCCACGAGCGGACCCGTAGTGTCGATCTTCTTCAGGCCTAGAGGAACGATGTGCACTCGCCCATGGCCAGTACAGCCGGAGGCCAGAAGCGGAATCAGGGGCACCCAACAACAGAGAATTGTCGATTGTCGAATGTCGAATGTCGATTGCCGGGCTATGCGATTCAAATCGACAATCGACAATCGCAAATCAACAATCTCTTAGAGTGGGAATTGTTCACACAGTGCCCGCACTTCGCCGCGGACAGACTCGATGACGGATGGATCGCCCTGGGAGCGCAGGGTGCGGTCGAAGAGGGCGGCGATGCTCTTCATTTCCGGCTCCTTGAGCCCGCGGGTGGTGGCGGCCGGCGTGCCGATGCGCAGCCCGCTCGTCTGGGTCGGCTTGCGCTCGTCGAAGGGAATCATGTTCTTGTTGACCACGATGTTGGCGGAAACCAGCCAGTCCTCGGCCTGCTGCCCGGTGACTTGCGGGTATGCCGGTCGCAGGTCGAGCAGCATGAGGTGATTGTCCGTGCCGCCGGAGACGAGGCGATTACCTTTGGCAACCAGCCCATCCGCCAGGGCCTTGGCATTCTTGAGGATTTGCTGCTGGTACGTCTTGAATTCCGGCCTCAGTGCTTCGGCGAAAGCCACGGCCTTGGCTGCGATGCAGTGCATCAGCGGGCCGCCCTGCGTGCCGGGGAAAATACGTGAGTCGATGGTCTTGGCGTGGGGCTCCTTGCACATGATGAGGCCGCCGCGCGGGCCGCGAAGCGTCTTGTGCGTCGTGGAGGTAACGAATGCCGCCGTGGGCACGGGGCTGGGATGCAGCCCGACGGCCACCATCCCCGCGATGTGGGCGATGTCCGCCATGTGCAGGGCGCCGACCTCCGCGGCAATCTCCGAGAACGTGTCGAAGTTGATCGTACGTGGGTACGCCGAAGCGCCGGAGAGAATGAGCTTGGGCTTGTGCTCCTTCGCGAGGCGGCGGATTTCGGCGAAGTCGAACTGCTCTGTTTTTTTGTCCACCCCGTAGCTGACGATGTTGTAGAGCAGCCCGCTGAGATTGACCTTCAGGCCGTGGGACAGGTGCCCGCCGTGCGCGAGGCTCAGCGACAGAATCGTATCCCCGGGTTGCAGCGCGGCCAGGTACACGGCCGCATTGGCCTGGCTGCCGGAGTGCGGCTGCACGTTGGCGTGCTCGCACCCGAAGAGCTTCTTGACCCGCTGGCGGGCCAGCTCCTCGACCCCGTCCATGTTCTCGCAGCCGCCGTAATACCGCTTGCCCGGATACCCTTCGGCATACTTGTTGGTAAAGATGGACCCGAGGGCCTGCAAGACGGCCCGCGAAACGTGGTTCTCCGACGCAATCAGCTCGATGGTATTCTGCTGCCGCCGAACCTCAGCCTCCATCACCGGAAGAATCTCCGGATCGATCGCCGCGATGGCGGAGAACTCGTACTTGCTTGGAGTATTCATAAGACCTCAACCGTAACGACGGTAGAGAAAGAACGCAAACCTACTCTCCGCGGGCTTGCGCCTGCGGCTCTGATTATCCCTTGGCGACGTGGGATCAAAAACCTATGCTCTCAGGCAATGTCGCTAAACGAACAACTCGAGCAAATGCGTCAGGCGTCCTGGGGTCGCTGGCCGAAGGCGAAGCTGGACATCGTCCTCAAGGCTCGCGAGGAGCTGGCGCGGTCGGGCATCGTGGAGCGGATGCCCAAGGTCGGAGTGAAGGCGCCCGACTTTGCGCTTCCCAGTTCAAGCGGCGGGACATTCCGGTTGTATGAGCGATTGAAAGCCGGGCCGGTAGTGCTGGCTTTTTATCGCGGGCATTGGTGAAGGTATTGCAACGCCGAGCTCGCGGCGCTCCAGCAGGTGCTGGAGGAAGTCAGAGAGCTGGGAGCGACGCTCGTCGCCGTCTCGCCCGAAACGCCCGCCTCCGGCGCGGCGACGATCGAGAAGAACAAACTGACCTTCGAAGTGCTCAGCGACGCGGGAAACCTTGCTGCCAGGAAGTTCGGACTGGTCTTCGAGCTTCCGCAGGACCTGCGAGAGTTCTACAAGATCCTCGGCATCGATTTGCAAGCCCACAACCGCGACGAAGGCCGCGAGCTGCCCATGCCCGCCACTTTCGTGATCGATCCAGACGCGACCATTCGCGCGGCCTTTGCCGACGCCGACTACGTGAAGCGCATGGAGCCGGCGGAGATTCTCACGACGCTGTGTGGGATGCACCGTGGACGCGATTGAGCAGTTGGCGTGGTGGCTTGCGGAAGCCGAAGCCGCCGTCGCATTCACCGGCGCGGGGATTTCCACGGAAAGCGGCATTCCCGATTTTCGCAGCCCCGGCGGGGTATGGACGCGGCACAAGCCGGTGATGTACGACGAATTCGTCGCCTCTCGCGAGGCGCGGGCGCGGTACTGGAAGATGCGCGTGGAGGCGTACCGTGAGTTCGCCGCCGCCCGGCCCAACGACGGGCACCTGTCGCTCGCGCGTCTCGAACAATCGGGGCGATTGCGGGCGGTGATCACCCAAAACATCGACGGCCTGCACCAGTTGGCTGGCAGCCGACGAGTGATCGAGCTGCATGGAACGGCCCGCGTTGTCGGGTGCATCGGCTGCGATCGCGAATGGGAGCCCGAGACGGTTCACGCTCGCATCGATGCCGGCGACGACGCCCCCGATTGCGAATTCTGCGGCTCGCCATTGAAGTCCAAAACCATCTCGTTCGGCCAGGCCATGCCACCCGAGGCCATGGCCCAGGGTGAACGGCTCTCGCGCGAGGCCGACGTGTTTCTGGCCATCGGATCATCGCTCGTCGTTGAGCCGGCGGCGTCGCTGCCGCGCGTCGCCAAGCAATTCGGTGCCAAGCTGGTGATCATCAATCGCGAACCAACACCGCTGGACCGAGGCGCCGACCTGATCATCCGCGAGCCGATCGGCGCGACGCTGCGAGCAGTGGGCGACCGCGCTGCACACTAGACAGCACTAGTTAGGCCACACGGATGCGACGTGCGTGGGTGATTTCGCCGCGCGCAACGCGACGAATCTGCCTGGCAGTGACGGAAACCACGGCGACCGTCTCGCCGTCAAGGGTGGTGAACTCGACCTCGTATCCGCCGGAACGGTGCCTGAGGACCACCGTCCCCACGTCGCCGCGCTTCAGCCTGTGATCTCGCAAATCAGTCGTCAGAATGACGCGATCAAGCTCGCGGATCACAAGCGACTTCTCCTTACCGGATAGGCAGTCACAAATCTCGGGACCTCGCCGCCTCGTGCCTTGAACCAAACGGAACGAACCACCGGATTCCGTCCATCCGGAGTGCGAAGCGGACCCACGACAGTATATCGTACCCCAAACGGTGAGTCATCCATACGTTCGATCTCGTGTTCCCCGGCATGGTATCTGAGGGCGGCGGCAAGGATGCGCCAACGGCCGGTGGAAAAACCAAACCGCTGAAAGAACCGCGCCTTACCGGCCCCGTCGGGGTGGGACAAGGAAAGCAAGTAGTCCACAATCTTGGCGCGAGGGACTCGGACACGCTCAGGGCTAGGGAGCTTCACGTCGGGAACCGGAAGTCGAGGATCTGCATTTCGACGGTCTTGCGCCCGTTGAAGTCGTTGATCATGGGCTCGAAGGCGACGCGGCAGCGGCGGTGTTGTTTGAGGTCCTGCGCACTGGAAGCCATGCCGAAGGCGATGCCTTTCGTACGCATGCCGCCTTCCTGGAAGGCGATCTGCAAGTGCTCCTGAGTCTGTCCGACGACACGAGGCTCGGCGGCGAGTTCGAGCCATCCGCTGGCGAGCTTGGGTCTGGGATTCCCGACGCCGAAGGGCCCCAAGGCGACGATGGCCTCGGCCGTGGGGAGCGTCAAATCGCGAAGCGACACCTCCGCGTCCAAACGAAGCTTGGGGAGCAAGTCATCGCCGGTGAGTCGGCTATTCGCAAGTGCGACGAACGCATCGGTGAACGCCGGCACGCGTTCGGACGCGATGCGCAGCCCAGCGGCCATCGCGTGACCGCCGTGGGCCAGGAGATGATCACTGCAACCGCAAAGCGCCTCCGCCAGATCGAAGTGCCTCACGCTCCGCGCCGAGCCCTGACCCTCTCCGTTGGACAGCGCGATCATCACCGTCGGACGGTTGTAGCGGGCCACGACGCGGGCGGCGACGATGCCGATCACACCCGCGTGCCAACCGTCACAGGCGAGCACGATGGCCCGTCGGGCGTCGCCGGCCAGATGGTCTCGGTCGATCATTTCGCAGGCTTGCTTGGCCATCTGGCGCTCCGTGGATTGTCGCGAGCGATTGTGCTCCTCTAGATAGATGGCGATTTCGCGGGCGCGATCGGCGTCGGCGCGAGTGAACAGCTCCACGGCGAGCCGCGCGTGGCCCATGCGCCCGGCGGCGTTGATCCGTGGGGCGAGCTTGAAGCCCACGTCGTAACCGCTGATCTTTTCGTTGGCGAGGCCGGCCTGTTCGATCAGGCACTTTAGACCCGGAAGGCGCGTCCGCGGAAGCGAGGTCAGCCCGTGGCGGGCGATGATGCGATTCTCGCCGACCAGCGGCACGACGTCAGCGATGGCTCCCATGGCGGCAAGCGGCAAGAGCTCCGTCAGCAAATCGCGATACTCCGGCCCGACCTTGGCGCTGCCGCTCATCTGCTGGGCGATCGCCCAGGCGAGCTTGAAGGCGACGCCCGCGCCGCTGATGTGCGGGTTGGGATAGGCGCCGCCGACCAGAGGATGAACGATCGCGTCGGCGTCGGGGGTCTGGGCGTGCGCGGCGTGGTGATCGGTGACAATGAATGGCACCCCGGCTTGACGAAGGACCTGCGCCGCGTCGATCGCGGTGATTCCGCAATCCACCGTGACGATCAGCCCGGCGCCGTCGGCGACGAGCCTGCGCCCGGCCTCAGCGTTGACGCCGTAACCTTCGTCGATCCGGTGGGGGACGTAGAAGCTGACCTCGGCGCCGGCGAGGCGAAGCACGTGCCACAGGATCGCGACGCCGGTGATGCCGTCGACGTCGTAATCACCATAGATGACGATCTTGCGTTGTTCGCGGATGGCACCCGCGATGCGTTCGGCGGCGCGCGTCACGCCCGGCAGTTCCTCCGGCAGGTGCAGGTCACGCAGTTGCGGGCAAAGAAACCGCTCCGCGTGGCCGTCCTGCGCCGCTTCGCGATTGATCAGCAATTGAGCAACGAGGGGAGGGACGCCCAGTCGCCGGGCGAGCGCGTCGCACTCGGGCGATGGCGGGGCTATGAGCCAGTCCTTGGCCATGGTCGTTTTTCCGGGGCGCGGCCGAGCGACTGTAATGCTCTGGGTGCAGGACGTAAAGCCAGACTCGGGGGAAACCGCCGCAAAAAGCCGATAACTCACGTTCGAGCTCAAGGACCTGAAAAACTATTGAACCCCGCCCGCTAGGTCCCTATACTCCACAAAAGTCTGTTCGAGGTGAATAGGCGGACCCAATCGACCGCGCCCCAACGAGAGGAGAGACTCGGTGACTACGACCGCCACGGCTTTGCAAGGCAAGAGCATCCTTCTGGTCGACGACGACCCCGACATGATCACCGCGCTGCAAACCGTCCTCGACGGCAGCGGCGCGACCGTCCAGACCGCCGGCGACGGAAATCAAGCCATCGAGAAAGCGGCCGAGTTCGATCCCGACCTGGTCATCCTCGACGCCATGCTCCCCAAGCGCAGCGGCTTTCTCGTCCTCGAGAAACTCAAGGCCACCAAGAAAAAGGGCGCTCGCCCCCTGGTCATCATGATCACCGGCAACGAGGGCAAGCGCCACCAGGTCTGGGCCGAGTCCCTCGGCGTCGACGGCTACCTCAACAAGCCCTTCCGCATGGAACGCCTCGTCGAACGCATGGAAGAACTCCTGGCGGACTAGCTGATCCCGGCTCCCCCTTTTCGGGGAGAGGCCAGGGTGAGGGTGAAGACGCGCGTCTGTCAGGGATCACATGCGTCGCAGGCCGCTCATCGTGACACTGTGTTGTGTCTCGGCCGCCCTCCTCGGAATCATGCTCCTTGCTTCTCAGCGACCGATCATCTTTTTCGGAACAACCTACTTGAAGTCGAATACCGCTTGACTCTATATCTCCGGCTCGACTCTCGAATTCAAGAAATCGCAAGGAACGCTATTGTTGACCGACTGGGATCACACATTTTCCATCCCCGGACTGGCCTTCCGCAGATGGTCTGATTCGGGCTGGCGGGGGCGGGGAAGAGGAGCAACCTATCTGTTTCGTTTAGCCTTTGGCTCACCCTCCTCGCTTCGTTGGGCTATCCGGCCTTCGTTTTTCTGGGCCATCCGCTTCGAAGCTGTCACCGCCATCTTCGCCAACGGTGCGGGGCGTGTGGATATAGCCTGATCGGCAACGTCTCCGGTTTTTGCACGGAGTGCGGGCGGGATGTTCGCGGCTGGATACTTCCACGCTGGGAGCGCGCCGTGATTGGAATTCTCTGTGGGATCATCATGAACTGGTTCCTGGAATTCCTTGTCCTGGATGCCATTTTCGTTGGATTTGCGTCGTGGAGATACGCCACGCTCGGGTCCAGTGATATCACCTGGATGATCCCCTCGCTGTTTCGCGCGTCCCTTGTTTCGGTGGCCGCAGTTTGCGTGTACATCTACCTCAGCCCCGAGCGGTTCGCGGAAGACGGCAGTGGGCGGGGCGGCGGAAGCCGCGGAAAGCCCGTAGCCGCTCATCTCTCGCCAGGCAAGTCGGGTAGAGCCTACAATCATCGTCATGAAGTTACCAACTAGCAGGCATTCGCTCACGGCCGGTGCGCTCGCACTTGCCACGGCGACAGCACCTTGGTCCTCTGCGCAACAGCCGGAACCAACGGCGATTCAGGCGCCCTCGCCCACACCGTTCACGCTGATCGAAGCCCGAGAGATGTTGATAGCAGGGTCTTATAGGGAGGCCGAGGAGGCGTTTCGCAAGCTGCTCGACGAGGCGCCGCCGACCGAGGCCGATGTCGCAGCGCGGCGTGCGTTGGAAGCCAACCTAGGTCTCGCCGAGTGCTGGATGCACACCGGGGAATACGCTGAGGCGATCTCGCGGATCGAGCAGCTCAGCCAGCGTTCCACTCAGTCGCTGCATCTGCTCGCCAAGCTCTACTTCCGCGTGGGGCGCTACGAAGACGCCGAAATGCGCCTCAAGGAAGCGATCGAACTCGACACGCGTCACGCCGGATCGCGCCGCCTGCTGGGCGAGCTGCACGAATACCTCGGTCGCCGCGACCAGGCGATCGAGACGTACCGCTGGTTCGATCGGCAAATGATCGAAAACCCAGAGCTTCCCAAGGACCCGGCGTGGATCACCGATGCCGCCGTCGGCTTCTATCGCTACAGCGTCCTCACCGGAACCGACGCCACTCGCCGCACCCAGCACGTCCTGCACGAAATGCTACAGCCTGCCTACAGCCGCCTGGATCGCACCTACTGGCCGGCGCGGATCGCCGCGGGCAATCTACTCCATCAGAAATTCAATGATGATGAAGAAGACGGCAGCCTTTCGGAATATCAGGCCGCCCTGCGGATCAATCCCCATCTCCCCGAGGCGTTTGCCGGCATCGCCGAAGTCGCGGCCGAGAACTGGGCGTTCGAGGAAGTCGAAAAACAGGCCGAGCGTGCGCTGGAAATCAATCCAAACTTCGCGCCTGCGTACCATGTCCTCGCCAAGAAGTTCATCTTGGAGCGTCGTCACCGCCAAGCCGTTGAAACGGCCGGCAAGGCCCTCGCCATCAACTCCAGCGATCTTCTGGCGATGTCGCTCGCCGCGGCCGCGTCGGCGTGCCGCTATGACCAGGGCATGGTCGAAGAGATGCGGAAAAAAGTAACGGCCCTGAACCCGCGCTGCGCCTTGTTTCATCGGACCATGGCGGACGCCCTGGCCGGTATCCGCCAGTTTGAAGCCTCGGAGCGCGAATACTTCAAAGCCATCGAGCTCGATCCCACCGATGCCAATGCCCGTACCGAGCTGGGCATGATGTACATGCAGTGGGGCCCGGAGGACAAAGCTCGCGACGCCCTCGACGCCGCCTGGGCGCTCGATCCCTACAACGAGCGCACCAAGTTCACTCTCGACCTTCTCGACCGCCTCCGCAAGTTCGCCCGCCATGAGACCCCGCACTTCATCATCAAGTACGATGCCGAAAAGGACCCCGGCCTGGGCGAGTACGTGGCGTCCTATCTCGAACCCATTTACGAAACGGTGACCTCCGATTTCGCCACGCCGCTGAGTGAGAAGACCATCATCGAGTTCTTCCCCACGTCACGGGCATTCGGCGTGCGCATCAGCGGAAAACCATGGATTCACACCGTGGGCGCATCCACCGGGCGGGTCATCGCCATGTCCTCGCCGCGAGAGTCGACGGACCTCATGGGACCTTACCACGTCGCCCGCGTGCTAAAACACGAGTTCACGCACACCGTGACGCTCGCCGCTACCGAGAACCGCATTCCACATTGGTTCACCGAGGGGCTGGCCGTGTACGAGGAGGACGCACCTCGGCCCTTCGTATGGTGCGAGCTTCTCGCCGAGGCCATTCGCCGCGACCACCTGTTCACGCTCGAATCGATCGACTGGGGCTTTCAGCGCCCCAAGCGCCCCAGCGACCGCCAAATGGCCTACGCCCAGAGCGAATGGATGGTGGAGTTCATCATCGAGCGCTTCGGCTACGACGCGATTGGGGCGATGATCGGTGACTTTCGCGCCGGCAAGACCCAGCCTCAGATCATGCCCGCGAGGTTCAAGCTCACTCCTGCGGAGTTCGATGCCGAGTTCCGCAAGTGGGCCAAGCCTCAGGTCCCCAAGTGGCCATGCCCCTTCGACCTGACGCCGTCGGCCGATCTGGCCGAGCTCCGCGCCGCGGCCGAACGGGAAGGCGCCACCGCGGCCGATTTCGGCCGTCTCGCCAGGGCTGAGTTTGATGAACATGACGAAGAGCGCGCCGAGGCTGCCGCTGGCCGGGCGCTCGAACTCGACGAGAATGAACGCACGGCGCTGGAAGTCCTCTCCAAGCTGCTCGTCGCGAGAGCAAAGAAGTCCCCTACCAAGAGCGAGGGACGCGAGATCAAGGACCGCGTGATGCCGCTGCTCGAACGTTTGCTCCAGCTTGACCCGAACTCGTACGTGGGTCACAAGGGCCTGGCCGACATCGCCCTCGGCGGCCACGATTGGGAGCGTGCCGAGAACGCCCTCAATCGTCTCCAGCAAATCTGCCCTTTGGATCCCATGAGCTGGCAGGGGTTGGCCGGAATCTACCTGGAACGCACCGATGAGGAATCGGCTCTCCCGCAACTCATTGAACTGGCGCGCATCGAACCCACCGACGCCACCATTCCTCAGAAGGCGGGCACCATCCTCTGGAAACGCGGCGAACTGCGCGAGGCAGAGTACTGGCTCCGCCAAGGACTCGCCATCGATCCCTTAAACGTCAAGATCCACCAGTTCCTCGGCGACCTGTGTACACAAATGAATGACCACCCCTGCGCCCTGCGAGAGTTCGGCATGCTCACCAAGCTCGAACCCGACAAGGCCAAGCATTTCGAATCCGCCGCCCTCGCCGCCGACCGCCTCGGCGACAAGCCCCAGGCCCGCAAGTTCGCCCAAGATGCCCTCGCCCTCGACCCCAACTCCTCCGTCCGTCCCCTCGCCGAATGAGGCAGGGACGCGCCGCGAACGGATGTCGAAAACGGTAAGCGCGAGGGTTGCGGCCGTCGAAACCATCGGCGGCCCTGCTATCCTGCCGCGCCGCGACTGGTCTAAGGTCGGCCCGCTCCGATCATCCGAACCGCGGCGGGTGGCCCTCAGGAGACAACAGATGACCCAGCGTCCAATTCGCCGCTCACATTGGCTTTGTCGCGTAACGCTCACCTTGCTGATCGTAGGCGGAGCGCCAATCTACATCACCGACGCGACCGCCCTCGCCCAGTGGCCGCAGTGGGGTGGGCTCCAACGCGATTTTCATGCTCCCGTCAAGGGTCTCGCCGAAAAATGGCCGGAGGCCGGCCCCAAGCGAATCTGGCAGCGTTCCTTGGGCGAAGGATTCTCCGCCATCGTCGTCGACGCCGGGCGGCTCTTCACCATGTATCGAAAGGGCGGCGACGAGGTCGTCGTGGCTCTCAAGGCGGAAAGCGGCGCGACCGAGTGGGAGCACAAGTACCCTGCGGGCAAGCAGGCAACCCCGGCCGGCAAAGGTCCGCACTCCACGCCGACCATCGAAGGCAACATAGTCTACACGCTTGGTCTTTCCGGCATGTTGTGCGCCGTGGACAAGAACAGCGGGCAGCTCGCCTGGTCTCACGACCTGGTCAAGGAATACAACGCCAAGCCGCAGCAGCACGGTTTTTCCGTCAGCCCGCTGGCCTACAAGGGATCGCTCATCCTGCCCGTCGGCGGAGCGGACTACGGCGTGGCCGCCTTCGGCCTCACCGATGGGAAGCTCCTCTGGCACATGCACGATTTCGTCAATCTCTACTCCTCCCCGATCCTGATCGACGTGGACGGCGACGAGCAGCTCGCCCTGGTCGTGGGCGACCGAGTCGTCGGGCTGGATCCCAGGACCGGCGATTTGCTCTGGAGCGAGCCCATGGAGAACGAGGGGAAAATGAATATCTCCACGCCGCTCTGGGGCCCGGACAAGTTGCTCTTCGTGACCGCCGGCCAGGTGGGGAGCATGGGATTGAAACTCTCCAAGACGGACGGGAAAACCAAGGTCGAAAAGGCGTGGGCGAACGATAAGTTCCAGGTCTCGCAGGGCACGGTCGTGCGCATCGGCGACTACTGTTACGGCTCCAGCGGTCTCATGGGTCCGCACTTCGTAACCGCGATCAATGCCAAGACCGGTGACCTCGCCTGGCAGGAACGAGGCTTCGCCAAGGCAAACGTGCTGCATGCCGACGGGAGAATTCTGCTGCTCGATGAGGAGGGCGTCCTCGCCATGGCCACCGCCGGCCTCGAAGGGTGGAAAGTGCAATCCAAGGTGAAACTGCTCAAGCCCAAGGCGTATACCGTCCCCACCCTGGTCGACAAGACGCTGTACTTACGCGACCAGAAAGACATCCTGGCCCTCGACCTCGGCAAATAGAACAGTGCTGGGCCACGCCGCTTGTCACGGAAGCCCGAAGTGGTCGCCGGGTTGGACGCAGCGGCCGTTGATGTAGTCCTGCCAGGGCATGGCGCCGCCGGGAGGCTTGAGTTCGATCATTTCCAACGAGGCATCCCGCCCGGCCGCTGAATGTCGGTCGGTCATCTGCGACGGGGAAGAAGGATGATTGCACGACGTTTCCTTGTCGCAGTGGTCGCCCTTGGCCTCCTTTTCGCTGCGCTCCTGGTCGTCGCGGGAATCTCTTTTCTTCGGACTGAAGTAGCCGCGGAGGTCTCCCGGGCCCAGTCGCCCGTCCAGGGCAAGGAGCTGCTGTGTGCTCCTAGATTCGATGACGTCAGTGCGCTGGACGACCGTGACATCGGGCGGATCGATGCTTGGTTGCAAGAACAGGTTGATCTTGCCCAATACCCGAGTTTGAGCGTCGCGGTCGTACGCGACGGCAAGATCGCATATCAAGGCGCTTTCGGGTTTGAGGACATCAAGGCGCGCAGAAAGGCAGCTCCGGAAGCCTCGTATAATGTCGCATCCGTGACCAAGGTATTTACAGCCTCGCTTGCAGTGATGCTCCATGCCCGCGGCGTGGTCGACCTGGATCAACCAGTGGTGAAGTATTTACCCAAGGACGTTTCCATCAGCGCTAAGCCGGAACTTGGCGGGACGATTACGTTGAGGCAGCTTGCGTCCCATACGTCCGGATTGCCGCGTGAGGCGCCGGGTCCGGTTCAATCGGTCGAAGGTCGGTACCAATTGGAACCGAAGCGACTCTATGACCATCTGGCCAACGTCACATTGGAGTTCAATCCGGGCACGGGTGAACTCTATTCAAACCTGGGGTTTGGGTTGCTGGGGCATGTTCTGGAACGCGCCGCGGGCAAACCGTTCGACCAGCTTCTGCAGGAGATGGTGTGCGATCCACTTCAGCTGGAGAGAACCGCGATCCAGATTAACGACAAGCTGCGCCTGGCGACCGGCTACAGCAGGGGTAACCCGCGAGTTCCGGAAAAACATTCTTACCTGGAGAGGTTCGCACCCTCCGGCGGTCTTGTCGCGTCCGCCCCGGACCTTGCACGGTTCCTGTCCGCCCAGATGCGGCCGGGTCTACTTTCGAGCGACGCGCTCACGCAGCTTCACACACCAACGAAGCTGGCTGACGGTTCGGCGGCCCGCACGGGGCTTGGGTGGGAGGTGCGCAAGCGCGAGTCGATCGGCCGTATCCTGAAGAAGAACGGCGGTCGCAACAATTGCAGCGCGTGGATCGGCTTCGCCCCCGACCATCGAGTGGGCGTCGCGGTCGTCAGCAACTGTGGAGAACCGAGTGTCGACCCGATCGGCTACTGGCTTCTAGAACGGTCTGTTCCCGGCATCGAGCCGAGTCTCCTGGACCGCAAACCGGTCATAAAGCGCGAGTAGGCCAGTGAACCATGAAGACATTGCTTGTACGGACACTCGACCAGTGGCGCGACTGGCTCACTAAGCGCCACCTATCTGAGTCAGAGGTCTGGCTGATCTTCCACAAACAACACACCGGCGCTGCGTCCATCGACTACAAGGACGCGCTCGACGAGGCGCTGTGCTTTGGTTGGGTGGACAGTCTCGTCAAGCGGTTGGATGACCGGCGCTACGCACGAAAGTTCACCCCGCGCCGGGCGGACAGCCGATGGTCGGCCGTGAATCGCAAACGCTACGCCGAACTCAAAGCCCGCGGGCGATTGAAACCGCCAGGGATCGCACGCCCCCCTACCGGCCGCGGCTCCGCTCCCCGGCCGGCGCGGATCGAGATGCCTTCAAAGCTGCCCGCGTACATCCAGGCGGCGCTGAAGAAGCACCCGAAAGCCTTGCGTTACTTCGAATCGCTGGCCCCCAAAGAGCGCCGCCGGTTTTACGCCTGGATTGAGTCCGCCAAACGCGAGGAAACGAAACTCAGGCGCCTTGCGGAGGCAATTCGTCTCCTCGCTGGCGGCAAAGTGCTGGGCCTGAAGTAACAGGCCTTAAAGCGCGCGCCTCCCACGCTTGCGTGCACGGTTGCCCCCTCGCTAGAATCACAGCCATGACTCTTTCAAGGAAACGCTGGCAAAACTCAAACCGCTTGGCGATGAGAGGCGTGCGCACAACGCCAAGAACGGAGCCGGCAAGAACCAGTTCGACGAGCGGTTCATGCGAAGTCGCAGTTCGTGCCTTACGTTCGCGATTCTCATCGCCGGAACGGCAGTGAGTTGGGCGCAGACGATCCCGCCGCCGACAGGGCTCCCTCCCGGCCGCTGCCGCGTGATCGAGGGCGTGGGCGTGAACGCCGACTGTGCGATCGGCCAATGCAACGTCCTGAGCGGGCTCGGCCACTGTGCGTGCAGCACGCTAGCCGACTGTCCCCCCGACCTCGGCGCCGGTGACTGGAGCTGCATGAACGGCAGCGCTGCTGGTCCTCCACATAACAGCAACTCCTTCTGCGATCCCTCTAACGCCGCCCAATGCGGTTCGTTCTCTCAGACGACGGCCGGCGATGATCGTTGCCGGCGCTGCACCAGCAGCAGCGAGTGCGGCGCAGGTGCGTGCATCGCCGAGATCTGTCTATGCCCGAGCGACAACAGCTTCGGGCCCGAATGCGCCTCGGCGGCCGTTCCAACAATGGGAGTCTGGGGTTCCGTGACGTCGGCTGTGTTTCTCGTGGTCATCGGTTGTGTTATCGCGTGGCGACGAAGAACCCCTCTCTAGAACGGGCAGCAATGTAGGGTGCATCTTGATGCACCTTTTCTCCATCTTTTCGTCTTGGTTTCGAAGCGCCGGCACCCTCGCCTCGCCGCCGTTATTTCGCCTGGATCGAGTCGGCCAAGCGCGAGGAAACGAAACTCAGGCGCCTGAAAGAGGCCATTCGTCTCCTTGCCGGCGGCAAAGTCCTGGGACTGAAGTAACGGGCCGACGAACGATCCTGCTTGCAGCCGACGGCGGCCGGCGCGATGATGCGCCGCCGCAAAGGAGAGCGTGACAATGACGGATGTTTCGACGGCTGCACCCGCCACCGATCGCTCGCGGGGCCGAGGGTTGCTTTGGGCAGGCATCGCTGTCGGCCTGCTGGGTATTCCGTTGTACGTCGTGCAGTACAGCTTGGGC
>Ga0187893_10001310_pt1 | contig 60728 bp, 57 predicted proteins | sample MA1701074metaG_FD_139574 | JGI IMG/M metagenome (GOLD analysis project Ga0187893, IMG submission 139574) | White microbial mat communities from a basaltic lava cave in the Kipuka Kanohina Cave System on the Island of Hawaii, USA - MA170107-4 metaG ... | reverse complement strand
CGCGTTTACGGGACCGGCCTCAGCCGGTGCAGCGCCGCCAGGCGAAGCGGGCGCGCGCGGAGCAGGGACAACGCGTAGATCTCGTACGAGGTGGTAAAGGACATCATCTTCTGTAAGAACCTCGCCCCGATGATCCTGCACCACCACGAGCGTTGGGACGGCCGTGGCTATCCCGAGAAGCTCGAGAAGAACGCGATCCCGCTGGGAGCCCGGATCATCGGCGCGTGCGAGGCGTTCGACGTCATCACCAGCCGAAACTCCTACAAGTCGCCTCTTCCCTACGACGTCGCTCTCCGGGAAATGAACGCCCACTCCGGGACGCAGTTCGATCCCGAAATCGTGGCGGCAATGAAGAACAGTATCTCCGAGCAGGACACCATCGAGAAGCGCCCGACCCCCCCTCCGGGGCGCTGAGCGGGTAGGAGCTTATTCCGGAAGTCCTATCCCCACTTCCCCTCCCATCGCTCCCTCCCCTTTGAATTGCTCTGCCCCCTCTTCCGGGGGCCGCCCTTGGAGAACTCCCCGCTTGTTCACTTCCCGGAGAAGCGTCTTGAGGTAGGTATCGAACCGATGAGCGATCGAAAGGAGCCCGGGAATGCTGTCGCACTTGAGGATCTCGACCGCGAAGGACTCGAAGCTCGACCAGTCGCGATACATGAGAAAGCGCAGCGAGCGATCGTAGAACCGGGAGATGAGGCGCTTCATCGTCTCCGCCCGCTCCTCGGTCTTTTCCTCCGAGAACCTCCTCACGGTGAGGATGACCGCGACGAGATCCCTTCTGAGGGACTGAGACTGCTCCAGATGGGTCTCGTAATGCGGGAAAATGCGCCGGCCCTCGACGTCCGGATCGAATCCCTGGGCGAGCTGGATCACCGCCTGCTGAAAACAGTCGCGAAGGATCCCGTGGGAGTTCTCGAGCCGCATGTAGATGGTGTCCGCCTGCTTGAAGGACGTGAGCTCGGTGAGCTCGGTCGAGATCACCTTCCTGAGCTCGAGGGGCACGCAGTAGACGAAGCTCTCGAACGTCTCGGGAAACCCCGACTTGGGTCCGAGCCTCGCCTGCTGCTTTTGGATGTAGTCCACGAGAGACCGCGTTTCCGAGACCACGAGCGTGAAGATGAGGACCGACGTCCGGAGCTCCTCGAGGTGGCGTTTTCTCGGGTCGGCATACTCCAGGTAGTGCAGCAGCCGGAAGAACTGGAGGAACATGTTGGCGACGAGCCGCCGCCGCTCGCGGTCCTCGATCCCGCGGATGAGCTCGATGATGGGCTCGGCTCCGATGCGGTCGTAGGTGGGCTTGAACTTCTTGTCCATCAGGAGCGCGAGGTAGTCGTTGCGCCGGACCTCCCGATAGATGAGCCGGCCGACGCTCTGGAACGTCGAATAAGGGATCCGCGACAACTTGGACAGCTCGGTCAGAAGGAGCTTCAGGTCCTCGAAGCTCTCGCGGAGGAGGGTTAGTGCGGTCGTCGGGCTCGCCTGCCGGAGGAGGCGGGCGACGTAAGGGTCGGCAATGTCGTCGCTCTTCAGGAAGTTCTCGACATACTTCTCGAAGCGCTCGTGGCTGACCTGGTCCTCGCTCGAAAGGAGGGTGCAGAGCTTCGTCACCCGCTCGATGGCGTGGGCCACGAGCCCGATCTCCTCGTAGAAGCTCCGGATCGCGAGGGTTCGCGTGGAGTCCTCGGAAAGAGGCTGGTTCCGGATGCGGAAGTACCGCTCGAAGCTCCGGAGCCACATCTCGAGCTCGAACAGGTACTCGGTGCGGCCCATCTCCGACAGTCGTCCGACCCACTGGGACATCTGCCCGAGCAGGAATTCAGCGCGCTGGGACAAGCGTAAGCTCCAGTTCGAACGGGACCGGCCGGAAACGCGATCTTAACATGCCTTCCGGGACATCATGTATAATAAAGGTCTTCATAACATCACGGTCGGGAACGCCGCGGGACGTCCTGCGCGCTCGATGACCGTCTTCGCAGTCATGAAACGCCCGTCGAGAGAAATCGTGCGCGCGGAAGGGCTCGAGCTCCTGAGCGCCGCCGGCCTCGCCATGGCGGGAAGCTTCGACCTCCGGGACATCCTGAAGGAGACCCACCAGGCGGCCTCAAGGCTTCTAGGAGGTCTCCCGATCGACGTCCTGTACCTGGGGTGCGAGTCGATTCACTCCCGAAGGCTCTGGTTTCCCTCCCAGGCCGGGGCCGGAGCTTTCTCTTCAGCCGAGCGAGACCGGCTCGAGAGAGGAGTCACGGAGGCGCCTGTCAACGAGCTTCTCGCAGGATGCCGTGCCATTCCCCTCCGGCAACAGGACCATCTCCTGGGCGTCCTTTTCTTTCGAGATCCCGGCGAAGCGAGCGGAGAGGCCCTGAAGCTCATAGCACTTCTGGCGCAGCACGCGTCGAGCGCACTCCACAACGTCCACCTGACCCAGGAGCGCATTCATTTCGAGAGGCTCTCCGCGATCGGAAGGATGATCGGCACCATCGTCCACGACTTCCGCGGGCCGCTCACCGCCCTCCGAGGATACGCGGGCATGGTGGCTTCTCTGGACCTCGCCGAAGCGCAGCGGCGCGACTACGGCCGCTTCATGCTCGAGGAGTGCGATCGCCTCGCCCACATGGTGTCGGAGCTCCTCGAGTTCACCCGCAGGTCCCGCTCGGAGCTCACGCCCCAGCGGGTCGATCTCGGGGATTACCTGGCAAGCTTCGCCGAGAGGCTTCGCCGGCACTATCAAGGCCAGGGCATCGAGGTCGAGCTGTCCTTCGATCGGGCGCCCGCCGTCTCCCTCGACGGGGCCAGGCTCGAGCGCGCGCTCTGGAACGTCGCCACCAACGCCTGCCAGGCCATGCCCGGAGGCGGTGTCCTCTCGATCCGGCTCACGACTCGTTCGACGGAGGCCGTCATCGAGGTCGAGGACCGAGGCTGCGGCATCCCCGAAGACATCCGCCACCGGATCTTCGAGCCGTTCTTCTCCTACGGAAAGTCGGAGGGAATCGGCCTCGGGATGGTGACGGCCCGTAAGATCGTGGAAGAGCACGGGGGCGAGATCGAGGTCGAGAGCTGTCTCGAGCGCGGCACCGTCGTCCGGTTCGTTCTGCCGCTCGAAGGCCCCCGCGAGCCCGCCATCGTCGGCTAGCCGCCGAGAGCGTCCAGGAGCTTCTGGTGGATCCCCCCGAAGCTCCCGTTCGACATCACCAGCACGATGTCTCCCGGCCGAGCGCGCCCGGCGACGCGCGCGACGATGTCCTCCACTCTCGGGACGAAAGCGGCTTCGACTCCCGCGGCCTCGAGGTCGGAGACGAGCTCCTCCTCCGAGAGCTCCTGTTCGGAGGGAAGTCGGGCCGACGAGAACACCTGGGCTAAGACCACTTCCTCGGCGAGCGCGAGAGCTTCCGCCACCTCTTTCTGAAAAACGCGGCTTCGCGACGTGAACGAGCGCGGCTCGAAGACCGCGTGGAGCTTCGCTCCCGGGAAGCGGTCGCGGGCGGCGAGAAGGGTCTCCCGGATCGCCGTCGGGTGATGGGCGAAGTCGTCGACCACCGTCACTTCTCCCGCGATGCCCCGCACCTCGAGCCTTCGCTTCACACCCGAGAACGTGGAGAGCCCACGGGATATCTCGGCGCCGGAGCAACCCAGGTGGTGAGCGGCGGCGACGGCGGCGAGAGCGTTCCGCAAAGACGCTCGCCCCCAAATCCGCGCGGACCCCTCCGCGATCTCGACGCCCCTCCGGCGCAGCCGGAAGCGCGTTCCCCCGGCATCGCTTCCGAGAACCTCCGCCCTCCAGTCCGCCTCCCCTTCCACCGCGAAGGTCTCGACGGGGCAGGGAGCGCCCTCCGCCACAAGGCGGGCGCGCTCGCTTTCGATCCCGGCGACGAGGACGCCATTGCCCGGAACCAGGTTCGCGAGAAGGCGGAACGCTCTCTCGACCTCGCCCGCGTCCCGGTAGATGTCCGCGTGATCGAACTCCACGTTTCCGATGATCGCCACGGCGGGAAGGTAGTGGAGGAACTTCGGGCCCTTGTCGAAGAACGCGGTGTCGTACTCGTCGCCCTCGACGACGAACGAGTCTCCCGTTCCGGCGCGGAAGCTACGCTGGAAGTTCAAGGGGACTCCGCCGATGAGGAATCCCGGGTCGCGGCCGGCGGACTCGAGAAGCCAGGCGGCGAGAGCCGACGTCGTCGTCTTTCCGTGGGTGCCAGAGACGACGACGGGAGTGCGGTCGCGGAGGAAGAGCTCCTTCAGGACCTCGGGCATCGAGACGTAGGCAAGCCGGCGCGAAAGCACCGCTTCGAGCTCCGGGTTTCCGCGCGAGAGGGCATTTCCTACCACCACCAGGTCCACATCTTCTGGGACGTTCGAGGGAGCGTAGGGGGAAAGGACCCGGATGCCGAGCTCGGCCAGGAGAGTCGACATCGGCGGATAACAGTCGTTGTCGGAGCCCGTGACCCGGAATCCCCGCTCCTTGAGAAGCCCGGCGAGAGACGCCATCGCCGTTCCCGAGATCCCGAGGAGGTGGATGCGGGCGGAGGCGGGGAGCGTCCCGATCACGAGACCGCCCCTTCGAGAAGGCTGAGTCCGTCGCCGTCCAGGCGCGCGCGGACGCCGAAGGGCAGCGTCAGCCCTTTCGAGTGGGTGTGCCCGGACGGAAACCCGAAGAGCACGGGAACGCGGAGGTACGCGGTCCAGTCCCGGAGCATTTCCTGAAGGGTGTAGCCCTGATCGGGATGCTGCGCGCACCCCGGCATCTCTCCGAAGACGAGGCCGCGGATTCCATCCAGGAGCCCAGCCAGTCGAAGCTGCGTCAGCATGCGATCGATCTGGTAGGGCTTGGTCTCCGTGTCCTCGAGAAAGAGGATCGCGCCCCTGAAAGGAGGCAGGAACCGAGTCCCCGCGAGGGCAGCGACGATGGAGAGACAGCCGCCCAGGAGCGGCCCCTCGCCCGCGCCGTCGTGAAGCCACTCCGCCGTCTCGACCCGGATCGTGCCCGAGGGCTCCCTCGAGCCCAGAACCTCGAGCAGGTTCTTCCCGTCGTAGTGGCCGCGCGCGATCTGCTGCGCCACCATCGGTCCGTGGAAGGAGACGATTCCCGAAGCGCTCGTGAGAAACGCGAGAAGCGCCGTCGCGTCGCTCGAGCCGAGGACGACTTTGGGGTTCTCCCGCAAGCTCTCGGGGGAAAGCTCGGTGAGAAGCTCCATGCTTCCATATCCTCCCCGGGCGCAGAAGAGTGCGGAAACTTCGGGATCCTCCCAGAGCTCGGTCCAGTCGTGGAGGCGCTCTTCGAGGCTCCCGGCGGTGTAGCGCCCGCGCTTTTCGAGCCTCTTTCCGAGCCGGACCCGGAAGCCGAGCTTCTCGAGCTCTCGAACGCCCAGCTCGACGTACTCCATCTTTACGGGGCTCGCGGGCGCGACGACACCGACGAGAGAGCCGGCCCCGATTGCCTTGGGCTTGAGGACGGGAGCGCTCAAGAGAGCTTCGCGCGCACGGCCGCGTTCACGGCCTTGCCGTCGACGGTCTTCCCCGTCGCCTTCAGGCGGGAGAGCGCTTCTTTCATGACCGCGCCCACGTCTTTGGCGGAGCTCGCGCCGAGGTCCTTCACCACATCGGACACCACTCGCTCGACTTCCGCCTCGGATACGGCCTCGGGAAGGTACGCCCGGATGAGTTCGCGCTCCTTCGCTTCCTTCTCCGCGAGATCCACGCGGCCGCCCTTCTCGAACGTCTCGATCGACTCGGTGCGCTGCTTCACCAGGGTCTGGAGGACCTGAAACTCCTCTTCCGGTGAAAGGGGCTTCCTGAGCTCGATCTCCTTGTTCTTGAGGGCGGATTTGGTCATCCGCAGGACGCTCACCTTGAGAGCGTCCTTGCTCTTCATCGCCAGAACGAGCTCGCTCTGAATTCGCTCCGAGAGACTCACAGGGAATACCTCTCCGAAACCGCTTCGTCTTCCGCGTCCAGCACCGACGCGAGGACCAGGCTGCACTTCACGCGCGCGAACGTGAGCTCGTCGCCGTAACGGAGAGCCGCTTGAGTCACCACCTGGCCGTTCACCCGGGTCTTATTGGCGCTTCCGAGATCGAAGACGGTCACACTGTGGTTCGAGATGATGATCCGCGCGTGGTGTTTGCTCACGAGCGGGTCGCGGATGCAGATGTCGTTCGTCGCCTCGCGCCCGATGGTCGCCTCTCGTCCCTTGATGAGGTGGCGGACGGGAGCGCCGTCGGAGCCGGGAAAGACGAGACACGGATACTCTTTCGGGGCTGCGGGTGGACTCATGCGCTCCGGACGAGGTGAATCGAAAGACACCGCAGGCAAGCGTAGCACAGCGCGCTCCGGGCCCTCAACGACGCCCTTGCGCCCCTTCTTTGCGCGAGCCCGTGGACTCGGCGGCCGACACGCGCGCGGCGAGAAGCCGGTTCAAGCTCGACGCGAGTTGAGAGAGCTCGCTGTAGGGCCTCTCGACCGGGAGGGCGGCCCCTCGTCCCTCCCCGAGCGCATCCACCTCGAGCCGCAGATCGTTCAGCGGGCTTACCGTCATCCTTCTCGCGACCAGGACCACGCCCGCGACCGCCATCGCGAGTAGAAGCGACCCGAAGAGCAGAGCCACCCAGGGGAGGCCGGTGGCGGGAGACCGGTGGGTCAAGACCGCGACCCCCACCCGCACGCCCCGATGGACGACGGGCTCGGCCAGGATCCGGTCGCCGTTCGAGGCCCGCCCTTCGCGAAAACTCCGGATGTCGGCGATCCCCGTCGTCAGGCCGTCGGTTGCGGGCGGTCGGCCCACGGCTTCTTTCGGAGCGAGGACTTCCCCCGCGGGGGAAAGAACGTAGGCCCTCACGACGCCCGCCTCGGCCGCGACGCGCTCGATTCCGACCTCGTCCAGTCGGCCTTCCGCGAGAGCCCCCTCGTTGGCCGCCGCGAGAAGGCCGACGAGCGCGCGGGCGCGGGAGCTCGACTCCTCCGCCAGCGCGGCGCTCAGGATTCGAAGAAGGGGCAGCGCCACGACGAGAAGCGCGAACACTCCGAGGGCCGCGACGAGTGGCGCGAATTTCGACGCCCACATCCGTCCGCCGATCGCTTCCGGCGCGGGGACGTACGTCACCGACGCGGTGAGGGAGCGCTCGGGAGGCTCGTCGTCTTCGATGAGCTCGATCTCTCCGAGGACCTCCGCCGGTGCCGGGGCCAGGCGGGTCGCGGCATCCTGGAGACTCGGATCCACTGTCCCGCGGAAGACCACCGTCCCCGTGTCATAGAGTTTTCCCGGGAGCTGCCCGGGAAGCACGACGGTCTTTTCGGGCTCGGACCTCTTCAGGGTCTCGTCGGCTTCATCGACATCCGCCGACGGAGCGGGTCCCGAGGCCGCGAGAAACAGGGTCGAGGACTCATCGGGCGAGAGAGTCATCGTCGAGGTCGGAGGGGGTGCGTCCGCAGCCGAGTCGGCGGACAGCATCACCGGGCCCGTGTCGGGAAGGGCGCCCGGCTGCGGGGTCAGATAAACCGTCGATTCATCGGCTTCGTCGCGAACCTCCTCTCGCTCCCGCTCGATCTGGATGCGGAGGCCGCCGAGTCGAATTTCGTCCCCGGGAGCGATCTCGCGCGCCTCGACCCTCTCCTCGTTGACCCAGCTGCCGTTGCGGCTTTCGAGGTCGACCAGCCGGAACGCAGCACCCGCGCGCTCGAACCGGGCGTGCTTCCGGGAGAGCTTCTTGTCGGCGAAGAACAGATCGCACTCCGGATCGCGGCCGATGGTGAGAGGCGTGTCGCCGATCTCGTGCTCCGTCACGCGATCGCCGTGATGGATGATGAGCTTGTCCACGGAACCTACTCCCCTGGGGGGAGACAGTATGGATCGGATTCCGGCCCTGGATCTACGGGCTAATTCCCCATCTCCTCGCGCCCCTCGGGCCGAACGCCGGCGGACCCCGTCTTCTCACAGGAGACCTCGACGAAGCACAAGCGCCCCCGCCGCAGCGATACCGCGCGCCGCTTCCGAGGGCGTGTCTCGGAAACACGATCGGCACGGGAACGCCAAGACGCGGAGGTTTCCTCTTCCGCCGGAAAAGAGTCCGAGGACGTAGGCTCCATCAGGGCACCCCTTCGCGCCCCGCCGGCGCGCATGGACAAGAAGCTACTTCGCGGAGACAAGGAGGATACCACAAGGAGAAGCGCGGGCGTCACGGATTCTGGTGAAAAAAGCGGGATGTGGTGGACGGGGGCCGAAACAGGTCTTATCCTCTATCTTCCCCTCCTAAACTCTTGATCTCTTGCTCTTTGGCTTACCTGCCCGATTCGCGGAGGCGCCGCTGCGCGAGAGGCACGACCCTTGGGCCGTCGTTCGACTGGATGGTGGCGCCCTCGAAGGCGAGCGCCTGCTGGAAGATACGCGCCGCTTCCGCGCGCTCGCCCAGGCGAAGATACGCGAGGCCGGTGTAGTAGTGGACCGTCCCCTGGGAGATCCCCGTGGTCGAAGGGAGAGTGACCTGAGGCAGATACTCCTTGAGCGCGGTCTCGTAGTCGCCGAGCTGCATGTAGCAGAGGGCGACGTTCAGGCCGGCGAGACCGGCAACGGCGGGCTCCACCACCATCCGGTGGCGCAGATCGACGATCGCCTTGTTGTAGAGGAAGCCCTCCTCGTTGAGGGGAATCTCCAGGGGCGTCGTCCCGACGTTGACCGTCACCGTTTCCGAGGCGCCCCCGCGGCCGAGAGTGAGGCCGAGGCTCGCCCCCGGCTCCATCCCGCGGACGGCGCGAAGGAGCTCGATGGCCTTGGTCACGGGAGCTCCCGCGGCCGCCTGTACGACGTCGCCCATCTGGACACCCGCCTGGGCCGCCGGTCCACCGGGATCGACCGCGAGCACGATCGGCCCCGCGCTCAGGCGCGTGTCGACGGCGGTGAGGCCGATCCAGCTTCCGTGGAGCCTCGTCGGCGTCGAGAGCTTCTCGATGAATCCGGGGAGAGCGTCCCGGTCCAGGTAGTTGAGCGACAGGCGATCGGGGGCAGGCGAGCCGACGGCGAGAAAGTGCAGCACGACGTCCTTGGTCAGCCGCTGGGCGGGCACATGCGCGACGAGAATCGCCTCGACCTCGAGGGCCTTCCCCAGCTTCTCCGACGTCTCGCGGACGTGCTCCGGAGTCGCGGTTTCGGGCGAGAGCCCCGGCACGAGGCCCCTCACGCCGCCCCTGCCGACGAGACGACTCACGGCGTCGCGCTCGGGAAAGACTACGTTCATCACCGACAGGTTTCGGAGCTCCGTTGTGAGCTTCTGGCGGATGTCTTCGAGGTCCCGCCCGGGAACTCCGTCGTCGGCGATGAGATCGAGAACGGCGAGCGTCGGGCGGATGGGACACTCGAACGAGAGAGACTCGTCGGCGCGCACGGTGATGTCCTCGACGTACTTTCCGGTGGGGTGCTTCACCTCGAGGCGATGGTCACCGGAGCAGACGCGGTTCAGCTCGAGGGGCGTATTCCCCTTGAGCTCTCCGTCGAGGTACACGCGCGCGTCGGTGGGTACGCTCGAGACCGAGACCCTTCCGATGGAGTCGTTGAGCTTGACGATCTGCGCGGTGTAATCCCGCGGCTCGTCGGCGCGGAACGGAAACCGGACGGTCTCGTAGCACTCGAGGCGGAGCTCGATTTCGTGCTGTCCCAGGGGAAGCGACAGGAGCTCGAAAGGCGCCGACAGCCGCGCGGGATCGAGATCCGGTGGCATGAAGCTGCGCAGGTCGGGAGGAAGGGTCCCGGAGGTGACCCCCACCACCTCGGAATCCACGACCACTTCCACTCCGGGAGGGTCGGTAATGATCGGAAGCCGGGCGCTGGTGCGCGCCAGCACCAGATCCAGGGTGGTGATCTCCCCCGGCTCGATGCGCAGGTTCTCGTCCAGGTGGCCCTGGTAGCCCTCGAGCGTGACCTCGATGCGGGCGAGCCCGGTGTGCACCTCGACCGGGAAGAAGTTGGTGATGCCGACGAAGTTCCCGTTGACGCTCACCCTCGCCCCCGCGGGATCCGTCGTGACGGCGATGTAGCCGATGAGCTGCTTCTTCTGATCCTCGAAGAAGTCGACGATCTTGGGGGAGAGGGATTCGGCGTCGAGCGTGTAACGCGGGTTGTCGAGGAGGAGCTGGCGAAAGTCGTCGCCGGCGCCCTGGAGCTGGCCGGCGTCGAAGAAGGCGCGCGCCCGGAGCTCGAGGGCCTGTCGCTGCAGGTCGAGGATCTCGGGCGGCGTCTCGCCGCCGGAGCGCCGTCGCTCCTCAACCTCGTCGATGATCCTGCCGAGAAAATCGATCGACTGCGATTGGCGCTTCTGGTCCTCGAAAAGAACCTTCGCCTCCGTCAACTGCTGGGTCAGCCGAAGGAGGAGCTCCTCGTCCTGAGCCCGGACCGCACCCGAGCCGGCAAGCACAAGAATCACGATGAGCGAGCGAGCCCAGCCGTGAGCCCGAGCGGAGGGCGAGCGCAGCGAGTCCCGGAGCGAGAGCGCCGGGGGTGGGGCCCCGGCGCACTGATCCAAGAGGCGAGCGAGCAACTGATTAATGCCGAGAGCCAGCAGGTTAATGCAGCCGAATGATGGCTTTTTCTTTCTCGTCGTAGACATAGAGATCTCCGGAGGCGTCGACGTCGAGCGTCGTCGGCTTCGCGAGCGCCCCTCCTCCCAGGCTCTGCTGGGACAGGAGAGTGACGAACTGGTACGACGCATCGAACACCGCGATCTTGGCCTCCTGCTCGTCGAGAATGTACAGATAGCCGGCCGGGTCCACGGCGATGTCGACGGCCTTCTTCATGCCTAATTGCCCCCGCGCGGTCTGGATGCGGGCGACGAGCCGGCCTTCGGGACCGAGCACGCTCACGTCCCGGTCCTTCTTATCCAGCAGGATCAGGTTGCCCGCGGGATCCATCTCCACCCGCAGGAGCTCGCGCGGCGTCGCGTCCGGGAAAGGGCCGACGAGATCTCCCGAGGGGCCGAACCGCAGGAGCTTCTTTTCGTTCTCGTCGTAAACGTAGACGTCCCCCAGACGATCGCGCACCGCCCAACGGATCTTCTCGAGCGGCTTCGGCCCCTTCTCCGCCGGTACCGAGAACGTCATCGGCTTGCCCTCGACTACGACCGCCCTCTCGTTCGCCACCACGAGGTCCCCGCGCGGGTCGACGGTGAGGCCGAAGGGCTCGACCGCCTGCTGGCTCCCCGCGAGCTTCCCCGTCCGGTCGAACGTCATCACGCGCTTCTTGTCGCGCTCGAGGACGTGGATCCCCGCCGCAGAGGCGCGTACCGCCACCACGTCGTTCAGCTTTTCCTTCAGAACGGGGTTGAACCCCGGGTCCCTCCGGAAGGTGACGTTCTGTCCCAGCATCCTGGTTCCGTAGAGCCGGAAGAGGAGCGTGAGCCAGTCCAGGGCTGACTCCGCTTCCTTGCTCTCGGGGCTAGTATTGCGGACCTCCTGGAACTGCGCCATCGCCTCCGCGGGATCGCCCTGACGCACGTAGCTTCGTCCCACACCGAGGCGGGCGCCCGCCGTCCATTCCGATCGTGAGTGATCGACGATCACCTGGAAGTACGCGTCGACCGCCTCCTGGAACTTCCCTTGTCGCTCGAGGGCGACGCCGGTTCCGTAGAGCGCCGCCGGGATCCAGGGGTTATTGGGGTAGAGGAACACCCGCTGATAGTTCGCGAGCGCATCGTCGAGGGTCTTTCCCGTCCGGTCGGATCGAAACGTCACCTCACCGAGGTAGTAGTAGGCCCCGGGGGCGGAGTCGCTCGTCGGATAGCTCTTGAGAATGGTGTCGAGGTTGTCCTTGGCTTTCCCGAAGTCCTCCTCGATGTCGAGGTAGTAGCGTCCGATGCGAAGGAGCGCGTCGTCGGCGAACTCCGTCGTCGCCATCGAGGTGACGATAATCTGGAAGTCGTTCAGCGCCTGGTTGTAGCGCTGCTGCTCGTAGAACTGGATTCCGCTCTCCAAGTGCTGGCGCGCCAGATCCGAAGGCACTTGCCCCCGGGATGTCGAAGCGCCGAGGCTGGCTGCGACTGCGATGGCGAAGACCCCTTGATTCACCACCCACCTCTCAAGGTTTCTGACCGATGACGTAGCTCGGTTTTCCTGACTGGACTTCCACCCTCTGTACGTCCCGGAGGTCGCCCGGCCAGGCGAAGACGAACTCATGGGAGCCCTCCACGATCTCGCGGTTCATGAACGGCGGCGCCCCCGCGGAGATCCCGTTGATGGCGACCGTACAGTTGCCCGGGTTGGCGCGCACGTTCACCCGCCCGAGGGCCGGAGCCGTGACGGTCGTGGTCTCTCCTTCTCGTATCTGCACCGGAACGACCCGATCGAGGAACACCGACTCCGCGACGAGCCGGAGCTCGTAGGAGCCCGGCCGGAGCGTGACGCTCGGACGCGGAGTCGCGGCCACGAGCTCGGATGCGCCGCGGCGGATCGACACGGGATAGGGGGACTCCACGGTGAACGTGCCCGGCTTTCCGAGCGCCGTGAGCACCACGGGCCCCGCGGGCAGCGGCTCGCCGTCACGGATACGAAGGGTGGCCGTCTGGTAATCGGCCTTTGCGAAGGTGAGCTCGTGCTCTCCGTCGGACGGAAGCTCGATTGCGAGCGGGGTCACTCCTTCGAGAGGCTTGCCGTCGAGCTTCACGGTGGCGCCGGCGGGGGAGGTCTGGAGCTCGATCGTTCGGACGTTCGCGGCGAGGACGAACTCGAGGGGGTCGGGAGGCGTCGGGCCGAGCACCACGTCCGCCGATGCGGGCTCGAAGCCCTCCATCCTCATTTCGACCAGAACCGAGTCGCTCAGAAGTCCCGAGACGGGAAGCTCGACTCCGTCCTCGTCGGTGACGAGGCCCGTCGGCCGCCCGTTGAGAGTGATCGCGGCGCCCACCGGGTCGGAGTAGACCCGGAGCGTATGCGCCACGGTCTGGGGGCCTTCCGGTGCTCGCAGAAACATCCAGTAGAGCCCGCCCCCGAATCCGAGAAGCACGACGACCACGAGCGCCCAGATGGGAGCCGCGAGCGCGCGCACCGGGTCGTGTCCCTTCCCCGTGCCGAAGGTCTCCGCGGCCGTTGGCGCGACCCCCATGGTCTCGGCAGGCTTTTTCGTCGGCTCTCCCACCTCGGTCTCCGCGAGCGCGGACGGACCACGGGCGGTCACCGCTTCGCTTCCGTAAAGTCCGGTGAGCTCACCGTAGATCTCCTCGAAATGCTTCGTTCGTTCCGCCGCCGACTTCTGGCTCTCCGCCTCCTCCTGATGGATCTCCCGGAGCGCCCGCCTCAGGTGCCTTCGGGCCTCATCGAGCTGCGGGTGCTCCTCGAGGAGCTTCTTCGCTCTCTTCGCCACTTCGGGCCAGTTGCTCTCCTTCGCGAGCGATTGGATCTCCTGAAGGCTCTTCTCGTGGGCGGAGGTGGTCCGGGGAAGCGTCTTGCGGTAGACGGAGAGGATCTTCTCGAGATCCTTCGCCATCTCGCCGGCCGTCGTGAAGCGATCCTCGGGCTTTTTCGAGAGCGCCCGGTCGATGACGTGCTGGATCTCCTGGGGAAGATCGGTGTTCTTCTCCACCGCCGGCTTCGGCGTCTCGTGAACGATGTTGTAGAGGATGGAGGTCGCGGACTCTCCCGAGAACGGCCGGGCCCCGGTCAGGAGCTCGTAGAGGATGCAGCCGGCGGAGAAGATGTCCGTCCGGCCGTCGAGCTTCTCGCCCCGGATCTGCTCCGGCGACATGTAGTGGAGGGTCCCGATCATGACCCCGCTCTTCGTGATCTGATGGCTCCCTTCGACCCGGGCGATGCCGAAATCCATGATCTTGATCTGGCCGTCGTCGAGGTAGCGGAGGTTCGCGGGTTTCACGTCGCGGTGGACGACCCCCTTCTGGTGGGCGAAGTCGAGGGCGCGGCAGAGCTGGACGACAATGTCGAGCGCCTCCGCGATCGGCAGCCCGCGGCTTCCGCTCACGAGAGACGCGACGTCCGTCCCCTCGAGATACTCCATCACGATGTAAGGCTTTTCCTTGCCGCCGAAGTTCCCGAGCTCGTAGACGGTAACGATGTTGGGGTGGGCGAGCTTCGCCGCCGCCCGGGCTTCTCGCTCGAACCGGCCCCGGGACTCCGCGTCGGCGATCGCCTCGGAGGTCAGCGTCTTGATGGCGACCCGGCGGTCGAGAGCGGGGTCGTGGCCCTCGTACACCGCCCCCATTCCACCCCGGCCCAGGCGCCTCAGGATGGTGAACCTGCCGACGTGAAGCTCGGTCTGTTTCTCAGCCATCGTTCCCTGGAGATCTCGAGTGCCGGGTCAGTGGACTTGTAGCAGAATCGCGGTGGTGTTGTCCTCTCCCCCGGATTCATTCGCGCGCTCGATGAGCTCGTCCGTCTGGTCGACCCCCCCGTCGCCCCCGAGCACGATGCGCAGAATCTCGTCGTCGTCGAGCATGGTGGTGAGCCCATCGGAGCAGAGCAGCAGCCGATCGCCCGATTTCAGCTCCAGGGCCTGCACGTCCACCTCGAGCTCGGGCCTCCCTCCGAGGGCGCGGGTCACCACGTTCCGGAGCGGATGATTCCGCGCCTGGTCGCTGTCGATGATCCCCGACTGCACCTGCTCGTTCACCCACGAATGATCGCTCGTGACGCGCACGATTTCGCCGTCGCGCACGAGGTAAACGCGGCTGTCGCCCACATGGGCGATCTCGGCGATCTCGCCTTCGACCAGCACCGCCACCACCGTCGTCGCCATTCCCTCGCAGCCGACGCTCGACCGCGCGTGCTCGATGAGCTTCTGATTTGCGAATCGGATCGCCGTCTTGAGCCGGTTCCCGTTGAGCGACAGGCTCTCGTCGATCCCGTAAGGCCAGGTGACGTCGGTGTCGCCGGACGTGAGCTTGATGAACTCCTCGATGGTCTCGACGGCGAGGCGCGAGGCGACCTCTCCGTGGGCATGGCCGCCCATTCCGTCGGCGACGACGTAAAGCCCTTCCTCCACGTTCGAGCAGAAGCTGTCCTCGTTGAGGGGACGCTTCATGCCCACGTGGGTGAGCGATTTCGAATCGACGCGCATCGCCTCTCCGCTCACCTGCCCCGCGCCGGACCTTTCTTCTCCGCCGCCACGGCCTCCGCCAGTTTCCGTTTCAGGTCCGGATGGTGCGGGAACTGCTTGAGCGCGGTCTCCAGGACCCGCTTCGCCCGGAGGTGCATGCCCGTGCGGGTAAAGAGATCTCCGAGCGCGAGCGCGAGTTCGGGTGCCTTGGGGTGCTTGGCCATCGCCTGCTCGTAGAGCTCCGCCGCCTGGCGTTGTTTCGCCTTGTCCATGGAGAGAATCCTGCCGGCGGCGAGCACGTACTCGAGCTTGTCGGGCTGGAGACGCATGGCTTCGTAGTAGTACCTCAGGGCGTTCGTGTACTCCCGCGACTGCTCCTGCAGCTCGCCGTTCTTGAAGAACAGACGGGCCTCCTCCTCCGGAGTTCGCACCTTCCGGTCGAGCGTCCTATCATACTCTCGGCGGAGCGTATCATCACGAAGGTGGTTGTAGGCCTCCGTAATCAGCTGGAACTTCCGATCGGCCTCCACCTTCAGCGCGGGGTCGCGGACGCGGTCGGGGTGGTTGTCCCGCGCGAGCTGCAGATAGGCCTTTTTGATTTCCTCCGGCCGGGCGGTCTTGGCGATGCCGAGGATCGCGTAGTAGTCGTGATCCATGGTCTTCTTACTTCGTGCGCTTGGTCATCTTCTCCGCTTGCCGGCGGATCATCTCGGGCACGTTCCGATCCTTGGTCAGGGACTTCAGATCCCGGGCGGCCATGCGCGGAAGAAGCTGCGACGAGATCTCGGGCGGCGTCTTCGGATTCTTCACCAGCTCATACGCGGTCTTGTAGCGCTTCACCCACTGGCGGTTTTTTCCAATCTCGCGCAGGACGTCCGGCGCCACGTTGCGCATCTGGGCGATGGCTTCCGCGTCGGAGTCGTTCATGTTGGGGGAGGTCAGGACCGCTCCCCAGACGGTGCGGTTGCGGTCCCGGATGAGCATCATGCGCGCCTGGCGCGGCCCTTTGAGGGCGATAATCATCTTCTGCGCCGGGTTCGCGGTCATGATCTGCTCGAAGAGGCTCTTCTTCTCTTCCTCCTCCTCCGGGCTCAGCTCCGCGTCGGCGGATTCCCTCAGGCCGTAGAGCGCCTCCGCCTCCTCTCGCGACTTCGGTGGCGGCTCCTCCTGTTCCGCGGGGCCTTTTCCGAGATCGAGCTTGGGCGGCGGCGGCGGCGGGGCCTTCTTCTCCTCGGGGATGACGCCGACCTTGAAATCGTGCTTCAGCTCGCTGATGCGGCGCCTTTGATCGGAGCTCAGGTTCTCGTTGGCCTCGAGGGCATCGATGATGGCCGTGTGCCGGAGAAGACGGGTCTGGTTGACGACGATGAACTCCAGGTTGGTCTCGGAGAGCTTCGGCACCATCTTCCGAATGGCTTCGTCCGGCGTCGTCGGATTGCGGACCACGGCCTGCTGCACTTCGTCAGCGTTCGTGTGCTCCCCCAGAAACGCGAGGGCGTCGGCGGGCACCTCCGGGTCCTTGAGCACCATGGCGAGGGCTTGAGGACTCACGCCGAGAAGGCTCTTCTGGGCGGTCTTCGACACGTCCTCGTCGCTGTCGCGGGTGAGAAGGAAGAGAAGCTCGACCTGATCGAAAGGCGTCAGTGGCAAGGCCCCGGACGCCGCCGTCATCCGCACGTCGCGCGAGATGCCGCCCTTCTTGAACTGGTTGACGAGAGGTGAGCTCACGGGGCCGCCCTCAGGATCGATTGCCCTTGGATACGAAGTCCTGGTAGTTGTCGAGCGTGATCGTCAGGTCCTTTCGCACCTGCCCCGGACGACCGAGCGGTATCGCCGGCTCGCCGTTGAGAAGAAGCTTGACCCCTCCCGCGTTTCCGAGCCAGAGCCGGAGCTCGCGCCTGGCCGTGACCTCCTCGCGGAACCCCTGCTCCTTCAGCCCGGAGACCACCACCTCCCCGTCGGCTTCGATCTCGAGCCAGCACGACTCCTCGACGGAAAGCGCGAGCCGCAGCCCCGACTCGACGGGCCGGGGCTCCAGGGGAAAAGGTGAGGGAGAGAGCCCGACGGCGGTCGGCGAAGTTTCCCGAGGGAGGATCGGTGCTCGCCGGACTGCAAGCTCGGTCGAGGGCTCGGTTGGAGGAGTATTCGCTCCCGTCGATGCCGGCATGGCCCGCAGCAGGAACGCGAGCGGAAGCCCGAGGGCGAGAGACGCGGAAACCCATTTCAGCCAGGGAGGAATCGAAGGGAGCCTGGTCCCGGAGCCTCCCTCCCCTTCTCCGGAGGGCGACTTCTCGCGGCGCGAGAAGTCGTAGACGTTCAGAGCTCGATCCTCGTCGAGTCCCAGGTAGCGGGCGTACGCGCGAAGATACGAGCGCCGATAGAACTCGCCGGGAATGACGTCGAGGCGATCGTCTTCGAGCGCCTGGAGGAAGCGGACCCCGATCCGCGTCTCCTCGGAGATCTGTTTCAAGCTGATGCCGCGAAGCTCACGCTCGCGCTTCAGCCTCTCGCTCAACGATGCCATGACACGACGCGCTTACGGGACACCGCACCATCGGTCGATTCCGAAGGCACGATGCCCTCTATCCCTTTCATGCTACGGCATTTTCGCCGTTAATCTGTTCACGTCATTCTGTCAGAGCGAGAGAGCGCCTGTCAACGCGGCCGCCCGCGCCCCGAGTTTTTTTCGCCATTCACCATCTTCTCGGCGACGAATCGCACCACGGGTGGAAGAGCGGTCCCCGTGAGGAGAGCTCGCACCTCCTGAGTCGTGAGTCCCCGGAGCACCTTCAGGGCCGAGTGGACGGGTGTCCGCGGGTGCGAGAGAACGAAGGCTCGAACCGTCGGGCGTGAGATCCATCGCTCGCTCGCGGCCACGACGCGCAGGACTTCGGACGTCGCCCTCTCCCTTCTTACGATGGCGACGACGTCGGCCTCGAGAAGCCGCGGGTTCGCGAGAAGGGCAGCAATGACGCGGTGGCTGTCGTCGGAGGCGAGAACCGAAAGGAGCCCCGGGGGGGCGGTCCGCGCGAGCGAGATCTTCTCGCCGAGCTCTAGCTCGGGGAGCCTCTCCCGCAGACGGCTTTCCGCCGCCGCGCGAAGCGGCATGTGGAGGCGCACCTCGGTCGCGACGCGCAGCTGATCGCGCCACCGAAGGAGGCTCAGGAGCCGCAGGGCGAGGGTGCGGGGTGTCTTCGCATGGAGCACGATCGCCGCTCGAACCGTGTGCTGGCCATCCCAGCGCTCGTGGCGGGCGACGGCCTCGATGACCGAGCTCGGGAGGTCGCGCTTCCGCAGAAGTCTCAGCAGATGGGCTTCCTCCGTCGCCGGATGATCGAGGAGCGGGCCCACGTCCTCGGGAGTGGCGTGAGGGCCGATGGATTCGACCCAGTCCGCGGGAGTCATGAGGGCCGAGGCCGGAGCCGCTCGAAGAGGGCTCGCAGGTCCTCTTCGCGCTCGAAGACCGAGATTCCCGCGACTCCGTGAGCTCCGGTGTCTCCGATTCGCGAGACCCGCTCGGGAGTCACACCGCCGAGCGCGTACACGGGAATCCCGACGGACGAGACGACTTCCCGGAGACCGTCGAGCCCCACGCCCGGATGACCAGGCTTCGAGGAGGTGGGGAAGATCGGCCCGAAAACCACGAAGCTCGCCCCCTCGCGGTGGGCGCGCTCGACATCCTCCCGGGTATGAGTGGAGCGCGAAACGACGAAGCCGGCAGGCGCCACCTTTTTCACCTCCGCAACGGGGAGGCCGTCCGCCGGAAGATGAACGCCGGCTGCTCGCGCCGAGAGCGCGACATCCAGCCGGCCGTTCACCAGAATCCTGCCTTCCGCTCGAGGCGAGAGGGCGACGAGTCGCTTCGCGAGCGCTTCGAGCTCCCGCGCCGAGAGGCTGCGCCTCCGAAGCTGGACGAAGTCGACACCGGCGAGAAGCGCTCGTTCCACCTGGCGAACGAGAGTCGCTTCGTCGGCGTCTCCGGTGATCATGCAGCTGCGAAGCGGTAAGCGAGCGGTCATGAATCAAGGCGAAAAAAACTATCCAGGTTACGCGGGTGTTCGCGTCTCCTCCACCCGCTCGCCGTTCGAGCCCGGGAGTCCGCCTTCCGCGGGCGTCCTTCTTCTCCGGCCCAAGACTTCGCTCAACCCCATATAGAGGTTCGCGAGCCCGAGGCCGGCCACCGCCCCGCGCACGGCGGGCGCGAGCAGGATCGGCCGGAGGGACGGGTAGGCCTCGAGGAAGTAGTTGCGCTCCCAGACCGCGGACCAGGGAACGAGGACGAGGAAGATCCCCACTTCGAGGCAAACCACCACGTACAGGATGAACCACTGACGGTCTCCCATGATCTCTTCGGCGCGAGCGTCGACGGCACCGGACCCTGAACCCCTTGGCTTCGCGGCCGCCGGAAGCCCTTACTTCCGCGCCGCCTGCAGCTCCTTCACACGCTCCTGTACGTCACGGAACTTGATGTTCTCCCGAAAGATCTCCATGTACAGCTCGAGCGCCCTCTCGGGTCGGCCCGCGGCTTCGTACGCCTGCGCCAGGTCATAGCGCAGGCCGTGGTACTCCTCTACCCTGCGCCCCGGAATCGCGAGCCCCTTCGAGAACCACTTGATGGCGATGTCGGGCATGCCTTTTTCCATGAAGCACAGTCCGAGCATGCTGCAGCACTCGAGGTTTCGGACCTCGTCCTTGGCCGCGAGCTGGAACTCGGCGATGGCCTCGTCGAGGAGCCCCATCTCCTTGTAGGCAATCCCCAGGTTGTAGCGCGTGTCGTAGTCCTCCGCGCCGAGCTGCTTTTCGACTCCTTTGCGGAACTCGCGGAAAATCTGATCGAGGCCGGGGTCCGTGAGCGGTCCCTCGGGCTCCTGGCCTTCCTCCTCGACGGCGCTGTGGGTCCCGAAGATCTCCTCGGAAAGCTCGGAGGCGAGGTCGATGAAGTCGGTCTCGGCGGGCCTCGCGACCGAAGCGGTGACGGGCTCCGGCTCGGCCAGATCGACGAGCGACTCGAGCTCGTCGCCGAGAGACGTCTCCATGAATTGCTCGACCGCGATCTCCTCCCGAGGCAACGGCTCGGGCTCTTTGGCCTTGCGCGGCGGAGCAGCGGGCGCGGGCGGGGCTTTCTTCCGGGGCGCTTCCGCGGCCGGAGCCTTGAGAAGCCGGGCGGGTTCCTTCGCTTCTTTCTGAATCTGCTCCGAGGAGAAGCCGAGCTCCTCGATCTTGGCAAGGACCGTCGGCTCGCCCGGTTGCTTCTTCAAGAGCTCGCGCAGGGAGTCCCGGGCATCCTCGTAGAGACCGAGAGCGATGTACTCGTCGACTTCCTCGAGCTCCGCCGAGAGCGGAGACTTCGCGGGCGCAGCGGGCCGCGCGGGCGGAGCCGCCTTCGGGGGCGGAGCGGCGGCCTTCGCGCGCTCGACGGCCGGTCTCGCCGGCGGCGGAGCCTCTTCGACCTCGATCGCCTCCTCCGAAAGGCCGAGCTTCGACAGATCCGACAGGTCCATCTCGTCGGCGGAGCTCGGAATCTCGATCTGGATGTCGGAGTCGCCCTGGTCCGAAGCCGCACCGAAACTCGGAGCGAACGTCTCCTCCGCTTCGGACTCCGGCAGAGAGACGGAGAGATCGACTTCGGCCTCCTCGTCGCCAGCGAGATCGATCGAGAACTCCTCCTCGACAACGGGGGAGGGCGCTTCGGCAACTGACTCGTCCGCTATCTCGACTTCGAACTCCTCGTCGATTCCAGCCGCGGCCGGCTCCTCGATGGAAATCGGGATGTCCGCGGAAGAGGCCTCCAGGTTGATCTCGATCTCCTCGGACTCGACTTCGATCTCCTTCGAGCGCGCGGGCGAGGCGAACTCCACTTCCTCCGGCAGCTCGTCGTCGAAGGACATCGAGATTTCATCCTCGGCCGACTCCGCCGCCCCCGCAAGGTCGAGGCGATCGTCCGACCGGACGCTCTGCTCCATCCCTCCCGCCGCGCCCCAATCGACTTCGATCGACGGCTCCGAGAACGGCGCCTTGGCCGAGCGCGGGCTCGCCGGCTCGTCCAGGCTCACTTCGATCGAAGCTTCGTCGAAGCCCGCGTCATCGAAGCCGACGGCGATCTCGGGCTCGGACAACTGGCCCCCCGCTCCGCCGAAGACAGCCGGCTCTTCCATCGAGGGGATGTCGATCTCGATCCCGGCGTCGCCGAGATCCGACTCGGTCTCGGGCGCGAGGATGAGCTCGGGCTCCTCCTCGACCGCGATCCCGGGCGAAGCCAGCTGGGAGGCGAGGGCCGGATTCAGCTGGGCCGCCTCCTCGCGGGCGCGGCTCGCGTCCTGGTCCCGTCCGAGCTTGTCGTAGAGCTGGGCGATCTGCACGAGCTGCTCGGAAGCCTCGCGGTTCATTCCCTGGTCTTTGTAAATCTCGATCAGCTTCTCCCGCGTCTCGCCGTGGAAGCGGAAGCTCTCGAGGACGTCCACCAGCTGGCCGATGGCCTTGTCCACGAGCCCGTAGCGGACGAAAACCTCCGCTTCGGTGAGCTTCTCCTTGATGTTCTCCTCTTCCTCCTGCGTGAGCTCCACCACGTCGCCGAGATCGATGGACGCGGAGGAGGCCGCGGCCTTGGGCTCGTCGAGACCGAGATCGGAGAAGCTTCCTTCGACCGCTTCGCTCAGGTCGTCGCCGAACGACCCGAAATCGGGAATCTCGCTGATTTCCGATATGGGAGCTCTGGGCGGTGGCGGCGCGGAAGCCTGACGCGGCGGAGGGGTCGGCCGCGCTTCCGCCCGCGGCGGAGCGGGCGGGGGCGCCGCGGGTGCGGCGGGTCTCTGAGGAGACGAAGGCTGGGCGCGCGGCGGCGCGGGAGCGGGCTCGGGCGCCCGCGCGGGTCCGGCCAGCTTGGACTTGAGGAACCTCAGGCGGTCCTTGTGCTGCGAGCTCTCGGGATTGAGCTCGACGAGCTGCTCGGCGACCGAGACCGCCTTCTGGAAGTCCCCGGCGCGGCTGTAGGCCTCGCACAGGCTATCGTACGCGGCGACGCGCCCGGTCTCCTGCTTGAGGATGGTATGGATCTCCGCGAGCTTGAGGAGAGTCTTGATGTGATGCGGATCCTTGTTGAGGACCTTCGAGAGGAGCTCCGTGGCCTTCTGGCCCTCGCCCTGGGAAACGTAGCGATCGACGAGGGGACCGAGCTCCTCGAGGGCGGTGTCGAGCTTCGACTGCGCGATGCGCAGGTCGGCGAGCCGCAGGAGGTTCTCGGGGTTGCCCGGCTGGACCGAGGCCAGCTCCTGGAAGATCATCTGGGCGTCGTCCGTGTTGCCGGCGGCGAGGTAGGCCTCCCCGAGCCGGCCGAGGACGGCGGGGTCTCGTCCCGCGCTCCGCCGGACTTCCTCCAGAATGCGAATCGCCTGGGCGTGGTTGCCCTGCATGGAGCTCGCCTGCGCGAGCTTGATCTTGAGCGCGGGATCGGCCGTCGCAAGCGACCGGCCCTGCTCCAGAATCTTGATCGCCTCTTCGACGAGGCCTTGCCCGATGAATGCGTCGGCGATGCCGACGTATTCCTTCGCCGCCTCGTCCGGCTTTCCGTTCTTGTTCAGGAAGTCCGCGTACTTGTAGCGGATCTTGACGTCCTGGGGATCGATCTCCGCGAGCTTCTTGAAGACCTCGGCGGCGGAGCGCTTGTGGCCCTGCTTGTTATAGAGCTCGACGAGCGTCTGATAGTAGGACTTGGCCTCCATCAGCAGGCCTTCTTCGGCCTGGAGCTCCGCGAGCGCGCGCATCGCGGGCTCGTTCTGCGGATCGAGCCGCAGCACCATCTTGTACGTCGCGATGGCGCGGACGTTGAAGCCGTCCTTGCGGTAGTGATCCGCGACCTGGGCGTACTTCTTGATGGCTTCGTCGTTGCGGCTGATGCGCGCGTAGAGGTCCCCGACGGTGCGGATGATGTTCCAATCCTTCGGGTTCTCCTTCAGCCAGGACTCGTACTCCCCGATCGCCTTGTCGACCTTGTTCTTCTTGATGTAGTTCTCCGCGGCCTTGAAGACACGATCTTTGTTCAGCGCCATGTGAGCTAAGACCTCATGTCACCGCGGTTAACGACATCGCTTCCAGCTCTGGCTCGCGGGAAAATCAGCTCGTCCGCTTCTCGCGCAGGCGGGCCGCCTTGCCCTTCCTCTCGCGCATGAAATAGAGCTTCGCCCGGCGGACGTGGTGCGAGCGCACGACCTCGATCTTGTCGATGGTGCGCGCGTGGAGAGGGAAGATCCTCTCGACACCCGTCCCGAAGGAATTCTTGCGGACGGTCATGGTGGCGCGGGCCCCGCTGCCCTTGAGCGCGATGACCGTGCCTTCGAAGACCTGCACCCGCTCCTTGTCGCCCTCCTTGACCCGCACGTGCACTTTTACCGTATCGCCCGCCCGGAACTCGGGAAGGTCGCTCTTGAGCTCGCGGGCATCCAGTTTATCGATGACGTTCATGGAAGCATTCCTCTTTCTGTTCAGTAAGTATTCGGACTTCGCTGTAACTCGTTCGCGGCTAACTCCGCTCCCGCAGGAGCTCGGGCCGGCGGGCCCGGGTGTCGGAGAGAGCGCGGCTCTCCCGCCAGGAGGCGACGGCGCCGTGATCTCCGGAGAGCAGCACCTCGGGCACCTTCAGGCCGCGGTACTCCGCGGGACGGGTGTAATGGGGATAGTCGAGAACTCCGCGGCTGAAGGAGTCCTCCTCCGCGGAGCGGGGATCCGAGATCGCGCCGGGGAGAAGCCGCACGACGGCATCGACCACTACCATGGCGGGGATCTCTCCGCCCGTAAGGACGTAGTCGCCGATCGAGATCTCTTCCGCTCCGGTCAACTCCAGAAAGCGCTCGTCGACTCCTTCGTAGCGGCCGGCGACGAGCACCAGATGATCCTCTCCGGACAGCTCGTTGACCTTCGCCTGATCGAGGGGAGTCCCGCGCGGGCTGAGGAGAACGAGGCGCCTGGACTTAGCCTCCGCGCTCACGGCAATCGCCTCGACGGCTTCGACGAGGGGCGCGACCTTCATCACCATGCCGGGGCCGCCTCCGTAGGGAGCGTCGTCGGTCGTGCGATGGCGGTCGGAGGTATAGAGGCGCAAGTCGTGAACGCGGACGTCGACGAGGCCCGCCTCCCGGGCGCGGCGCACGATCCCGAATTCGAAGACTTCCCGGAACATGTCCGGAAAGATGGTCACGACGTCAATTCGCATTCAAGCTCACCAGCCCTTCGGGCGCTTCGATGTCGACGCTCCCCCGCGCGGGATCGATGTCCTTCACGATCTCGCGGCAGAGGGGCACCAGAGTCTCCGCACCGTCGACGCCGCGCACGACGAGCACGTCGGTCCCCCCGGTCTCGAGGACGTTCTCGACGACGCCGATCTCGCCCCGGACGCTGTCTTTCACCGTCAGCCCTCGGATCTGGAACTGGTAGTAGCTCCCGGGCGGAAGCCGTTCGAGGTCGCTCTCGGGAATCCGAAGCTCCCGGCCCCTCAGGCCCTCCGCCTCGCCCAGGGCCGAGATCCCGGCGAATTTCAGGACCGGCCTTCCCTTGTGGATGCGGGCGCCTTCGATGGCGAGGCTCGATGCCAGAGCGCCCTCGCCCTTAACGTACACCCGCGAAAGCCGGCCGATGAGCTCGGGCGCGGAGGTCCACGGCTCCACCGCGACCTCCCCGTGACGGCCCTGGGTGCGCGCGACGCGCCCCACGGCGACGAGCGCCTCCCACGTCACCGGCTCTCCTCCTCGATGATTCACTCGATGATTTCCAGATGAAAGCGTTTTCCGATCTTCGTTCCCGCGGCGGAGAGGAGAGTGCGGATGGCCCTCGCCGTCCGCCCTTGCTTGCCGATGACCTTGCCGAGATCCTCCTGTGCCACCCGGAGCTCCAGGATCGTCGTCTGCTCTCCTCCCACTTCCGATACCGATACTTCGTCAGGGCTGTCCACTAGCGCCTTGGCAATGAGCTCCAGCAACTCCTTCATGGCTCCCTCCTGCACCCGCGCGTCGCAGAAAAGATCGGCCTCAAGCGGGGACGTTCTTGATGAGGCTCTTGACCGTACCGGTGGCGACGGCGCCTTTTCCGATCCAGAAATCGATTCGATCGCGCTTGAGGTTCACCTTGGGATCCTTCGATTTCGGCTCGTAGGTGCCGACGTTCTCCACGATCCCCCCGCCCTTTCCGTAGAGCGAATCCGAGACCACGACGCGATACTGCGGTTTCTTCTTACTTCCCCTGCGAGTCAGACGTATGATCAGCATGACCTTTCTCTCCTCACCTCCCTTCGACGGGATTTCGGCCGACGACGAACGTGATCACCGGGACGAGGCTCATCGGCCATGGAGCCCTCCCAGCATGCGGGCGAGCTGCCTGCGCCCCCCCGCGGACTTCTGTGCTTTCTGAAGCACGGACAGTTTCTTCACCATCTTCCGCGCCTCTCCGAACCGGCGCAGCAGCCGGTTGACGTCGGAGACGGAGGTGCCGCTGCCGGCCGCGATCCGCCTCCGGCGCGAGCCGTTCACCACGGCCGGGTGAGTCCTTTCGTGCACCGTCATCGAATCGAGGATCGCCTCGAACCGGCGCAGCTCGTCCTCGTCGACCTCGGAGGCGAGCGAGCTCGCCCCGGGAAGAAATCCGAGGATCTCCGAGAGCGAGCCCATGCGCTTCATCTGCCGGAGCTGCTGGCGGAAGTCCTCGAGGGTCAGCTCCTCGCGCTCCATCTTGCGCGCGAGCTCTTCCGCCTTGTCCCGCTCGAACGTTCTCTCCGCGCGCTCGATGAGGGACAGCACGTCGCCCATGCCGAGGATGCGCGAAGCCATCCGCTCCGGGCGGAAGGGCTCGAAGGCGTCGAGCTTCTCGCCCGTTCCCACGAACTTGATGGGAACGCCGGTCACGGCGGAGATGGAGAGGGCGGCCCCGCCGCGGGCGTCGCCGTCGAGCTTGGTCAGCACGTGGCCGGTGAGGCGGACTTTCGCGGCGAAGGCCGAGGCGCTCTTGACCGCGTCCTGTCCGGTCATGGAGTCGGCGACGAAGAGCGTCTCCGCGGGAGACGTCCTCTCCGCAATCTCCTGGAGCTCGTCCATCAGCTCGTCGTCGACGTGGATGCGGCCCGCGCTGTCGATGATGAGCACGTCGTAGCCCCGGTCGCGCGCAAGCCCGAGCGACTTCGCCGCTCTCTCGAGGGGATCCATCGAATCGGGAGCGAGATGCGGGATTTGGACTTCTCGCGCGAGGACCGCGAGCTGCTCGAGCGCCGCCGGGCGCTTTACGTCGACGGAGACGAGAGCTGGATGCTTTCCCTCGATTCGAAGGAGGCGCGCGAGCTTCGCGGACGAAGTGGTTTTCCCGGAGCCTTGAAGCCCGACCATCAGGATAACGGCGGGCCACCCCTTCGAGAAGTCGAGGGGACGCTCCGACGTGCCCAGAAGCTCGACGAGCTCATCGCGGGTGATCTGAATGACCTGCTGGGGGGCGGTGAGCGAGCCCAGGATCTCCGTGCCCACCGCTTTCGCGCGGACGCGCTGGACGAAATCCCGGGCCACCTGGAACTGCACATCCGCTTCCAGGAGGGCGAGGCGGATCTCCCGCAGCGCCTCGTCGACATGCTCCTCGCGGAGACGCGACTGGCCCCGGAGCTTCCTAAAGACGCCCTGAAGTTTCTCGGAAAACTGATCGAACATGGTCAAACGGCGCGGCCGTAAAGACGGATCTCCCCTTTAAGTGCTGCAACAACTCATGTTAGAAGAGCGTCTGATCAAAGTCAAGGACCATCCGGAGGCGGAAATCATTGCCCCGTCGGGAATCCGCCCCCTGGACGTGAGGCAGCACTTTAGCTCTCCGTGGGGGGACCTCCCAACTCCCGTTTTTCAGAAAACCCGGGATATGGCGAAGAGGGTGGAGAACTTGGCATTGGTGTCCCGCACCCTTTGAGAGAGCGTGCGGGAGAAGGCCCAGAGGAACTTCAGAGCCACTTCCGGCCGGCTCGCGAGGTATGCCTTCAGAGCGGCGTTCTTGATCTCGAGGATCTTGGCGCTCTTGTGAGCCACGGCGCGCGCCGAGCGGGGGTCATCGTCGAAAAAAGACATCTCTCCGAAGAACTCCCCCGGGCCCAGGATGGTGAGCGCCTCTTCGCCCATCTGCTGGAAAACCTTGCTGATGCGCACGGCGCCGTCGTAGATGACGAAGAACGACTCGCCGCTCGTTCCGTCCTCGAAAATGACGGTGTCCTCGGCGAACTCCTTCACCGCGCCGAGCATCAGGATTTCCGCGAGCTCGGGGACTTCGAGCGCCTCGAAGATCCGTACGCGCCTGAGGAATTCGGGATTCATGAGGGATCGAGGAAGGCGGCGGCCCTCACACTTTCTCGAGCAGGTGCCCGAGCCGTTCCTTCTTGGTGCGGAGGTAGCCGGCCGAGACGTCGTTCGCGGGAATCTCGATTCCGACGCGCTCCGTGATCTGAAGGCCGTAGGCCTCGAGAGCGATGAACTTGCGGGGGTTGTTCGTGAGGAGCCTCATCCTTCGGACTCCAAGCTCCGTGAGGATCTGGGCCCCGATTCCGTACTCGCGCTGATCGGCCTTGAATCCCAGCTCCTCGTTCGCGTCCACGGTGTCCATGCCCTGGTCCTGGAGCGTGTAGGCCCGGATTTTGTTCACCAGCCCGATCCCGCGCCCCTCCTGGTGAAGGTAGAGCAGGATGCCTTTCTTTTCTTCGCCGATCCTGGCGAGGGCGCGATCGAGCTGGGGACCGCAGTCGCATCTTTTCGAATGGAATACTTCTCCGGTGATGCACTGCGAATGCACCCGCACCAGCACGTCGTCTTCGGGGCGGATCTCTCCCATGACCAGCGCCAGGTGGGTCGCCCCGTCGTTCACGCTCTCGAACGCCGCGATCTCGAAGGTGCCGTAGTCCGTGGGAAGAGACGCCTTCGCCACCCGCTTCACCAGGCTTTCGGTTCGCAGGCGGTAGCGAATGAGGTCGGCGACGCTCACGAGCTTCAGCCCGTGCTCCCGGGAGAACGTCTCGAGGTCCGGAAGCCTCGCCATCGATCCGTCCTCTTTCATCACCTCGCAGATGACGCCCGCCGGATAGAGCCCCGCGATGCGGGCGAGATCGACAGCCGCCTCGGTCTGGCCCGCGCGCTGGAGGACGCCGCCCGGCCGCGCGCGCAGCGGAAACATGTGCCCCGGCCGCACCAGGTCGGAGGCCGCGGTCTTGGGGTCGATGGCGGCAAGCACGGTGCGGGCGCGATCGGCCGCGGAGATGCCCGTGGAGACGCCCTTCTTGGCCTCGATGGAGACGCAGAACGCCGTTTGGTAATTCGACGTATTCTCGGTAACCATCAGCGGAATCTGGAGCGCGTCGAGCCGCTCGCCCGTCAGGGGCATGCAGATGAGCCCGCGGCCGTAGCGGGCCATGAAGTTGATCACCTCCGGCGTCACCTTCTCCGCGGCGATGGTGAGATCGCCCTCGTTCTCGCGATCCTCATCGTCGACGACGATGACCATCCTGCCCGCGCGGATGTCCTCGGTCGCCTCCTCGATGGGAGCGAAGCGCGAATCCGCGGGGCCCCTCATTTGCGGCTTTTTCATAGTTATCGTGCGACCTCGCTCGACGGGCGGCCGGGCCCGTTGCCATCCCCCACGAGCTCGGATCATTCGCGATACGGCGCTACGAGTCGAGCCACGTACTTCGCCAGTATATCGTACTCGAGATGAACGCCGTCCCCGGGAGCGAGGCGCGCGAGTGTGGTCACCGCGAGCGTATGGGGGATGAGCATCACCTCGAGCCACCCAGGGCCCGACGCCATGACCGTCAGGCTCACCCCGTCGATGGCGATCGAGCCCTTCTCGACGACGAAACGGCTCGGACCCTCCGAGTGCTCGACTCGCAGCACGTGGTTTCCCTCGCGGGCGCCGGACGCCGCGACCCGGCCCAGCTCGTCGACGTGTCCCTGAACGATGTGGCCACCCAGGCGATCCGTGGGCCGGAGCGGCAGCTCGAGATTGAGAGGCTCGGAGGGTGCGAGACGCCCGAGGCGTGTGCGACCTTCGGTCTCCTTTGCCACGTCGACGCGAAAGGACTTGCTCGAGATCTCGGTCGCGGTGAGGCACACTCCGGCGACGGAAACGCTCGCACCGAGCTCGAGCTCGGACGCTATCTCCTGCGACTCGATGACGAGCTCCAGGACGTCGCCCCGCCGTCGAGAGGACTCGAGTAACCCCACCGCCTGAATCAGCCCGGTAAACATGATCGCGCGCCTGCGCCTACCTATAGTCTAGCGATCCTTCCAGCAGCCAGCCGTCGTCCAGTCGAGTCGAGCGCGTTCGCGCGAGACGGATGGCGCCCGCAGCCGTCGCGACTCCGTCGCCGCCGATCCAGGGGCGCGCGTCCCGCCCTCCAAGAATCTTTGGGGCGACGTAGAGCACGAGCCGGTCTCCCAGCTTCAGGTCGAGAAAGCTCCCGCTGAGCTCGGAACCGCCCTCGACGAGAACGCTGGTGATGCCTCGCCGCCCGAGACTCCGGAGAGCTTCCTCGAGATCGAGCCTCCGGCATTTTCTCCCGCGCTCTCGAATCTCTTCGACCTCGACTCCGAGAGACTCGAGCGTCCGCCGGCGCCTCGACGAAGCATCACGCCCGCAGAAGACGAGGACGGGCCCGCGGTCGAGGCTGCGCACGAGGCGGCTTCTCGGGGACACGCGGAGGGCGCGGTCGAGAACGACCCGCACGAGCGGGCTCGAAAGCGGCGCGCGCGGTCTCCGGTCGAGGCGGGGGTCGTCGGCGAGGGCGGTGCCGCTCCCGACCACGATGGCCTCGTGCTCCGCCCGCAGCAGACGCGCGTGCCGCCGGGCGATCGGCGAGGTGATCCACTTCGAATCGCCCGAGCGAGTGGCGATGCGCCCGTCGAGGCTCACGGCCCCTTTCAACGTCACGAACGGAATCCCCGTTTCGATGTGCTTCACGAACGCTTCATTGAGCCTCCGGGCTTCCTCCCGCAGAATACCCACGTCGACCGCGACGCCGCTACGCCTCAGAGCGCGAAAGCCGCCTCCGTTCACCTTCGGGTTGGGGTCCTTCATCGAAGCGACCACGCGCCGGATGCCGGCGCGGACGATCCAGTCGACGCAGGGCGGTGTCCGCCCGGTATGGCAGCACGGCTCGAGCGTCGTATAGAGCGTGGCTCCCCTGGCACTTCCGCCCGAGCCTTCCACCTGGCCCAAGGCGACGGCCTCCGCGTGCGGCGCGCCCGGGCGGCGATGAAACCCCTGCCCGAGGATCCGTCTGCCGCTCGCCACGACCGCGCCCACCCTGGGATTCGGAGCGGCAGTGCCCGTTCCCAGGGCAGCGAGAGCGAGCGCGCGGCGGGTCAGCCTCTCGTCGAGGTCACGCCCAGGCGAAGGCATCGAGGGTACGCTAATCGGAAACGAGCGCTTCGACGAAGGCCTCCGGTGAGAACGGGACGAGATCATCCGCTCCTTCCCCGAGACCGACGTAGCGCACGGGAATGCCGAGCTCGCTCGCGATTCTGATCACGACTCCGCCACGGGCGGTGCCGTCCATCTTCGCCAGCACGATCCCCGTCACGGGAATCGCAGAGGTGAACTGTCTCGCCTGCTCGAGGCCGTTTCCACCGACCGTTGCGTCGAGGACCAGGAGCGTTTCGTGCGGCGCACCCGGGATCACCCGCGAGGCGATGCGCGAGACTTTGGCGATCTCGTCCATGAGCGGGCGCTTGGTGTGAAGCCTCCCGGCGGTGTCGATCAGCACCTCGTCGAACCCGTGAGCGACGGCTCTTCCGAGAGCGTCGTGCACCACCGATGCGGGATCGCTCCTCGGCTCGCCGCTCGCGATGTCGACGCCCGTCCGTTGCGCCCAGACTTCGAGCTGATCCTGGGCCGCCGCGCGAAACGTATCCGCGGCCACCACCAGCACTTTCTTGCGTTCGTTCGTGAGCTTCCGCGCGAGCTTGGCGACGCTCGTGGTCTTCCCCACTCCGTTGACCCCCAGCACCATGGTCACCCGCGGCCCTCGTTCGCTCGCCGCGCAGACGGCGGGCGCGGGCCGGGAGAGAAGCTCCAGAAGCACACCCCGGAGGTTGTCGCGGACCTCTCCCCTTCCACCGCGCAGGGCCGCGAGGATCTCCCGGGAGGCGGGAAGCCCCACGTCGGCGAGGAGCAGCGACTCCTCGAGAGCCTCCCAGTCCGGGGCCTCGCTGAAAGGGCGCGCGAGACCGAGCCTCTCGCGCGTCCGGGAGAGGCTGTCTCGCAGCCGTTCGGTGAGAGTCATCGGTTGGGCCGAGCGACCGTAACGAGGAGTCTACGGGTTAGCTTTCCTTCAGCGCATTGAGGCGGTCGAGAGCCATCCTCCCCAACGTGGAGGACCGGTCGATCTCGACGACACGGCGGTAAAGGCCTCTCGCCTGTTCGACCTCGCCCTTGTCCTCATGGATGCGCGCGAGCTGGAACAAGCTCTCGGCGTCCTCGGGAGCGATCTCCACCGCCTTTTGAAACTGCGAAACCGCGAGGTCAGGCTGGTTCATCTTCAGGTAGACCTTGGCAAGACCGCGATGGCCGAGCGCGAACCGGGGCTGTTTCTCGATGGCCCTCCGGAAGTGCATCTCCGCGAGCTCGAGGTTTCCGTCCTCGAGGTAGAGATTCCCCATGTTGTAGAGGGCCTTCTCGGGCGTCGTGTAGTTAGGATTCCTCACCGCGCGCGAGTAGGCCTCGAACGCTCTCTCCTTCGCCCCCTGTTCGGCGTAGATCATCCCGATGTTGTTGTAGACGTCCGTGAGATCGGGATTGAGCGCGAGCGCCTGGTTGAAGGCTTTGAGCGCGGGCCCGAAATCGCGCACCGCCGCGTACGCGAGCCCGAGAGCGTTGAACACGAACGGGTTCTGATCGTCGAGCTTCAGGGCGGCCAGGTACTCCTGAATGGCCTCCCGGTACTGGCGCTCCTGATGAAGGAGCTTTCCGCGGTTGAAGACCCGCATCGCCTCCTCGATCTTCTGATCCGACTGGGCCGCGCGAGATGCGGAGGCGTAGCTCGGCTCGAGGGCGCTCCCGAGCGCGAGCGCGAGAAACACCAAAGTGGGGAGCCCACCCTGTTCCATCACCACCTCCAGGGACTGGTTACCCGCGGTCGTATTCTACTTCGACTCAGGCCCGTCGAGGGCAATTGACACCGGGAGAACGAAAGGGAACGGGGCTCAGCGAATGCGGTCCATGAGCGCGGGCGGCGGGCCCATTCCGTGGGTCTCCTCGACCCTCTTGACGGAAGGCGGGACCGTCGGGCGGGGCCCGGGGGCGGCCGGGGGCGGAATCGGAATCGACGGCGGAGGCGCGAACGCCCGTGGCGCCGGGGCGGGAAGCTCCTTCGCCATCCGGGGCGCCGGCAGATCGGGAGCGGGAGCGGCCGGCGGCGGCACGGCGGGAACGCTCTTCAGGACGCTCTCCACTTTCATGTTGGGACGGATGAGCCCTTCCTCGTAGGCGGTGATGAGCGCTTCCACGATGTGCTTCTCGAACTTCTTGCCGATGAAGCTCCGCATCCGCGCGAACACGTACGTGATCTCCATCGCCTTCTGGTAGGGACGGTTGGTGGTCATGGCGTCGAACGTATCGGCGACGCTCACCACCTTCGCGATGAGCGGAATCTGGTCGCCCTTGAGGCCTTCCGGATACCCCGAGCCGTCCACGTTCTCGTGGTGGTACTTCATGCCGGGGATCATGGACTTGAGCTGGGGAACGTGCTCCATGATGGCGGCGCCCTTGGTGGGGTGGGTCTTCATCACCGCGAACTCCTCGTCGGTGAGCGGGCCCGCCTTGCCGAGGATGCTGTCCTGGATCCCGATCTTGCCCACGTCGTGCATCAGGGCCGCGATCCGGATGTTCTCCACTTCCTCGTCGGGGAACTTCAGAATCTTGGCGATGGTGGCGGAGTAATGGGCTACCCGCTCGGAGTGGCCGGCGGTGTAGGGGTCCTTCGCGTCGATGGCGGCGGCGAGCGACGTCACCGCCCCCATGAACATCTGCTTGTTCTCCTCCGCCGCCTTTCTCAGCCTCTCGATGAAGCGGCGGATCTCCGAGATCATGAAGTTGAAGGTCTCGGCGAACTCCCCGATCTCGTTTCCGCTGGTGACGTCGATGTTCTGCGAGAAGTCGCCGGAGGCGAGGCGGCGCGCGCTCTCCGCGAGCTTGCCGATGGGCTGGGAGAGCCGGCCGGCGAAGATGACGGCGAGGAGAACGGAGAGCACGGCGGCGAGAACGGCGATGAACACGCTGTCCTTCACGATCTCGCGGGCGGAGAAGAACACCGCCTCCTCTTCCGCCTGCACGATCGCGCCCCATCCCAGAGTCTTGAGGAACGGGAGGGGCGAGCCGAGGTCGCCGATGGGAGTGTAGGTCCCGAGGAATTTCTTGATCTCACCATCGCGCACGAGCTCGAAGTTCTCCGACCCGCTCGCTTGCCCCCTGGATTCCTGGAACGCTTTCACGATCTCCGTGTTCGAGAGATCGACTCCCTCGTACAGCGTCTGGGGATCGGAGTGGGTCACGAGCCTGCCTCGATCGTCGACCACGAACACGCTCCGGCGTTCGTTCCCCTTCTGCTTCACCATCTCCTCGATGGGTTTCAGGCTGACCATGGCGGAAACGACACCCTCGATGGGGGGAGGACCCTCACCACCGTAGAACCCGCGCACGGGAGCGGACATGATCACGACCGTGTCGAGAAGCGGCTCCGAGACGTGCGCGGGCGAGACCCAGGGCCGGGCCTGCAGTCCCTGCACCAGGGATTCACGGACCGACGCCTCGATGGCGGGATCGTCCAGGGTGTAGCCGGCGGTGACGAACCGTCCCTCGCGGTCGAACACGGTGATCGCGCGCACGCGGTCCTCCTCGATGAAGTCGAGGAGAGCTTCCGGCGTCACGGACGTGATCCGGGAGCGAACCGCCTGGGGATCGGAGCCGATCTCGAACGTCTTCGCGATCGCCTCGAGCTGGTTGTGCATCGACTGCAGGTACAGCCTCGCCTGCTGTGCGATGGAGCGCGTCTGATCGATCTGGAGAAGCCGTTCGGAGGCTTCGAGGGCTTCGCGGTTGCGGCGGACCAGCCACACCGACGTCAGCAGAAGCGGCAGAAGCCCGGTGAGAAGCATCAGGCCGATGAGCGAGTAGAGGATCTTGCCCCTGCGCCGGATGCTCTTCCGGGTGGGGCCGCTCGCCGCGGCCTTGACCACGTCGGCGCGGAGGCGCTTAGTCGTGGGCACGAGCTTTCTCCGAGAGCACTTCGTAGACCCGCACCCCCTCCTTGCGCCCCTTGAGGGCGACCGTGCCCAGGTCGCGAACCTCGATCTGGTCCTTGACCAGCTCGTACGTCCTCTCCCCGATCACGATCTGGCCCGACTCGGCCACCATCGTCTCGATGCGCGACGCGATGTTCACGGTGTCGCCGAGAACGGTAATCTCTTTGCGCTTCACGGAGCCGATGGGCCCCGACACCACCGGCCCGCTGTTGATTCCCATCCGCATCGCGATGGTCACCGGCCCGCCTCTTTCGACGTTGAGCTCGTTCAGCCGCTGGCGCATCTCGAGAGCGACGCGCACGGCCCTCACGGCATGATCGGCCTGAGGGTAGGGCGCGCCGAAAACCGCCATGATGCAGTCGCCGATGAACTTGTCGAGAGTTCCATCGGCATCGAAGATGGGCTCCGACATCCGCGAGAAGTACTCGTTCAGAAGGCGCGCGACCGAAGGCGCGTCCATCCGCTCGGCGAGCCGCGTGAAGCCGACGATATCGGCGAACAGCACGGAGGCTTCGAGCTCCTGCGCTTCCTTCTCCCCCTCGGAGAGGATCCTGCTCGCGATCGAGGGGGAGAAGTACTTCTCGAGCCGTTCGCGGGCGACCTTCTCCTGCTGCATCTTCTTGTTCAAGCTCGCCTGCTGGATCGCGACCGCGGCGTAGTTCGAAAGAGCGCTCAGGAGCTCGAGGTCGTCGGGCGTGAAGGTCTTGGTCTGCATCGGACTATCGACGTGGATGATGCCGATGACCTCGTCCCCCTTCCACAAGGGCGCGCACATGGCCGAGCGGATTCCATGAAACCGGATGCTGTCCCCCGTGGCGAAGCGGGGATCGACCTGGGCGTCCGAGGTGAGGATGGCGACCCGGTCCTGTACCACCCGGTCGGCGATGGTCTTGCTGATGGTGATCTTCTCGTCGTCGCCGTGGCGGTGGTGCACGACGCGCGGCTTCAGGTTCCCTTCCTCGTCGAGGAGCATGAGAAAGCCGCGATCGGCGGGAATGTGCTCGAAGACGGCGTCCATGACGCGGGAGGGCACTTCCTCCGGCTGCGCCGAGATGAGGGCCTTCGCGAGCTCCGAGAGGCTCCGGAGGACCCGGTTGATCTTCCCGAGCTCCGTTTCGAACGGCGGCGGCTCGACGGTCTTGCCCGGGGTCGAGAGAAGCCGCTTCGGCTTCAGATCGGTGGGAGGTTTCTCCTCCAGGAAATACTTGGAGAGCTCGCCCACGCTTTTGATGACGGTCCCGGCCTCCTCGAGCATGGGTTTTTCCTCGTCGAGCACCACTTTCTCTTCGAGGGTCTTCCGGAACTGGAGCTGGAATTTCCCCAGGAGGATCTGGTCGCCGTCGTTGAGGATGATCTCGAGCACCCGGACGCCGTTCACCTGCGTTCCGTTCTTGCTCTTGAGGTCTTTGAGGCGGCATTCCTCGCCGTCGATCACGACTTCGGCATGTCGGCGCGAGACGCCGAAGTCCTTGATGACGATGTCGCACTCCGGAGAGCGTCCGAGAACGACTCCCTCGGAGCGGATCGGGACCACGTGCTCGCTCCCGTCCTCCTGAAAAGCCAACTCGAACATAAATTTAGAGATTGCCTCGATCTGGCCGCGGGCACTTTGCTCGTAACACTAAATTATACCAGCCGTCCTTCGCTTATCCCACCGGTTCTAGACGGTAGCTCCTGAGCTTCCGGTAGCTCGCCCCGCTTGGGGACAGATGGCTCTCGTAAAGCGTTGCCTCCGCGGTAGAAGTGACTCCGAAGGCGCGCTCCCGGCAGGCGACCAGGATGGAGTCGACGTTCCTCACCGGCCCGCGAAAACGCGCGACCGTCAGGTGGGGCTCGAAGCGCCGTTTCTCCGGGTCGAATCCGAGGGTGCGCGCCACGGCTTCCGCTCTCGACTGGAGTGCGAAGACGGCCTCCGGCGGTTTTTCGACCGAAACCCAGAGGACGCGAGGCCTTCTCCCATCCGGGAAAACTCCACATCCGCGAATCTCCATCGTGAACCCCGGAAGCCCCGCGAACGCCCTGGACAGCGCTTCCGCGACCGACTCCGCCTTCGCCTGCGAGATCTCCCCGAAAAACCGCAGGGTCAGGTGGAGTCCTTCCTCTCGAACCCACCGCGCGCTCTTGATCGCGGGGCGAAGCTCGCGCTCGAGAGCGGCGATCTTCTTCCGGACCTCGGAATCGACGTCGACGGCGAGGAAAACCCGCATTCAGGTCTTCTTCGAAAGCCGAAGGAGCTCGCGCCGCACGCGATCGAGAGCCGCTTGCGACGTCCAGCGTTTCACCTGCCTTCGCTCGCCTGGAAACAGATGGCGATCGGCCCCCTCGTACCATCGGGTCGCGATCCCGATGTAGACAAGCCCGACCGGTTTCTCCTCGCTTCCGCCCGAGGGTCCCGCGATCCCCGTCACGGACACCGCGATGTCGGCGCAGGCGCGCTCGAGAGCGCCCTTCGCCATGGCGACGGCCACCTCTTCGGTCACCGCGCCCACCCGGCGAAAGAGCTCCTCGGGGACTCCGAGAAGAGCGGTCTTGCTCTCGTTGCTGTAGGTGATGAACCCGGTGTCGAAGTACCGGCTCGCCCCCGGGACCTGCGTGATTCGATGCGCGATGAGCCCGCCCGTGATGGACTCCGCGACCGCGATGCGCATTCCGGATTCGAGCAGGAGCCACCCTACCACCGCCTCGAGGTTTTCTTCGCGTTCGGAGAACACATGCTGGCCGAGGATCGCGCGCATTTTCCCGGCGAGCTCTTCGTTCAGGGTAGCAGCGGCCTCGGCGCTCGCTCCCTTCGCCGTGAGCCGGATCTCTACCTGGCCCGGGGCCGCGAGAATGGTGGTGAGGGGATTCTCGCAGGCTTCATAGAGATGGACGATCTTCTGCTCGACCGACGATTCAGGAAGACCCGCGACCCAGAGTTTCCGTGTTCGGTAGAAGACACCTCCCGCGACTCCTCCCATTCGCGGCAGGACCTCCTCCTCGAACATCGGCTCGAGCTCGCGGGGCGGTCCCGGAAGGAGCACGAGAGACCGTCCCGCGGCCGTCTCGAGGAAGAGCCCCGGCGCCGTGCCCCGGCGGTTCGGAAGGACCACCGCACCCTCGGGGACCATCGCCTGCTTCCGGTTGACCTCGGGCATCTCGATTCCGCGCTTCGCGAATCGCTTCCGGAGTCCCTCGAGGATCCCCTCGTCGAGGCGCATGGAGATCCCGAGCGCGCGGCACGCGGCGTCGCGGGTGCGATCGTCGGCCGTGGGTCCGAGCCCTCCGGATACGAGCACGAGCTCCGACCGCTCGAGCGCGTGGCGGACGGCGGAGGCGATCTCCTTCTCGTCGTCTCCCACGATCCCGCGGAAAGCGACGGGGATCCCGATCGCGGCAAGCTTCTCGGTAAGGAATAGCGAGTTGGTCTCGGCTCGCCCGGGCGCAAGGAGCTCCTCCCCCACGGCGAGGATCTCTGCTCTCACGGCCACCATTATTTATTAATACTACTCTCGTCTGTCGGCAGCCGCGGCACGGCGCGCCGGGTCCTGACCTCGGGACCGGACGCGACCTTGACCAGGCCGCGCGGGGCGCCCTTGATCCGACTCACGTGCCGTCTTTCGGCGACGATGACATCCACCGCGGTCGCTCCCCTCGCCTTGCTGTAGTAGGCGGCGAGCTCCGCGGCCTCCTGGATCTCGCGCTCGTCCGCGGCCGTGCCCGGGGCCACGCGGAGCACGACGTGCGCCCCGGGGATTCCCGCCGCATGGAGCCAGAGGTCGTGGGGCTTCGCGAGCTCGAACGTCAGCTCGTCGTTCGACCGGCCGGAGCGGCCGACGAGGATGGCGCTCCCGCGATGGGAGCGGAAGCTCCGAGGCCCGAGCGCCTCGGGGGGCCGCCGCTTCCCGGGCTTTCCCGACGATGGGAACGAAAGACCCGCCTCTTCCGCTTCACGCTCAAGGGCCTCGAGCTCGACGGCGCTCGAGGCGTCTCTCAGGTCGCACTGGAATCCGTCCCAGAGGGAGACCTCCGCCGCCGCCGCCCCTCGCCGCTTCGAAAGCTCGACCGCCGCGCGCTCCGCTCTTCGGGCGCGATCGAAGAATCGCTCCGCGTTCTTCGGAAGCGAGAGCCGCGGATCCACTTCGATCTCGATTTCGGGCTCCCCGGGCGCGAAGAGATCTCGGATCGCGACGGACTTTCCCTCGGCCGTCCTTCGCGCCTGCGAAAGACCCGCGAGCAGAAGCTCCCCGAGCCGGCGGAGAAGGGCGGGCTCCTCCAGAGAGGCCTCGTCGCTTTCGAGGCGTTCGGTGAGCCGCCGCAGCCGTTCCAGGCGGCGGTTCAGCGCGGCTTCGAGCCGTGTCCGGAGCGTCGAGATCTTCCGGGCCTCGGACTCGAGAGAGAAAGCCTCCGCCATCGCCTCCGAGAAGCTTCGGTGCTCGCGGGGCGTGAGCTCGCTCTCGCTCGCGAGCTCGAGCGGCGAGAGAAGACCGTGGCGGCCCCGTTTTGGGAGGTAGAGGAAAGGCCTCTTCTCTTCGAATCGCGAGCGCAACTTCATGTAGGCGTCACCTTCCGACAATCCCTCGCGAGCGATGAGCCATTCGACCTCCCTTACGAGGAGCGGCGTCGTTCCCGTCGCCCCCAGAAGGGCCGCGCGCCTCGGGCCGCGGGCGCTCCGGAGCCGCTCCTCGACTTCCGAGCGATCCCGGGCGAGGGGGGCGGCGCCGCGAGGAGGCGAAGGCGGCTCGTAGCGGTCGCCAGGTTTGAGCCGCGCGCGCGCGGACGAAAAGAGGGCGAGAACGTGCGAGGCCTCGGAGTCGACGAGGTAGAGGTCGGCGCGAGCCCCGAGCACCTCGAGAACGAGCCGGAAGCCCGTGCCCTTGCCGCTGAGGCGCTTGCCCTCGACGGTCAGAGTGACGATTCGATCCTGATCCGCGGCCTCGAACGCCGCGACCCTCGTCGCGGCGAGCTTCTTCAAGATGGCGGCAGCGTCGCTCTCCCCTCGAGGCGGCGGGAGCGTCACAAGAAAGGCACCGGGAGCCTCGCGAAGGAAGCTCAAGGCGAGCGTCGAGACGGGAGGCGGCGCGAAACCGAGGTAGAGAACGTGGGAGCCGCGATCCAGGACCGCCGCTCGAATGCGCCGGCCGACGACCCGAGGCCGGAGCTCTTCGACGAGGTTTTTCAGGAAGAGTCGGTCCAGAAGGAACGCTCCTGCGGAACCCGGAGGGTCAGCCGCGGATCACTTTCGTGCCCGCGATGCGATCGTGCCAGCCGCGCCCTTCGGGATCGGTCCAGAGCCCGATGAAGCCCGCGCCGAGCGGAAGCGCGGCCACGAGCGTCGCGACGAGCCTCAACAGGGCGCGTCCGAATCCAAGGGCCCTTCCGCGCCGGTCGACGACCCGCGACCCGGTCAGGAGCTTTCCGAGCGTCTGGCCAGAGAGGCTCCAGAAGAACAGGAAGTAGCCCGCGGCCATCACCGCACCCACCATACCCATCGCGACGAGGGCCGAGCGGGGAAGGGCGGAGGCGCGCTGGGCGACGAGGTGCGTCGTCAGGTAGAAGAGCGTGAGCTGAATGAGGGAAACGAAAATCAGATCGATCCCCCCGGAGACGACTCGTTCGGCGCCGGAAGCCGTCCCGAGCGCAAGCGAAGCCGCTCGCTCCTCGGTAATCTCCGCCTCGCCGAGGGGTATCTCGAAGTCCACGGGTGCCGACAATGGCACGTACCGATCGGTCGTGGGAGCGCGCAGCTCTGATTCCGGCTCCAGCTCGCGCACCAGATCGCGCGCGGTCGCGACCGCCTTCGTCCTCCCGAGAGGGATCTCCCCGGCGTCGATGCTCCGGCTGGAGCTTCGCCGCGCGGGAGCGGACGACGCCCGCTTCGAGACGCGCTCTTCGACGCGCGCCCGGATCTCCGCCCGGCGCTCTCGGAGCTCGCGCTTCTCCGCGTCCTCGAGCGCTTCCTCGGGGAAGATCGAAAGCTGCCTCGCCTCGTCGCCCTGGTTCTCTTCCTGCAAACGCTTCTTCTCCCGGTGGCGCGCGACGGTCTCACGCACGTGATCGCGCCAGGCCGCGGGATCGCGCCGGGCGCAGCAATGGGGGCAGATGGAAGCCGAGGGCGAAACCTCGCTGCGGCACGATGCGCAGGTCACGTCCTCACCTCGTTTCGACACTCTCTCCCGCCGGGTCCCGCAACAAGCGGTCCTCGATTCGGAGCACGAGACCCCGGGCTTCGACGGCCACTTTCGAGCCGCGATCGACGCGATGGAGCTCCGCGAGCGCCTCCCGGTACCGGCCCTGAGCGAAGAGTCGCTCGCCGTTGTAGTAGCGGAGCTCGGAGAGATCGGGCACCGACGCCGCCGGGCGATCGATGAGAACGGTCTTGGCCGCGTCCGGAGGCCCGCCGAATGACCCGCCGCTCACGATCGCGTCCCAGTTCCGGCTCAGGTAAAAAGCGGATGAAGCGAAGAGCGCGAGCGCGCCGAGGAGAAATGCCGTTATCTTGAAGGAGACCGCCGTTCGCCCGGCTGGAGAAGCGCTCGCCCTCGCCCCCTTCGGGACCCGGACGATCACCCCTTTGGAGGAAGGTTGCGGCGCGCGTGTCTCTGCCTCGGGAACGGGAGCTTCGGCCCTGCGGTCGAGGGCATCGATTGCGTCCGAGAGCGCCCTCGCTTCGCTGTGGCTCGCGTCCGTCGCGAGAACGGAACGAACGCTCTCCCGCGCCCGTCCGATCTCTCCCGCCTCGAGGAGTCCTACGGCATCCGCGACCTGCGCATCGAGCTTTCGCTGCCGCTCGGCTACGGCCTGCTTGGCCCGATCGATTCGGACCCGTGCCTCGGAGTTGCTGCGGTCGAGGAACAGGATCCGGGTCCAGACGTGAATGGCCTGCTGGTACTCCCCGCTCGCGTAGAGGGCCTCGCCGAAGCGCAGCAGATCGAGGGACTTCGGGGGGGCGGCTTCATTGTCATCTTGACGAACGGCAAGCTCGTCGATCTTGATATCCGTCTCGCGTCGATCCAATGGTTCCGCCAGGAAGCTCGGGCTCCGGAGGCGATCTCCTCGTAAAATATACTGCCATCGGGACGAGAATGGTAGTGTTTCCATCAACAAACGTGGAGCTTCTCGAGCTCGTTCCGAACGTGAGCGAGGGCCGGAAGGACTCGGTCGTCCGCGATATCGAGGGGAGCCTCTCCTCCACTCCCGGCGCATGGCTCCTGGACCGGCATTCCGACGCATCTCACAACCGGTCGGTGCTGACTGCCGTCGCGAAGCCTGATGCCATCCTCTCCGCTTCGCTCCGGCTCGCCGAGCGCGCGCTCGCGCGAATCGACGTCAGGACCCACCGCGGGGTCCATCCCCGCATCGGTGCCCTCGACGTTCTGCCTTTGGTCCCGCTGGGAGGGGTATCCCAGGATCGGGCGAAAGCGCTTGCGGCGGAGGTGGGCGGCGCGCTCGCGGACTCGTTCGAAATCCCCGTCTTTCTCTATGCCGACTCCGCCCGCAGGCCCGAGAATCGGGAGCTCCCCTACCTCCGGCGGGGAGGATTCGAGGCGCTCGCCGCAAGGATGGCCGCCTTGGAGCTCGTTCCCGACTTCGGTCCGAGGGCACCTCACCCCACGGCAGGCGCCGTCGCCCTCGGGGTTCGCTTCCTTCTCATCGCTCATAACGTCGAGCTCTCGACGTCCGACGTCTCGGCGGCCCGGGCCATCGCGCGCCGCATCCGCACGTCCGGAGGCGGGCTCCCTCATCTCAAGGCACTCGGGTTCGAGCTTTCGGATCCCCCCCGCGCTCAGGTGTCGATGAACCTCACGGACTTCCGGATAACTTCCCTCAACGCTGCCTTCAGCGCCGTCGTGCGGGAAGCGGCGGCGCTAGGCGTCGAGGTCGTTCGAACCGAAATCGTGGGTTTGATTCCCGAGGCCGCCTCTTTCGACGGCATGGTGGAGCGGTTGAAGCTGGACCGTTCTCCCGGGATCCTGGAGCAGCGCATGCGTGAGGCGGGGCTCGCTCCCTGATTCCCCGATCACTTGATGCCAAACGCCTTCATCTTCCGGTAGAGATGGGAGCGCTCGATCTGGAGCGCCTCCGCCGTCTTCGAGACGTTCCCCTCGTTCTCGCGAAGCTTCTTGAGAATGTACTGCTTCTCGTAGGCTTCGCGGGCGCTCGCGAGCGAGGGGAAGTCTCCGAGTCCATCGGGGCTCTCCTCGCGGCCCCTCCGAAGCGGGGCCGGGAGATCCTTCACGCCGATCTCGTCCGCGGCCCCCATGATCACGAGCCGCTCGATGACGTTCTTGAGCTCGCGCACGTTGCCCGGCCAGTGGTAGGCCATGAGCAGCTCCATCGCCTCGGTGCTCGCCTTCTTCGGCCGCTTCCCGTACTCCGCGCAGAAATCCTCGATGAAGTGGGAGACGAGCGCGGGGATGTCCTCCCGCCGTTCCCGAAGCGGGGGCATGTGGAAGGGGATGACGTTCAGCCGGAAGAACAGGTCGTCGCGGAAGTTTCCGGCAGCGATCTCGCGCTCGAGGTCCTTGTTGGTGGCCGCGATGATCCGGCAGTCGACGCTGACCGCTTCGGCGCTTCCCACCGCGACCACCTTCTGCTCCTGGAGCACTCTCAGGACTTTCGCCTGGGTCTTCAGGCTCATGTCGCCGATCTCGTCGAGGAACAGCGTCCCTCCGTCGGCGGCCTCGAACTTCCCCTTGCGCGCGGCCACCGCCCCGGTGAAAGCGCCTTTGACGTGTCCGAAGAGCTCGCTTTCGATGAGCTCCTCGGGAATCGCCGCGCAGTTGACCTCGATGAAGACCGCGTTCTTCCGGAGCGACTGGGCGTGGATCGAACGCGCCACGAGCTCCTTACCCGTTCCGTTCTCGCCGAAGATGAGGACCCGCCCGTGCGTGGGCGCGGCCATCCGAATCTGCTTCCGGAGCTCGCGCATCGCTGCGCTCTCGCCGATGAGCACCTGCTTCGATTCCACGCGGGCGCGCAGGAGGCGGTTCTCCTGCTCCAGGCGTCTCTGTCTCAGCGCGTTCCCCACGGCGATGACCGTCTTGTCGAGCGAGAGCGGCTTTTCGACGAAGTTATAGGCCCCGAGCTGGATCGCCCGGACCGCCGTCTCGATCGTCCCGTGCCCGGAGATCATGACCACTGCGGCTTCGGGATCTCGCTCCCGAATGCGCGCGAGCGCCTCCATGCCGTCCATGTTGGGAAGCCAGATGTCGAGGAGAACGAGATCGTACCGGCCTGCCGAGAGCCGGGCGAGAGCCGCTTCCGCGCTCTCCACGGTGTCGACGCGGTATCCCTCGTCCTCGAGGATTCCCTGGAGCGAGCTCCGCACTCCCGCTTCGTCATCGACGACGAGAATCCGTTCGGTAGACAGGCTATTGCTCCTTCGCCGTTCCCAGAGTGGGAGCTCCGACGGACGGGGAGTCCAGCTTCGATTCGAGGGGAAGCTCCACGATGAAGCGGGCGCCCCGGGGCTGGTTCTCCTCCACTCGAATCCGCCCGCGGTGCTCGGCAACCAGACGCTGCACGATGGCGAGCCCGAGGCCGCTCCCCCGGAGCTTCGTCGAGTAGTACGGCATGAAGAGCTTGTCGCGGTCCGCCGGGGCGATGCCGGGCCCGTCGTCCGCCACCTCCACCCGGGCCATCTGGTTCTCCCGATCGTAGAACGTCGCGACCACCACCTCGCCGTCGCCTCCGTTCGCTTCGATGGCATTGTCGATGATGTTGATGAAGACCCTCCGGATGAGCTCCGGGTCGGCCATCACTTTCGGAATGTCCGGAGAGAAGAGACGAGTGAGCGTGAGCCCCGAGAACAGGCCGTCGTAGAGGTCGAGGGTCCCTCCCACCAGCGGGTTGAGATCGTGGGGGGCCGCCGAGACGGAGGGCATTCGCGCGAACTGTGAGAACTCGTCCACCAGGTTCTTGAGCGAGTCGACTTCCTCGATGATGGTCGAAGTCCCCTCCTCGACCACGCGCGAAAGCTCGGGGGAGCGCGAGCGAAAGTGCTTGCGGATGCGCTGGGCCGAAAGCTGGATGGGAGTGAGCGGGTTCTTGATCTCGTGGGCCAGACGGCGGGCCACCTCGCGCCACGCGGCCACCTTCTGGGCCCGGAGGAGCTGGGTCAGGTCGTCGATGACCATGAGCAGGCCCGAGGGCTCGGATTCCGCCCCCGAGATGGTGGTGAGGTAGACGGAAACGTGAAGCTCGCGATCGGCGATCGCGACGTCGAGCTCTTCTTCGACCGGCGCCCGCCTTTCCGCGCCGCCCGTCGCATCCAGCAGCCGCCGAAACGGAGCGAGAGCCTCTTCGCGAAAGACGTCCCGATAGTGCCGGCCGACGAGACGCGGATCGAGGTCGAGGAGCGCGACCGCGCTCTGGTTGATGCGGGTCACGAACCCTTCCCGGTCGAAGGAGACGATGCCCGTCGCGATGTTCTCGAGGACCGTCTCCATGTAGCGCCGCCTCCGATCGAGCTCGCGGTTCTTGGTCTCGAGGTCGATGTGCGAGGCCTCGAGCCGATCCTGGCTCGCCTTGAGCTTCGCCGTCATCCGGTTGAAGGACTCCATGAGGTGGGAGAGCTCGTCGACCGCGGGACCCGATACCGGGTGGTCGAGGTCTCCTGCCATGACCCTCTCCGTCGCCTCGACCAGCTCGCCCACCGGGCCGGTGACGCGCTTCGCGAGATAGAGACCGATCCAGGTCGAGGCGAGGAGAAGGAGGAGCGACACCATGACGAAGTAGGAAAGATAGAGATCCTGAATCGGCTCCTTCTGCGCCTCCGCTTGCTGGTAGACGTTGGCCTGCTGGTTCACGTCCTCAAGAGTGGCGGCGAGAGTTTTCGGGATGAAGTAGGAAACGACCACCGCGCCCGAGACCTCGCGGCTCCCCTTCTTGAAGATGGGCGAGGCGTACTGGATGAGCGTGCCGTCGCCGAGGGAGTCCTGGTGGAGCGTCTCCTCCCCGCGAAGCCCCTGCTCCGCGAGTCTCAGCGTGGAATCGGGATTGTACTGCGGAAGCCCCGGCCGGGCCGAGGTCCAGAGCGCCTGGGTCCGGGAGAGCACGGTTATCATGTCGAGCCGGTAGAGGCCGAGCCTCGCCTCGACGCTTCGGCCGAGCATGGAGAGGTGCTTCGGTTCCAGGAGCTCCCCTTCCCCGATCTCCCGCGAGAGCCTCCGGGCGTAGAACGTCGCGCTCTCCTGCTTCTCGTGGTAGTAGTGCTCGACCACGTCCTGGGCTCCCACGAGGACCGCTCCCACCGGATGGGAGAACCACCGCTCGACCGCGGTCGAGATCAGGTTGCTGCCGACGAGCACGATGAGCGCCGAGGGCAGGAGCGCGAAGCCGATAAAAATGATGACGAGCTTCGTCTTGAACTTCGCCCCTCGCACCGACCGGCGTCTTTCGACGAAGAGCTTGATCAGGTTCCGCCCGAGGACGAACACCAGAACGAGGAGCATCGTCAGGTTCACGAGCGTGAACCCGTAGAGGAAGACCCGGGCGAGAAAATCCGGCTTGAATTGCTCCGACTTCCCGACGAGATACGTGCTGAGGAGGGCGACCCCCGAGAGCAGGAGTACGATGAGCGAGACGAGGCGGAAGCCGCCTTTCGGCTGGCTGAGCTCGGCGGGGCTTGGGATGTGGCTCACGCTCAGGGACTCGTGGGGACGTAGTCGAAGCGGGCTTCCTTCCACCCCGTCCCGACGTCCCAGGGAATGAGGAGCAGCAGCGTTCGCTCCCGCATCACTCCCCTGACCCGGAGATAATAGGAGCCGTTGGGCTCGAGGGCTTCGGCGTCGAACAGGCGCAGCGACTCGAAGGTGGTCATGAATCGTCTCATCGCCTCGGCATCGGCCACCACCTCCGTCGCGTCGACCACGCCGTCGATCTCCCGGGTCAGCGTGTAGCGCTGGGTCAGGTTGTCGAAGACGACGGTGGCAGTGACCTCGCGCCGCGCGATCTCGGAGTCGAGCCAGATCCCGCGCGGCCGCTTCAGCTCTACATTGTAGCGGAAGTTCACCTGGAGGCCGGTTCCGATCGCCCGCTCGATGTCCTCGCTGAAGGCGCTCGCGGTGCGAAAGCTCACGAAGATCCCGTCGGTGCGGACTACCGGAACCAGGTCCTCGATCGCCGCGGCCTCCGCCAAGACCGCCGAAGCGCCCAGAGCGAGGGCCAGAAGAGCCAGGCGGCGTGCCATCGAGCTATTCGCCGCTCGCTCCGAGATCGTGCCTTCCGAGGAGCGAGCGGATCGTTTCCACGAACTCGTGCGCGTCCTTGAAGTCGCGATACACGGAGGCGAACCGCACGTAGGCCACCTGGTCCAGGCTCTTGAGCTCCTGCATCACGAACTCGCCGATCTGGGTGGTGCTGACTTCCTTGTCGGGACTGTCATGGAGCCGATGCTCGACCTGATCCACGATCGCCTCGAGCCGGGTCACGGGGACCGCTCGCTTCTCGCAGGCCTTGAGGAGTCCGCCCAGGAGCTTCTCGCGGTCGAACCGCTCGCGCCGGCCGTCCTTCTTCACCACGCGATAGTCGATGCGATCGAGCCGCTCGTAGCTCGTGAAACGCCGGCCGCACTTCAGGCACTGGCGGCGGCGGCGGATCGCCTCGCCCTCCTTGCTCTCCCTCGAGTCGACGACCTTGTCCGCCAGATGGCCGCAAAATGGACACTTCACTTCTGCTTCTCCTGCGATTTGAATTCACTGATGGTGAGGCCGGCTTTCACGAACAACAAGATACCCAGAAACGTGACCGGAAGGAACGAAATCGCGTGCCCCACGAGCGCGACCGCCGCCGCCTGGCTCGCGCCGACGCCGAAGAGCGCCGTTAGGGCAAGCGAGCACATGTAATGGTAGCCCCCGATCGCCCCCGGGGTCGGGACGGAGACGCCGACGGTCAGAAAGCCGATCACCAGAAAGGTTTCCCCGAAGCCGATGTCGACGGCGAGAGCCCGTGCCGCGAGCCAGAACGAAAGGCAGATGGCGAGCCACAGCACGACGGACAGCAAGAAAGCCTTCACCAGGCCGGCCCCGTGAACCAGAACGCCCAGACCGCCGCGGAACGTGTCGAGAAACCGCGCGGCCCGCGCCGCGACACGGTGCGGAAGGATCCGAAAGACCCGCTTCGCGAAGGCCATCGAGGGCTCGGGATAACACGCGAGGAAGTACATCGAGACGAGTGCAACGGCGGCGAATCCGAGGCCGAGGACACCCCCGAGCTTCAGCGAGGAGACCATGTCGCCTCTCCCCAGCAGCTTCGGCCCCAAGAGCAGCCAGAACGCGACGAAGAAGACGACGGTCACCAGGTCGAAGACCCGCTCGAGTAGAATCGTCGCGAACGCCCCGGAGGCGGAGAAGCCCTCACGCCTCGCGAGAACGTAGGGCCGCGCGATCTCACCGAGGCGCGCGGGAGCGAGGAAATTCACCATGAACCCGATGACGGTCGCGCTGAAACAGTTCGAAAGACGGGCAGGCCCCAGGGGACGAAGAAGCCCCTGCCAGCGGATCGCTCGCAGGAGATAGGTCGCGGCGGTGGCCACGAGCGACCAGAAGATCAAAGCGGGGCTCGCGCGCAAAAGGCTCTGGCGGAGCTCGCCCAGATTGACGCCGCGAAAGAAGAGCCAGAGGAGTGCCAGGGTCGCAAGGACGATCGCGACGGAGTGCACCTTGGGGGAGCGGAGAGTTGATTTCACGGACTCGAGAACTAGGATGCGATTGGCCGGGTGAGCGTATCCGCAATGGCGAGAGAAAGTCAAACAGGACCGCAATTTAGCGCGATCCTGATCGAAACGGTCCCCCCCTCTTTCGCGGAACTTTCACGGCCACAAACCCGTTTGTGGGGTTGGACTTGGCACAAAAGCGGAGGCGGGCCCCGGCGCACTGATCGATGACCGAGGCGAGCGTTAGCAATGACGGAGAGCTCGCGCGGCGTTGCGCCAGCGGGGACGAAGACGCCTGGAAGGTTCTCGTCAGCCGCTTTCAAAGAAAGGTTTGGAATGTCGCGTATCAGTTCACGGGCAGAGCGGACGAGGCGGAAGAGCTTTCTCAGGAGATCTTCCTCCATCTCCTCTCGGCGCTGCGGACGTTCGACTCCAGCGGGAGCCTTCCCGCCTGGCTCCAGCGCGTCGCCCGGAACTACGCCATCGACCACTACCGGAGGCGGCGGCGCGAGCGCTCGATGGTCGTCGACGGCGAAGAGTCGGAGGGGCTGGTCGCGGTCGCGCGCGACACGTCCGTCGGACACGACCCCCATCGCGCGCTCGAGGAAAAAGATCTCGCGGCCTTCCTCCGGCGGGTCATCGACCGGCTCCCCCTGGAGCTCGCGCAGGCCGTCATTCTCAGGGACCTCCAGGGCATGAGCTACGAAGAAATGGCGACGAGCCTCGCGATCCCGCTCGGCACCGTGAAGTCCCGGATCAACCGGGGCCGCCTCGAGCTCGCGAAGCTCCTGAAGCGCCGCCGCGGCGAGTTGAGCGCCGCTCTGGGAGAAAAAGGAGGCGAAGCGTGAGCTGCCGTCAGCATCAAGAGCTTCTGTCGGACTACCTCGAAGAGACCCTCTCTCCGCCCCTGAGGCGGGGCGTCGAGCTCCACCTCCGAACGTGCGATGAGTGCCGGGGCCTCGCGGAATCTCTCAAAGAAGTCGTGACGCTCCTCGGGGCTTTCGAGCCTCCGGAGCCTCCCGCGAACCTGACCGGGCTCGTTCTCGAGAGGACGAGGCCCGCCCTCCTCGCTGCCCAAGAGACGGGGGTCGCCGTCGAGACGGATGCCTCGTTCTGGCGAAGCTTCGGCGCCGGCCTTGCCGCCGCGGCCGTCCTCGCTGCCGTTCTCGTCTTCCGGCCCCCGGAGTTCCTCGCCGGCTGGACCCGAAGCGTCTCCCAGACGGCGCATCAAGGCTACAGCCTCGGCGTGCGCACGGTCCACCGGACGGCCCGCTGGATCGAAGACCTCAACGTCCTCCGCATGACGGTCGGAGTCGCGTTCGAGGACCGGCTCGACCGGCTCAACGAGCGCCTGCGCGATCTGGAAGAGCTCCGGCGACGGAACGGCGGCAACGATGAATCCCCGCGCTCGGAGCGCCCCGCGCAAAGCCCCCAGAGCAGAGTGGCGGGCCCCGTACCACCCTTACGAATCGACCCTCACGCTACAAGGAGTCTCACATGAAACGCTCTCCCTCCGCCGCCGTCTTCCTTTCTCTTCTCCCCGGCCTCGGGCACATCTACGTCGGTCAGGTCGCCAAGGGGTTCCTCCTGGGCGTCTCGTTCGTCCTCGCCATCCAGATGACGGGGTCGAGCGGTGGACCGTTCGGGATCCTGATTCCGTTCATTCTGCTCTATGCGATGGTGGATGCGCACCGGGCCGCCGTCGAAGTGAACCGGATCGTGGCCTCGGGCGGAACGCTGCCCAAGGGCCCGGACTTCGGTCTCACGAAGTGGTGGGGCTACATCCTCATCGGCCTCGGCCTGCTTTTCACTCTCGACAACTTCGATCTCATCGATTTCGAGTGGATGGCCCGGCTCTGGCCCGTTGCTTTGATCGCGATCGGGATTTACATCCTGAGGCGCCCGCCCGCGCCCGAGACTCCCGCCGCTCCCCCCGTTCCCGAGCCGGCCCTCCCGCCCGCGCCGGAGGAAATCGCCGCCGAAGAGCGCGAAAATGTCTGAGACCACGGAAAGACCCGCCGAGGGCCGGGGCGGCTGCGCCCTCGTCCTCGGGATGCTCCTCATCGCGACCGGGGTCCTGCTCCTGGCGCACAATCTCTTCGACTATTCCCTCCTTCCGCTCCTGCGGAAGGGAGTCGTGCTCTTCGCCGTTTATTGGCCGCTGCTCCTCGTCGCGTGGGGAGCCTTCAAGGTCTTCCAGCGCTTCGCGCAGCCGGCGCGGGCGCGCGTCGGTGCCCTCGAGATCGTGCTGCTCGTGTTCTTCGTTCTCTTCGGTCTGAGCTTGACGGCCGCGCGCAAGGTCCTGGAAGACGTCTCCGGCCAGAAGCTCGAGGATCTCGTCGGATTTTCGACATCGACTCTGATCGGCGCCCCCGCGCATCGATTCGCCTCGGTGGCGCGCTTCGATCTCGCGGCTGCCTCGGAGCTCCGCATCGTGAATCCGGGTGGCAATGTGAACGTGCTCGGCGGAGAGGGAACGGAAATCGAGGTCCAGCTCACCAAACGAGTCCACCACCCCTCCGAAAGCGAGGCGTCCGCCGTCGCCGACGGAGTGACGCTCGGTTTCGACGCGAGCGGATCCGTCGGGCGGCTCGAAGTCGTCCTCCCGGAGGGAAAGACGGCCGTCGAGTGCGATCTGGACGTGCGCGCTCCGCGGAGGGCGTCTCTCACGATCGAGAACCGCCGCGGGCGTGTGTCCGCTCACGCTATCGAAGGGGCGGTCCGGATCGAGACGGCACACGACGGAATCGAGGCGGGAAACCTCAAGGGCGGCCTCGAGGCGACGACGCGACACGGCGAGATCCGCGTGCGGGACGTCTCTGGCGCGGTCCGCCTCGTGAATGGCGGCGGCGCCATCGTCGCCGAGATGGTGGACGGCGACCTCCGCGCGGAGGCAAGCCACGGACGCCTGGTTGCGGAAGACGTCAGGGGAAATGCCGTCCTCGCAACGCGGCACGCTCCTGTCCAGGCAGCCCGCATCGGAGGCGAGCTCCAGGTGACGAGCGAAAACGGGGAGGTCGCAGTCGAGACCGCGAGCCGCTCCGTCGCCATCACGGGGACCGACGGCACCATCTTCGTCCGGGACGTAAAGGGCTCTCTCACCATCGAGGCCAAGAACGCCGGAATCCAGGCGCGCGACATCCAGGGAGACGTTGCGATCGAAAGCCGCGACGAAGCGGTGACTCTGGTGGGAGTCGGCGGATCGGCGCGGGTGGTCTCCCCCCAATCCTCGGTGATCGTCGAGGAAGTCGAAGGCGCCCTCGAGATCGAAAGCTCGCACGACGACGTGCGGGTGTCGGACTTCGGCTCGAGCCTGAAAGTCCGGTCGAGCCACGCCGCCGTCCGTGTCGCGAGCGGCAAGCTCGCGGGGAACGTGAGCGTCGAGACGACCTATGGAGACGTCGAGCTGCGCGTCCCGAAAGGAGCCTCGCTGCGGCTCGAAGCGACCGCCCGGGACGGGGAGCTGCGATCGAGCGTTTCCGGCCTCGAGATTCAAGAGGAGCGGCAGGGATCGGAGGCGGTGTTCCGGGGCGCTCTCGGGTCCGCTCTCCACGCCGTCACCATCAAAACGAGCTATGGGGACGTTGTTCTCGCGCCGGGGGAGCCATGAAGCGCTTCGTTTTTCTCGCACTCGCGCTTTCCGCGTGCGATGCCGAGCGCGTCGAAGAGACCGCGCTCGAGCGTTTCCAGTTCGAGGCGCGCCCCGGGCGGCCGAGGATCGAGGTTGCCATAGAGGACGGCTCCGTGGAAGTCCAGGGAGTCGAGGGATCGCGGACGATCGAGGCGGAGTTCACGAAGAAAGCGCGCTCGTTCGATCGCGAAACCGCCTCGACGCTTCTCCCCCGCATCGAGGTGTCCGCGAAGGAGGTCGAGGAGGGGGCGCGTTTCCGCTTCGAAGGCCGGGCGGAGTCCATCCCGCCCTTTGGAGGCGACCTGAGGACGGACCTGAAGCTCCGGGTCCCGCGGGAGGTCGAGATCGAGATCGCGACCGAGGACGGCAGGATCCGTATCGAGGGCATCGACGGGCGGGTGCGCGCCGAGAGCGGCGACGGCCGCATCGTCATCGCGGGCGCCTCCGGGGAGCTCCGGCTCCGGACCGACGACGGATCGATCGTCGGGCGGGACCTCGACGCCGCGGTCGACGCCGCGACGGACGACGGCGGCATCGAGCTCGAGGGCGCTTTCCGGAAGCTCCGCGCGGTGACCTCCGACGGGAGTATTCACGTCGACTGCCGCGAATGGCGGACGCCGACCGAGGGCTGGGTCGTTCGGGCGCTCGATGGCTCCATCGAAGCCGTCTTTCCCGCGGAAGCAGCGGCGGACATCGATGCGACGGTGAGCGACGGCCGCATCGAGAGCCGGCTCGATTCCTTCGCGAGCACGTCGCGTGGGGAGAACGATCGCCGTCTTCGCGGAAAGCTCGGCGGCGGCGGCCCTCTCCTGCTCTTCAGCGCGATGGACGGCCGCATCGAGCTCGCCCAGAGATGATGGGGGCTTGACCTCGACCCGGGCCTTCCCTAAAATACGCCCCGCTTTCTCCGAAAGAGAGAGAAGAAACGTTCCCGCGCGCGGCGATTGAGGCCGCGCCGGAACGATTGTGGTGCCGGAAAACACTCGCCCGAAGGAGGGGGTCGTCTCCGCGGTGAGCGCTAGCGTGCTCCTCGATACTCGTCTCGACGGGATTCCCCTGCGCTCGAAGGGCAAAGTCCGCGACATCTATGATCTAGACGGGGAGCTCCTGATCGTGACCACCGATCGCATTTCCGCGTTCGACGTGGTCCTCCCGAACGGAATCCCCGACAAAGGAAAGGTGCTGAACCAGCTCTCCCTCTACTGGTTCGAGCGCACGCGGAACGTCGTCAGGAACCACGTGATCGAGGGGAACTTCGACCGATACCCGGAGAAGCTTCGGTTGTTCGAAGACCAGCTCCGCCTGCGCTCGATGCTCGTGAGGAAGCTCGAGCCCGTCCCCTTCGAGTGCGTGGTGCGCGGCTATCTCTACGGGTCGGGCTGGAAGGAGTACCAGAAGACGGGGAGCGTCTGCGGCATTCCCCTCCCGAAAGGACTCCGCCTCGCCGACCGGTTCGAGAAGCCGCTCTTCACCCCCTCGACGAAGGCGGAGAGCGGGCACGACGTGAATGTGAGCGAGCGGGCGATGGCGGATGCACTTGGAGCGGATTTGACGGCCCGCCTCCGCGACGTGTCGCTCGCCCTCTACCGGCTCGGAAGCGCGGAGGCGGAGGCGAAGGGCATCGTCATCGCGGACACCAAGTTCGAGTTCGGACTCGAGCCGGGGTCCAGGGAGATCTGCCTCATCGACGAGGTGCTGACCCCGGACTCCTCGAGGTTCTGGCCGAAGGACGCCTACCACCCCGGCCAGGATCAGCCGAGCTTCGACAAACAGTTCGTGCGCGAGTACCTGGAGCGGCTCGACTGGGACAAGACTCCGCCCGGACCGGAGCTCCCGCCCGACGTGGTGGCGGGAACGCGGGCCCGGTACCTCGAAGCCTACCGCCTGCTGACCGGGAGGAGCGGTTTCGATTCATGAGCCCCCGGACCGCGGCCGACGGAAAGATGCCCCTGCGCGAGAGGCTCGAGAACCTCATTGAGGAGATGATCGAAGGCGGCATCCGCTATCCCGACGCACGGCGGGAGTTCGACAAACGCTTCCTCACGCAGGTGATGGAGCTCGAGAAAGGCAACCTGTCGCGCGCCGCGAAGGTGCTCCACATCCACCGCAACACCCTCTCGAAGAAGCTTCAGGAGCTGAAGCTCTGGAGGCGGTGAGGATTTCGGGCTAAACTTCGACTCCGCGCCCTTGTCGGCGCGAGGAAAAAAGGAGATTGCTGTCATGGACATTCGGCCGCTGCACGACCGGCTCCTGGTGAAGAGAATCGAGGAGTCGGAAGAGAAGTCGGGGGGAGGAATCATCATCCCCGACAGCGCGAAGGAAAAACCCCAGCGCGGGAAAGTGACCGCGGTAGGGAACGGCAAAGTGCTCGAGGACGGGACCCGGGTCGAGCTCGAGGTGAAGAAGGGCGATCAGATCCTGTTCGGCAAGTACGCCGGGACCGAGGTGAAGATCGACGGCTCCGAGTACCTGATCCTGCGCGAGGACGACGTCCTCGCGATCCTGACGAAGTAGCGACTTCAGGGGAGTCGAGCGATCTCTCGACTCCCCTGTTCGTTTCGTTACCGGCGGCGTCCCGGACGCCGACGTCGATCGTCGCGCTCGCCGCCCTCCCCGCGCCATCCTCCCCCGCCGCCTTCGCCATGGGGCCTCGGAGCCTGCGGCTCCTCCGGAGGCAGCCCCGCCTGCTCGCGGAGAACGGCCTTCCTCGAGAGCTTCACCTTCCCCGAAGGGTCGATGTTGATCACCTTCACCAGGATTTGATCGCCTTCCGAAATCTCCGATCGAACCTCCTTCACGCGGTAGTCCGCGACCTCGGAGATGTGGAGGAGGCCGTCCGTGCCGGGAAGAATCTCGACGAAGGCGCCGAAATCCACGATGCGCTGGACCTTCCCCAGATAGGTCTTGCCCATCTCGGGGACGGCAGTCAGCTCTTCGATGATCTGGATCGCTTTCTTCGCCGAGGTCTCGTCGGTCGAGGCGATGGCGATGGACCCGTCGTCCTCGACGTCGATCTTGACTCCCGTCCGCTCGATGATGCTCCGGATCATCTTGCCTCCGGGCCCGATGACGTCGCGGATCTTGTCGGTCGGGATCCTCATGGTGAAGATCCTCGGCGCGTAGGGGGAGATCTCCTTGCGGGGAGCGGGGAGCGCCGCCGCCATCTTCTCCAGGATGAACATCCGCGCCCGCCGCGCCTGCTCGAGCGCCTCGGCCATGATCTCGCGGGTGAGCCCCTTGATCTTGATGTCCATCTGGAGCGCGGTGATGCCGCTCGCGGTGCCCGCGACCTTGAAGTCCATGTCCCCGTAGTGATCCTCGGCGCCGGCGATGTCGGTGAGGACGGCGTAGCTCTCGCCCTCCTTGACCAGGCCCATGGCGATGCCGGCGATGGGCGCCTTCAGCGGAACTCCCGCGTCCATGAGCGCGAGGCATCCTCCGGTGACGCTCGCCATCGAAGACGAGCCGTTCGACTCGAGGATGTCGGAGACGATGCGGATGGTGTACGGGAACGCGTCCTCGTCGGGCACGATTCCGACGAGCGCCCGCTCCGCGAGAGCTCCGTGCCCGATCTCACGGCGGCCCGGACCGCGCAGGAACTTCGCTTCCCCCACGGAGAACGGGGGGAAGTTGTAGTGGAGCATGAAGCGCTTCTCCGATTCGCCCTCGAGCCAGTCGAGACGCTGGACGTCCTCGGACGTCCCGAGAGTCACGGTCACGAGTGCCTGGGTTTCCCCCCGTGTGAAGAGCGACGACCCGTGCGTCCGGGGAAGCACTCCCACCTCGCAGGTGACCTCGCGCACGGCGTCGAACGGCCGGCCGTCGAGGCGCCTTCGGTGCTGGAGCACTTCCTCCCGCAGCACCTTCTCCTGGAGGCCGCTGAAGACTCTCGCCGCCTCGGCGAGCACCTCGGGTTCGCGTTCCCCCATCTCGTCGAGGAGCACCTGTTTCAAAGCGGAAACCGCCCGCTCGGAGGCGAGCTTTCCTTTGGTACGCATCGCCTCCTTGAGCCGGGAGTAGATCTTCTCCTCCACCTCTTTCTCGATGGCCTCGTTTCTCGGCTTGGGCTTGACGTCGATCTTGGCGGGAGCGATGGCGCGGTAGAGCTCCTCCTGAATCGCGACGAGCTTCTTGATCTCCTCGTGGGCGAAGCCGAGGGCGTCGACCATCTGGGCTTCCGTGACCTCGGAGGCGCCGGCCTCCACCATCACGATGGCGTCGGCGCTTCCCGCGACCGTGAGGTTGAGATCGCTCTTCTTGAGCTGCTCGAAGGTCGGATTGACGACGAAGCTCCCCTCGATGAGCCCCATGCGCACGGCGCCGATGGGGGTCGAGAAGGGAATGTCGGAGCAGTAGAGCGCGGCCGAAGCGCCGGTCACCGCGAGCACGTCCGAGTCGTTCTCGCGATCGGTCGAGAGCACGAGGCCGATGACCTGGGTCTCCCGGTGCCAGCTCTCCGGGAACAGGGGCCGGATGGGCCGGTCGATGAGCCGGCTCGTGAGAATCTCCTTCTCGTTCGGGCGTCCCTCGCGCTTGAAAAACCCGCCGGGAATCTTCCCCGACGCGTAGAAGTTCTCTCGATAGTCGACGGTGAGCGGGAGGAAGTCGATGCCCTCCCGTTCGTCCTTGGAGGCGCAGGCGGTGACCAGCACCACCGTGTCTCCCATGCGAACGACGGCGGCGCCGTTCGCCTGCTTGGCGATCTTGCCCATCTCGATGGACAGTGTGGCCCCACCAATGGCCACTTCTTTCTTGTGAATCATTTTTTTCTCCTTGGAACTCGTGGGCGGGAGCGGCGGCCGCGATCGACGCGGCGCGCAACGGCTCTTGCCGAAAAAGGGGCGTCGTGTGTGGACGGCGCCTTACCGGGTAAGGTCTCGCTCAGACGAGTGGGATCGATGGACCGAGGAGCGCTCGATTGCATGGGACCCGAAGGGAGGACGCGCGGGAGAACGGGAGCGACGCCCAACTGGGGCGCTCTGCGGGGCCGGACATGAACTCTACTTGCGGATTCCGAGCCGCTCGATGACTCCGCGGTAGCGGTCGACGTCCTTCTTTTTCAAGTAGTCCAGCAGCCGCCGTCGCCGGCCGACCATCTGCAGGAGGCCGCGGCGCGAGTGATGATCCTTGGCGTGAGTCTTGAAATGCTCGGTGAGATAGCCGATGCGCTCGCTGAGGATCGCGATCTGCACCTCGGGCGAGCCTGTGTCCGAACCGTGGAGTCGATAGGCCCCGATGAGGCCGGTCTTTTTCTCCTTCGTGAGCGTCAAATAGCGATCCTCCGTTCCTGACCTTTCTTTTCTTCGTCTTTAACTCGCCGCGAATGGTAGCACAGCGGGTGGGAGCTGTAAAGAACTAGGCCCCTTGGGCTTTCTCGCCTGGACTTGCGAGAACGATCAGGGGGCGAAGCGCTTGAGTCGGCACGTAGAGCGCCCCGACCGCGACGAGAGTTCCACTCTCGTCGCATACGCGGAGGGGTCCCGGAAGTCCCTCCGCCGGGAGCGTCCACGCCCCCTCGGGGACGTCCCTTCCGTGGACCAGGAGCTTCACGGCCTCGGCGGTTGCCGTGACGCGCGGCAAGTCCCGGAGAAGCTCCGCGGGGGACAGCAGGCGCTCCGAAAGACGCCCCTCGAACGCGAGCCGGCTGAGGACGTCGAGACCCGAGGCCTCCTCGACGGTGAAGGGACCGATCCGAGTCCTCCGGAGCTCTTCCAGATGGGCCCCGCAGCCGAGCCGCTCGCCGAGATCGTGGGCGAGCGAACGCACGTACGTCCCCGTCGACACCGAGAGCGAAAGCCGGGCGCGCGGAGGCTCGAAGTCGAGGAGCGCGAGCTCGAAAACCTTCACTCTCGCGGCGGCCCGCTTCACCTCGACCCCGGCCCGGGCGAGGCGGTGAGATCTCTTGCCGTCGATCCGCTTCGCGGAATAGAGCGGGGGAAGCTGGTCCTGCTCGCCGCGAAACGCACCGAGGGCCCCCTCCAGGGTCGCACGGTCGGGGCAGGTATCTGTCCTCGTGCCGTTGAGCTCGCCCGTGCGATCGTAGGTGTCGGTCGCGAACCCGAAGCGAACGGTCGCGATATAGCTCTTCGAAGCCTCACTCACGAAGCGCGCGAGCCGCGTCGCCTTGCCGAGGCAGATCGCGAGAAGGCCCGTGGCGAAGGGGTCGAGAGTGCCGGTGTGGCCGCAGCGGCGTTGCCGGGCCAGGCGGCGCACGGTAGCGACGACGTCGTGGGAGGTCACTCCCGAGGGCTTGTCCACGAGAAGGGCGCCATGGAACGACGCGGCGCCCGCGTCTCGGGTCCCGGGGCGCCTTCGGCTCACTCGCCTTCGGGCTCGCGCTCGGGTCCGCCCTCGTCCACCGGCGATCGCTCCTTCTCCGACTGGAGGAGCTCCTCGAGCCGAATTCCGTACTCGATCGAAGGGTCGAACACGAAGCGGATCTCGGGTGCCGAGCGGAGCCCCAGCCGCTGCGCGAGGAGGTGGCGCACGTAGCCCGTCGCCCCTTCGAGCACTTTCATTGCGCGTTTCTTCTCGGCCTCGTCCCCGAGAACGCTCACGTAGAGTTTCGCGCTCTTGAGGTCGTTCGTCACCGTCACGCGGGTGCAGGTGACGAGCGGAAGCCGCGGGTCCTTGATCTCGCTCTGGAGGATGGACGCGGCGTCCATGCGGATCTGCTCCGCGAGCCGCTCGGGCCTCACTCTCTCACCACGATTTCGAGACATTATTCAGGCTCGTTCGCTCTTCGATCACGGCGCTGGGGCCCCACCCCCAGCGCTTCTCGCTCCGGGACTCGCTGCGCTCGCCCTCCGCTCGGGCTGAAGGCTCCCGCTCACTCGCTCCCCCCCTCATGTCCTCATTCGATGAGCTCGAAGCTGGTGCCCAGAAGCTCCGAAGGGTAGTGGTCCTCGAGCTCGCGGCTGATCGCCTCGAGCTCCGATTCCAGGATCGAGCGCGTTCCGCTCACCGAGACCGCCGCGAGCTCCGCCCGCTGCCACAGCTCCAGGTAGCCCGTCTCCGCCACCGCCACGTTGAACCGCGCGCGGAGCCGGTCCTTGATCGACTTCAGGACCATGCGCTTCGCCTTGAGCGACTGCGCCTCCGGGAAATGGAGCTCGATCACGAGAAGCCCGATGACGGGAGCTCCTCCCTCGAGGCCCGCTTTCTTCCCCCTCGACACGGCTCTCAGCGCTCTGGAGCGGCAGCGGTGCCTAATTCCCGGTGCCGATTACCTTCTCCATGGTGAAGGCCTCGATCACGTCGCCGAGCTTGACGTCGTTATAACCCGCGATCCCGATGCCGCACTCGAAGCCTTCCTTCACTTCCGAGACGTCGTCCTTGAACCGCCGCAGGCTTCCGATCCTGCCCTCGAAGACCACGACGTTGTCCCGGAGGAGCCGCACCTGCGCCGTCCGCGGGATGCGCCCGTCGGTGACGTAGCAGCCGGCGATGACTCCGACCTTGGGGACGCGGAACGTGTCGCGGATCTCGGCGTGGCCGGCCACCATCTCCTTGAAGGTGGGCTCGAGGAGCCCCTCCATGGCCTTCTTGAGCTCGTCGGTCACGTTGTAGATCACGGTGTGGAGTCGGATGTCGATGCTCTCCTTCTCCGCCAGTTCCTGGGCCATGCGCTCCGGACGAACGTTGAATCCGACGATGACCGCGTTCGAGGCCGAAGCGAGGTTCACGTCGGTCTCGGTGATGGCCCCGGCGCCGGCGTGGATGATCTTCACTTTGACCTTGTCCGTCGAAAGTTTGGTCAAGGTGTCGGTGAGCGCTTCGACCGAGCCCTGCACGTCCGCCTTGACCACGATGGGAAGCTCCTTGATGCTCCCCTCCTTGACCTTCTGATGGAGCTGGTCGAGGGTGAGCCGCGCCGTCGTCGAAAGCTCGCGCTCGCGGAGCTTCTGCTGGCGGAACTCCGAGATCTGCCGGGCCTTGATGGTATCGGCGAACACCTGGAACTGGTCGCCCGCCTGGGGAAGCGAGGTGAGGCCGAGGATCTCGACGGGAGTCGAAGGGCCGACCGTCTTGGCCTTGTACCCGCGGTCGTCGAGCATGGCGCGCACCTTGCCGTACACGGCGCCGGCGACGAAGGAGTCTCCGACCGAAACGCTCCCGTTCTGCACGAGCACGTGCGCGACCGGACCCTTCCCCTTGTCGATCTTCGCTTCGAGCACGGTGCCCGTTCCCGCGCGGCCGGGGTTCGCCTTGAGCTCGAGGAGATCCGCGACGAGGAGGACCATTTCCAGAAGGAGATCGAGCCCCTCGCGCTTCTTCGCCGAGACCTGGCAGTACACCGTCGATCCACCCCAGTCCTCGGGGACGAGGTTCAGATCGGCGAGCTGCTGCTTCACCCGGTCGGGATTGGCGGCGGGCTTGTCGATCTTGTTGATCGCCACCATGATGGGAACGCCCGCCGCGCGCGCGTGGTCGATCGCCTCTCTCGTCTGGGGCATGACGCCGTCGTCGGCGGCGACGACGAGGACGACGATGTCGGTCACCGCCGCACCCCGCGCGCGCATCATGGTGAACGCCTCGTGGCCGGGAGTATCGAGGAAGACGACGCTCCGGTCGCTGACGGCGACGGAGTAGGCACCGACGTGCTGGGTAATCCCGCCCGCCTCTTTTTCCACCACTTTCGTCTGGCGGATGGCGTCGAGAAGGCTCGTCTTTCCGTGGTCGACGTGGCCCATGACGGTCACCACCGGACCGCGGGAAACGATGTCCTGGGGCTTCTCCTCGACGATCTCCTCGCGAAGAACGTCTTCTTCGAACGAGAGGATCTCGGCTTCCGCCCCGAAGGACTTCGCGATCGCGGTTGCGGTCTCGGCATCGAGGGTCTGGTTGATCGTTGCGAGCACACCTCGTCCGAGAAGCGCCTTGATGACGTCCTTGTGCTTGATCTCCAGCTTTTCGGCGAGCTCCTTTACCGTCACTCCTTCGGTCAGGGTCACCTTTCGCAGAACGGCGGGGACCGAAGGCCGCCGGTCGTCGGGCCGCGGAAGAGGCTCCGGAAGCGCCGGCTCCATCGCGTCGATCTGTTGCGATCGCTGCGGCCGCTTCTCCTTGCGCTTCGGCTTGGGCTTGCCCGGAGCGGGCGCCTCGGGCCCGCGGGCCCGCACGGTCTTGATCGGGGCCGCCGGCCGGGGCGGCGGG
>Ga0187893_10001309_pt1 | contig 60748 bp, 57 predicted proteins | sample MA1701074metaG_FD_139574 | JGI IMG/M metagenome (GOLD analysis project Ga0187893, IMG submission 139574) | White microbial mat communities from a basaltic lava cave in the Kipuka Kanohina Cave System on the Island of Hawaii, USA - MA170107-4 metaG ... | reverse complement strand
TGAAGCTGCCTAAACGAAACGTTGCTTGTCGCCGAGACGCTGTGCCGAGCTTACTTCGATTCGGCGGCTCCTTCTACCGACACATCGCAGCTGCCGAACTTAAGTCCGACAGGCTGCTAGAAGTCCATCGCGATCGTAGTCAAAAAAAGTACAGCCGGAGCTCCACTCCTTTGGGGGCCCGCTCACGCCACTGCGTGTTGAAACGTCCTCAAATGTGAAGTCCCCCCGATTGCGATACAACGCGTTCGGCCCCCAATAAGTGACATACACGTCGTCGCGACCGTCATTGTCTACATCCCCGGCGCAAACTCCCGAGCCCCACCCCGAACGAGCCATGCCGGCCTTTTTCGTCACATCGAGGAATTTTCCCAGGCCCGAGCTGCGGTAAAGCCGGTTCGTTGGCGCCTCAACGCCCTCATAACCTTCTAGCCGCGATCCGTTCACCAGGAAAATGTCCAACTTCCCGTCGTTGTCGAAATCCACCAGGGCGACCCCGGTGCCGTTTGCTTCCAGAATGTACTTCTTCGTGGTCTCGCTGCCGACGATGATGGGCATCGAAAGACCAGCTTGAGCCGCGACGTCGGTGAACTTTGCCAGGAAGGGTCTTCCGGAAGAGGCCCCTTTTGGGGCCGGAGAGGCATTGCGGGTGGCTACGCCTTGCGCGAACAGGTAGATGCCAATGCCGGAAAAACCGACTCCAAGAAACACATACCCGAGAAAAATCCAAGACTGCCAGCGACAAAACACAGTTGGATGAAAGGAAACTTTCATTCAGCAGCTCAACAACTTAAAAACGACGTCATTGGCCCGACTATACAGTGGGTTCGCGTGGTCTTTCAATGCCAGCGCTATCGCCTAGCCAACATCTGCTGAGTTTTTCTTGACATCGGATGGATCGCCAATCTAAAGTCCCGTGCAGACAGTTAACGCTAACTTTCTTAAATTTTCTCCGATCAGTTTATAACTTGTTCGGCTTTTTCTGCTGTCTTTGTCCAAGGCTTCAACGTTGGTCCCCGCGCAGAACGACACGAAACGGCAAGAGCTACCGCGTCCTAACATCCTGCCAATTATTACTGACAACCAGGGCTATGGCGATCTTGGTGTGCATGGCAATCCGAAGATTCGAACACCGAATCTAGATGGGTTGGCTCGGGAGAGTGTTACGTTTCAATCGTTCTACGTATCTCCGGTGTGTAGTCCGACGAGCGCAAGCCTCTTGACTGGCCGGTACAACTACCGCGCCAGCGTGGTCGGCCTGTGCAGGCCTGCTCTAGCAACAATCGGAAAGCAGCCTGTCCCGGTTTTTCAATTGGTTTCATGGAGGAATGGATGGAAAGGAGAGTTCGTATGTATCGCTTGGTTCTCATTATCACGCTGTTGGACACCACGAGCGTTGCGTTCGCGCAGACCTACGAGCAGAAGGTCGCGGCCGCGATGAAGCGGGTCGACAAAGTGATCGCAAAGGGTCCGTTCAAGGCCTCGTGGGAATCATTGGAAACCTACAAGGTCCCAGACTGGTATGCCGACGCCAAGTTTGGAATTTTCATTCACTGGGGTCTCTATTCAGTTCCGGCCTTTGGCAATGAGTGGTACCCGCGCAATATGTACTTGGCCGATAATCAAGTCTTCAAGCATCACGTCGAGAAGTATGGTCCCCAATCTAAGTTCGGCTACAAGGATTTCATTCCGATGTTCAAGGCCGAGAAGTACTCGCCGGCAGCGTGGGCGGAGCTGTTCAAGAGGTCTGGCGCAAAGTACGTAATGCCCGTAGCTGAACACCACGATGGGTTCCAGATGTACAGCTCGGAGCTGTCGGATTGGAATGCGGCAAGGATGGGGCCAAAGCGAGACTTGATTGGTGATCTTGCCAAGGAAGTTCGCAAGGCGGGACTTCATTTCTCGGCGTCGTCCCATCGCGCGGAGCACTGGTGGTTTTTTGAGGGTGGAATGAACTTCGATTCGGATGTGAAGGACCCGAAGTATGCGGGACTTTACGGCCCCGCCCATCCGAGACGGCTCCCTGGCGCCACGGCAGACAATCAGCCCGCCGATGAGAACTACCTCAAGGATTGGTTGGCTCGCACCTGCGAACTCGTGGACAACTATCAGCCGGAAGTCCTCTGGTTCGACTGGTGGATTGAACAGCCGGTCTTCGTGCCGTACCTTCAAAAGTTTGCCGCCTACTACTACAACCGCGGCGTCGAATGGAAAAAGGGCGTTGCCATCAACTATAAGCACCAGTCATTCCCGGAAGGAGCGGCCGTCTACGACATTGAGCGGGGCAAGCTCGACAAGCTTCGCCCACACCTTTGGCAGACCGATACTTCTGTGGGACTCAAGAGCTGGGGCTATATCGAAGGCGAGGAGTTTCGCACAGCGGATTCGCTGGTAGACGACCTGATCGACATTGTCAGCAAGAATGGACTCCTACTGCTCAACATTGGTCCTCGCCCCGACGGGACGATTCCGGAAGGCGCTCAGAATCTCCTGCTCGATATCGGCAAGTGGCTCACGGTGAATGGCGAAGCTATTTATTCGACGCGTCCTTGGAAGACCTTTGGCGAAGGCCCCACACCCGTGCTGACCGGTGGTTTCACCGACCGCAAACAGAAGAGCTTCACCGCCGAAGACATCCGCTTTACCACGAAAGGCAATGCGCTCTACGCCATAGTTCTTGATTGGCCCGGGAAAACAATCCGTATCAAATCACTCGGTGCAGAATCGAAGCTGCTCGAAAAGGCAATCGACTCAGTGAGCCTTCTGGGTTACCGACAGCCCTTAAAATGGAAGCAAGAATCCGACGCCCTAAACGTCGAACTGCCTGAGACAAGACCAGGCGAGTACGCCTATGTCTTACGGGTAAAGACCAAGTAGTCAGTGTTGTCTTGTTACCCACATTCAAGGGTGGTACAGGAATCGCGCCTCCGCACATATGACAACGCCGTGGGTGAGCCCGCCCAGGTTGGCTTGGAGTCGGAAACTCAGAGAGGCATCCAGGAAGAAGCATTTTCATCAAACCATGATTCTACTTCCCGGGTTTGGTGGCATCCGTTACCGGCCAGACGACCGCTGTCGACCCAAACACGTACAAAGAATCCCTTGGTTCCGAGAAGCGAAATTCGGTCTCTTCATTCACTGGGGACTTTACGCAATTCCTGCCGGCGAGTGGAATGGCAAACCGATGCCTGGAATCGGTGAGTGGATGATGAATCGTGCCCGGATTCGGGTGAAGGAATATGAGCAATTGGCGGGTCGGTCCAATCCAGTCTGTTCAACGCAGAGGAATGGGTCAAGCTGGCTGAGGATGTTGCGATGACGCACATCGTGACTACGAGCAAGCATCACGACGGTTTTGCGATGTATCACTCAAAGGTGAATCGGCAACATCGTGGACGCCACGCCTATGAGGCCCTTCGTTCACCCTTCGGTGATGAGTTTGGTGATTCAGCGTCAAGATTAAGGACCGTAACGGCAACCCCGTCGTACCGGCGCGAACGGATTGGCGCTGCACTACCAAACCCGGCAAACTCTACTTCACCGTTTTCCGGGCGCCGCGCTATGGTTTTGAGTTGCCATCCTTTGAGACCCCGATCAAGAAAGTCTATCTCTTGAGCAACCCGAACCGCGAGAATCTGGCTATCGAAAGAGTCAACGGAGTGCGTGTCATCCGAACGCCGCGCAACCTGCCCAACGCCATGGCAAACGTGATTGTCGTGGAGATTGATGGGGCCACTATCAATATCTGAATGTCTCGGTTCCCGACTAACTCCAGTCGCGACCCGCCAAAAAACGCGGCGGGTGAAGCGCAGACCGTTAGCCCGACTCGAATGAACTCAACTGTGTGGAGGTGAATCGTGAAGATCGTAGCTGTAGGCTTGGCCGCCCTTGTTGTAGCGTCGCAGGTGGTGGCAACGGCCCAGCCCGGTCGCGCCGGGCGCCCGAACATCATTTTCATCATGGCCGACGACCACGCCGCCCACGCGATCAGCGCCTACGGGTCTCGGGTCAACCAAACGCCTCACCTGGATCGCCTCGCGACGGAAGGGGCGCTGCTCACCAGGGTCTTTGCGACGAACTCAATCTGCACGCCAAGCCGCGCTGCGATTCTTACGGGGCAGTATTCCCATATCAATGGCGTGACGATGTTCAACCGGCTCGACAGTTCGCGCATGACCGTCACGCGATTACTGCAGCAGGGTGGGTACTACACCGGGATGCTTGGGAAGTGGCATCTCGGGAGCGACCCGGCGGGGTTCGACAAGTGGGAAATTCTCCCGGGACAAGGCGTCTACAAAGATCCCGTTTTCTACACCGCAACCGGTGACAAGACGTACACCGGGCGGTATGTGACAGACGTGATCACGGATCTCGCAATCGATTTCTTGGACAGTCGCCCTCGAGACAAGCCGTTCTTTCTGATGATGCATCACAAGGCTCCGCACCGCCCCTGGGAGCCCGACGACGAACATGCGTCCCATTTCGCCGGCCAACGCATTCCAGAGCCGGTGACGTTCTGGGACTCCTACGCGACGCGGACGAGCGCCCTGCACGAGAACCAGCAGCGTGTCGTTGCCGACATGACGAATCGGGACCTCAAGCTCAAACCGCCGGATGGCTTGACGCCGGCTGAATTGGCGCGCTGGCTCTTGATCAAGCCCGATTCGGTTACAACGGAGATCGATGGCCGAACAGTGACGCTGACCAGCGAGGCACTTGGCCGGTGGAAGTACCAGCGGTATATGCAGGACTACCTCGCCACCGTGCAGTCGGTGGACGACAGCGTCGGCCGTGTGCTCGCGTACCTGGACAAGTCTGGCCTGTCCCGAAACACCATGGTCATCTACACGAGCGACCAGGGGTTCTTCCTGGGCGACCACGGTCTGTTCGATAAACGTTTCATGTACGACGAGTCGATTCGGATGCCCTTCTTGGTGCGATGGCCGGCTCGGATCAGGCCAGGTACGAAGAGCCAGGCGATGGCGTTGAACATCGATTTCGCACCGACCTTCCTGGAGGCGGCTGGTCTTCCTATTCCGGCGGACATGCAAGGCCGCAGCCTTCTGCCGATTCTTCGAGGGACTGCACCGGCAACCTGGCGGACGGCGATGTATTACCGGTACTACCACGACCCCGGCGATCACAATACGAGGGCGCACTATGGCGTGCGGACCGCCACACACAAGCTCGTTTTCTTCTGGACCAAGGATCAGTGGGAACTGTTCGATCTTGTGCGAGATCCTTACGAGCTTCACAACTTGTACGGTCAGCCAGGGCAAGCTGCCCTGACGGAATCGTTGAAAGGCGAACTGGCGCGACTGAAGCGGGACGTCAACGACCACGACCAACTAGCAGACCAGCAACTCCCAAATGGCGTCGACGGACCGGTCGAAAGGCTTCGAGGAAAGTAGCGGCTAACCTTGCGCTGGAGCCGATCAGGCGTCCACCACAACCAACTCGATCTCAACCTTGTTCGCTCCCCAGTAGGTGACATAGAGATTCCTGACGACCGTCGGTATCCACATCCCCGGGCCAAACTCCCGAACCCCACCCCGAACGAGCCATGCCGGCCTTCTTCGTCATATCGAAGAATTTTCCCAGGCCCGAACTGCGGTAAAGCCGGTTCGTTGGTCGCGGAGCTTCGGGTTGCTCAATCTGACCAACTAGCCAGATTTGCACCCCGGTGTCAGTTTTTCTCTTGACATTGAATTGAATCGTAATCTAAAGTCCGGCCCATACAGTTAACGCTAACTTTTCTACCTATCAATCGAACGATGACTCTACCGTTCGGATCAAGTATCAATCAAACCAAGGAGAGAGTGTATGCGCTTTCAAACCAAACTCCCGAGGCTTAGTCCAAGTATCCTGCTGGCCCTCATCTTCCTAAGTCCCAGTGGGATCTATGCGCAAACCGCTGCGACGCTCGTGGGCGACATTACAGACTCCAGTGGTGCGATCGCCCCCAATGTCTCGGTGACCGTGATTCACGAAGGCACGCGAACCGAGCGGAAGGTTCAAACGAACGAAGCCGGGCAGTATCGCGTCACTCCGCTCAACCCGGGAACATATACCATTCAAGTCGAATCAGCGGGCTTCAAGAAAGAGGTTCGCTCTGGTGTCGTGCTCGAAGTCGGAGCCGTGATGGAGGTTGATTTTGCATTGCAGGTTGGAGAGCTCACGGAAACAATCGAGGTTACCGGCGTGACTCCGACTTTGCCGTACCGAAGAAGCCTCGGTTGGCAATGTCGTGACAGGACAGGAGCTGGCCCGTCTTCCAGTCAACCAGCGGAACTACACACGTCTCATTCTGCTGATGCCGGGCACCAGTTCAGTGAGCCGCAGCCAGAATCAAGGAACCGCACAGTCGGGCACCGCGTTGTTTTCGGTCAACGGTGGCCGCCCACAGGACAACAACTTCACCCTGGACGGCGTCGACTCCAACATGCAGATGATGAACTCCCCCGGTATCTCGCCGCCAATGGATGCGATTCAGGAGTTCAAGGTCGCAACCAACACCGGTTCTGAGTTCGGCCGATCCATGGGCGCCAACGTGAGCATGGTGATGAAATCGGGCACGCGTGATCTCCATGGTACCCTCTACGAATACTTGCGGAATGACAAGTTCGACGCGAACGAGTTTTTCGCCAACCGCAATGGATTGGGGAAGACTCCTTTCCGGTTGAACCAGTACGGCGTCGCTGTGGGCGGCCCGGTGCTTCTGCCAAAAGCTGATCTGCGCGACAAGATGTTCTGGTTCTTTTCATGGGAGGGCTTCCGTCGCCGTCGCGGCAGCGCGCTGCTGGGGAACTCCCCACCTGCCGACTTTCGTCGCGGCGACTTTTCGACCTTGCTCACGCAAGCGAGTCCCATCTATCTGAGGGACCCGCTGCTGACCGGAAATTGCACCGCTGCTGACCGGACTGCATGCTTTCCAGGCAACATCATCCCAACGAGTCGAATTAACAAAGCCATTCCAACCGCTCTTGAAATAATGGTTCCTCTGCCAAACCGGCCTGGACAGGTTCAGAACCTGGTTTCGAATACGAGCCAAGCCAATGACCGCGACATGTTCAACGTCCGCTGGGACTATAACCTGGATTCAAAAAACACCTTCTTCTTCCGCTACAGCCGGCAAGACGCGACTCTCATCAATCCAAACGCGATTATTGGTGTGTCTGATGTCAGCAGGTTTGACGTCGTCAACACCGGCGCGAGCTGGGTCCATATTTTCAGTCCAGCTTCGACGCTCGAGGTTGGTTTCGGTACCAATCAGCCGGATGGGGGCAGTCTGGGAGAGAAACCCATTTCGCGGGCCGAGTACTTCTCTCGCACCGGTATGCGAATGTACCAGGCCGAGGTCTTCAGCGATCCGCTGGTCAACATCACGATGGGCGCGTATAGCGTTCCCAGCGCGAGCGGGGGTCTTCAGGGTGACAACATCTGGCAATGGCGGGGAAACATGTCGCTGATCCGAGGCAGGCACTCGATTAAGTTCGGGGGCCAATACCACTACCGAAATTTCTACACAAACACCGCGAACCCGATGAATGGCGATGCGATCTTCGGCGGAACGATCACGAATTTTCCGTTGGCAGACGCTCTGTTGGGCTACCCAAGCGAAGTACGTCGCGGCGCAGGCGACACTTTGACGGATAGCATCAGCCACTATTATCTGGCCCATATTCAAGACGATTGGCGGGTGAGCTCGAATTTGACCGTCAACCTCGGCTTGATGTATCAGATGGGCACCCGCCCTTATGACAAGACGGATCGTCTGGGAAACCTCTGGGTTCGCTTTGATCCCGCTGCAAACAAAGTTATCGGGGATCTCATGTGGGCAACCACGAACCCGGAGCCTAATCCGAAAACAGGTAATCGCAACGAGCCCGCTAACACTTTTGGCTTCGGCCGGCCCTTAGTCCAGAGCGACTACAACGATTTTGCCCCCCGCCTCGGCATCGCTTACAAGCTGGGCCAGAAAACCGTGATTCGTTCGGGCTTCGGTATGTTCTACAACTCCACCTTCGTGCAGGAACTGCAGGACCTGCGGAAGTTTTGGCCCTTCACTATTCAGCAAGTGTTCAGTCCGAACCGAGGGACGCTTGACTTGGCGATCACCGATCCGGGGCCAAGTTTTCAGAATACCTCTGCAATTGGCGGGTGGCCTCAGAATCCCGAGAACCGGTCCCCGTACACCATGCAATGGAACCTCTTCATTCAACGCGAGCTGATGAACAATCTATCGCTGGACATCGGCTACGTGGGCTCTGGCAGCCGCAAGCAGATCGGCTACTCGCCCTTTAACAACGCGTTGACTCCTGGTCCAGGAGCCATAACACCACGCCGCCTGCTGCCCGAGTATGGCGACCTCGACGGCGGCTCCAATGCGTACAACGGGACTTACAATGCCCTGCAAGTCAGCCTGGTTAAGCGCTTTTCGGACGGGCTGCAATTCAACATGAACTACAGCTGGCAGAAGGCGCTGGATGGGCAGTCTTCGCTGGCCGAAGTGAAAGTCCAGAATCCGTTCGATCGCCGGCAGGACTATTCGCGATCGAGTTGGGACATTAACCATGTCTTCAACTTCGCCTATGTTTACGAGCTGCCCTTCGGCAAAGGGCGAAAATTCGGCGCCAACTGGGCCAAGGCAGCAGACCTGATGCTCGGAGGGTGGGCCCTTGAAGGTATTACGCGACTCGAAACAGGACCACCACTCTTGATTTCAACTGGCGTTGATCGGGCCAATGTGGGCCGTTCCACTCAACGCCCCAATCTGGCGGGTGATCCGAACGCCGGTCCAAAGACACCCGATGAGTGGTTCAACAAGGCAGCGTTTGTTCTACCTCCGGAGTTCACGTTCGGCAACGCCGGCGCTTACATCACCAACGCAGATGGCATCATCAGCCTCGACTTCGCCGTGGAGAAGAAGTTCCCAATTCACGAACAGCACGCGATCGAGTTCCGTACCGAATTCTTCAACATGCCGAACACGGTCAACTTTGCAGATCCTACGACGGCAATGAACAACGCAAACTTTGGCCGAATCACCAGCCAACGCACACCACCCCGTCAGATTCAGTTCGGCCTGCGATACCGATTCTGAACGGTTCTCACCACGGGTCGCCTGGCTTGCCTCAGCTGCGCAAGTCAGGCGCCTCTGCCTGCCAGCTACAAGTGGCGCTCAGTGATTAGTTGAAAGGGAATTGTGCATGCTCGACGAGTTATCACGTCGTTCACTGCTGAAGCTGGGAGTGTATGCGACGGCCGGGCATGTTTTCTCTCAAAGAGCGGCGGGCAACCTCCTCTTTGGAAATGTTGCCAGCCAAACTTGGCAACTCGGTGCCAACACAGCCATCGAAGGATACGGCCTGATACAAGCGATTGATACGCTGCGCGAGCTTGGCTTTACTGCCATCGAAATACACCCGATGGGTGTGCCAGGACCGCGTGCCGGGAAATTTCCGGGCTTCGAGTTCGACAAGTTGGATCGGACGCGGCGGAGCGAGGTTCGCAAAGTCCTAGGAGGGTTTCAGTCCGTAACAACTCATCTCCCTTACACCGGTCTTGACTATGTGTCCGCCTCTCGCGATGTGTGTGAATCTTCCCTTCGGACGGTCGAGATAGCAATGGAAGCCACCGCATTCTTCGGGGCGACAGTGGCAGTGCTGCACCCACAACCTCTTGCGGAGGGAACGCTCGAAGCCACCTGGCCCCGCTATCTGGATCGGTTCCGGCGTTGGGGAGACCGTGCTCGAAAGCTCGGGTTTCGCATCGCGCTCGAGACGGGCTATCCTCGCTCAGTTCGGGATTTCGTGCGCCTAGTCAAAGAAATTGACCACGATTCGGTTGGGGCTACCATCGACGTGGGGCACCAAAGTCGTTATGCTGAGCTTGTGACGCGTGTCAAGCCAGAACAACGGGGCACACCGGCAGGAATCAAAGCCTACAACGAGACTACGTTTGCGATAGTCGAAGGGCTGGGCACCAAAGTGTTTCACTTCCACGTCCACGACATCGATCCGGCAACCTGGAAAGAACATCAACCGCTCAGTACAGGATTCGTGGACTATCCCAAACTGTTCCAGGTCCTGCGGCGAATTCGCTACGAGGGAATGCTCATTCTGGAAATCAGCGGGCTCGGCACAGAGATGAAAAGACTGTTGGCCGACAACAAACGCCAGCTGGAGTCGCTGATTTCAGAGGGCTAGGCGTCTCCAAAAGGCTACCCGTGAGATACAATTCCCTTCATTTCTTCCGGTTGTCCGCCATAGTGTACACGACCGCGATCTGGATCCCGGGTGTTGCCATCCTGGCCCAGAACAATCGCGTGCACACGCCGACGCCTCCCAACATCCTGCTCATTATCACCGACGATCAAGGCTACGGTGATCTCGGCGTGCATGGAAACCCGAAGCTGCGCACGCCGAATCTCGACAGGTTGGCTCGAGAAAGCGTCGCTTTTCAATCCTTCTACGTCTCACCTGTGTGCGCCCCGACGCGGGCCAGCCTCTTCACTGGCCGCTACAACTACCGCACCGGCGTTGTGGATACCTACCTGGGACGTTCGCTGATGCACCCCGATGAAGTGACGCTGGCGGAGATGCTGGGAACGGCGGGTTACCGAACTGGCATCTACGGCAAGTGGCACCTGGGCGACAATTATCCGATGCGCGCCATCGATCAGGGTTTTCAGGAAGCGCTCACTCTCAATGGCGGCGGCATCGGTCAGCCCTCCGACCCGGCCGGAGGTGAAAGCTATTTCGACCCGATCCTGTTTGCCAACGGCAAACCGCAAAAGATCCCCGGCTATGTGAGTGACGTGATCACCGGCGCAGCGCTGAAGTTCATCGAGCGGAACCGCGACCGGCCGTTTTTCACCTACGTGGCTTTCAATGCGCCGCATACACCCCTCGAAGTTCCGGAAAAATATTATCAGACTTACCGGGAGATGAATCTCAAGCCGACGGATTTCCCAAGTGCGGGACATCCATTTCCGCAGAATTTCGACGCTGAGACCACGGCTCGAATTTACGGCATGGTGGAAAACATTGACGATAACGTGGGCCGGTTGTTGCAAAAGCTGGATGAACTCAGACTGACGGACCATACGGTTGTCATCTTTCTGACCGACAACGGGCCGCAACAGCCGCGTTACAACGCCGGGATGTTTCAGCGCAAAGGTAACACTCACGAGGGTGGAATTCGCGTTCCCTGCTTTGTGCGCTGGCCGGGCCAGTTTGCCGCGGGACGCAAAATGGACCGTATCGCTGCGCACATTGACGTGACTCCGACGCTACTGGAAATCTGCAAGGTCAAGAGACCGGCAGGTGTGAAATTCGATGGCGTCAGCCTGTTGCCGCTGCTGAGGGGCGAACCCACCACTGGGCCTGATCGAACACTATTCCTTCAATGGCATCGGGGCGACGTGCCGGAGTTGTACCGCGCCTTCGCCGCACGTTCTCAGCAATACAAGCTGGTCCAGCCGAATGGCTCCGGTGATGGCCAGGCGTCTCCAGCGCCAGTTTTCAAGCTTTACGACATGGCGCTTGACCCTTTCGAAATGCGCGACATTGCCGCAACACAGCCGGACATCGTGGCCCGGATGAAGCAGGAGTACGAGCAGTGGTTCAAAGACGTGACCAGCGGACGCGACTACACCAACCCGTCGCGTATTGTGCTCGGTGCGCCACAAGCCAATTCCGTGCGGCTAACAAGACAGGACTGGCGAGGCCCGCGCGCGGGCTGGACACCACAGAGTCTCGGATACTGGGAAGTGAACGTCTTACAAGGTGGCGTGTATGAGATCACTGCCCGCTTGAACGAGATCGACAACCCGGCAATTGTCCGCTTCGCCCTTGGCCAGGTGAAGATGCAACGGCAAGTGCCGTTGAAAGCGACTCGCGCGATGTTTAACAAGGTGCAATTGGTTTCCGGCAAAGGAAGGCTCGAATGCGTTGTTGAACAAGCTGGAGTGATGACTGGAGTCCGTGATATCGAGGTCAAACGCGTCAGCTCTCAGTAAGAGCTCAGCTTGCGCAGCATTTGGTAGTGCGCCACGCCAGTAGCGCTGAAGCGCTGGCGTGCTTCACTTCGTATCTCGTCTTCTCTAGTTGGCTGGTTCCCGTGGCAGAATCACTCACTAGCTGGCCCGGCTGCTGCGACAAGGTCTGCCGTCTTTGCTGTGCCCGCTGTTAGCTCGACCCGTTTCCCCAGTTTCTCAATTTCCTTCAGATAAGAAACATCGGTCTCGGCGCCAGCTTCGTGACTCAGGAGCGCGCAGACGAGATACTCGCCGGGCACGAGTCCCTTGGCGTCAAAGGAGCCCTGCTGATCGGTTTGCACCGCCTTTACAAAGCGGCTCTTGCTCTGCCGCTCGGGATCTGAAGGAAAAACCACGACGGTAGCGCCTCTTAGCACCTCGCCGCCTTCCTCCTTGCGTACAACACCACTCAATTGTCCCCCCTGTGAGGAAATGACAACCTCAACACCATGGAACCGATCGTTGTTCTTGAAATCGACAGTTTGATCCGTAACATCACGGCCATCCATCCGGATGGATTTCACGTAGAAGTTGCCCGTTGGCAAGTTGACGCTGAATCGCATTGAGCCTTCGGCCACGTTCTGAGTGAATGTCAGGTCGTCTTTGGTTTCTTGTGGACCACCGCCGAAGAAGCCTCCCATCATGGGGCCGGCGTCTGGAACCAGCATGACCCGAATTTGCCGTGGTTCGATGGGTTGGGTGGACTGGCCTTCCACTACAATTTTGCCGGAAACTTCTGCACCATTTCCGAGCATGATAAACACATTTTGGAGGTCTTCGCTGCCCACCTCCACGATGACACTTCCTGACTCTTGCTTCCCATCGCGAGTAGTGCTCGTGGTCAGCCTGTACTTACCTGGCAGCATGTTGCCTAGCTTGAAGCTTCCATCAGCATCAACGCCGCTCCCGCCAAACATCATTCCGAATCCCTCCGGCGGATGGCGCATGCTCATGAGTCTTGCACCCGTGGCTGGTTTGCCATCACCTCTCATGACTTTGCCGCTTATCGTAAAGCTCGCTGCCTCCGTTAAGGCCATATTGATTCCGGTGATCTCGGCAGCTGGAGCGACCTGAAGCTTGCTGGCTTCCTGAGGACTGAGAGCTCCTGGGTAGTAGGTTGGTGGAAAAGCCCCACCACCATCAGGAAAGCCGAAAGACCCGTAGCTGGCACTCAGGTAATAACTCCCAGGCGCAATTTCAAAGAGACGAAAATGTCCCCGATCGTCCGTTTGACCCATGCTCACCGGCATCAAGCTCCGCTTTCCCTGCATGGTTCGATAACGGCTCAATTGAACCATTACGCGCGAAAGAGGTTCATTGTTCTGATCAGTAATTTGTCCTTCCACCGCGCCACCCCGGATCATTTGAAAGTTTACTTGGGCAAGTGTCTCTCCTGCCCGGACGGTGAGCTGCGTGCCTTGCATGGGCGACATCATTGACGACATCAGATCGGTGGATTTCTGCCCATAGCTCTGGGAAACATAGCCGTTCCTCATCACCATCAGAGTGTAGCGTCCTGGCTTCACATCCTTGATCTCATACTCTCCATTTTCGTTTGTTTGGGATGTCTGAGGATTCGCGCCAGGCCTGGATTCAGAGCCTCGCAGCATCACCCGGGCTCTTCGCAGTCCGGCGCCGGTGTCGGCTGCAACCACTCGGCCCCTGATGGCCCCCGGTTTGTCGGCAGCTTGCGGTGAGCCAGAGGTTTCACTGGGAGGCGGAACCTGTTGTTGTGCAATCGCAGGCCAGGCAGAGATCAACATGAGGAATACCGACGCCAGAATAGATCGCGGGTGCATGAAAGTCTCCTTCTTGAGCTAATCCCCAACACTGAACTTGAGTCAGATATGACCCTATTATATACGCAAGCCTAAACAGCTTGGTTGTCTGAAGACTCTAGTGAAAGAGAAAATAAGGTTGATCTGCCGGTTGCCCCATCCAAATGGCCGGCCGAACCGTATTGAGAGAGATGGCGAACACTGTGTGAGCAGCAAAAAAGCAACAAACCACTTGCTTTTCACCTCAGAAGTGCTATTGAATACGCCATCGACAATTTTCCAAAGGAGGAAATACATGAGAAACAAGATTGCCGTCTTGTTAGGCCTGTGCCTGGTATTGGCGTTCAGTGTCTCCTTGATGGCAGATCACCACAAGCACGCCGGATGGATTACCGATGCGAAGTGCGGTGCTGGCGGCAAATACGACGCGGCACACAAAGCCTGCGCCGTGAAATGCGCCGACGGTGGGGCAAAGCTGGTTCTCTACAGCCCCTCCGACAAGAAAACCTATGCGCTGGACAATCAGGCTCTCGCGAAAGAGCACATTGGCCACGAAGTCGTCGTAGAAGGTGCTGCGGATGACAAAGGTAACATCGCGGTAAAGAGCATCGAGATGAAGAAGTAGCTCATCTTCCATTCCTCAATTCATGCAGGTCAGGCAGGGGGATTCTCCCCTGCCTTTTTTTGCACGAACGGCCGGACCCAGATCGTCGTCGTATCAACTTTTCAAGCTCGGCCCCTTGTCACTGGAAGACCTGGCGCTTTTCCTGCTAAATCTTTGCTTCTTCCGAAGCAGCTGATCTCTCACGACTTCGATTCACCACTTCGCAAAGGCGATTTTTGATGCAACCCCCTATTGCGGGGTCGCTTCTCACACTGGGTAAACGGAAGCTACTCAGTGCGAAAGGAGCATACCCATGAAACGAGCGATCGGAGTGACCGTCCTGCTGTTGGGCTTAGTTGCGACAGGTGCATTTTTGTCAACGTTCATTAGTAATCCACTCGCTAGCAACCAGCTGTCCTCGACTATCCCCTCGGGGCAGACGCCGGTTCTGGTGAATGCCAATGGCACACAGATTTCGGTGCTTCCACCGGTTGACGCTGATGGAAGGCCCCTATTAGTCATCAACGTAGGTGCGGCTGCACCTTTGGCCGATGCCAGCCTACAGCCCCGGGCAACCCCTGTGCTCTACCGCCCCATGGTGCAGAGCGCGGCTTACGAGCCAGCGCCCCGTCCACGCCGGGCAACAGGTTCCAGTGAGACAGGCACGCGCAGTTGGCAGAAGGAAGCCATCATTATCGGAGGCAGCACAGCGGCTGGAGCAGGGATTGGTGCCATTGCAGGTGGCAAGAAGGGCGCCGCAATTGGAGCGATTTCTGGCGGCGTGGCTGGCCTCATCTACGACATGAAAACACGTAAGAACGGAGACCGGTGGTAGGGAATCCGCTGTCGATGCCGTTCCTTAACTCCTCAATTCAAGAGGGGATGCCCCATGCGTCCCCTCACTCACTTTCAACGGGCTTGATGGATATATCCAACAGATTTTGAATATTTGGCGTTGGAACACACTCCTTCTCCCCCAAGTACCCCACTGCTCGCTTGGCCCTATCAATCCTCAGTTCCTGGTCTGTAACTGTGAGGTCTGCAAGATGCAGGGGCCAGGAAGATCTGCCTAGACCGCTCCGACGGTACACTGGATAGCATTCAGTTCTTAGATGGGCCAGCATCTGATGAGCTCGTCTCATCTTGCGCTCGTAGCGAAGCATCTCGACGTTGATTGCTGCCACGACAATGCGCTCCCCTGGACCGGGTGAGGCTTGTGCCAGAAGCCGGCCATCGTAATCCACAATCATGCTGCCACCCGGCCAGGAAAAAGGCGGATAGTGCTTCAGACTCGCGCCCTGATTGGCGGCCACGACATAAGCCAGGTTTTCAAGGGCGCGGCAGCGATTGACGACCGTCCACCAGTCCATCGGTTGTGTGCTCCCAAACGGATCCATATAGGCCGACACTCGAACCAGGATCTCGGCGCCATTGGCCGTTAGCTGGCGCAAAGCCTCGGGGAAGAGCCAGTCATAACAGACCGCAGCGCCGATGTTGCCGATAGGAGTGTGTGCAACTGGAAACAACGCTTCGTCGTAATCCTCAACGTCATGAGGACTGGTATGGACTTCCCAGGGAATCCAGGGATTCACCTTTCGGTATTTGGTCACAATACCTTCAGGCCCAATGAGACAGGTGGTGTTGAAAACAGCTTCGGGCCACTTTGCGTCGGTCTCGAGCATGGTGCCGCTTTGAATGTAGAGCGCATACTCCCTGGCCTTGGCCTGCAGCTTCTCGGTGTGCGCGTTTGGAATTGGAATCGCTAGCTTGTCACGCAGCTCTTTTAACGTGAGATAAGCAGGCGCAGCGTGGGCGAACTCCGGAAAAACAACCAGCTTGACGGGCATAAAGGGCGCGTAGCCAATCACGGCATGGTCGATCATTCGCAGCATACGACCCGTGTTGCGTTTCATCTCGGAGCGATTGAGTGGACTGGGCAAGTCCGTCTGACAAGCGGCGGCGTAATACTTCAGGCATTCATCCATCTTGATTTTCCTTTTGTAACAAGTTCACAACCTGATCCACGACGCCTGCCTGCTACCCGTGGCCGCGATGCTCGATCCTCGGCTTCTTGATCGCCAACTTCCCAATGGTCCACAGTATCTTGGCTCCGGCTTTGACCGATCCCGAAAGGGTTCCCGAGACCTTCGACGTTCCGATTCGCTTGCGATAACGAACGGGGACTTCGACCACTTTCATGCGGTGTTGCAGAGCTTTTATCTGCATCTCTACGGTCCAGCCGTAGGTGGGGTCCTGCATGTCCAGCCGTCTCAATGCATCCCGCCGAATGGCTCGGAAGGGACCCAGGTCCGTGTAGCGAAAGCCGTACAACAGACGAATCAATCGCGTCGAAAGCCAGTTGCCAAAACGCTGCTGTGGAGTGAGCGAGCCTTTCTCTCTCTGCCCCAGGACACGGGACCCAATGATCAAATCTGCCTGGTGCTCGACCATCGCTGACACCAACTCGCTGAGTTCAGCAGGATAGTCGCTGTAGTCTCCGTCCATGAAGACCACAATCTCTGCTTCAGCAGGCAGGCTCGCTATGCCCGCCAGACAGGCGTAGCCATAGCCGCGCCTTGGCGCCGGGACAACCTCAGCCCCCAGCCTGCAAGCCGCGTGAGCCGTGCCATCCGTGCTGCCATTGTCAGCCACGATAACCCACTGAACGTGACTTGGAATCTCACTGAGGACCTTACCAATCGCCCCCTCCTCGTTCATGGCAGGAATGATGACCGCGACTGAGGGAAAGTTTGCGGGACGCAGCGGAGAACCTCAAGGTGACAGATCAATCCATCTTAGCACGCGTGAAGCCGTGAGAGACCCAGTCGAGGCATGGGGGCCACGACCACCTACACCTACGCGAGGCACCAACTCGGTGAGCGCTACGGAACCAACGGGCGCTGGACCGAGACCACTCAAGACGGCTTGGGGCGCCCGATCAAAGTTGAGTTGGGTGACGCCGATGGAACCAAGAGCACCGTCGATACCGAGTACGGCCCTTGTAGCTGCTCGCCCTTGTCATGGGTGCAAGGGGCGGTGTTGGAAGGTTTAGCTGAACGGGCAAGTGGTTTACTGGGAGCGGAGGCGTTTGTGGCTGAACCGGAGCCGTTCTGAAGCGGAACAGACGATAGCAGAGCGTGCTGAACAGCCGAAGATACGCCCAGTGTTGGGAGCAGGTGGTAGCAGTCGTAGAAACACTAAAGAGGAAGCCATTTTCGCCATTGTCTTTCGGCAGAGAAAAACTACAGCTTCTTCGCTCCGAAGGACACAATCCGTTGCCGACTATTTCAAAACCAACAGTGGAACAAAGCCAATCACACCTCGAGCTGGTGCGGATCCTCATGGCGGCATCCTGTTTCGACCGGGTTATGTGAAAGATTTTTCGACAAGAAAGCTGCGACATTTCTGCTGCATGAGATTCTCTGCTACTTGGAGGCGGTAGACCTGCAAATCCAAGCAGCGTTTGTTGTTGATAGTAGACATGGAACCGACAATATCAGCACGAAGCTCTTCAACGATTGCTTCAAGAGCAAAGACCGATGTGTATTCCTAAAACAGGATAGTGGTAGTAGTTCTGCTATTGTTGTCGGAAGTTTTGCTTCTCCAAACCGGATCGAAACTGAGGATCGGTACTTCGCTCGTGAGAGTTCACTCAATGGACTTCAAGAATGCGGCCAAGCGTTCGTTGAATTTCTTGGGATCGTCCAGGAACATGGCGTGACCCAAACCCTCAAACAAGGTCAGTTGTGCGCCGGGTATCTGACTCTTCATGAATTCGCCGATCTCTTTGTTTTCGGCCGTCATGGTGATGAGGGTCGGCACAGCAATCTTAGAAAGCAAAGGCCGTCGGTCGGACGAGAAATAGTCGTAGCCCAAGACGGTTGCAACCGTCGTTGGTGTCCGAAGGGCTTCCTTCACCATCCATTCGAGTTCTGGATCCGAACGCTCAGTGGTGAACATGTTGTCGATGAACTCATTGGTTTTCACCATTCGATTGTTTTCCCAACCTAGAACGAGACGGTTCGTTTCCTCGGCCGTCAACCCGCGCGGCCAGTCGTCCTTCTTAGCCATCGACGGCCAGCCATCCACCAGGACCAACGACCTCAGTCGCTGGTTTCCGAACTCGTTCACATATTCCAACACCACAGCTACGGCCATGGACCAGGCTACCACCGTGACACCATCGAGTTGCAGGCTCTCCATCAAACGACCAAGGTCCTTGGCCTGCTGCTGCAGCGTGTTGCCTGAAAGTACCTTGCTGGAATTTCCCTGACCACGCGGGTCCATGACAATGACGCGATGGGTCTTGGAAAACTCCGCGACTTGCTGTTTCCAGACGCCCGCGGTCATCATCCAGCCTGGAACGAACAGCAGTGGCTCGCCCTGCCCAGAGCTTTCATAGTAGATCTTGACCTGTGGGGCTACTTCGACGAACTCAGCCCAAAGGGCCAGGGGGCACAAAAGAAGCAGCGTCAGCACCCAGACCAAGGAACGCTTCATGGATGGGAATGGCATCAGGCACCTCCACGCTAGAGGCTGTTATTGTGTCTCTGAGACCTCTATCGTTGAACCGAGACGATTGCTTTATCCCTGAAAAGGACGGGCAAGGCAGGTCAGGAGTGTGGCTGCGGAGCGTTTGAGAAACGCCGCGTCATTGGAAACGAACCATCTGAATTTCAGCGGCGTCCTGAACCCGCTGCGAGGCTTCAAACGCTGATTGGAGGTACCGGCGAAAGTCCTCAGCTGCCTTGTCGAGTGCTTGCAGGAGGGCAAAGTTATATTTCTTCATGGCCTTGTGGAGGTTGGTCAGGAGCTTCTTGTAGTTTTTCCCGGCTTGCTCCTTGGCGACACAGTCCTCTGCCGCGATTACAGCCTCGCGATAGCCACTGACGGCCTTGGCACTGTTGGCCTTGTCTAGTTTTCGCGTGTGTAAAACGATGTCCTTTAGCCTGCTTTCAGCAATTCCCAGCCACGATTTCAACTGCTGCTCGGGATCCTTGGCCTGCGCCAGCGTTTCCTTTTCTTCGGCTGACAAGGTGTCCTGGGCGCTCAACAGGGCCGTGGACTGGCAGGAGCTGATCACGAGAAACAGGACTGATGCGATGGCGCTCGCTCGAAGCAGCGATGAAAGTATTTGAAGTATTGACATGATCTACCGCTCAGTCATGGGAATGTAGGGCGCAGGATATGCAGGTCCAAGATACTCCGCGCGCGGCCGGATCAGACGGTTGTTTCCAAGTTGCTCCAGGATATGAGCCGTCCAACCCGAAATGCGGCTCACCGCAAAAATCGGAGTGAAGAGGTCCACCGCGATCCCCAGCGTGTAATAAACTGTCGCAGAATAGAAATCGACGTTGGCATTGATGTTCTTTTCGCGCTTCATCGTCTCTTCAATCAGCCGCGACATCTCAAACCACTTGCTGTTACCCGAACTCTCACAAAGTTCCTTGGACATCGTCCGCAGGTGCGTCGCACGTGGGTCCTCGGTATGATAAACCCTGTGGCCGAAGCCGCTGATCTTCTTCTTGCTGGCGAGAGCCTCCTTCACCCACCCTGCGACCTTGCTCACCTCTCCAATTTCGAGCAGCATGCGCATCACGTCAATGTTCGCTCCGCCGTGTAGCGGTCCTTTAAGGGCGCCAATGGCGGAAGTAACGGCTGAATGCACATCTGAAAGCGTGGCCGCCGTCACGCGCCCTGCAAACGTGGAGGCGTTCAGTTCGTGGTCTGCGTGCAGGATAAGGGCCACGTCCATCGCCTTTCCCGCAGTGGCCGATGGCTTCTTGCCAGTCAGCATGTAGACAAAATTGGCGGCATGCTTCAGCCCTGCATCGGGCGGCACGGGGTCTTGTCCATGCCGAATCCGATCGATGGCGGCGACGATGCCGGCGATCTGTCCGGTGAGCCTGTAGGCCTTGCGGAGGTTTGCATCTGAGTCGCCCGCCTGGCGGTCGGGATCATAGAATGCCAACGCGGAGACGGCGGTCCGCACCGCGTCCATCGGATTCCCATCCTCTGGAAACGACTTCATCATCGCAAAAACTTCTGGCGGGACCGCGCGACTCTTTGCCAGTTCCTCAGTCAACCGGTCGAGTTCGGCCTGCTGGGGAAGCTTTCCGAACCAGAGGAGATAGCAGACTTCCTCAAAGTTGGACCTCCGTGCCAGTTCGTGGATGTCGATGCCACGATACGATAGGACGCCCTTGTCGCCATCGATGAAGCAAATTGAAGAGCTGGCCGCAATAACGTCCTGCAGGCCTTCCTTGAAAGTAGACATAGAACTGCTCCCGAATGTGGATCGTGAACCTGACGATTGGCCGACGGATTAGGTGATTGAGAGGACGAACTCAGCGACAAACCACGAAAAAATTCTAAACCAATCTCAGTTCATCGGAAAGAGATTAATGGGCCGAAGTCGGTTGCCCGAGGCCAGCAACTGCCACTGGTGTCATCGAACTGGAATGCGGTCTACCTGGGTGAGCGCTGCAGTGATCGTCCCAATGTTAATCTTGGCCTTTAGTTGTACCGGCATGCGCGCCGCATCCGCAGTCAGCCAAACAAATAGCCTGCCCTTGCTCTTGAAGAGCCCGTCGAAGACTTTGGGTTCCAATCGATACGCCTGGAACGTTCCTGCCGGAGTTCTGACCTCCTCCTGGGCCTGGGTCTCTACCGTGACGTCATAGGTTCGCCCGCCGTCGCTGATGGGGAATCGAACCAATTCCCCCACGCGGAGGTTCTTCGTTCGAATGGCGTAGAGCGCCGAGATGACGTCTTGCACACAGGGCGGAATGGAGGATTGAGTCAACTTGGAGGGCAGATCAGGCCGGTTCAGGTCGCGGTCTTCCATTCGCGCTTGATGAGTCTTTGAATCAAACGTCACCGTGGTTTCGCGATGGCGCCGACCTTCTTGGATCTTTTTGGTGATTCTTCGCGAACACAAATCCCTTGCCTGAAAGAACGATTCGAAAACGTCCACGACCTTGAACAGCGCTGAAACAATCCCCGTGGAATAGACCGTTGCATTGATCCGGTAACTCTCTTCGTTTTGAAAAGACGTCTTCTCCGCCAGCACCATCGTTGCGATTCCAGCGTCAAAAACCTTCCACGCTACGTTGTAAGTGAGCCTCTCTCCCACCTCGAATGGCAGGGTGCTGGCGGTTGGGCCAGGTTTTTGCGCGGCCGCTTGGCTCCAGGAAGGGAAAGACGCTCCCCAGAAGAGACAAGCCGTAACGCCAGCTGTAAGTGCCAGAAACAACCGCTGCCTAGATCGAAGATCTGGAAACCAGTTCATGTATATTCAGGAACGAAGCTTCAATATCAAGATACTGATCGCAGCGACGAAGCCAGCCAGTGCCTGGTACTCTCGATGCTGCATATAGCGCTGAAAGCTGAACTGTCCTTGCGCCATTGTTTTCGGAGGGAGCCACGGAAAGAACAAGGGAACCGTGGCTCGATAGCTCCCGTACTCTCGGGGAAATTTCTTTGCTAGATACTCCATTTCTCGCTGCATCACCGGAGCGTAAATGGCAGCGAAACAAGCCAAAAACAAACCGGGAATGATGAGATTGCCGCCTGCGATCGAAAAGCCCAGACCAATGACAAAACTTCCAAAATAGAGAGGATTGCGGGTTAGGGAGTAGGGGCCTGAGATGGTAAGCTCATCATTCTTCCGGATGTGACCGGTGGCCCACGCTCGAATGAGAATCCCGCCGAACGCCAGTCCACCTCCAATCCAAAGAGTTTGGTTCGATGGTGTGGAGAAGTACAAATAGAGTGCGGCAAAAACGAATCCTGCGGGGACGCGAATTCTGGAGAGTAGCGCCTTGGGGTCAAAGGTCATCTCAAAAGTCGGGATCTGGTTGTGTCGCGCCAAGCCGGGAGAAAGCTGGGGGTCTAGCGAACGACAAAATCGCTCGCTCTTCAGTTTAGCTTCGTTTGGCCCGAGCCTATTCCGAGAGAGCGATTTCGAGCACTTGCCAAGCTGGAACAACAGCTCAACGACAGACTCCAAAACGTTGCAATTCAGTTCTGGGCGGTTAGAATCTACCCAATGAGAGTAATTTCTATTGATGCGCCCTGCAATGGGTCCGGAAAGACATCTCTAATCCTTTCGATCTTGAGTGCCTTCCCGAATAGGTTTGCATTCACCAAGTTTACGACGATCTATGGTGACGAACAGTTCTGTCCCGCCAAGGACCACGACTGCGCCTGCCACCGGTTGCGGGGAGACTATAACATCTGCACTGACGCCGATGTGCTGTCCAAGCCCGATACGGACACGGGCAAGGTCTGGCGAGGTGGCGCACTTCAAACGCTTTGGTGTGTTTCCAAGCCGGAAGGGTATCCGGAAATGCTCCGAGAGTACACAACGAATCACTTGCGAGCTGACACGCCACTGCTGGTTGAGGGCAGTACCGTAGCCAGGCACCTGAAACCAGCGTTGCACGTGGCGGTTATCAACCCGTTGTTACCGAAATCCTGGTGGAAAGACGACGCAGAACAGGCTGTCTATGCGGCGGATCTCGTGGTCGTCAACCCACATCAAACAGGCCTGGAAGAAAAGGATGTGGATTGGAATGGCGATATTCAGCAAGTGCTGGAGCAAGTCCGTCAGAAATCTTTAAGGGGGTCCTTGGCACCGCTCGGTGAGTGGGAAGATCAAAAGCTCTTCGAAGCAGTTGTCGGCGTTCTGGAGCAGTGAGGAAGGCGGCAATATCCGCTAGCCTCTATCCGACCACCCAGAGGATAGAGTCGCCCGAACAAACCAATCCCACAGCCTGGGTTCGCTGGAGAATCGTATCTCACCGTCTTCTTTGTGCCAGGGATAAAGGACTTTGCCGAACTGTAACCCTCGAAAGCCTGCTTTTTGCAAGCGGCGACGCAGTTCGAAGGAATAGTAGAATTTCTGGCAGTCGCTGCCTTCGGTATAGAGCCCTGCAATGAAGTCGTAGCAACTCGTCTTTGTCTTTCTCTGCGCACGACGCAGCGCTTGTTGCTCGTTTTCACTCCTCTGGCGCTCCCAGTCCAGGATCAATCCACCTTCATGAAGCACCGATTCCATCGAAGGGAAGATTCCGGCGAGAATACCTGCCGGTTTGAGAGTTCCCGCCACTCCTCGCAAGATCTGATCCACGACATCCAGGCTTGGCGCGAGCACTGAATTCACCGTGACCGCAACATCGAACTGCCCTTGGAACACCGCCAGATCCGTAAGACTCTGCCGGCAAAATTGCACATTGTCGTACGCACAGTTTTCTTGAGCTGCGGACAGCATCTTCGGTGAGAAATCAACGGCGACAACTGCCTTGAAACGCCCTGCCAGAAAGGGCAATAAGTTGCCAATTCCGCACCCGAGGTCAGCGACCGTCAGGTTCTCACGTCCGGGCAAACCATCCAGGTAGTCCAACAAAGGGTTGACGACTTCGGCCTGGAAAGGGGTACTGATCTCCTCGAAGTAGGATTCCGAAATTCGGTCCCAAACTTGAGCATTCATTCTCACGTTCTCCGTGGACTCACGCTGGCCGTGACGGGGAAGTTCGTTGTCGTTCTGAACTTCTTTATCGGCAAGAGGCCGGAAATCTATATGATAGACTCCGGTCGCTTCGAGCGGGCAATTGCCCGGAAGTGCCGACGTCTCGTCCACCTCCCTTTTCCCTTCCGGATCGCGTTTACACCATCCTCTCGGGGGCGCCGAATGCATGACAACTCTCACAAAATTCCGCCACCGATGTCTGGTGACATGAAGGAAGTGGAAGCGATTCGAAGGCTGACCGACGAGGCGGTTGGTGCTCTGAATCGCGGGGATATCGAGGCCAGTCTCGCGTTGCAGGCTTCGGACGCCTTTGTATTGGCGCCCTTGCGGCCAGCCGAGGTCGGCCGAGTGGCCATTCGGGCCTCGCTTGAGAGATTGTTCGAGCGATACTCAGTTTGTGAATCCCGCAACCTGGAAGAGGTCGAAGTGCGGGGGAATTGGGCCTTTACACGAGGAACTTACCGATCTGTCTTAATTCCCAAAGATGGCCAGCCTGCCATTGAAGAGTCGGGCAAATACCTCGAGATCTTGAAGCGAGACGCAACTGCGGAGTGGAAATACTACAGGAGCATTTGGAACAATGACGGCTAGGTGAGAACTCCCAATCGGTGGAGCATCAGATAGGGGTATGGGTCACTCACTGCTTACTCATAGTGAATCTCGAACCGTTTGTTTGTAATAAAGACGACGGTGGTATCTCCGCTCGCACTAGCGCCATGTTCCATGGTTGTTCCTTCGGGGAACCAAACGAAAGTACCGGGTCCATAGCTACCCGAATGTGTCACCAGGGTTCCTTCCAACACAAACATGCCATGCGCACACGGGTGAGTGTGTCGCGGATTGATAACGCCGGCAGGATATCGCACCAGCCGGACTTCCATGCCTGTCTCAGCGTCTTCCATCAGGTTCTTCCGGTAAAGCGCCCGCCCAATCTTGTCGTTAAAGCGTTCCTCCCAGGGCATCGAGTTGGTATCGATTACAACTAGCGATTCATTGTTCATGAGACTCCTTTGTAGATCGTTTTCGTTGTGGTCGACGAACCCAGCATCATAACGATAACAACGACGGGCACGTCAATCTGTTTGGGATCGCCCTTCGGCCTGGGTGTTCACGCTGCTAAGATTCCAACGAATCATAGCTGAGTCGAATCCGCTCTAGAGATTCCTGCCGAGTGTCCACTTGCCCCTTGCGCAGCGCCAGAATCAAAGCACCGACGAGTGGTGGAAACACCGGAGACAGGACTTGGGCCTGTTGGTACTCGGATAACACGGATTCCCGATACGGTTTCCAGAGTAGATCGCCCGATTCGAAGACGCCTCCCACGCCAGAAAACGTAAGCGACGGCAGTGGCGTCAACTTCCGAGCTGCCGCGCAAGCCATGGACCCGAGACTGTGGCCTGCCTCCTCGAAAATACGGATTGCCACTTCGTCGCCAGAGGCGGCAGCAGCAGCAACCGTGGAACAGACGCTGGCGATTCGTAACTTGGGCGACGCGTCGCGATAGACAGCCTGAGTAATTTCGGGGACATCGCGGATATCGAGGGCCTGCAGTAACATCGACGAGAGAATTGTCGAAGGTCCGTCACCGTCATGGGCCAGCGCGACGGCGGTAAGAGCCTGGCGCCCGATTTCATAGGCACTGCCAGGATCTCCAAGCAAGTATCCCCAACCGCCAGCACGGGCGCTTGCCCCACTGGTATTCATCGCGAACGCAATCGAACCTGTGCCTGCAATTGCAATCACTCCTGTCATCGACGGGATGGCACCCGCAAGTGCCGTTCGAGCGTCGTGATCAATGAAGATGGAGCGAACAGTGAATTGTTCCTGAACCACCTCGCAGTAGGTTCTTGCTGCGGGAGCCTCAGGTCCGGAAACCCCGCTGAAACCAAGAAATGCGCAAGCGATTTCGGTTGTATCGGGCAACCCTGCTCTTTCGAGTGCTCCATGAATGGCTTCACAAAGAACCCTTCGTGCATGTTCCCGGGTCGCTCCGTCTTTCAGGTGAATTGCGGGACCCCCTCGCCCCACGCCGAGCACCCGCGCCGAGGCATCCGCCAGAATGCTCTTGGTCGCGGTTTGCCCGCCGTCGATTCCGAGAAAGAATCTCATGTTGCGCTGTAACCAATCCAAGTCAGAAACGATGCGAGCCAGTGTAATTCAGGAATGTCGCTACAACAAGACTCGGCAGAAGCTAGCGCTCTTCCCGTCCATCCGGATAGCATTCGTCGCAATCCCTCGTATGCTAAGATGGCCTTCCCACTGCCGTCGCACAGACTGATGAAAAATCAACACGCTGCATTTTACTTGATGTTCTTGGGAGTCCTGGGCCTGACCGCCGGCGTCTTCCAGTCTTCGGTGTCGGAGGCACAACGCTCCGAACCCCCGGTGCACGTGTGGGTAGAGGAATCACTCACGCGCGTACAGCCGACGACTCCAGCGGGGTCGAAGAAGATTGTCGAGCTTGCGGCCGCACGAAACGAAGTGGAATCGTTTCAGGTTATCGTCTCGTCGAGCGGGCCGAAGCTGGAGAACATTGTCGCTTTCGTGTCCGATTTGAGTGACGGATCGAACCATCTTGTTTCAAATACGCACATCAAGCTGTACCGTCAGGAATATGTGTACTTGCGCAATCCCAGCCCTTACTCCTCTGAGCCGCCCGGCTGGTGGCCCGATCCGCTGGTTCCATTCTTGAATCCCTATGATGGCAAGCCGGTCTCCGCGATGCGTCTGAACCGCGGGGAACAGAATGGAAAAGTCTCCTACCAATTGTCCGGCGCACGCTTCGCCGGAAACGGCTTCACAGTTTGGCCGGCAAGAAACCAGCCTTTGTGGGTGGATATTGCCGTTCCTGCAAACCAACCTCCGGGACAGTATCAGGGTACCTTCTCGGTTCAACTGACAGAGGCTGGAATCGTCGAGATTCCTGTGAAGCTCACCGTGTGGGACTTTGCCTTGCCCGACAGCTTGCCGGTCACGACTCACTTCGGCAATCTCGAAGGTGTTTCGGTGAAGCACGGAGTGCCTGAGGGGTCGCCGCATTCGCTCCAGATTCAGGAGCGATATGCCGCGGCGTTGGAGGAACATCACATCGCTGCGCCGATTCCCTCCGCGTTTTTTCCGACCGTCCGTTCCAACGGCTCCATCGACACCAAGAAGACACACGAGGCACTGAAACGGTACTTGGCCGAACATCGTACGGGTCCGTTTCGGATTCCAACCTTTCCGTGGCCGGAGTCCTCCGGGAAAGGGGAAAAAATCTTGGTGCGCTATCTGCGTGACTTCTACACCTACCTGAAGGACAACCAATGGGAGGAAGGCGCTTACTACTTTCCGGTTTCGGAGCCCAACAGCAAGGAAGCCTATGACCGTGTTCGGTCCCTCGCTCAGGTGGTGCGTGAAGCAAATCCGGCCATTCGCTTTCTATGCACAGAACAGCCGTATACTCAGGACCCGGCTTGGGGCGATTTGCATGGGGCAGTGGATGTCTGGTGCCCGTTGTTCACCTTCTTCGACAGCGAGCGCGCGGCTCGGGCCCGCGAACGTGGAGAAGTCCTCTGGGCTTATACGGCGCTTTGTCAGAAGGCCCCGCCCTATCACCCCAACTTTGCCGCTGTCAGCGGCCACCCAGGCATGTTTTGGCAAATCGACTTTCCATTGCTCAACTATCGCCTGCCGCTCTGGCTGAACTGGCGCAATAAAGTTGAAGGGCTTCTTTACTGGTCCACGGTGCACTGGAGCGACCCGGAGCGCGACGTTTGGACAGATCCTGGATTTCGCAATCGTTACAACGGCGAAGGCTACCTTTTGTACCCAGGTACCGAGGCTGGTATTTCCGGGCCGGTGGCATCTTTGCGCCTTAAAGCCCTGCGCGACGGTCTGGAAGACTATGCATACTTCGCGCTGCTGGCAGGCTCGGGTGACGGCGACTTTGTCGAGAAGGAAACGGCCAAGGTGGCGCATTCGTGGTGGAAATGGGAGGAAGGCGCGGAGCGGGTGTATGCAGTGCGGTCAGCCATCGCGAAGCGCATTCAGGAAAAGCGACAGAAACCAACGCCGTGATGGAGACAAGGCCAGGTAAGACGCAGAAGGGTGAATCGCCAAGGCGCCAAGAGCGCCAGGCTCAAGCTTACGAGAGAACACTCCGCCTAATGCCTTCCTTGGGGAGCGGGACGTTGAAGTTGATGAGAAGGCCGAGGTGATGCCCGGTTGCCCTGAGGTAGGAAATCATTTGGGCGGAATGTACGCGCGCGCGAGCCTCGACGGCTTTTGGTCGACCACCAATGAGCTACCAACCAGCAGCTCCTGCCTGGACTCACCCACGGGATGTCCTTTGTAATCGACCACGACAAGAACCTGTCTAAGAAGGGAGTGCCACGCAACGAAAGCTCAACGCACAGTAGACCGATTCGAGGAATCCAGGTCCCAGCACTCGATGGACTTCAATCGCAGCGCTGATCACAGCTCGTGCCAACTGATCCAATGCACCGCTTGGCGCTGTTTTCTTGGCGGCTGTGGTGTCTTGGCGGTTCATCAGCCTACTTCCTCGCGGGCTTCGGATCCAGGTTCATCTTCAGATCTTCCTCCGTGACTGTCGAAGACACACCTTCAGGAGGCACCTCAAGTTTAGCTGTCCAGAAAAGCGCGTTCAGAACCAGGCGGCGGAAGTTTGGGTCGCCCCAGTTCTTGTGCGCATGCCCGCCCGTAAAGCCCACACCGCGTCCCTTGTCTGGCCGCTCTACCCCCCACATCAAGATCTCATCGCGCCCTTTGTCCGCCACAATGTGCGAATAGGGACCGCGCGGCGAAGAGGTCTTGCCCTGTCGATCCTCATCGGATGGTTTCGCAATCAGAATTGGTGTGACGCCTTTCATGCCCGGTCGAAAACGCATGTTGTAGTACCACTCGTCTCGAATCTTGAATGGAGTAACCCCGCGCGTGATGGGATGTTTGGGTAAGCTCTTGACGTCGGCATCCCAGTGCGGATTGGTTGAAAAAGCCGTCTCATAGTAGCCGCCCAGCCACTGCAGAAACTCCGGTCCACCTTTGTCCTTGGGCACCTCCACGGCATAGTGCGCGCAGACTAAGCCAACCCCCTGTCTCACGAGCTGGCCGACTTGCTGAAGATGGTCTTGTTGGATGACGGGGTGATTGGCGCCGCCATCCATGTATAGAAGGATCGAATCGGCTGCATCAAAAGCTGATGGATCTTTGGGCCACCCGTTCAGATAGATGCCGGCCTGGATTTGAGACTGCCCGTCGAGACATTTCTTGAGCAGGAGGCTTCCTGCATTGAATTCATGATCTCCGGGCGCATGGCTGGGAGTGCCGGCAACCAAGACGATCCGCTTCTTGCCCTCGGGCTTCAACCGTTTCAACTGAATATTCTTGAACTGGACCAGCATTGGTGGCCCTGCATGCAACTGAAGGGCGAGAATGCCTGACGCAGAGCGTTTCTCGGGCTGCTCGTCGGTCACTTCCGAGGTCACGCGCCCGTTGATTTTGTGAACCAGATGGTTGCCGTGTGCTACAACGACGTAGTCGTTCCAATCCTCGTTCTTGATTGCGGCCTGAATCTCGTCAGACTGACCGACAGATCCCACCACCTTGGGCTTGCCATCAGTGCCCACGACGGTCTTCTCACCACGTTTCGCCAGGATGCCGCGGCCCTTTTCCTCGTAGAGAATGCCTGAGAACATCTTTCCGGCTTCGAAATCGGCTTGGTAGCCGCCCGCTACCCAGTTACCCAGATCCCTGCTCCGGTACTGGATGCCTGAGTTTCCGCCGACAATTCGATACGACAACCGGAGCTCGAAATCTTCGACGGTGCCGTCTCGCCAAATCAAGAAGGTATTGCCCTGAGTCGGGTTGTCAGCCGTGGTCTGTCCGGTGACCAATCCGTCCCTTATCGACCAGAACTTGGGATTGCCGTCCCAGCCAGAAAGATCCTTGCCGCTAAACAAGTTCTTGAAGGCGGGATCTTCAGCGGCAGAACTGCTGAAGTTGAGAGACAGCAATGAAACGAAACAGAAGACAAGGATGCGATTGTTCATTTGAAGATTTCTCACTTTAAGATCCAATTCTTTCGATTTGCTGGCAGCACACGATCGCATGCTTAAGCTTTCCACTGGCACTTTCTCATCTGATCCTCAGGCACACGGAGTTCGGCGCGAAGTTCGATGCGCTCAGCGCGAGCTTCTCGAACTTGTCACGTAAACCTTGAAGTCGTTTCTCTAACGGCCACCACTCGCGAAGTGGGCCGTCCCCTAACTTCCTCGAACAATAGCTGACGCAGAGCTGCAGCCACAGAGGTGCCCATCGTCTTTGCCTCCGGTACCAATTAGGCTACTTCAAAGTCTTCTTCAAGAACTTGAGGCCCTTGATCGCTATGTCATTCTTGTTTGGTTCCATTTCCCGCCAGATCGAGGCAGCCTTCGCAATCACTAGCACGTCGGGAGTGAATGACTCGATGGTCACATCACCCTTGTAGCGAATTTTCTTGAGCGCTTTTGCAATGCTCTTCCAATGAATATGATCGTTGCCGGGAGTGCCACGGTCACTCCCGCAGGCGTGGAAATGCCCCAGCATCTTGCCCGCCCTTCGGATGGCCTTGGCCGGTTCCTTCTCTTCAATATTCATGTGAAACGTGTCCAGGTGGATGGAGAGCGCTGAACTACCTACGTCTTGAATCATCTGAATTGCCTGGTCACAGGTGTTGATAAAATCCGTCTCAAAGCGGTTTAGCGGTTCGAGCGCGATCGTCTTTTTCTTCTTCTCCGCGTACTTGCACAGCCCCTTAAGATGCTTCACCACCTGTTTCCATTGTGCCCGGCGTTCCTTTTCGGGAACAAATTCAGCACGTCCGACAGCGGAGTAGATCGGGCCCACCAGGACTGGGGAATCGAGAATTCCCATCATGTCGATGAGTTTGTGAACGTAGTCAAGGCACGCCTGCTGCTCCTCCGGTGTTCCGCGCAGATCGCGACCCGGACCAAAGGCTCCGCACAAGGTTCCGGCGACCAGACCATTTCGGTCGAGTTCCGACTTGACGTAAGCCGGATCGACGTGAGACTCATGCTCAACAGCGATCTCGACCGAGTCAAATCCCCAGGATTTGAACGTCTTGAACCACTTGGTGCTGTCGTCGGTGAAGGGAGAAGTAAAGAGAAACGTGTTGATCCCGAATCGCATGAGCGTATCCTCGCTGGACATAGCGTTGGCGGAAGCTGCCTATTGGAAAGCCGCTATTTAACCACCATGCCCAGACTTGCGCAAAAGGTTTTCTGGGGCTTGGATGGGGCTTTGCAAGGACTTGCAGTTTGCTCCAGCCAGTCTTTGTCATTCGACCAGACAACACCTGGGATCAGGCTGCCATCTGAGCGAACTGAGTTGTTTGCATCTGATAATTCATTGCCGCAAGTTGTGTCCCTTCTTCTCGCGGCAGGAGGAATCGCATGAGTCCTAAGAAACCAAAGTTGCTCTTGGCAATGGTGTTAGCATCCGCGATGTTAGTGCTTGTTGGCTGTGAGTATAAAACCATCAACCAGATCATGGCCGAGCCGCAGCGTTATGCCAACCGCGACGTTGGTATTGCCGGAAACGTCGTTCGCAGCTTTTCTGTATTGGGAGCGGGAGCTTACCAGGTCGATGACGGCACGGGAAAAATGTGGGTGGTCGCCAAGAACAATGTGCCGCGGGAAGGTGCCCGCGTGGGTGTCAAAGGAAAGATCCAGGACGGTTTCAATCTCGGGGGATTGGTGAAACTGCCTGAAGTTGTCAGGTCCGGGATGGTGATGATAGAGTCCAGCCATCGAGCCAAGTAGGAAGATGGGCTATGAATTGTTAGCTTTGGCTCGGGTCACGCCGTTTGCCAATGCTGATTCAGACTGCGAAAGAACCTGTTTACGATGCCGTTGTCATTGGCTCAGGCGCATCAGGCGGCATGGCTGCCTGGAACCTGACGAAGCAAGGTGCCCGTGTCCTCATGCTGGATGCGGGCAGGCATTTCCATCGGAAGGATTTTTGGACTCACGTCACTCCCTATGAATGGCGGGAACGGATACAACGCGGTGAGCAGCCACCGCCGTTCAGGCTGAGTTCCCAAGAGCAGCCCTACCTCACACCTCCCGGAAAACCCTTCGATCTTTGGCGCGTCTGGGGAGTCGGCGGCAAAACCAACGTCTGGGGCCGCGTCTCACTACGATTCTCCGATTTGGATTTCAAGGCCGCCGATCGCGACGGTTGGGAAATCCCCTGGCCCATTTCCTACAAAGACATCGGTCCCTATTACGACAAGGTCGACCAACTGATAGGCGTTTGCGGCGGCGATGACCATTCGGACTCCCTGCCGGGCAGCCGCTATCACTTGCCGCCGCCTCGCCCGCGTTGCGGCGAAGTGCTCTTGAAGAAAGCTGCCCAGCGCGTTGGCATTCCCATCGTAGCGGGCCGTCGTGCCGTCTTAACGCGCCCTCACAACGGATTTGCGCCCTGCCACTACTGTGGCGCTTGCGGCCGTGGTTGCGACACCGCATCCTTCTTCAATTCTGCCGATCACCTTATTCCGGTTGCTCTCAAGTCGGGCCGTCTCACCCTTCGCACCAACGCTGTCGCCGCCCGAATACTGCCCGACTCCGAAGGACTGGCTGGCAGCGTTCAGTATTTCGACCGCCAGACCAGGGAAGAGCATCACGCCTTCGGAAAGGTGATCGTTCTGGCAGCTTCGTGCATCGACTCCACACGCATACTTTTGAATTCCAGATCAAGCCGCTACCCCAACGGGATCGGCAATGGAGCGGGTGTTATCGGTAAATATCTTTGCGAGCAAGTGCGCTTTCACGTCCGAGGTTTCCTGCCGCAGCTTTATGGTCGGCCAGCCAGCAATGATGATGGCATCGGTGGCGAGCACATTTACATGCCCCGCTTCAACCATCGGGGTAAGGCTCGCAACTATCTGCGTGGGTTTGGCTCACAGTTCTGGGGTATCGGCTGCCAGGCGGGAGCTGGCCACTTTGCCAAGTACCTTGAAGGATTCGGCTCCAGCTTCAAGAGGGATGTGAAGCGCCACTACCCGGCCTGGCTTGAAATGCATCCTTATGGCGAAGTGCTGCCACGGGCGGACAACTTCGTGACAGTCGATGGGACTCCGCTCGATGTTTTTGGTGTGCCGCTGCCCAAGATTGTGCTTTCCATTGGCGACAACGAACTCGCCATGATTGACGAAATGTACGACACTGCCTTGGAGATCATGCACGAGGCCAAGGCAGAGCTCGTCCACTTCAAACGCGGCAGCGTCGATATGGCGGGTAGTTCGATTCACGAACATGGCACTTGCCGGATGGGCGATGATCCCAAGCGTTCAGCGCTCAATGGATTCTGCCAAATGCACGAAGTTAAGAATCTGTTCGTAGTCGATGGAAGTGCCTTTCCAACAGCGACAGAGAAAAACCCCACTCTGACGATTCTCGCTCTCGCCTGGCGTGCTACTGATTATCTGGCTGAGGAACTGAAGAAGGGAAACTTGGTGTGACTGAAAAAGCCAGAGACACAGAGGCACGGAGACTGGAGATTGAACGAAGAGTATTTGAGGAGGGCCAGGTTGGAGGCCACACTTTGGTCTATGGCCGCCTTGGCTGAGCCGATGCATTCTCCGTGCCTCTTGAGGCTGTCGCACAGCCCCAACTCTGTGGTTTGCTCTTTGTTTTTGGCAGTCAAGAGGAGCCAGTGAGCATTGGTTTTCATTCCAAACTCGATCATCACTCTAACCACAGACTTCGGACTGCGTGACCCCTTCGTTGGCATCATGAAGGGCGTCATCCTCTCGGTGAATCCCAGCGCCCGGGTCGTGGACGTCACGCATGGAGTTCCTGCCCACGACGTTCTGGCCGGTGCGATCGTCTTGCAATCTAGTTACTCCTATTTTCCAAAGGGCACGATTCACGTGGCTGTAGTGGACCCAGGTGTGGGCACAAGCCGTCGCCCGTTGCTGGCAGTTTCCGACAACTATGCCTTTGTGGGACCAGACAATGGGCTTCTGGCGCACGCATTTGATTCGGAGCAACACGTCAAAGTCTTTCACCTTGCCGAACCGGAGTACTTTTTTGCGCCACTCAGCCAGACGTTTCACGGAAGAGATATCTTTGCGCCGGTTGCCGCGTGGCTTTCGCACGGAAGGCTGCCCAAGTCATTCGGTGCAGTGATTGACGATTGGATTCAGCTTGATTGGCCGGCCCCTCGACGGGTTGGGGAAAGCCTGTTTGGTACGGTACTTCGGGTCGATCGGTTCGGCAACCTGATCACTAATATCTCGCCCGACGATCTGGCCTGTCCGACCAGTACGCCCCAGGCAATTGAGATCGACATCAGAGGAAGAACCATTCGACAGCTTTGCAGATCCTACGCCGAAGCTGCCAGTGATGAACCCTTCGCAATTGTTGGCAGTGCAGGCTTGCTGGAGATTGCGGTGCGCCAAGCTTCCGCGGCTGCACTCTTGGGCGCTGGCCCGCGAGAAGAGTTTGAAGTGCGGTTCCTATCCGTTTCAGTGGACCGGCCAGATGACCCTGCGTGAAAACAGGCGTCCCCCGGGAGGTGTGAACATTCCCCCCTTTTTTTGTAAGGAGGAATCTTCGAGGAAGGAGTGAAAGACTCAATGTCACGGAATCTGCAGTGCTTCGGCTTGGCTGTGTGTCTCAGCTATGGGTTTGCGGTGCCTGGCGTGGTTGGGTTTTCGCAGGACCAGCCACCGCAAGTGACCGGCATACACCGTCCAACCCGCCGGCCAGAACTGGTTGAGTTGATCTCATTGGACCCGACGCTGCACCTGGATGTCCGGTACGCCACTTCCAACAACCTCGTGGGTCGCCCGGTCTACGATGAGGCCCGAGCGTTTCTACAACGTCCCGCGGCTGAGGCGCTAGTGCGGGCTCATCAATCGCTGAAGAAACACGGATATGGTTTGCTGATCTTCGATGGGTACCGGCCCTGGTCGGTGACAAAGATTTTCTGGGATGTCACTCCTCCCGAGAAACGACAATTTGTGGCAGAGCCGGCAAAAGGTTCCAAACACAATCACGGCTGTGCAGTTGATCTCTCCCTGTACGATCTGAAAACGGGCAAGGAAGTAACGATGCCTGGCGTGTACGACGAAATGACCGAACGTTCCTACCCGACCTACAAAGGAGGAACCGTCGAACAGCGAACAGCCCGTGACCTGCTGCGAAAGACGATGGAAAAAGAGGGCTTCAAGGTTTTTCCATTCGAATGGTGGCACTTCGACTACAGGGACTGGCGGAAATATCCCATCCTGAATATACCCCTTAGCCAGATTGTTCCCCCGACGAAAGGGCCCTGAGATCTCCACGCTCGCATTGCGTGAGCCCGTCTGCTCAAAAGCTGCAAGCGGGGTTCGGCTGATGCCCCGACTCGATTCTCACAGGCGAACTCTAAAGAACGGAAGGGTTGAGAAGAGGTTGGTAGTTGAGACTCGGTCTTGGGAAAAAGCCGCAGTTCCCCAAAGCTGAAAAACACAAATTAGAAACAGGAGAATCTTGCGGATCACTGGTTCTCTAAAATGCGCCCCAAAAATTGGAGGATGCGAAGGCGAAATCTTGAAAGGACTTCACGCAGTCGCGATTGCCCCGGGGAATTCCAATGTCCCGAGACCCGGCGCGAAGGGTTCTATGAGATTCTTCCTAGCTGAGGCGTGTCTGGCCCCGCCAGATGGGGTGGATCGTTACTACGGGGTTTCTGAGACAGGACTAGTTTGAAAAAATCAGAGACATGATATCCGCCGCCGAAGACGGGGACTTGGAGGCGGGTTTCCAAATCTGCTCGAACCCAGTCGTCGAGGAAAAGACCGTTCTCACCCGTCATACTTTCTGAAGGGATCACTAGGAAATCCCCGTGCATTTGGCTTTGCACAGCTTCAAAAATGTCGCTGCCAGTTAACAGTCCAGCCACTGTAATGCCCTTACCAAAGTAGACATTGTCTGCCGGAAGGCATCTCAGCTCGAGGTTCAACTTGACGTTCATCTGATCGATGCTGTCCTTCAGGATCGGATGGAAGATGCGTCCGGTCACCACAGTTCCTCGAATCATACCCTCCGGTCGCTTCCGGCGCTTTTTGATGGCACTCGCAAACTCGTCCACAAAATTGCGAATCATTCCCACACCATTTTCCACAAGAGGAAAATCACCGTAATGCGACCGCGGCGGAATGGGATGTCCGGCCATGATGTAGAATTCATCGCCAAGGAAACAGAAAGGAACGCCAACCTTTGCAATGTGCTGTTGCTGCAGGCGCGCGACATGCTCAACGGTTGCTCGTGCGTAGTCTGCATCGACTGGCTTGAGCTGCGGAAGTCCTTTACGATGGTCCGTGAGGCCCAGAGGCACGATCGAGACGCTCATCACGTTCGGGTAGAACTCGATCAGGTCACTGAGGCTGCGCTCCAGGTTTGCGCCATCGTTGATGCCGGGCATGAGCACAATCTGCGTATGCAACTTGATGCCGCCTTCGATCAATCGCCGCATGTTGCCCAGCAAATCATCTGGCGTTCGGTTCTGCAGCAGGTATTGCCGCAGCGCTGGCTCTGTCGCGTGAACGGAGACATAGAGTGGTGAAAGCCGCTGTTCGAATATCCGTTGGAAGTCTGCCTCAGAAAGGTTGGTCAGAGTGAGGTAATGGCCGAAGAGAAACGACAGCCGGAAGTCTTCGTCCTTCACTCTCAGTGTACGACGGACTTGCTTGCCCCGAGGCAGTTGGTGCACGAAGCAGAAGATGCAATTGTTCTTGCAAATGCGGGTTTGAATGCCTTCCAGATCGAGCCCCAAGTCCTGGTCTTCTTCACGTTCGATCTCAATATCCCAAAGTTCTCCCGAGGCTTTGCCGATCTTCACGAGCAGTTCGCGATCAGCCAGCGAACTCACATAGCGATAGTCCAGAACATCCTCAATCAGGCGGTCGTTGATGGCTAGAAGCCGATCGCCTGCTTCGATGCCAACCTCCTGCGCGATGGACCCTGGCTCGATCCCCTGAACCAAGACTCCCGTGGCCTGCTGAACCGACATTCTCTGCTCCTAGTTTCCTGCCCCGGCCGATTCCGAGACCAGCTTCTTGCCCCGGTATATGTAATCCAAACCCGAGTAAACCGTTACCGCAGCCGTTGCGACAAACAGCCAGTGCAATGCCGGATGCTGAATATTCACGTAGTTCAAATAGAGCACCACAACGATTGTGGAGATCTGGAGGAACGTTGTCGTTTTTCCGTAGATGGAAGGCGGGAACTTTCGATGCCCGGTACTGATGACAATGATCAAGACGCTGGAGATCATGATGATGTCGCGACTGATCACCAGAATTGTCAGCCACAGCGGCACCAAATTGGGCAGCCCCATGCCACGGATAGACAGGACCACGAAGGAGGTAATCAATAGCAACTTGTCGGCGATTGGATCCAGATAAGCGCCCAACGAAGTTTTCTGCCGGAACGATCGCGCAATCAGACCATCCAGACCATCGGTTACTCCCGCCAAAATGAAGATCGCAAACGCCCAGCCGAGGTGGTCGTACACCAGCAGGATGACGAACACTGGGATGAAGATCATCCTCAAGATCGTAAGTTGATTAGCCGGCGTCAGAACTTCGAGGGACATGGCACTTATGCAGAAGTCACAGGTTGAAAAAAGCTTTGAATGATAGCGAACCCGCAAAATCAGTGTCAACGCATTTACTTGGACTCCTCTTGACTTTGGGCCCGACAACCTAATTCTGGCTAGAACCGGCCCTCGCGCCCAATTCACAAAAAATCCTTGCAAGCCTCGGAAACGCGCCCGTCTTGAACACAAAGCTTGAATGCCAGTTTGAGAGGAGACGCGATGAAGAAAACTATCCTAGCCGTCAGCTTATTGATTCTATTAGCCCGTGCCGGGGCTCAATCACACGATCAGACCGGTTTTCAGATGGAAGTACTTGTGAATGGGAATACGGCGCCCAAGTATTTCCAATCGGGTAAGGTCTATATTGAGGCGGTCAAGAACCAGGAATATTCCATCCGGTTGACCAATCCGCTAAACAGCCGCGTTGCAGTGGCTCTGGCGGTGGACGGGCTCAACAGCATTGATGCCCGTACCAGCGATGCCTTCAGCGCCAAGAAGTGGGTCCTTGGGCCATACGAAACCATCACAATCAACGGATGGCAGGTAAACCAACAGCAGGCACGAAAGTTCTTCTTTACCACGGAAGCCAAGTCTTATGGGCAATGGTTAGGCAAGACCCAAAACCTCGGAATCATCAGCGCGGTTTTCTACCGTGAACGCCCCCGATGGAACGAGGGTCAGGAAATGAGTCGAAGCGCTCCGAAGGAGGATTCCTCAGAGGGGCGCTATTCTAATCGTGACGCCAGGCAGGAAGCCCCCCAAACCTCAGCTGGAGCTGCATCGGAAGCCGGTCCTCCGGCGGCGCCCTCGCAGAAGAAAACGGACGATTACGCCGCGACTGGAATTGGCCGGAGAACTCAGCACGAGGTTCAGTGGGTCAACATGGAACTGGAGTCAACGCCGGTGGCCACAGTCAACTTGCGCTACGAGTTTCGGCCAGTGTTGGTGAGCATGGGGATTCTGCCAGCGCGGCCACAGCACGATGCGTTGTCGAGAAGGGAACAGGCACGCGGATTTACGAATTACTGCCCCGAACCGCGGTAGAGGGGTGCACTGGCAAAGGCTCACAAGAGCAACCACAGAGGCGCAGAGGCAAAGAGAGCTATTCGTGGGATGCCTCAGCCAACGTCGAACAGGGTCCCGTCATTCAGCTGCCGGGCTTCTCCGCGGTCGGACGCAACCGGGCTAGGCGAGGAGGTCGTGCCCTCGCCAGTCCCATGCCTGGGGCTTCGAAATCTCCATGCGAGGCATGCACCAACCCACAGGGTATCCCAAAGTTTGAATTGGAGGGCGATCACTATTATCGGAAACACGGGTCCTGTGAGACGGAAGTTCAGTGGAATTATTTCGGGGGGAGTCGTCTCGTACACCAACCAGGCCACGGATACCGGCTCCAAACGATTCCAGCCGAATTTGCTAGCGATTAGACCCGAGTATCTTGACCTGAATGATCCATCCTGCATCTGGGTTGCCTGAGGGATAGCGCTTCACTTGCTCTTCGACCCATGCACGCCGATCAAGTGGAACCAAGAAGCCGTATGTGGCCTCTCGGGCACGGGGCGAAATTTCCGCCAGATGGTTGACCTGTCGGATTTCTAGCCGATCGGGCCACACTTGGAGGATGTTCATGGCCCAATTCGGGTTGAAGGGCCTATTCACGCGCAGCAGATCTGCAAGTTGCCACGAAACAGGGAACAGCCCGAACCAGGTAGCGATGACGAGTATGGCCCAGGACACACTTGCGACGAGTTCGTGAAATTGCCACAAGGTGTCCTCCCGATCATGCAGCACGCGCTGAACCGCTGTATATCAGCACTTGTGCTGTGCCGGATTCCTCCAGGGGCGGTGTCTCCGGTTCACTGTCCGTGCCTCTGTGGCTACTTAGGGCTTTTTCCCGCGAACCGCAATGATTGAGATTTGTTCTTCAGTCTGTGTCTCGCGATCCTGGTTTTGTTGAATCGTCGTCCGGGAAGGGAAGTCAGCCTTGAAGAAGGTTCTGTAGAGTTCATTCATTGTGTTGTAGTCCTTCATGTCCTTCAGATACACCACCGCTGAGACTACGTCGGAGAAGTTCATATCCGCCTCTTCCAAGCCGTCCAGCAGGTTTCGCATCGTTTGCCTCAACTGCAACTCGAAGTCTTTCGTAACAATGCCCTGGCCCGGAATGAAGCCCGACTTGGCAGACAGATAGAGTGTGTCGCCGTAAAGAACTCCAGGGCTCGCTGTGGAACTGGGAGGCATGTTGCGTGGCTTTACGGCTCTGCGTTTGGACAGATCTTGGCCCGCAATCCCACTAAAGACGATGTGCTCTCGGGCCGGCAGCGCGCTTACGTGAATCGTCCCCCGGCCCGGAGTATTCCCAAACTCAAAATAGGTTTCATAGACCTTGTTCATCGCGCCGTACTGTTTGATGTCGTCAAGATAAGGGTTTACCCAGAGGACATTCTTGTGTGACATACCCGCAGCGGCCAATACGGTTCCAACATCGTCCAAAGCTGCTTTCACCTGTTCCGCATACGGAACGGAGGGGTTTGCTTTTCCTGCGCCCAAGCCTGACAGGTAAAGAAGTTCGCCAGCCTGGACGGCAGGCGGATCTGCTTGTGCTGATCGTGCCCAACCCCTCGGCCGAATGGCCCTTTTCGCTTTTGCGTCAGCAACCGCAATGGCGGCGATCTCAATCGTGTTCCCACCCGGCAAAGCGGCAACGCCAAGTACGGTACGAGCAGGCGGGTTGTCACCAATCATTTGCCAGTAAATCTTGTTCATCAGTTCGAATGTTCCGAGATCCGTCAAATAAACGTGCACGGACACCAGGTTTGTGAAATCCATCCCGCCGCTCTGGAGAATGGCGCGCACGTTCGAAAGGCACTGGCGTACCCGCTCTTCGAAAGTCCCGGACAGCTTGCCATCAGAATTCGTGCTTCCTTGGCCCGAGACATAGAGCGTGTTTCCAGCTCTGATCGCGGGGCTGTAGGGCCGCCCGTGGGGTTTGAAGTCTTTGGGGTTGATCACCTGTCGATCTACAGCCCACTGGGGATTTGCGAGGATCGCCAAAAGCAAGGCTACAAGGGCCGCTGTCCGATGCGGATTCATGGTTGTCTCCTCCTGGGAGCGCGAACGTCTCGTCCGCCTGATCGTGTTCCCTTGGATACGGACGAGACGTCCACCATCCCAGGCTATTTCTTCAATGCCTGGTCAAAGTCCTCGATGAGATCGTCCGTTGCTTCGATGCCGATGGAAAGCCGGATCAAGCTATCAGGAATGCCTGCTTTGCGTCGCTCTTCGGGCGAGAGTCCGGCGTGTGTCGTGATAGCGGGCCGAGTGGCCAGGGTGTCCACACCTCCGAGGCTGATTGCAATGATCGCCAGGTGCACCCTCTTGAGGAACCTGTCGGCCGCCTCCACACCTACCCGTGGCTCGAAACTTAAAACACCGCCAAAGCCGCTGAACAGGCGCCGTGCCCGGTCGTGGCCTGGATGAAACTCAAGCCCGGCGTAGTTGACGCGCGCTACCGCTGGGTGCTCAGCCAGAAAGCGAGCGATCCTCAAAGCGCTTTCATTCTGATATCTGACGCGGAGCGCCATGGTCTTCAAGCCACGATGCAACAAGTAGGCCGCGTGCGGATCGAGGGTGCCTCCCAGATGATTCAACCGATGAGTGATTTTCTGAATCCAGGCCGATTGCCCCAGTACAACTCCGCACACGATATCCGAATGTCCATTGAGGTATTTGGTCCCGCTATGAAGAGAGAGATCGAAACCCCACTCCATCGCCCGGAAATTGACCGGACTTGCGAAGGTACTATCAATGAGTGAAACCAGACCATGGGTCCTGGCGAACTGCACGACGGCTTCCAGATCGGCCACTTGCAGGAGCGGATTGGTCATCGCTTCAACGTAAATCGCTTTGGTGTTTGGTCTCAGCAGAGCCTTCCACGTTTCTGGGCGTTCTGCTTCGATGAAGTCGTAGGAGAGTCCAAAGGCCGGGAAGTCACGAGTCACGAGGTCGTGAGTCCCACCATAAAGAGAACTCTGAATCAGGAGATGATCCCCGGCATTTAGCACTGTTAGTAGACTTGTCGAGATCGCCGCCATGCCGCTGGCGGTGACCAGGGCTGCTTCAGCATTCTCTACCGCGGCTAGCTTCTGGTGAAGTGCCAGATGATTTGGAGTGTTGTTGAGGCGAATGTATTTCAGGTCGTGGTAGTTGGTTTCGCCCGCGTATTGAAAGGTTGCCGATTGAAAGATGGGCATGGCAACGGCGCCCAGAATGCGTGGCTCAGGCTCACCAGCGTGGATGAGTTTCGTCTCAAGGCTCTTAAACGGCGATTTCACGGCAACCTCCCCAGGTCATGTTTGGTCGCGTTCTGCGGATAAGAAAGGTTGCCGGGTTGGCGGCAATCGGCGACCTTGCGATCCGATACACATTTTAATTGGCGCTACAGAGTTATATCTTACCGATCGTGGAGTCAAGGTGATCCACGCCAACTCTGGGGGTGCTGACCTTCTGAGGGCGTGCATTCGCCGCTGGTAGATTGAGAGGCGCAGTAGGAAGTCATCACGCCACGAGGATTGCCCATAACGTATGCCCGGCCGCCGGAATACCCTCGTCGCCTATTTCGAACGTCATTTTTCCAGTGGTAACGACACTGCTTATGTCGACCGTGTGGGACTGCGCACGGAACGCTGGTCCTATCAACAGATTGGAGAGCTCTCGGCGGGATGGGCTGCCCTGTTGGCTGAGCGAAGCGTGGTCAAGGGAGACCGCGTTTTGCTTTGGGCAGAAAACTCAGCTCATTGGGTTGCCGCCTTCTACGGCTGTCTCTTGCGCGGAGCGATCGTCGTACCTCTGGATGCAGGTTCGGACCAAAGCTTTGCCGCGCGTGTCCAACAGCAAGTAGAGGCCAAAGTATTGCTGGCTGATCGCATTGTGGAACGACAGAGCGTGTTCGCCAGTCTTCCGGCTCTATCGACCGATACTCCTCCTCCGCCAGTCGCGCTGAAAGAACGCCCCACGCCAGTCGAGCAGATCGATCCGAACGATCTTGTCGAAATCATTTTCACTTCTGGAACCACTGCTGAACCTCGAGGTATTTGCCTGACGCATCGCAACTTGCTCGCGAACCTGGCACCGCTCGAAAGGGAAATTCAAAAGTACCTGGGCTGGGAGCGCTGGTTTCACCCGGTGCGGTTTCTGAACCTGGTTCCTCTGAGTCACGTCTTCGGTCAATTCATGGCTGTTCTGGTGCCGCCCCTCCTGAAGAGCGAAGTTCACTTCCAGAACGCGCTGAACCCGGGTGAAGCGATTGAGATAGTCAAAACGGAACGAATTTCGGTGGTGGTCACGGTGCCCAGATTTCTCGAAAGCCTGAAGGAGAAACTCGAGCGCGAGTCAGATGTCGATCGCATAGCAGCCAAGCTGGACGGTTCGTTTCTCCAGCGTGTCTGGCGTGCCCGCCGGGTCCATCAACGATTTGGCTGGAAGTTTTTGGCCTTTGTGTCGGGAGGGGCGACATTGCCAGCCAGCACCGAGGTGTTCTGGCGTAACCTGGGATTTGCGGTGGTGCAAGGTTACGGCATGACTGAGACGGCGGCACTCGTCACCGTTGCGCATCCCTTCAAACCAAAGGAAGGCTCGATCGGAAAACAACTGCCGGGAATGGAAATGAAGGTTGCAGCTAACGGAGAGATTCTGGTCAGGGGCGAGAACATCTCGCCTGGCTTCTGGAGCGGGGGCATCAAGCCACTCGCTGACGGAGACGGATGGCTGCACACGGGAGACCTGGCGCGCACCGGGGAAGGCGGCCATCTCTATTTTCAGGGGCGCCAGAAGGATGTGATTGTGACGGCGTCTGGCCTCAATATCTATCCTGAAGATCTGGAAGCGGTCCTTAATCAGCAAGACGGAATTCGAACGAGCGCCGTGATCGGCGTGGAGGGTCGCCAAGGACCCGAACCTGTGGCTGTGCTACTGCTGCGGGATGCTTCGCTCGACGCTGCTGCCGCTGTTGCCAACGCCAACCGCGAACTGGCCTCGCATCAGCAGATCCGACGCTGGTGGATCTGGCCGGAAGCAGACTTTCCACGAACGTCAACCCAGAAAGTTCGCAAGCCGGCCGTCGCGAAGTGGATTCGAACTCAAACACAAGGAGCTGAAACCGATGTTTCAGGCGTCAGGCCTGGAGGTGTACCGTCAACTTTGGCCGAGTTGCTCGGGAAGGTAAGCGGAGAAGCGCCAAGGACGCTGGACCCTTCACTGCGGTTGGATTCAGACCTGAAGCTGGATTCTTTGGGGCGGGTCGAGTTGCTCAGCCTGCTTGAAGATCACTATCAGGTTGAGCTGGATGAAGCCCGCATCACTTCTGCAACAACGCTTGGAGATGTGGAAGATCAGCTTAAGGCCCAGTGGGCACAACAACGGACAGAAGTCGCTGAATCGACTTGGAGCGGAGCCGGAAACCTAGACCATGAAGCTTCCGCAGAAGCAAGAACTCGGCTCCCAGCGCCTTCCGTTCCAGTCCGGAGTGGACAGTTATATCCCTATCCACGCTGGCCACTCGGCCGGTTGACAAGGTGGGTTCGTGCGGGACTCTTCCAATGTCTCATCCTGCCGCTGGCACGGATGTTGAGTCGCATCGAAGTGTCGGGCTTCGAACACCTGGACGGTTTGAAGGAACCCACATTGTTCGTTGCGAACCATGTGACGCATGCGGATCCAGGAGTGATTCTGACAGCTCTGCCCCGAAGACTTCGACACCGCATGGCGATTGCCATGGACGGGGAACGCCTTCGCGGCTGGCGGCATCCTGATTTGGAACAGGGTTTTGTCCGCCGTACTTGCTTAGTTAGTTTCTACTACCTGGCGCTTTTGAGCTTCAACGTGTTTCCTCTTCCGCGGAGAAGCGGTTTTCGCCGCAGCTTTGCGTTCGCAGGGAAGGCCATGGATCGGGACTACCATGTGCTCGTTTTCCCCGAAGGGCGCTTGACGGAGGAGGGCAAACTGCAACCCTTTCGAAAAGGCATCGGGTTGCTGGCCACTGGCTTGAACGCACCGATTGTTCCGATGAAGCTGGACGGCCTATTCGAACTCCGGCAGCGCCCAAAACGAAGTTTGTGGGCTTTCATGCTCCGTCCGGGAAGAGTGTCTGTGACGTTCGGGGCTGTCTTGCGATTTGGAACCGATGAAGATCCCGGGACCATAGCCATGAAGCTGGAACAGACCGTCGCCGGGTTGGGAAGGTCGTGCAACACGGCGAAAGGTCCGCCTCAAAAAAAGAGGGATTCTTGATCAATCCGTTACTTTCCTGCCTTCGACTAATCCTCGCGTGGCTGCTACGAGTTCGATAAACTCAGCACGATACCCTTGCTTGTCTTCGCCTTTGCCGGCTTCAGCCAAGTCGAGCACACCGCCCAAAGTTGCATTCCCCTTGTAAGGCGAGTCTCTCAGGATCATTCCCAAAGCGGCCACGGCGGAGGCGAACTTGAAGTCGCGGGAAGCCTGAGTCCAATTTGTTCCGCGGTCAGAAACTGGAACCTGAATCAGCTTGCTGGTCGTTCCGTCAGGATCTTTGTAACGGAGCTTCAACGTCAGCAGTTCTCCGCTCTTGGATTCACGCGCGGCTTCTACCGGCTTTTGATATTTCAACGCGTCGACACCTGGAAGCGAGCCTTCCTTGCCGGCCGGCACAACCTCGTACAAAGCCGTAACCGTATGCCCGGCGCCAATTTCACCGGCGTCCTTGGTGTCGTCGTTGAAGTCTTCCGCGCGCAGGATTCGGTTCTCATACCCGATAAGCCGGTAAGCGCCCACCAGCGCGGGATTGAACTCCACCTGAATCTTCACGTCCTTGGCAATCGTGATCAGTGTGCCGCCCATCTCCTCAACCAGCACCTTTCGTGCTTCTTGAAGAGAGTCCACGTAAGCGTAGTTGCCGTTCCCTTTGTCTGCCAGTTTTTCCAGTGTCGAGTCCTTGTAGTTCCCCATTCCAAAGCCGAGCACGCTCAGAAACACACCGCTCTTGGCTTTTTCTTCAATCAGACGCGTCAATTCACCCTGGTTGGTGACACCCACGTTAAAGTCGCCATCCGTCGCCAGAATTACCCGATTGGTTCCGCCTTTGATGAAGTTCGCAATGGCCGTGTGATAAGCCAGTTGGATGCCCGAGCCACCGTTGGTTGAACCGCCCGCTTCCAGATTTTCAAGCGCCGCCAGGATCTTTGCTTTGTGATCGCAAGTTGTTGAAGGCAGAACCAGCCCGGACGCGCCCGCATAGACCACGACGGAGACGCGATCGTTCTCGGTCAGCTTCTCCACGAGCAGAGGCAATCCCCGCTTGATCAGCGGCAGCTTGTTGGGCGGCTGCATCGATCCGGAAACGTCGATTAGAAAGACAAGGTTGCTGGGCGGCCTCTTGTCCTGAGCGATCTCACGCCCCTTCAGACCAACCTTTACAAGTCGGTGTTCCGGTTTCCAAGGAGCCGAAGCGACTTCCACTTGAGTAGAAAAAGGATCACTGTTCATGGGTAGCGTGTAGCCGTAAGCAAAGTAGTTCACCATCTCTTCAATGCGGACAGAGTCCTTCGGGGGCAGGGCTCCACTTGAGAGGAATCGTCGCAAGTTGGCGTAGGCCGCCGTATCCACGTCGATCGAGAACGTGGAGAGCGGATTCTGCGTGGCGCGTACGAAGGGATTGTCAACAACACGGTCGTACGCTTCGGTGTTGAAAGCCTCGCGTTGTTTTAGCAATCGGTCCCCAACGGTCAATCGTTCCTTGTCGCGCGTCTTCAATTCTTCAGATTCGTAGCCTTGAGTGACTGAAGACGAATTCATAAAAGAGAATTGTCGTTGCAGTCTGAACCGACCCGTTCCGATGCCGCCTCCCACACCGGGTCCGGCCGTCGGAGTGAGGGTTGGTGGTGGGACCATCGGTGTCGCGACAGCAGAGCCGGCTACGATACCTTTTTGCATAACCTCTGCTTGCAACTGGGGTTGCGAGACTGCTTCATTTCGAACGATCAGCTCCGTTCCGACGCCCGCTCCCTGCCTTTTCCTATCAAGCTGAACTTCAGCGCCCTTGGTGGGTGCCTGTACGGTCAGCTGTTGCGCGGGATGGCTCTGCCTAGTAGCGACCTCAACGGGTTTGGGAGATTCCTGGACGACGGTGCTGGGTGAACTCCCTCGTCCCATGGTGCTGCCGTTGCGGTCCGTGTCAAACGCGTTCTCCAGACTTGATCTCCTTTCAGACCAATTCAGATAGATCACCAGAAACAGGCTAGCGGCGGCCAGCAGTGCGCCGCCTGTGTAGAGCACTCTTGAGGGTCTAAAAAGGCCTCTGCTCTTCGCGGGCTGACGCTTCTGCTCAATCGTGCTGCGTTGGCCTTCAGAGAGCTGCAATCTTGGCTCGTTGCCGAGTTCTGTTTTCAGAACTTCTGCCGCCGCTCGAATCTCTTCCACGGCTTGCCGTGCTGCCTCGGAATGCAAGAGTTCATGCTCGATGGCTTCTTGCTCGGCCTCGTCCAGCTCACCGAGTACATAAGCCGTCAATCTGGAATCGTTCGGATCGACTTTCACTTGACCCTCCTTAGAACCTTTGAATTCGCATGTGGCTGCGCGAGCATGGTTTCTCGAATCGTCTTTAAGCCTGCATGGATGAGAAATCCAACATTGGTGACCGACAGGCCGGTCACCTGGCTGATCTCTTTGTAGCTGAGCTCATTTTGAAACTTCAGACGGATGACCTCTTGCTGACTAGCGGGCAGTGTTTCGAGGATCTTAAGAGCGCTGCCCAACGTCTCTGTTTGTTCCATGCCGACTGATGGGTCGGGGCTGTCACTCCTGGGTTCAGCCGCGGTTTCAGCGTACGGGTTCATACGGTCTTCCTTTCTTCGAACATCCAACGCCCGGTTTCGGCAGACGGTATACAGCCACGGCTCCAGGTGGCCGTTGACGGAAGCTCGATTCTCGGAGCAAAGCTGCAGGAACGTGTCTTGGACCACGTCGCGAGCGCGTTCGAGATCGCCGGTGATCTGAAACGCGTAGCGGATCAAGGGTCCCTGCAAGCGATGGAGCAACGCTTTGACATCGTTGCCCTGATCCTGGGTTTCTGAGCTCCTCATGGAAGTTCCCTGGGCACGACGACAGGGGTCACCGGAACCATTCTTGGCCGGAAAAAGCGGTCCAGCCGTTTCTCCAGGCGTTCAACCCGTTCTTCGAGAGTCTGAATTTCTTTCCTGAGTTGAGCGATTTCGTCGGCTCGGCTGTCCGGTGGGCTACTCTGCTGACCTCTTAGAAGGCCGCTAAGCAGCAGGAAACAGAGCGAAACCGTAGCGAACAGAGCTTTCATCCTGGACCTCCTTGGCGCTGGGTCGACAATGGCACCGTCGGAACCTAACTCTCAGTCCATGTGTTAAACCTCTAACGTTTCAGAAGACGTTTTCTTAGAAGAAACTTGCAGTTTTTCTTTTGAGAAGGGCGTCGCAGAAAGTAGGATGTCCCTAAAAAGAAGATTTCGCATTTCTGTGAGATGACAGTTTGAAGGAGGATCTATGACCTTTGGACGAAGAAGCTTGTTGAAATCATTGGGGCTGGCAGGCCTGGCAGGTTCCTGGCCGCTGGTGAAGCGAACCGAAGCCGCCAACTCCGGGCGTAACGTGTATCGGGAACTCGGCATTGAGCCGGTTCTGAACTTCCGGGGAACGCACACGGTAATTGGTGCCTCGAAGGAATGGCCCGAGCTGCATGAAGCCATGGGCGAAGCGGCCCGTCATTTTGTCGTGCTGGATGAACTGCAGGACAAGATCGGAGAACGGCTGGCCAAGCTGATTGGCTGTGAAGACGCCATGGTCACGACTGGTGCGGCCGGGGCCATCACGCTAGGAACTTGCGCAAGTTTGACAGGTTCTGACAATGAGAAGGTTCGCCGCTTGCCGGATCTTACTGGGATGAAGACCGAGGTGGTGATTCAAAATGTTCATCGCAACGGTTACGACCACGCCGTGCGCAGCACGGGTGTGAAGATCATCGATGTTGAAAGCAAGGAGCAACTACTCAATGCCGTAGGGCCGCAAACCGCGATGATGTACTACCTGGGGGGCTCAACGGGAGACTGGGCGTGGGAGACGCCTGTCCCATTGGAGGAATGCCTCGCCATTGCGCACAAAGTAGGGTTCCCGGTGTTGGTGGATGCCGCGAACATGCTGCCGCCCTGGGACAACCTTCGAAAGCTGGCGGCTCTTGGAACCGACCTCATTTGCACGAGCGGGGGCAAGCATATGCGCGGGCCCCAGTGTTCCGGGATTCTGGCCGGTCGAAAAGACCTGGTTCGCGCCGCACGGCTGAACTCCAGTCCTCATTCCGATTCGTTGGGCCGTCCCTTCAAGGTGGGACGCGAGGAAATGGTTGGTGTCTATCTGGCGGCTGAGAGGTATTCCCGTCTGGACTTCGCGGCGCTGGAAAAACAGTCTTTCGAACAAGCCGAGTTTCTAAGCCGCGAACTGAAGAAGATTCCCGGCATGGAAGTGAGTTATGAACCTCACGACCGCACGCGTCGAGTGCATCGCGTCATCGTGCGCTGGGACGAGGCAAAGCAGAAACTGGCAGTGAAGGAATGCGAGAAACAGCTGATGGAGGGTCAGCCGCGTATTGCTGTCTTGACACACAACTCCGGAGGACTGCTGTTCACGGTGTTCATGAACGACCCGGGTGATGAGAAACAGGCTGCCAGAAGGATGAAGGAGATTTTTGCGGCTAGAGGTTAGCGTTGGTAGTGCGCCACGCCAGTGGCGCCGAAGCAGTGACGGGCTTCACATGGAGTTTCTAGATCTCGGTGCAGGCGAGACGCCATCACGACAACCAGAAGCAGTCTGCAGACTGAAGCACTGACGTGCTTCAGTACAAGCCTGGCTGCTATAGCAGCATCAGCGTTGGATTCTCAATGAGAGCGCGGAATTCTTGCAGGAACTTTGCCCCTACGGCACCGTCAACGACGCGATGATCGCAGCATAGGGTGACGTTGAGCCGCTGTCCGACCACGATCTGATCGTTGGCATTGACGACCGCCTTCTTCATCACACTGCCGACCGCAAGGATTCCGGACTGAGGCGGGTTGATGATGGCTTGAAAACTATCGATGCCGGAAGCGCCGAGATTCGAAACGGTAAACGTTCCACCCTGGTATTCGTCGGGTTTCAGCTTCTTCGCACGGGCACGTTCGGTCATCTCCCTAGCTTCCGTGCTGAGCTGTCGTAGCGTTTTTCGCTCGGCATTGCGTAGCACGGGAGTGATTAGACCTTCCTCCAGGCTGACCGCAAAACCCAAATGTACGTGAGTGTAGCGGAGGATGCCATCCTGACTGAAAGAAGAATTCAGAGGCGGAACCCGCTGCAAGCAGTCGACGCAGGCTTTGAGCACAAAGTCGTTGATACTCAGCTTACCACCGCCCGTGGCGCTCAGGGACTCGTTGGCCTGGGCGCGCAGTTCGAGTAACTTCGCCACATCCAATTCCACCGTCAGGTAGAAGTGAGGAGTCGTTGTCTTGCTTTCCACCATCCGCTGAGCGATGACGCGCCTCATGGGGCTGAGCGGTATGAGTTCCGACTCCGTTTCCGGCATGGTCCGCACCGGAACCGGGCCTGATGCCTTGGCCTTGGCCGCGGTGAAGACATCCTCTTGAATAATCCGGCCTCCCGGCCCGGAGCCCTCAATCCGTGCCAGATCCACACTCATCTGCGTCGCTGTCTTACGTGCCAGGGGGGAGGCTTTGACCCGCACGCCTTTCGCAACTTCAGCAGCAGCTGGATCTGACTTCTTGGGCACGGCTTGTGAATAGCCCTCTTCGACGCTCGCCGTCTTGTGAACGTGCTGGATCTCGTCTGGCTTGGGTTTGCGGGCAGGTCCCTTGTCCTGACTTACGATGCGCTTGGGCAGCGCATCCACTTTCTGCACAGGAGCCGAGGCAGACTCGTGGTCATTGCCGATCAAGGCAATACGCTCGCCGACCAAGACCTTCTGGCCTTCTGGAACGTAAATCTCCTTCAACACGCCGTCGTCGAAGGCCTCCATTTCCATGGTAGCTTTATCGGTTTCGATCTCGGCAAGAACGTCGCCCGTGGCGACCACATCACCCTTCTTCTTGTGCCAACGCACGACGACACCTTCCGTCATCGTATCGCTGAGCTTAGGCATCGTGATTTCAGCCATGGGTCTCCTGCTTCAAAGTTGAAATGATGACCTGGGAATTGGGTAGTTGAAGTCCTGGCCGCCTCGGACAAAAACTGCTTGACGCATTCCTACCAGAGGCCGCTCATTCTCAAACTCAAAGGTAACAAACCTGGTAGACCGCTTGAAGGATCTTTTCCTCGTTGGGTAGAACCGCGGCTTCCAACCTCTCGTTGTAAGGCATGGGAACCTCTTCCTGAGCCACACGAGCGACGGGTGCGTCCAGTTCGTCGAAGATGTCGCGCTGGATTTGGTACGTCAACTCGGCGCCAATGCCGCAGAACGGCTTGTCCTGTTCGGCGATCACGCAACGGTGTGTCTTCGCGACTGAATTGAGAATCAGATCCAGATCCAACGGTTTGATGGAACGAAGGTCGAGCACTTCGGCATGAACACCTTGTCCGGCCAACGTTTCGGCCGCGGCCAGCGCCATTCTTACTGTTTGTGCGTAACAGATGATGGTGACGTCGGCGCCTTCGCGCTTGATTTCGCCTTTGCCGAGAGGAATCAACAACTCAACCTCTTTGTCTTCGATTGGACCCGTCAGGTTGTAGAGCAGTTCGGACTCGAGCACCAGAACCGGGTTGTCGTCGCGGATAGCTGTTTTCAGCAATCCTTTGGCGTCCCGAGGCGTTCCGGGAATGGCTATCTTCAGGCCTGGGAAATTCGAAAAAAGTGGTTCGGTTGCGTGCGAGTGCGTGGCTCCCAACTGGTGGGCGGGGCCATTCGGACCGCGAAAAACAATCGGGATGTTGAGCTGACCCCCGGACATCGTCAGCATATTGGGCGCGTTGTTGACAACCTGGTCGAATGCCACCAGCGAGAAACTGAAGGTCATGAATTCAACCACGGGGCGCAACCCGACCATCGCTGCGCCGATGCCCAACCCGGCAAACCCGCCTTCGCTGATCGGCGTGTCGAGCACACGCTTGGGTCCGAACTTGTCGAGCAATCCCTGGCTGACCTTGTAGGCACCGTTGTATTCTGCAACTTCCTCGCCCAGCAGGAAGACGTTAGGGTCGCGCTGCATTTCCTCATCCAGCGCTTCGTTCACAGCCTGGCGATAGGTAATCTCTCTCACTGGTTCGACTCCTCCACGAGGGTATACTTGTACAAATCCTCCAGAGGAGGTTCCGGACTCTCTTCGGCAAAGCGCACTGATTCTGCCGCCAGCTGCTTGGCTTCGCGGTCCATTTCCGCAAAGCGAGCGTCGTCCAGCTTGCCTTCAGCCAACAGCACTGACTTGAAACCGATGATGGGATCTTCGTTCTTGTACTTGTCGAGTTCTTCCTTGGTGCGATAGGTTGCCGGGTCGGACATCGAGTGGCCGCGATAGCGGTAGGTGCGGGCCTCGATGAAGAAGGGATAGGGCCTTTTTCGCATGGCGTCAAGCACGGTGCGAAAACTGTCGCGCACTTCCCGCACGTCCATTCCGTTCACCACCATCGAGGGCATGTCGTAGCCCTTGGCGCGATTGGTCAGTTCCTTAACCGCCGTGGCACGTTCGACGTGCGTTCCCATTCCGAACAGATTGTTCTCGCAGACGAAAATTACGGGCAGCTTCCATAGTGCGGCCAGATTGCAGGCTTCATGAAAGACACCCTGATTGATCGCACCATCACCGAAGAAGCAGAGTGTGGCACGGTCCTCACCCCGATAACGGCTGGCAAATGCCATCCCGGTTGCTAGAGGCAAGTGGCCACCCACGATGGCATGGCCACCATACATATGATTTTCTTTGTCGAAATAATGCATGGACCCGCCGAGGCCCTTTGAAATTCCGGTTGCCTTCCCGAGGAGTTCCGCCATGGCGGCATTTAGAGTGGTACCGCGCGCAATCGCATGGGCGTGGTCGCGATAGGCCGTGATGATGTAATCGTCTTGCCGGGCGGCAGCCACGGCTCCAACGATAACGGCTTCCTGTCCAATATAAAGATGGCAGAATCCGCCAATCTTTTGTTGTTGGTAGGCTTGCGACGCCCGCTCTTCAAAACGGCGGATCAAGAGCATAAGGTACAGAAGCCGCAGTTCCCCTTCTAAGTGTGCCTTATCAATATCTTTATCTTTTTCAACCGGAAGAGTAGTTGGCATAAAAGTTAACACTTTCCGAGGACTCACAAAATGACCTGACGGCTAACCCGTCTTTACCGCAAGTCCCCACTCATCAATTTCTCGGAGCCGTTTCAGACGAGGAAACTCAGCAGGATTCTGGCAATCAATAAATCTAAATCAAGCTTGAATTTCGACGGAAACAACCGCTTTCTTTAGGCGGGATTGGAATCGTCGGCACGAATGAATGAGGACTACCGGCACATCGTCGTCCGGTACCCTGCCTGCAACCTGAAGAAAATACCTTCAGACCTGGCTTTTTTCAACCAAATTCCCAGGGTGCCCAGATCAACCGGCACTCACCCGCAGACAAAACTCAGGTGCCGATTCTTCCACCGTTTCGTCAGGGCTTCCCAAAACAGTACAAAGTTGCCTGGGTACGAAGGTAAATCCGCCTATCAGCCAGCGCGGGAGTCGCGTAGCAGGGCTCGTTTAGATCGTTTAATGAAAGAAGCTCCCACTCTTTCCCAGCTTTCACGACGCTGAGCTTTCCGGTCTCGCTGACCACAAAAATCTTGCCGTCGGCGGCAACCGGTGAAGCGTAGTAGCTGTCGATGGCTCCCGCCAATCGCGCCTGCTTGTGAATCCGTCCATCCACTGGATCGAAAGCCGAAAAGATTCCGCCGTCTTTGATCGTATAAAGCACATCCTGGTAAAGCAAGGGTGACGAGACGACGGGAACAGAGCGGTCGATCTGCCACAGTACATGCGTGTCGGTCAAATCGCCTCTGGCCTCGCCCGGACGGATGGCCATGGTGACGTTCTGAGCGGAGCGGCGAGCCCGGTAGAAGCTCCAATCCCGAGTGTCGAGAAGGCCGTCTCGGCCCAAGTCAATCGCGTTCCAGCTACCCTTGTGCCGCAAACGCTCGGGTACCTCTTCAGGAGACAATTTACCGTCGGAATCCCTGTCCGCTTCTTTCAGTACCTCTCCGAATGGAGGAAGGTTCTGCCGTTCCCCGGCATCTGCCCCGGGAGCCCAACCGGTCACATAGATCGTGTCACCGCTGACGACGGCCGTGGGCTTCACTTGCCAAGTCAACCCGCGCACCCACCACAGGCGCTCGCCCGTCGCTGCGGAGTAGGCCGTCACTTGATAGGAGCCCGGTACAATGATTTGATCTGGGCCCTGGCGGGGGTGAAAAATCGAAGGTGTCGCGAAGCCGTGAACCGCTTCAGGCCGCACGGTTCTCCAGGCGATCTTTCCAGAGTCCTTGTGTACTGCCAGCAGATAGGATTCGCTGTCCTGGTCGCAAAGCATGAGTAGCAGGCTACCCGCCAGAATTGGTGATGCTGCCATGCCGTGCAGGTTTGCGAACGGGCCCAGCGGCATTCGCCAGCGCTCGGTGCCATCGCTGCTATAGGAGACGAGTCCAAAATCTCCAAAGAACACATAGACATTCTTGCCATCGGTGACTGGGGTTGGCGACGCTGGATTGTTCAGTTGATGCAACGCCTCAGAGCGCGAGGGAGATACCGATCTTCGCCAAAGAATCCTGCCGCTGACTCGATCGATGCACAACGTTTCGAGCTTTCTCTCGCCTGCGCCTGTGAGGAAGATGTGTTGGGCAGCAACCACTGGCGAAGACGCTCCGGCTGGCAGAGCGGTGTGCCAGACGACATTGAGCTTGGGACCAAACTCCGTGGGCAACCCGGTGGTGTTCGCAATGCCAGACGCGTTTGGACCTCGAAACGCTGGCCAGTCCGCTGCAGTTGCGGATCTTGACGGCAGCGTCAACAAACCAGCAGCGAGGACTGTTATCCAGTGAGATTTCATCTGTTCCACCGGTTGTTCTGTAAGCGTAGTGAGCAGTTTATGTAACACCAGATAGAAGTCAATATCGGTTCTCACAACGCATCAGCACGGAGCGAGAGAGGGCTACCGCATTCCTGAATGGAAAACTCACGAGCCCACCCGGTTCGTAACTTCGAAAATCCAATCTCACAATCAAGAGTTACGGTACCATCGCTGGGACAAAGCCCGCCGAGGAGCCGATTCTTGGGGGGCTACTCTTTTAGGTGACGTTGCTGTCTTGTCATGAATCTGTTCTCAAACCTCGAATCCCCAGAGAAGAAAGCTCCTGACAAAGGTGCGCCCCTGGCAGATCGCATGCGTCCTCAACGATTTGAGGACTACGCCGGGCAGAAGCACTTGCTGGCGCCCGGCAAACCGTTGCGGGTCAGTATCGAGAAGGACCAACTTCGCTCTCTTATCCTTTGGGGGCCGCCAGGGACCGGCAAGACAACGTTGGCGCGCATCATCGCTCAGATGACCAAGTCCGACTTTATCCCTTTCAGCGCTGTGCTGGCGGGAATCAAAGAGATTAAGACGGTCATGAGCGAAGCTGAAAGGACCCGCCACTACGGACGACGGACGATTCTCTTTGTGGACGAGATCCACCGCTTCAACAAGGCACAGCAAGATGCCTTTCTCCCCTATGTCGAGAATGGGAGCATCACCCTCATCGGAGCGACTACGGAGAATCCTTCCTTTGAACTCAACTCAGCGCTGCTCTCGCGTTCGAAAGTTTTTGTGCTGCATCCACTCTCGGTGGAAGACATTGTGGGGCTGTTGAATCGCTCACTCACAGACGCGGCAAACGGACTGGGCGCGGAAGTGATTCGCATCGATCCTTCACTGATTGAGCAGATGGCCGTGTTTGCGAATGGGGACGCACGCACGGCTTACAACACGCTGGAGATTGCCGCCCAGTTGGCACCTGCGGATGCCGCCGGAGTGAAGATCGTAACGCCAGCCGTCATGGAAGACGCCTTTCAGAAGCGCATGTTGCTTTATGACAAGGCAGGCGAAGAACACTACAACCTCATTTCGGCGCTGCACAAATCGATGCGCAATAGCGACCCGGACGCGACGCTCTATTGGCTGGGGAGAATGTTGGAGTCCGGAGAGGATCCGTTCTACATCGCTCGCCGAATTGTCCGTTTTGCTTCGGAGGATGTAGGGATGGCGGACCCGATGGCCTTGCCATTGGCTGTCAGCGCGATGCAGGCGTTGGACTTCATCGGCTTGCCCGAAGGGAACCTGGGCTTGGCACAAGCGGCCGTGTATATGGCAACGGCACCGAAATCAAATGCGCTCTATCGAGCCTATGGGGCTGTGGTTCAAGACGTGAAAAATACCTTGGCCGAGCCGGTTCCTTTGCATCTGCGCAACGCGCCAACAAAGCTCATGAAGCAACTGGACTATGGCAAAGGTTATCAGTACGCCCACGACTTCCGGAACAGTCTCACCGACATGAGTTGTCTCCCGAAATCTTTGGAGAAGCGAGCGTACTTCACGCCATCGGACGAGGGTTTTGAGCAGACTGTTCAGGACCGACTCAAGAACTGGCGAGAGAAGATTCGGCAGTTAAAGGATAAGAAGAAGTGAGACGCGCCAGATTCTGATCCACATTTCCTGTGATTTGCACCGCAGCAAAGCCCACCTTCCCAGAGTTATCCTATCTGTGTTATCTATAAGGAATCTTTATCTTGGAATTCTTGGAATCCTATGAACCTGGATCAAATCCGAAATTTTTACGAAGTTGCTGTTCACCGAAGCTTCACCCTGGCAGCAGAGAAGCTCTTTCGCACCCAGCCCGCCATCAGTACCCAAGTCCGCATGCTCGAAGAAGAACTTGGCGAAAAGCTGTTCGATCGGATTGGCAAGAAGGTCTGCCTCACCCAAGCCGGAGAACTGCTGTTCGGTTATGCCGAGCGGCTGCTGAGGTTGCACGATGAAGCCAAGCTGGCCATTACGGAGTTAAATGCGTCGCCTCGGGGCAAGATCCTAATCGGCGCAAATGAAGCAACCTGTCTCTACGTATTGCCCCAACTGTTTGCCCTCTTCAAGGAGAAATACCCTGAGGTTCAGATTAGTATCTATAGGAACTTCTCAAAGAAAGTTGTAGATAAAATCCTGGAGAATCAGCTGGATTTCGGGATTGTGACTCTACCAGTTCCCGACCACGACTTGCATGTCATGCCGATCGCTGAAGATGAACTCTGGCTGATCACCAGCCCCGGTCACCCGTTGGCTGACCGGACATCGGTTGTATTGGAAGACGTGGTTTCCCACCCCTTCATTTTTCACAAGGCGGGCACAACGCGGGAGAGGCTGGTGAAACATCTTGGGCCTTTGTGGGAAAAGATGAACATTTCCATGGAGTTGGCGAGCATTGAGACGATCAAGAAGTTTGTCTCGATTGGAATGGGAATTTCGATCGTTCCCAAGAGCTATGTCAGCGAGGAAATGGAGCGTGGGACACTGAAACTAGTTCGAATTAAGAACTTCAAGCTCATCCGTAAGCTGGGTCTCATCCACAGGAAAAAACGCTACTTATCACGAGCTTCAAAGGCCTTTCTGGATGTCGTTGAGGAATCGCTGGGAAAGAAGGCGATGCAGTCGAATTAATCTTCCCGTGGTTGAGGGGGCCAGGGTCCTTGGGCCGCTGGCGGCTGCTCGCGAACCGAAAGTGGCTACCCTGTGACCATTGGCTGATTTCGGATTGCGAGCCCGAACCCCTTTCTTTATAGTTGCATGCTTTCGTACATGGGTTCTCTCAGCGTGTCCCGAAGTTTCCAATCCTGATGACGATCAACAAGAAGATTCGCAAGCGGCTCCTTTTTGCGCATCGACGCCTGCGCGAGTGGAAGATGATCGCGAAGGGCCTGCTGTCCACTCGGCATCCAGTACTCGCCCACATCATTCCGACCCGCCGTTGTAATCTCTCCTGCACTTACTGCAACGAGTTTGACGATGTTTCCAATCCGGTTCCGACCGGGGAGATGCTTCGGCGCATCGATCGCCTGGCTGAGCTTGGCACTTCCATCATTACGATTAGCGGCGGTGAACCTCTTCTACATCCCAATTTGGATGACATCATCCGCCACATGCGCCGCCGCGGGATCATCGCAGGCGTGATCACCAATGGCTATCTCTTGACAGTCGAGCGCATTGAGCGGCTGAACCGTGCCGGGCTGGAGCACTTGCAGATCAGCATTGATAACGCGCAACCCGATGCCGTCTCGAAGAAAAGTTTGAAGGTTCTGGATAAGAAACTACAGATGCTGGCTGAGCACGCCGAGTTTGGTGTAAATATCAACTCGGTCGTCGGTTCGGGTATTGCTCACCCCGAGGATGCGCTGACGGTGGCAAATAGGGCTGTGGCTCTGGGGTTCAGCAGCACGGTGGGAATCATCCATGATGGCAGTGGTCAGTTACAGCCACTGAAACCACACGAACGCGGAATCTTTGAAGAAACCAAGCAGCTAGGCAAGAAATCGTTTGCGCGATTCAATGCCTTTCAGGAAAACATTGCGCATGGCCGCCCCAATGAATGGCGCTGCCGGGCTGGCGCTCGTTACCTCTACATTTGCGAAGACGGTCTCGTCCACTATTGCTCGCAGCAGAGGGGATATCCGGCTGTTTCGCTGTTTGATTACACTCGCGAGCAAATGCGCCACGAATTCTCAGCGCCAAAATCGTGCGCGCCCTATTGCACCGTTTCCTGCGTTCAACAGGTTGCGATGATCGACAACTGGCGCGCTCCGCAGAAACCCGTGTCCAAATCCTCGGGTCTCCCCATCGTTCCGCACTCCCCCTGAAATAGTTTGGAGATGTTTGGGAGGGCGAGGTTCCCGCCGAGCTTTTCTGGGATCAGGAACTTGCGACCATTTGGCTCGGCCGGAGCCTCGCCCTCCCATGACCGCCCCTTGCTCTCGTGCTCACAGCGTCGTCTTTTCGCTTTGGTCTAGACGACGCGAACCGGGTCCACGTTGCTTTCGGGCTTCTCGCAATTCATCGCGAGTCAGCATCCCATCATTGTTGGCGTCCAACCGGTTGAATATCTCTTCTTTGCCCTTCCATTCGCTTCGCGAGATGTTTCCGTCCGCGTCTGCGTCCATTTCCTGCAATCGACTACGGCGCTTTCCACGAAACTCTTTGGCTGCCGACCGCAGCTCTTCCTTGGTGACAAATCCATCTTTATCGGCATCTAGGCGGTCGAAAGCTTGCTCGTTGCGCTGCCACTCCGAGCGGGAAATCCTGCCGTCATTGTCCTGATCCAATTCTTTCCAGCGCTGCTCCCCGTTAGGTCGCCTGCGGCCAGCGCCGCGGTTGGCGCTTGGAGTAGATTCTTCAGATTCCGCCCCTTGGGCAGCCACCTCAGGCAGAGCCAGATATGAGACCAAGGCTGCCATGAGTGTCCACCGTATCATTCTCCCTTTCATGATCGCTCCTTATGATGGGACAAGGTCAGACCTGCGCTCACAGTGTCAGGCGCATCGGTTTGAAATTATCTGCCGCCTGCCGGTCAGTTCTTGAACACAAAACCGAGCAAAGAGTTGCGAGATCAGTCAAAGTTAGAAATGAACCGGCTTCCTCAAGAGTCTTGACAAAGCGTTTTCGCGCACCGATCATACGCGCGCTGGCATTTATAGAATTATAGCTTTCTAGAGTTACAAGAGCGTCGACTGGACGACGAACGTCGACTGCTTCCTGGAGTCGGGTGGGAATGCCACCTCTGACCGAATGATTACCTCTAATCTCGATGAAAGGCGGCACTGCCAAAACCACCACAGCCGTCAATCTGGCCGCATATCTGGCCCTCGGGGGCTTGCGAGTGTTGTTGGTGGACCTGGACCCCCAGAATTTTGCCACGCTGTGTCTGGGACTTGATATCCAGAACGTGAAGTGTAGCTTGGCCGACGTGCTGCTGGAAGAGCGTCCAATGCAGGATGCGGTCGTCCCAACCAACGTTCCGGGCTTGTCGATCGTGCCGGCGGACCGGCGCCTGGCGAGCAGCGATGTGCTGTTGGCCGATGTGCCTGGTCGGGAAAAGATCCTGAAAGGCCGTATCGACAGACTCCGCCAACGCTACGACCATATCCTCATCGACAATCCGCCTTCTCTGAATCTGCTGACGATCAATGCGCTCATCGCCTCGGACAACTATGTCATCACCGTTTCCCCGTCCTACCTCTCTCTGGTTGGCCTCCAATCCCTCTTGGAAACCGTGGATGTAATCAAGAAAAACATGCATTCGAAAGTCGAACTGCTAGGTATCCTGCCTACCATGGTGGATTTGCGCATGAAGATCACCACCGAAATCATCGATCTTCTCCGCTCGCACTTCAAGGAGAAGGTGTTCAAGACCGTCATTCGGCACAACGTCAAACTGCTGGAAGCTCCCTCTCACGGCAAGACGATCTTCGAATACGACAGCGGCAGCATGGGTGCGCTGTGCTACATCTATTTTGGAAAGGAGTTTCTCGCGCGGTGTCAAAGCTAGGAAAAAAAGACCTCTTCTCCTCGACGCTCAAGAAACCGGCGCCAACGAACTCGCGCCGCCTGGCCCCGGGAGAGGATGGCGTTGTGGAAAAGGTGATGGTGATGCTATCGGCGCGGCAGGTTCACGCACTGGACAAAATCTGCCTGGAGATTCGACAGACCACCGGCATCAAGTTCAAACGGTCAATGCTCATCCGCTCGATCATCGATGGCTTCCTGGAAGCAGCCCCCAACTACGATACTGCCCAAAGTCCTGCCGATGTAAAGCGCATCATTTCCCAAACGGTGTATCCGCGGTAGTTTTCCAACCCGCTCTGCTGCGAATTGCCCATCCTGCGGGCTGTCACAAGATCGTATGCAGCAGTTGCCGGAAGCCCGAGCGACGGATTTTTTCCGTAGCATCGCTCCAAGCGCTCATGCTATACAATCAAGCTCCTCAAACGGGGAGAGGTGCCGGAGTGGCCGAACGGGGCTGCCTGCTAAGCAGTTGCACGGGCTAAAACCTGTGCCGAGGGTTCGAATCCCTCCCTCTCCG
>Ga0187893_10001306_pt1 | contig 60891 bp, 50 predicted proteins | sample MA1701074metaG_FD_139574 | JGI IMG/M metagenome (GOLD analysis project Ga0187893, IMG submission 139574) | White microbial mat communities from a basaltic lava cave in the Kipuka Kanohina Cave System on the Island of Hawaii, USA - MA170107-4 metaG ... | reverse complement strand
GCTCGGAGCTCCGCTCCTCGCCGTCGACGATACTCTCCGCCGTATCGCCTCCTCGTCTCGCCTCGCCTGACGCCAAAATCGCTCCGGCAAACCCTAGCCGGACTTATGAACGTGAGCACTTAGTCATTTGAGCCAGCACTCGTGCAGGCATCGGGGCCATCGTGGTTCCTTTTTTTTTCGTTCGTTCGTTCCTTCGGTTGTTCTTGTTTTAGCGGCCCAGCCCCTCCCCTCGGACCAGTCCAACGTACTTACCGAGAACACGGACATTCTTTCCGTCCTCAGCACTGATCTCGATCGGTGGAAAGCTCGCATTGGCCCCGACGAGGTGGACTTCCTTCCCTCCATCGCCTGGGCGCCGGCCCTTCCACCGCTTGAGGGTCACATCACCATCCACCTCGACGGCGGCGATCTCACCGTCCTCCACCTGAACTTGTCGGCGGATGATGACGTAATCTCCGTCAAGGATGCCGGCGTCGATCATACTGTCGCCGCTGACCCGCAAGGACATCAGGTCGCCGCTCCCGGAAAATAGTCGCGGATCGATGAGCAGCTCCGGCATCGCGCTCTCTTGCAGGGCCTCGAGCGGTCTGCCCGCAGCGATGCGACCTGCGACCGGGATTCCCCGGTCGCGATTTCGGGCCTGCGGTGTCGCGCCGGTGCCCTCTTGCCCATCCACAGACCCCGAGCGAATGATCCGGATGCCGCGGCTCTTTCCGCTCATCGAGATGAGCCCTTCATCTTCAAGAGCGCGGAGGTGCTTCATGACGGTGGCTGACGAGCTCAGCCCCACAATGGTTCCCACTTCGCGGACCGTGGGCATTTCGCCCCTCTCAGTCAGAAAGAGGAGGGCTTCGAAGACCTGCTGTTGCTTTTTGGTGGGGGACATCCGTTCAGAGTCTCGAGCCTCGCCGCTTGGAAGTCTCCAAGCGAGCGAGGCCGATTTCTCTTCACTCCTGCAAGGGCGTCAAGGCAAGTCTTCGAATACCCTCAGACTACCGAACCGCATCCACGTCTCGATGGCTGGCGAACACCTGTTCGCTCAACCCGGGCCTTTATAGCGAACAGATGTTCGCCCATCAACAGGTTTTTTTGGGAATTTTTATTTCTTATAAGCTGAAGTGCGGACTGCGCTTGAGCGTGGGGGGTTAGAGCCCCTTCGAGAGCATGAAGCGGACAAGGTCCGCGACGCGGCACGAGTAACCCCACTCGTTGTCGTACCAGCTCACCAGCTTGAAGAACCGCTTGCTCAGCTCGATGCCGGAACCGGCGTCGAAGATCGACGAAGCCGACGAGTGAGTGAAATCGGTGCTGACGACTTCATCCGAAGTGAATTCGAGAATCCCCTTGAGGTACGTCTCGCTGGCCTTCCTCATGGCCGCCGAGATTTCCGCATAACTGGTGTCTTTCGTCGTGCGCACCGTCAAGTCGACGCAAGAGACGGTCGGCGTAGGCACGCGGAAGGCCATCCCGGTGAGCTTCCCTTTCACTTCGGGGCAGACGAGGCCGACGGCCTTCGCAGCTCCGGTGCTGGAAGGGATGATGTTCATTGCGGCGCTGCGCCCGCCTTTCCAGTCCTTCTTGCTCGGCCCATCGACGGTCTTCTGCGTCGCCGTGTAGGCATGGATCGTCGTCATGAGTCCTTCGTCGATGCCGAACCCTTCCTTGAGGAGCACGTGGACGACCGGAGCGAGGCAATTCGTCGTGCACGAAGCGTTCGAGACGATCTGGTGCTTCGTCGGGTCGTACTTTTCGTGGTTGACTCCCATGACGACAGTGATGTCCTCGTTCTTGCCCGGGGCGGTGATGAGGACCTTCTTGGCGCCGGCCGCGATGTGGCCGCGGGCCTTCTCGGCCTCCACGAAGAGCCCGGTCGACTCGATGACCAGCTCGACGCCGAGCTGCTTCCACGGCAGCCCCGAAGGGTCCTTGGCGCTCACGACTCGGATTTCGCGGCCGTCGACGATCAAGATGTCGTCTTCGGCCTTGTCGGCGGCGGACTTCTTCGAGCCGACCTTTCCTCCAAAGCGTCCCTGGGTCGAGTCGTACTTGAGGAGGTACGCGAGGTTGTCGGCAGGGACGATGTCGCCGACAGCGACGACGTCGACTTGCTTGCCGATGAGCCCCTGCTCTACCAGAGCGCGAAAGACCAGGCGACCGATGCGACCGAATCCGTTGATGGCGATCTTGACTGCCATGATGTTTCTCTTTCAGGAACCGCTTCCAGGAATGAAAAGTGAGGATTCTATGCAGTTTCGTGGGGATTGCAACGGGCAGGGAAGGCTCGATGGCCCGCTGAATCGCGCTCTTCTGCTGTCGCAGGACGAGAGAAACGTTGCTCTCCGCCGGCCCCGGCGGAGTATCATGGTTTCTCGCGGCTCCACAACCCCGAGGAGGACGGCCGTTGAAGCTCAAGATTCTGTCGAGGAAGACGAGCGGTGGTCTCTTCGTCGAGTTCGAGATCCACGCCCCGGGGGAGCGGGAAATGGACCACCTGTCCGTGGACCCTCCTGGGGAGACGTATCTACGGCTCATGGACCTGGAAGTGGAGCTGCGCGCCACGGGAGAGATCTGCGAATCGCCGGGCACGGGGCTGCGGGAGCACGGAGAGTTCTTTTCCGAAGGTTCCTACGCCAGCGGCGGGTGCTACGAGGTTCGCGATGAGGCCGCGAGCGACACGCTCATCGCTCGCATCGAGGGCGTCTTCAGCGGCGTCGAAGCCGAAGTCGAGTACTTGTGACGAGTCCGGGGAGGATCGATGATTTTTGAATCGCATTTCTTGCTCTTCTCGATCGGGGTCGGCGCGCTCGCGCAGGGATTCGATCGTCCCACGGACCTCACGCGGTCCGCCCGCTCAATGGTGCTCGCGCGAAACGGAATGGTAGCGACGAGTCAGCCCCTGGCGACGCAGGCCGGCCTCGATGTCCTGCGCCGGGGCGGCAACGCCTTCGATGCGGCGGTCGCCGCTGCGGCCGTCCTCAACGTCGTCGAGCCGATGTCGACCGGAATCGGCGGCGACGCCTTCGTCCTCGCCTGGTCGGCGAAGGAGAAAAAGCTCCTCGGACTGAACGGCAGCGGCCGGTCATCAGCCCGCGCGACCATCGAGCACTACCGAGCGAAGGGATATTCCCGCTTTCCGACGTTCGGCCCCGACTCGGTGACGGTCCCCGGCGCCTGCGACGCGTGGGCGGCGCTCGTCGCCCGATGTGGGAAGCTCCCCATCGCCGAAGTGCTCCGCGACGCGATCCGTTACGCCGAGGAGGGGTTCCCCGTCAGCGAGATCATCGCGAGCGGGTGGTCGGGGGCGGAATCGCTTGCGTCCATCCCGGAGTTCGCCGCCGCCTACCTCGTCCGCGATGGAGATGGCCGGCGCGCGCCCCGAGTGGGGGAGGTCTTCCGCCAGCCGGACCTCGCCGCCACGCTGAAGAAGGTCGCCTCGGGAGGCCGCGATATCTTCTACCGCGGCGAGATCGCGGAGAAGATCGCCGCTTACCTGAAGGAGAAGGGCAGCCTCATCGGCCTCGATGACCTCGCGGCGCACGCCTCCGAGTGGGTCGAGCCCGTCGGCGTCGATTTCCGCGGCCACGAAGTCTTTGAGCTGCCACCCAACGGCCAGGGCATCGTCGCGCTCGAGATGCTCCGCATCCTCGATGGCTACGACCTGAAATCCCTTGGCCACAACAGCGCGGAGTACCTCCACCTCTTTCTCGAGGCGAAGAAGTTCGCTTTCGCCGACCGGGACCGGTTCATCGCCGATCCCGTGCTCCAGAAGGTCCCCGTGGAGACGTTGCTCTCGAAGGAGTACGCGGCGCGCGTGCGGGCGAAGATCGAACCCGCTCGGGCATCGAAGCGGCCGCGGTCGGTGCTCGAAGGCGCCTCGGATACGGTCTACCTCGCCGCGGCGGACGGGGAGGGGAACATGGTCTCGTTCATCAACAGCCTATTCCACGGTTTCGGGTCGCGGCTCGTCGTGCCCGGAACGGGGATCTGCCTCCAGAACCGCGGGGCACTTTTCTCGCTCGATGGCGACCATCCCAACCGCGTCGAGCCGCGCAAGCGCCCCTTCCACACGATCATCCCGGGCATGGTGCTCAAGGGCGGCCGTCCGTATCTCGTTTTCGGAGTCATGGGGGGCGATTTTCAGCCGCAGGGCCACGTCCAGGTTCTCCTCAACCACATCGTCTTCGGCATGAACCCTCAGGAGGCCGGCGAGCGGGCGCGTGCCTCGGAAGGCGGCGGCGTGGTTCACCTCGAAGCGGCGATCGGGTCCGATGTGCGCGAGAAGCTCCGCGCGATGGGTCACGATGTCCGTCCGGGCGGTGCGGGAGGCTTCGGCGGCTACCAGGGAATCCTGCTCGATCCCGCCATGGGAGTCCTGATGGCCGGCTCCGACAACCGCAAGGACGGCTGCGCGGCCGGATATTGAATGGACGCAGAAAAGATTCTGCCGCTTTCGCCCTTGATGAAGCGCCCGCGCCGGCATACCTTGAGCGCCGTTTCAGATCGCTAGGGGTGCCTGAAAAGGCTGAGAATAAACCCTCCGAACCTGATCCGGGTAGTGCCGGCGTAGGAAAAGCGAAGCGGGCCGTGGCGGAAAGCCCCGTGCGCCGCGTTGATCCTCGAGATCCTTTCGACGGCCCGACCCGGCCGGTCTCCCCTCGCGAAACGACGTTTGGCGCGCCCGCGCGCGGAAAGGGATGCTCATGGTGGTCCGACTCCAACGGTATCACGGTCAGGATCAAGGTCCGGTGGACCGCGGCGCTTCGCTACCTCCCCTCGGAGAAAACCCTTCGAGCCGGCGAGAGGGAACGAATCCCGGAAGCTTCGCGCTGAGGGCCCGTCTCGGCACTGCAATCCCCTTCTCCTCCCCGGACGGCCCGGGCATGCCGGAGCCCTCCCCGATCACGGCCATGAACTGGCCGAACCAGGCCGGCCGCGCGCCGGTCACGCAGCTCGAGTCGGCCCGCGCCGGCGTCGTCACTGCCGAGATGCGCCGTGTGGCAGAGCGGGAGGGGCACCTCAGCCCCGAAGAGGTCCGCGTCGAGGTGGCCTCCGGCCGGATGATCATTCCGGCCAACAGAATCCACCTCGGCTACCGGCTCCATCCGATGGCCATCGGCCGCGCGTCGAGGACGAAGATCAACGCCAACCTTGGAGCCTCGCCGGTCTCATCCGCGACCGACGAGGAGGTCGAGAAGCTCCGGTGGGCGATCCGCTGGGGAGCCGACACGGCGATGGACCTTTCGACGGGCGGCGACCTCGACGCCTGCCGCGAGGCGATCATCCGCGACTCCGCGGTGCCCATCGGGACTGTGCCGATCTATTCGATGATCGTCGGCCGCAGGCTCGAGGACCTCACCCATGATGCGATCCTGAAGGGGCTCGAGCATCAAGCGAAGCAGGGAGTCGACTACTTCACGATCCACGCCGGCGTCCTCCGCGAGCACCTTCCGCTCATCCGCGACCGGCTCATCGGAATCGTCTCCCGCGGCGGCAGCCTCCTGGCGAAGTGGATGCTCATCCACGGCAAGCAGAACCCGATGTACGACCTCTTCGACGATATCTGCGACATCATGCGCGAGTACGACGTCTCCTTCAGCCTCGGCGACGGCCTGCGGCCCGGCGGACTCGCCGACGCCACCGACCGCGCGCAGCTTGCGGAGCTGCGGACGCTCGGGGAGCTGACCGAGCGCGCCTGGGCCAAGGGAGTGCAGGTGATGATCGAAGGCCCCGGGCACATCCCCTTCGACCAGATCGAATTCAACATGAAGCTCGAGCGGCGCGTCTGCCATGGGGCGCCGTTCTACGTCCTCGGGCCGCTCGTGACGGACATCTTCCCGGGTTACGACCACATCACGAGCTGCATCGGCGCGACTGCGGCCGCCTACCATGGAGCATCGATGCTCTGCTACGTGACCCCGAAGGAGCACCTCGGCCTTCCGAAGAAGGACGATGTCAAGCAGGGGTGCATCGCCTACAAGATCGCCGCCCACGCGGCCGACGTCGCGCTCGGAATCCCCGGCGCCCGCGACCGGGACGATGAGCTGACCAAGGCACGCGCCGCCCTCAACTGGGAGAAGCACTTCGAGCTGTCCTTCGATCCGGATACCGCCCGCGCCTTTCACGACGAGGACCTGGACGTCGACACGGACTTCTGCGCGATGTGCGGCCACGACTGGTGCTCGGTGCGTATCTCGAAGGAGATCGTGGAGTTCGCCTCGGGAAAGGCCGAGGGATTTCAGCCGGCGAAGCCGGCCCGCCGCTCGGGGGCCCTCACGCAGGATCAGGCGGCGATCCTCGAGCGCCGCGGCGTCCTGAGCCAGGAAGAGATCCATCGCCTCGCGCACAAGGGAAAGAAAGCCGACTGCCACTCGGACAACGTCGCCGATCCGGCAGAGGCGATCCGGGTGCAGGAGGAGATCTTGAAGCGGTGACGGACGATGAACCGCAGAGGACGAGGAGGACGCAGAGGAGCGCAGAGGAAATTGCCTGAGCGATCCATGATCGTCGTTGCCCTGTGCCTTGCTCCGTCGTGCGCGACTCGGGAGTTCAGACCATTCGACGGACCTGAGCCCCTTGCGGTCTTCGTCGAAACCGACCCTCGAGCGATGGTCATCGGCGCCGATACCCCACGCGTCGCGATCTACGAGAACGGCGAGATCGTGTTTGTTAGGGACGTCGGAGGAAGTCCCGCCTGCCATCACGCGACCATGGACAGGGAGGCGCTCGCGCGAGTGCGTGAGCGGTTGCGTCCGGTGCTCGGGCTCAAGGATCTCAAGACGTCCTATGACATCGCACCCAATGTCACCGACCAGCCTGAAGCGATGTTCTACCTTCGAGACGGGCAACGCGAAGCGACCACGACGGTCTACGGACTGACTGCATCGGACACGAGGGTTACCCCATACACCGAGTTTCCGACGGGTCCGGAGCCCGTCATTCCTCCGCAGGAGCTGCTGGAGCTGCACCGATGGTTTTGCGATCTGGAGTTCCCCGAAGGCCAGGAATGGACCCCTAAGTGCCATTTTCGCAACAATCTCCTCTGCGTCCTCGGCGGTTCCCGTCGGTTCCGACCCTCGATTTTTGCGGAGGATCGGCATCCGTGTTATCCTCCGCTTCGCCTGCCGCCGAGGAATCCCCCTCGCGTTTCTCCCGGTCCGGACTCCGCGAAGGAGCCTCGGCTCATGTCGATCGCGTCGAAATCCGTCTCACAGCCGCGCAACCGGATCAAGCTGACGATCTCAACCGCCCTCCACGGGCGGCTGCGCACCCTCCGGGAGCGGCTCGAGAGCCGTTTCAGGATCCGCCTCGGCGATGAGGACCTCATCGAGTACCTCTGCGAGAAGGCCCTCGAACGCATGGAGGAGTGGGAGGAGCGCACGCGGCCGGGCTGAGCCCGGAGCTGGATCTCAAACCACTTCTCTGGGATCATCCCCCCCGGATTTTCGGTTCTCAGCGGCTTCCGCGGAGAAAACGAGGAGGATGTCTGCCATGGAGCATCCGCACTGGCGCGGGATGGGGCTGTTCGCTGCGGCGTTGTGCGGGTTGAGCGCAGTGGGCCCGGTTCCCCGGGCCGCGGCCGCCGAACCGCCCCGACTGGAGCTTGAGATGCCTCCGGGGGGGCCCTTCACCCGCGGCGACCAGGTCCTCGTGCCGGTTTTCCTTCGGATGGAGCCCGGGCGGTTCAAGTACGTCTCCTTCGGCCTCGAGACGGAGGGGCAGGCGTCGCTTTTCTTCGCCCTGTCGGCCGCGTTGATTGCGATGCCCGGCGTCGATTATTTCCACGACCGGATCGTCGACTCCCGCCACGTCGCGGCGGGCGTCGGCGACTTCGATTTCGAGCGTTCGGTCGGCGTCGTTCCGGTCCCCGAGGGCCGCGTGGGGCTGGGGACGTTGATCGTGGAGATCGGCGCAGCGGCGCCGGAGCGGGGCGTTCTCACGGTGGCGGCGGGTACCCGGAGCGTCACGGGCCCTCCCGAGCTGGCCCTGGAAGGCAAAGTTATCGTCTCGCTCGATCGCGTCGAAGTTCGGCTGCCATTGATGGACCACGCGTTCGTCCGCGGCGATTCGAACCGCGACGGCGTGATCGACGTCTCGGACGCCGTCCAGGCGATCCAGGCGATCTTCCTCGACGCCGGCTCCGAGCCGTGTGGAGACGCCGTCGATGCGAACGACGACGGCCGCCTCGACATCGCCGACCCGTTTTTCCTCCTCAACTTCGTCTTTCAAGCCGGCCCGCGCCCGCCGGCCCCCTTCCCGAACGCGGGTTCCGACCCCACGGCCGATGGGTTGACGTGCGGGGGAGGCTAGCTAATGAGGCTAAGCAGATCGGGCGTCGCGCCGCACGTCGCTCCCAACACGGCCGTCGCGGATGTGGATCACCCGGGCGGCGTGGCGGGCCACCTCTTCCTCGTGCGTGACCACGATGATCGTGTGACCCTCGCGGTGGAGGCGATCGAAAATCGCGAGGATCTCGTCGGCCGTGGAGCTGTCGAGGTTTCCCGTCGGCTCGTCGGCAAGGATGATCCGGGGTCTCGTGGCGAGAGCCCGAGCGATGGCGACCCGCTGGCACTGCCCGCCCGACAGCTCCGACGGGCAATGCTGCGCCCAATCGCCGATGCCGACCGCTTCAAGGGCCCGCCGCGTCCGTTCTCGACGATCGCGCGCAGAAACGCCCTGGTAGATGAGCGGCAACTCGACGTTGGCGAACGCAGTCGCGCGCGGCAAGAGGTTGAAGGATTGGAAGACGAAGCCGATCTCACGATTGCGGACGCGGGCCAGCTCGCGCTCGCCGAGGCGGCTGACGTCGCTGCCGTTTAGGTGGTAGGAGCCCGCCGTAGGGTTGTCGAGGCAGCCGACGATGTTCATGAGCGAGGACTTTCCCGAGCCGGACGGACCCATGATGGCGACGTATTCGCCGGCGAGAATGTCGAGGTCGATGCCGCGGACGGCCTGGACGCTCCCGCGCTCGCCCATCGCGTAGTGGCGCGTGATCCCCCGGAGGCGGATCACGATCCGCCCGGCGGCGTCGGTGGGGGAGAGAGCGGCCGTCATTCCCATCGCAGCGCCTCCGCCGCCGAGAGGCCGGCCGCGCGCCGGGCCGGGATGAGGCCGGCGAGGAGCCCGACGAGCCCCAGGGCGGCGATGGCGAGGAAGGCCGCGCCCGCATTGAAGCCGATGTCGGCCGCGTACGTCGAGGACATCTCGAGGCTGCCGACGGCCTCGCAGGCGAGCGCCCCGGCCGCGACGCCGACCGCTCCGCCCAGGGAGATGATCGCCAGCGCCTCGCAGAGGACTTGAAGGAAGATGACCTGCGGCGGGGCGCCCAAGGCCTTGCGGAGCCCGATCTCGCGCGTGCGCTCCGTCACGCCGATGACCATCATGTTCGCGACGCCGAGGCCGCCCAGAAAGAGGCTCACTATGGCGATCGTGATGACGAGCGCGTGCAGGGCGCGCGAGGCGGCCGCGATCCGCGCGGTGAAGTCGCGGTTGTCCTCGATCTCGAGCGCGTGCACATCCGTCGGGTCGAAGTCTCCGAGGCCGGCAAGCACGCGCCGGACCTCGGCGACGGCCTGGTCCCACGGGACGCCGCGCGCGGGGCGCGCGATCAACCCCGAGATGTAGCGCGTGTCGGCCATGTGGCTCACCGTCGTGTACGGGAGAAAGAGGATGTAGGGAAAGAGCACCTCGTCGCGGACGACGCCGATGATGGTCATCTTCCGCCCGCGCCACTCGATGGTTTCGCCGATCGCGGGGAGGTCGGGGAAGACGATATTCCGCACTCCCTCGTTGAGGACCGCCACCCACGCCCCCTTGTCTTCTTCTTCGACCGTGAACCAGCGCCCCTCGAGGAGGGGGAGGCGGCGCACCTCGAAGTACTCCTGCGACACCGCGCGCACGGGGGAAAAGGGGATCGAGTACCGCTTCGACGCCGCGCCGCCCCCGCGGAGATCGTAGTAGGGAGCTATTCCCGCGAGGGAGGGCAGCTCCGATTGGATCCCGATCACGTCCTCGTACCTGATGCGGACCATCCGCCCGGATTTGCGATTCCCTCCGACGCCGGTCGTTCGGCCCGGCGTGATCGAGATCTGCCCTTCGCCGATGCTGCGCAGGATCTCCCAGACCGCGTTGTGGAGCCCATCTCCGCCCGCCAGAAGGACGACGGCGATCGCGATGCTGCTCGAGAAGCTCGCCACGGAGAGGATGGCCCGCAGCGGGCGCGCCGTCAGGTCGGCCCAGGCCATCCGGAGAACCTCGATGGTGAACGGTAGGAACCGCAACGCTTACCCCCGCGCCCTCAAGGCGTCGATCGGCGTCATCCGCGCCGCCCTCCGGGCGGGGTAGAGGCCCGCCAGGACCGCCACCACGCTCAGGAGGCCGAAGGCGATGGCGACCGAGCGCGCCTCCAGGCTCGGCTTCGAAAAACCCTCGGGAAGCGGGACCCAGGACAGGAGCGCGATCCCTCCGGTCCCGAGGAGGAAGCCCAGGCCGCCGCTCGCGAGGCAGACGAGGACCGTCTCCGCGAAAAACTGCATGTAGATGACGAGCGGCGTCGCGCCGAGAGCCTTTCGGAGGCCGATCTCGAACGTCCGCGCAGCCACGGAAACGAGGACGACGTTCATGACGCCGATCGCGCCGATCGCGAGGATGAGGACGCCGACGGCCGCCAGGAAGATCCGCACGCCGCCGAAGACGGCGTTGATCGATCGAGCGCGCTCGATGGCGTCGAAGTAGATCACGACCGAGTTGCGGTCGTCGGCGGTGAAGCCGTACCGCGCCCCCATGACCTCGCGGAACTGATGGAGCGCGAGGTCGTGGTCTTCGACCGTCTCCGGCTCGATGAGCATGGTGCCGAAGTCGCGGTCGAAGACGGACGTCGACGTCGAGAAAGGGATGAGGGCGACCCGGGCCAGCGAGGCGTAGGACTCCTTCTGCACCTCCACGTCCTTGATGACCCCGATCACCTCGAACGACTCGCTGGGCATGTCGAGGGGATCGCGCTTTGGGGCCGTGCTCAGGGATTCCGCCCGCGGCACGCCAGGAGTGTTCCCCGTGCGCCACCACGCCGAGACCGGCGGCCGTCCCGACGAGAGCGCGGAGCCCGAAGAGCCGCCCGAGGAGGCCGACGAGCCGACGGTGGCGCTCGACGTCGTCGGGGACGAGACGACCTGAGATCGGTTCGCCGCCTTCCCTCCCCTCCGGCTCGCCTCCTGCACGGGACGGGCCTGGTCGCGCCCCATGATGGAGGAAAACGAGAAACCCGTGACCCGCAGCTTACGCCCGATGGCCGGCCGGTCGCCGAAGAGCTGCTGGCGGGCCATCGGCCCGAGCACGATGACCCGGCGGCAATTCTCCTCGTCGAACTCATCGTAAAAACGCCCCTCCGCGAGCGGCACGTGGCGGATCTTCGCGATCTCCGGCAGCGCGCCCGACATGTAGACGTTCCGGGCTGGGCCGTTGGGCCCCATGATGCGCGCGCTGTAGGCCATGTTCATGGGGGTGAACCTCCGGATGGCGGGCGCGCCGACGCGGAGCCTCTCGAGGTCCGGCGTCTCCATCTGGAGCCTTCGCTCTTTTCCTGCGGCCGAGCGGTCCAGCTCGGCGCGGTTCAAGCGGAGGAGGATGAACTTCTCGCCGTAGGCCGCGAGAGTCCGCCGCTGGCTCTCCTCGAAGCCGCTCGCGACGCCGAGGAGCATCATGACCGAGGCCATCCCCCAGACGATGCCGAGCCCCATCGGGTACAGGCGCCTCCTCTCCCGACGGATGCTGGAGAACGCCTCGCGCAAAGGGTGGAGGAGGAACGGCATGGGCTACGGCAAGGCGGCCTTCGAATCGGCGCGGGCGGTCGGGAGGACGACTTTCTGGTTGAGCTCCAAACCTTCGACGATCTGCACCTGGCTGCCGTCGGAGATGCCCGTCACGACCTCCTGCCGCGAGGTCCGGCCCGTGTCCGGGTCGTAGACCATGGCGAAGCGCGTCTTGGTCCTTTCATCGGTTGCGAGAGCCCCCTGAGAGAGCAGGAGGGCGTCGGGGACTTCCTTGAGGACGATCTGCGAGTTGGCGGTCATATTCGCCAGGAGCAGTCTCTCCGGGTTGTCGAGGAGGATGCGCACCTCGAAGGTGACAATGCCGTTATTGTCCTCGAGCCCCATCGGGGCGATGCGCGCCACGCGGCCCGTGAAGATGCGGCCCCGGAAGCTGTCGACGGTGACGCGGGCCTCGAGGTTCGGGCGGATCTTCTGTTGATCGAGGATCTTCCCCGCGTCGTTTTCGTCGACCTGGCCATCGACGTACAGCTCGCTGAGGTCACCGAGGGTCATGATGAGGGTCGCGTTGCCGCCGGCGACGCGGATCGAGGACACCGAGTCGCCCTCTTCGAGGTAGCGGTGCAGGACGACGCCGTCGATCGGCGAGACGATCGTCGCCTCCATGAGCTCCTGGCGGGCCAGCTCCGCCTGGGCTTGAACTTCCTTGAGCCGCCCCTCGGCCGCGGTGATGGCGGCCTTAGCGACCGCAACCCGGGCTTCGAGGAGCCTCAGACGGAATTCGGCCTTGTCGAAGCGGTCGCGCGCCTGATCCCTCTCGTCGTCCGACACGAGCTGGTCCTTGTGGAGGAGCTGGGCGCGCTCCCAGTTGCGGCGGGAGTAGGCCAGCTCCGGGTCGCTCTTCTCGACCTCGATGCGCTGCAGCTCCGCCCGTTCGGTCTCCACCGCGGCGGTCGCCCCCTGGAGCTTGCCTTCCGCTTCGTCCACGCGCGCCTTGAGGATCTCCTGGTCCAGCTCTACGATGATCTGGCCGCGGCGGATGGGCTCGCTGACGTCGACGTGGAGCTTGCGGATGATTCCGTTGGCCTTCGATTTGACATCGATCCGGGTGCGCGGCTCGACGCGGCCGATCGCGATCACTTTTTGCGTGATGCTGCCGCGCCTCGGCTCGACGATGCGCTCCGGCGAGGGCGGCGCGGACTCCGCAGCGGCCCGCCACCAATAAAACCCGCCGGCGCCTGAGACGAGGACCAGGAGAAACAGAATCCACTTCATGAGGCCGGCATTATAAACGCTCCGACCCCCATTCAGGGAGATCCGGCTTGCGACAGGGGGGATCACCCCGCCTCCCCGAGAACTCCCCGGTGGGATGGCCTTTCCGGGAGGTTCTCGCGCAGGTCAAAGTTGAGATTCGCAGATGGATCCAGCACCAGCCGCGAACGGCCCTGCGGGACCCCAAGTTCCAGGAAGGGCTTCGCGAGCCGGGTAAGACGCGCTGGAAGGCCGTTCTGAGCGAGCTTGAGGAGTGGGAAGAGAATCTCGAGCCAGGATCGGCTCCCCCCGATCGTCCGGAGAACCGCGCCCCGGCGGACGGAACGACGGTCGAGGGCCGTTCCATCGACCTCGAGACGGCTCCGTACTCGTCCGGCGGCTTGCCGTCTCGCCACGGGTGGACCCGGTGGCTCGTCAAGCCTCCGGGCCTCGGCTTCTGGAACCCCACGTTCGATCTCCTCACGAGGGAGCACCTGACCCGACTGGTGCTGCCCGAGGGGCTTCTCCTTTCCGACACCGATTACACATGGATCGCCGTCCATCTCTCGGCCGATGGCCGGGTGTCCCAGTACAGCCTCGAGACACGCTTCACCACGGGCGACCTGGGCTACGAGCCTCTCCCTGTCGACCTCTCGGCCGTGTTCAACAAGGACGTGGTCCCGAGGCTGAAGAACCCTGGAGCGCCGGCCGCGTCGACGACCTCGACGAGCTTGAACTTCCAGGGAACGTTGAGGCGGAGCAGGACCTTGTTGATCTCAAAGAAGGTCTCCTCGATGGCGCCGTTCTCCGTGTAGCGACCTTTCGACCGCTCTCCGAATTCGTTCAGGATGTGCTTCACCGAGACGCGGACAATGTCCCTTCCCTGGGCCTCGAAGAAGTCCTGAGACCTCAGGGGGGCGCAGAACCCCAGGATGAGGAGCCCAAGGAGCATCTTCTTCCGTAGAGCGTGAGCCGGATCGTTTCCCCGCATCCTCCGCCCGTGCCGAAACCAGTGGTCGAGTTGCATGGTGATCTCCAAGACTTGAAACCGCCTTGACCGGGCCGCGGCATCCGGCCGCACCCCACGCTTCCACCCCTGCATCCGGAAACGGGGCTCGGATTCCCTCACGAAAAACCCCGATCGGGTATCATCCGCCCCGAATCAGAGGGGAGGCGGGCGGGGCGGACCTCCACCGCCGGCGTAGTCGGAGATACCGGCGCACGGCGCGCTTCCGCAGTTCAGCGGGATCGCTATGATGGGGCGCAATGAGTCCTGGAGCCGAGAGCCAACTCATCGCCCGCCTCGTCCGCGGAACTCGCGGGACCCTCCTGGAGGATCGCCTCATCCTGGGCGGCTCGTCGGGTCTCTATGGGTTCGAGACGGCGACGCCGGCCTTCACGGAGGACCTGGACTTCCTGATTGACGAGGACCTCGTCTCGAGTCGCGGCTCGGAGATCCTCGAGGTTCTGAAGAAGCTCGGATATCAACACCATCTTGATACGCCGACGTTCACCTCGCCCGGGGATCCCACATTTGATCTCGTGGGGTACTCTCGTCAGGATTTCACGGACCACCTGTCGCCCCCGGGATCGCTCCGCGTGATGGTTTTCGGGGAGCTTGGGATCATCCTCGAAGAGGCGTGCAGCGTGCACAGGGGCCCGTCAGGAGGCTTGGCCCTCACCCCGGCGGGATTCTGCGCGGCGAAGCTCACGACGCTCCGCGTGGAGAAAGGGGCCAAGGATAAACTCCAGGCCCTCCTCGTGGTGGCGGAGCGGGAATTGGACCCGGCGTTTCGGGAGTGCCTCCGGCGAATCTTCGCGCGGTTCGACTCCGATCGCCGGCAAGATGCCCTCGCGGACGCTCAGGCGGCCTTTCTGTCCCTCCAGCGGGATCCGGAGTTTCGGGACCGCGGAGCAGAGGGCTACGTCGTCTTCCTCAGAAGAGTGGAATCCGGCTATGGAGCTCTCTTGCGGTACCTGGGGGAGAAGGGCGATGGCTGAGCCGACGTTCATGGAGAAGTACGCGAGGCGGGTCTTCCGGGACGCGGCGGCGGCTCGTACTCGGTCGCTCCTGCGCCGCCTTTCCGGGCTGCTCTTGTACAAGTACCTCGATGTCGTCCCATCGGTCTTCACGGCTCTCGGCGAGTTGCGGGCCTATAGGCTCCGCGTCCCGCGCGTGGAGGCGATCGAGCGCTTGAGCGACCGAGCCGTGTTCACCCTCGACACGGCGACGGAGATCCTCGGGGGCTTTCGCTTCGGCAGGGCCCGCAATGAATACGCCTATTTCGGTTCGGCTTCCGACCTTGACTGGATCGAGGAGGCGAGCGTGGGCGAGCGCCGCCCGGGGACGAGCTTTCCGTTGGCCTGGACGCCTTCGGGTTGGGAGATGCTCTTCGCCGTCGTTCCCGACTCGATGCCGCCAGCAGTCGCGATCGCCGGCTTCGCGGTCGTCTCGAGGGAGCACCTCATCAGGGACCTGATCGGCCTCTATGGGGCGCGAGTCGAGCTCCTCGCCTCGATCGAGGCGAAGCTCAACCGAACCACCCCTGCTCCGGCAACACGTTGAGCGATTCCCCGGTGGTGGGGACATTTCTCTGCGCCTCTGGGACGCAGCGAACGGCCGCGAGACGGCCCGCGTGACTCGCGAACGCGGCGCGATCTCCTCCGCGGCGTTCTGCCCGGACGGCTCGCTCGTCGCCGCGGGGACGAGCGATGCCGCGTTGCTCCTGGTCGATGCAGCGTCCGGAAACCTGGTCCGGGAGATTCAGGCCGGCAGCGCGATGGTGGCGAGCCTGGCCTTCTCTCCCGACGGATCGCGCCTTGCGGCCGGCAGCCCCGCCGGGAGCCGGAGCGCGATCCGGATCCGGGAAACCTCATCGTGGGAGGGGATGGCCTCGTTGACTGCGTGGGTGACCCGCTGCGAGGCCGTCGCGTTCACGCCCGACGGCTCCACGCTGCTCGTGGCCGGCGACGGCGAGAGGATGCTCACGCGCTTCGAGACGGGGCCGCCGGCTTGCGGTTTCGAGGCTCGCGCCCGCGCACAGAGGGCCAGGCGGCTTGTCAACGCGCTCTTCAGCCGGTACTCGCTCTCCGGAGAGGTCGCCGAACGGATCCGTTCGGACCCGTCGCTCTCCGAAGCGGATAGAACGGCCGCGTTGGCGCTGACCCGTGCCAGGGGCGACCAGATCAACTACATGAACAGCGCGGCATTGGGGATCCTGCTCGACCCCCAGCGCACCGAGGAAGAATACCGCAGAGCGCTCGACAAGGCTCAGTTGGTCTGCCAGAAGAGGCCCGACGTCTACAGCTTCCTCAACACGCTGGCGCTCGCGCAGTTCCGGGTCGGAGAGCACGAAGGGGCGCTCCGGACGCTCAAGCGCTGCGACGAGCTGCACCGCCGGCTTCGGGGCGATTCGAACCCTTTTGATGTGGCGGTGGCCGCCCTGTGCCACGCCCGGCTGGACAGGCCGGCGGATGCGCTTCGAGAGATCGAGCGGTTGCGAGCGCTCCTGCGCGAGCCCGCCTACGCGGGCGACCCCGAGATCCGCGGCATTGCAGCCGAGGCTGAGGCCTCCGTCGGTCCTCGTTGAGGCTTGCGTCCGACCAGCATTCCGAGACGCTCCGGGGGAGGAATTCTGCCCGCCAAGGATGAGGTGGTCGATGAGCGCGACTCCACTGTCTGCAGACTGTCTGCCGACTTGTCGGAAGCGATCCGTGTCGTTAGCATCCGCACCTTCCGCCGGGGGCCCACCGCGGGCCTCCCTTCCATGGAAAGGAGAGATCGCATGCTCAAGTCGCGCTTCGTTTCGTTCACGGGCTCTCTGGTCCTGTCGCTCTTTGTGATGGCGGGGGCGGCCCTCGCCCAGGAGAAGAAAGAGGAGCCTAAGAAGGCCGCCGAGCCGGCCAAGAAAGAAGAAAAGAAGGAGGAGAAGAAGATGCCCCCCGGTTCGCAAGGCGAGATCGCGGTCGTGGAGACCAACCAGGGCACGTTCAAGCTGAAGTTCTTCCCCGATGTCGCCCCGAAGGCCGTCGAGAACTTCATCGGCCTCGCCCAGAAGGGCTACTACAACGGCGTGACCTTCCACCGGGTCATCGACGGCTTCATGATCCAGGGCGGGGACCCGAACGGCACCGGGACGGGCGGAAAGAGCCTCTGGGGGACCCAGTTCGAGGACGAATTCGGCCCGAAATACCGATTCGATCGCAAGGGGCTCCTAGCCATGGCCAACGCCGGGCCGAGGACGAACGGCAGCCAGTTCTTCGTGACGCTCGTGCCGACGCCGCACCTGAATAACAAGCATACGATCTTCGGCGAGGTCCTCGAAGGCATGGACGTCGTGGAGAAGATCGGCAAGGTGAGGACCGGCGCCGGCTCCAAGCCCATCGAGCCCGTGGTCATGAAGAAAGTGACGATCGAGATCCCGAAGCCCGGCGAGAAGAAGGCGCCCGAGAAAAAGTAAGCCGTCAGGGCATCGCCTGCACCACGAAAGCCGAGGTGTGTTCGCCCGTCGGCGTCACGCAGAGGACGACCGGATGGCCGGCGGGCGTCTCGACGACGGTGGAAAGCGAGACGAGCCGCTCGGTCCTGAGAACGGAGCCGGGCCCTTTCGTGGGATGCGACTCGGACCTCTGCCGAGTCGCCTCGACCGAAAGCTGGATCTGGATGATCCCCGGCGTCCTCTCGTTCAGGCTCCCTTTGATCCCCAGGTGGATCGGCGCCTGAGGGTCGTCGAGAGAGCAGTCGAGCGCGAACGAAGTGCCGTTCGTCATGACGCTGATCATCGGCTGGGCCACGAGTTTGATCCCGCCGATGCCCGAACTGGCCAGCTCGTCGACGATCTCCTTGAGGTCTTCCGGTGGCGGTCGCAACTGCTCGGCCTCGGACTGGAGCAGCCACGCCACGCGAAGCCTGCGGGACGCAGGGGCGGCTCGAGGTGCCTCTTTGGGCAGATCGATTTCCTTCAAGATGCGCTCCAGCAGCTTGCACGCCGCGACCGACCCCTGGACGACGACCTGTTGCGTCCCGGGATCGAATTCGATCGATCCGTTGCGAACCGATGCGCTCAGGAACTTTTGAAGCTCGTCGTCGAGCTTTCGGTTCTTGAGTGAGAAGATCTGCATCTCGATCTCGGTCGGCTCCTCCACATCTCGCTGCAGGGGCTCTTGATCGATGAGCTTGATCAACTCCGCGATCTGGCTTATCGCCACGGGCGGTCCTTGTGCCACGATGGCGTTCGTTCGTTCATCGAGGAAGAACTTGGTGACGCCGTCTGCGGGAATGAATCGCTCGAGAATCGCCTGCACAGAACCGCTTTTCGCGTGCTCGAGGCGGAATATCCGAATCGTTTGCGCTCCCTCCTGCTGGGGCTTCTTGGGCTCCTCTCCGATAGCCGCCGGCACAGACAGGGCCAGGCCGGTCAACAGGACCAAGCCTTTTGCGAAATCGGTTTTCATGGGATTCCTCCTTCCAAGGGGACGAGCTTCAAAAGTTCTCGAGTTCACCGTCAGCGCCGCGGCCGTCGCGGGCGATCTTCACAGTGCGGTGGACAAAAAAAATGCTCACATTGGGGTTTCGGGTCTCGATGGGCCGGATGATGGCCGGCGCATCTGCGGTGGGCCTCACCCTCACCCGGGGTCGCGGAGACTGGACGGCGACCGCCGGTTCCAGCCGCACGCTCGGAAGCTCAGTCGGGGGACGGGAAGGCTCTCGGAGCCATCCGCCCGCCCACACGACGACAGCCGCGGCGGCGGCGAGGGCTCCTGCGGTCCCTAAGAACCTCCGGCGGAGCCTGGAAAGCCGGTCGCGGCGCACCCAGGCGCGCTCGACGGCGGCCGTCAGCCTCTCCGGAGGGCTTTCGAGCCGCTCGCAAGCCCGCGCAAGGACCGCCGAGAGCCGCCGATCCCTCTCCATCTCCTCCTGGCACGCCTGGCAGCCGCTGAGATGGCTCTCGAAGGAACTCCTCTCCTCCCCGGAAAGCAACTCCAGGGCGAAGCCGTCGAGGAGATCGCACAGGCTTGTCCGCGGATTGATCTCCATCGGTTCACTCCCGCCGGCCTTGGATGCCATCGAGCGCGCGCCTCAGGGCCCTGCGGCCGAGAAAGAGACTTCCGCGGGCCGCCTCGGGGCTGATCGACAGCACCCGCGCGATCTCATCGAGGGGCAGCCCTTCGATGGCGTGCAAGTGGATGACCTGTCGCTGGCGGGGCGGAAGGTCTCCGATCGATTTCATGACTTGCTCCACGTCCTCCTGATCCTGGACAAGCTGATCGGGGCGCCGCAAGCGGGTCTCGACCGGCTCCGCCGCCTCGATGACGTCCTCGATGGCGTCTCGATGGCTTCGCCGCCGCCGTAGCTGATCCTGCCAGACGTTCACGGCGATCCGGAAGAGCCAGCTTCGCGCCGCCAGAGGGCTCCGCAGCCTTTCCCGGTGGCGCCAGGCGCGGAGCAGAGCTTCCTGGGCGAGGTCCTCGGCCCTCGCGTGGTCCCGCGTCAGCCGCAAGGCGAAGCGGTAGACGCGGGCCGCGCAGTCTTCGAGGAACTCCCGCACGGGGCCGGTTACTCCGTTTGTGACAGGTCACTGTGGGACGTCTTCGGTCACGTTAGACGAAGGGGCGGCCGAGGTCGTTAAGAAAAATCTGCCGATTTCAGCCCATTCTCTTCGGAGACGGAGTCGGGCAAGATAGGGCCGATTGGGAAGAATTCCCCCGGAAGGTAACCAGTAGGGAAATCGATTTGGAAGTCCAGCTTTTCCTGCTCCAGCTTCTGGTTCTGCTTGTCGCGAGCCGCTTGCTCGGCGAGGTCTTTCGTAAGCTCCATCAGCCGGCGGTGGTCGGCGAGCTTCTGGCCGGCGTCGTCCTCGGGCCGAGCCTTCTCGGGCTCGTGGCGCCCGGGGTCCACGAATCGCTCTTCCCCCCCGAGCCGGGCCGACTCCTCCCTTCGACCCTCGAGCATTTCGCGGCCCTCGGGGTCACCCTCACCATGCTGGCGGCGGGGCTCGAGGTCGACTTCCCCCTCCTGCGGCGAAACACGAAGGCGACCATCTGGTGCGCGGTCACCGGAACGGTCTTGCCGCTTGCGATCGGGACCGGCGCCGGGTTCCTCTTCCCGAGCTTCTGGGGGGCTCCTGCAGGGCACCCTCCCTTCGTTTTCGCCCTCTTCCTTGGCATCAACCTCGCCATGTCGGCTCTGCCGGTGATCGCCAAAACCCTCCTCGACCTGGGCATCTATCGCACCAAGATAGGCCTGGTGATCCTCTCGTCGGCGGCCGTGGATGACCTCGGCGTTTGGATCCTCTTCTCGTTCCTGCTGGCGCTCACGGGAGGACCCGCCGAGGGGGGAATGGGGCCGCTCCAGAGCGTCCTCTACAGCGTCGCGATGCTTGTCGGTGTGTCCACCATGGGCCGCTGGGCGGTCGACCGGCTCCTTCCGGCTTGTCAGAGCCGCCTGCCGTGGCCCGGCGGGCTCGTCTCCTTCACCGTTTCCGCGGGGCTGGCGCTCGCCTGGCTGGCGATGGAGATCGGGATCCACCCGGTGTTCGGCTCTCTCCTGGCGGGCGTCGTGATCGGCAACTCGCCGAGCCTCCGCCCCGGCGGGAAAGAGGTCATCTGCGACTTCGTCCTGTCGGTCTTCGCGCCGATCTTCTTCGCCACGATCGGCCTCCGCATGGATCTCCGGAACGACTTCGACCTTCCGATCGTCTCCTGGACGCTGTTTCTGGGCTGCCTGAGCAAGCTCGTGGGCGCCAGCGCCGGCGCGAGGGCGGCGGGGATGGCCTGGAGGGAATCGCTTGCGGTGGGGGTTGGGCTCAACTCCAGAGGGATCATGGGGATCGTCCTCGGCATCGTCGCGTTCGAGCACGGACTCATCGGCCGGCCTCTCTTCATCGCCATCGCCATCCTGAGCATCTTCACATCGATGATCTCCGGGCCGCTCCTGCGTTTGGTATTGCGAGAGGAGCGGATCGCCGGCGCGGACGGCGTAGAGGATGCCGCAGTGGGCGGTGGAGAGGCCGGGGGGCCGATCGAAGGCGAATCGACCCGGCCGGCAGGCAGCCGGGCGGGAAATCCCGAGCGCCGGGAAGGGAATCAGTGAAGGTCACCGAGATCGAATGCCACGTTCTCGTCGTGCCGGACGTGAAGAAGGACGCCACTTCGTCGGCGCAGGACGACATCGTCGTCCTCGTGCACACGGACGAGGGGATCACCGGCGTCGGCGAGACGGACGTCAACCCGTGGATCGCCCGCGCCTGCATCGAGGCGCCGGGGACTCACACCATGGGGCTGAGCCTCAAGGAGATGCTGATCGGCGAGGACCCTCGCGACCCGCCGCGCCTTTGGGAGAAGCTCTACACGGGGAGCGCCATGAACGGGCGGCGCGGCGCCGGCATCTGCGCGATCGGCGCCCTCGACATGGCGCTCTGGGACATCTGCGGGAAGGCGGCCGGCAAGCCGTGCTGGGAGCTGCTCGGGCGGCCGCGGCCGGACCCGATCACTCCGTACGCATCCCTCCAGCCGATGGGGACCAGCTTCGAGGAGTACCGCGACTCCCTGGTGGCCTGGGCGGTGCGGGCTAAGGATCTGGGGTTCCGTGCCGGAAAGCTCGAGGTCACGCTGAACGGCCCCTACCGCCACAGCGGGCTCCTCGAGCCGGACGAGAGGGCGACGGAGGTCGTGGCGGCATGCCGCGCCGCCGTGGGGGCGGACTTCGTCCTCATGGTCGATGTCCAGTACGCCTGGAGCGACGCCGAGACGGCTCTCCGGACGTTGCGGGACTGGAAGGACCTCGACATCTACTTCATCGAGACGCCGCTCCAGATCGACGATCTGAAAGGATACGCCCGGATCCATCGCGAAGCGCCGATGGCCGTCGCCGCGGGGGAGTGGCAGACGACCCGGTTCGAGTTCGTGGAGCTGATGGACGTGGCGCTGATCGACGTCGCCCAGCCCGACGTGGGGCGTGTCGGCGGCCTCACCGAGGCCCGCCGCGTGGCCCAGATGGCCGCCGAACGCCGGCGGCGGATCGTTCCCCACTGCTGGAAGACGGGGATCGGCATCGCGGCGAGCGCCCACCTCGCCTCCGTGACGCCGCATTGCCCGTTCATTGAGTTCCTCCCGGCCGAGCTGTGCGATTCTCAGCTCCGAAAGATGCTCGTCGAGGATGAACTGAAGATCACGGGAGGCAAGATCGCGTTGCCGCGCAAGCCAGGCCTGGGGATCGAGATCAACCGCGAGGCCCTTCGGAGATTCCGGGCTGAGTGAGGCGGATTTCTTGCTCACCGCGGCCTCCGGCTCGCTCTCATCGGGCAGAAGCACGAAAATGGACGCCATGAAGGACGGGAATCCCATCCCCGTAGCGGATCTCATAGCCCACACGGGCTGGTTGCGGTCTCTGGCGCGGGGCCTCGTCTCCGACGAGGCCTTGGCTGAGGATCTGGTCCAGGAGTCTCTCCTCCGTGCGGTGAAGCGGCCGCCGCGCCGGCCGGGCGCCCTTGGTTCCTGGCTGCGCACGGTTCTGAGCCGGCTGGCCATCAGCGCGCGCAGGGAACGGGAGGGTCGCGAGCGGCGCGAGCGCGCCGCGGCCAGACGGGAGCGGTCCGATTCCACGCCGGCGGACGTGCTCGAACGCGTCGAGTTCCAGCGACAGGCCGTGGACCTGGTTCTGGCCCTCGATGAGCCCCTCCGCTCCGCAGTCCTCCTGCGGTACTTCGAGGACCGGAGCGCGGAGGAGATCGCCTCCTTGCAGGGGGTCTACGCCTCCACGGTGCGCTGGCGCCTCCGCAAGGCGATCGAGCGGCTGCGGGAGCGGCTGGATCGGCTCCACGGGAGCCGCGCCGGCTGGTGCGCGGTACTGGCCCCGCTTCTTTGGGCCGACCGGGTTGCCGAGGCCGCGGGTCCGTCCGCGGGCCCGGAGGTCGCGGGGTTTTCCTCCGCCCCCTTGGCGGCCCGCTGGGTGCACTTGGGAGTCGCCATCATGAAACTCAAGACCGTCGCCATCTCCGTCGTCGTTTCGCTGCTCCTCCTTGGACTCTGCTTCACCCTAGCGTGGCGCCGCGGGGTGGAGCCCGTCGCACAGCCTCCGGCTGCCCCGACCGCCTCGGCCACGGTCCCTGTGGCCGCCCCGCCGGCTCTTCCCTTGGAGCCGGCCGGTCCACCAGCGGGTCAGACGCCCGCGCCCGATCTCTCGCCTCTTCCCGCCCCTCGAGGCGGCGCGGAGATCGAAGGGCTCGTGAACGATCGCGGGAGCGGCGATCCGATCCCCGGTGCCGTAGTCCGTGTGCGTGGGGTCCGCGTGCGCGGCGACGAGGTGCGTGCTGTTGCCGGAGAGGACGGAGCCTACCGCCTGGATGGTCTCCCCGCCGGAGAGCACTATCTCGTCGCGGGCGCCGTGGGACATGCCGAGGAGCACGCCCGGGCGCACCTTGAGGAGGGAAAGAGTTTCTTGCAGGACTTCCGCCTCGAGCCCGCCATAGAGCTTCTCGTGACGGTCGTCGATGTCGATGGAAAGCCCATCGAGGGAGTGCGCCTGACGGCGGCCCAGCCGGCGGGCAATTACGACTACGGCGAGGAGTACTCGAAGCTCACCGGCGGCGATGGGAAGGCCCTTCTCTCTGGGATCGGCCGCGAGCGCAAGCAGCAGGTGAACGCCCGGAAAGAGGGCTACCAAGAGGTCTGGACGCGGGACTACGAGATCGACCCTGAGAGCGACCGGGCGGAGCTGTCCATTGTCATGAACGGTCGGCCGCGAGGGGACGCCGTGGTGGTGGGGCTGGTGACGGGACCGAAGGGGGAGCCCCTTGCGGGGATCCACGTCCAGTGGATCCACTCCCACGGCGAACAGAGGGGGCGGGCCGTGGTGGAGACATCCCGCGACGGCTCCTACCGGCTGGACTTCCCCCGCTCGGGCGATTGGTGCGCGGTGAGCGCCTTCGGGGAGGGTTTTGCGCCCTCGATCCGCGAGGGCGTGCGGCCCGGGAACGACGAGGAGCCGGCGCGGGTGGACTTCTCTCTCCTTGCGGGCCATTGGCTCGAGGGTGTCGTGGTGGATGAGGCGGATCGAAGCGTGGCGGGGGCAGTGGTGGTCGCGCTCCCTACCATCTGGAACCTCAGGAACGCTCCTCTCCATCCGGGGAACGCGAGCAGGGCGCGCACCGACGATCGCGGGCGCTTTTACCTGCAAGACCTCGCGGCCCCCACGACGGCGCTCCGGATCCGAGGGCCGGAGGGAACGGACTGGGCGAACAACTACAACCCGAAGGTGGAGGTGGACCGGCGGGTGACGCTGCGACTTCTCCGCTGGGGGGTGGTCCTCGGTCGTGTGCTCGACCGCGAGACGGGCAAACCGGTTCAAGTCTTCGGAATCAAGCTCAAGAAGGGGGTCGGCTACTACGATTACGCCCGCTCGGACCCCGGAGAGTTCTTCAACTCTCCGGAGGGGTTCTTCGTCCTGAAGCAGCTCGATCAGGGACCCATCGAGTTCCTCCTTGAGGCGGAGGGTTACATCGCAAAGTGGGTCCGCGACTTCTCGGTGGAGCCCGAGGAGCGGGGCGGCATCCGCGAGGTGCGGATCACGCGAGGCCGGTTCCTCGAGGGGCTGGTGCTGGACGCAGCCAGCGGGGCGCCCCTCTCGGATGCACGAGTCGTCTTCGGAGCGTGGGGGGAGGGCGACCTGGCGTGGGACGAGGAGGCGTTCCGGAAGATGGCCGACCGCCAGGAAGTCCGCACCGGCTCCGATGGGCTCTTCCGTGTACGGGAGGGCGATCCGGGGACGCTGCTTGTTCATCGCGGCGGCTACGCCCGTGTGGCCGTACCCGCTTTGATGCGCGAAGGGCTCCTTGATGCGTCGGGGAGGCTGCGGGTGGCCCTTGAGCCGGGCGCGTCTCTCCGCGGCGTCATGTACGAGGACGGGAAGCCCTCGAAACGCGGTTTCCTCGTCCTCTACCGCAGGGGACCCGAGGCGGGAGCGGCCGGGCGGGAGTGGTTCGGAAACATCGACCGCGACGACGGCGGCCGGTTCCGGGTCGAGGATCTCCCTGGCGGAGAGTATTGCCTCGAGCACTGGCGCGAGACCCCGGCGAAGCAGACGGCCGGCCTCAGCATCCAGCGCGCCCTCCGCATCGAGGCCGGAAAGGAGAGTGTCCTCGACTTCGGCGCTGACCTCGGTTCGTTCGCCTTCTTGGGCCGCGTCGTGAGGCCCGATGGGAACCCCTGCGATGGCGTCCGGCTCGTCCTGAGGCCCGAGTTCGAGTGGGGCTACTCCGAGTTTTCCGCGAGCGTCTCCGCAGAGCACGAGGGGAGGTTCCACTTCCTCGGCCTTCGTCCCGGGAAGTACCGTGCGGCGATCTCCGATCGCGCGGGCAGGACGAAGGTGCTTCCGCCGGTCGAGATCGAGGCCGACCTGGAGCAGGACATCACGGCGCCGTCGTTTTCAGCTCAGGAGATGGCGCGTTGACCGGAACGTCGGATTCCTTCTTTTGGAGCAGCTCGGCGGGGACCGTGAAAGGCAGGAGGAGGGTGTCCGCTACCACCGTCGCCGTCATGTCGGCGATGAAGAGAAGGCCGAAGGAGATACCATGGGGAGTCCAAAGCACAAGGAGGGTTGACTGTTTGATGGCCTCGGGGTCCGTGGGAGCCACCTGGACTTCGAAGAACTCCTCATATGTCTCCCGGATCGTCCGGATGCCTCCATAGACCTGCGGCGGCTTCGGGTAGTGCATGATGCGGTTGAACGTCGAGCATCCGATCGAACCGAGGAGGGAGACAGCCACACCCACCAGGACGGCAACGCATTTTCGAACCCGCACGCCCATGAACCAGATTCTACCGACCCCGTCACTTTGATCCCAGCCGTTCGACCGGCAGCGTCATCATCGCTCGGTTCAAGGATCGATACGAGGGTCGCGGCTCCAGGAGAATCGACGAACCGACGCGGGCCATCGTGGGATCGGCGAAGGTGCGCCCGTGATCGACACTCAGCGTGCGCGGTTGAGGTTTGGAACGAGGTTGTGATATCCCCCATCAGGCCATTCTTCTTAAAAATCGGCCCCGCCGTAACTGTATGCTACCGCGGGGCTCGTCGTTGGTACGCCAGCCAGGATTCGAACCTGGGACCGCCGGATTAGAAATCCGGTGCTCTTCCAGCTGAGCTACTGGCGCGCACACCTGCCCTGAAGCCTGCATGACCGGTCGCGCGGCGAACGAAGGGCGCCGTGCCGCTCGCGGGCTACGCAGTCCCGATGGACGGATTCTCTCCGTCGGCGGCGCGGACCGCCTCTTTTTTCTTGAAGCTGTCCACAAGCACTTTCGCATCCCCATCACGGAGCTGGAACTTGCCCTTCTTCACTTTCTTGAAGCGAGAGCTTCTCCCCAGAGCGATGAAGACCTGGTTGTAAAGGGTCGGCGAGTCCTTGTCGGGCCAGCGCTCCAGGACACGCCGCCGGACTTCGGCCGCGCTGACGGCCTCCGTTTCGCCGGCCATGACCTGTTCGCACATCTCGCGGACCGTCGGCCCGGTTCGCTTGCCGTAGCTGACCTTTCGACCGGAATCGCCCCGGCATCGCGAGAGGATGATGTGATCGATCCGAACCTGGATGGCTTCGGCCGCGCGCAGAAGCTCGTCTCGTTGCTCGAGCAACTTCTCGATTTCGTCCTGGGTTTCCTTGATCGCTAGGATTTGGCGCAGATCACCAAGCGAAAGCATCTTGAAGATCTCTTTTGTGGTGTTCACGATGACTCCTCCGACCTCCGAGATGAACCAACTGATGGCGCAAACGACTGGGGATGGAGATACTCGCCCCCTCCCACGACTCTTTCGACTCGCGGCAATTCTCCGGCAGGAGAATGTGGCGGGGATTTACGAGCCAGCCGCCGGGTCCGCACGATGGATTCCGGTTTTCTTTCTTCCCCTTCACTCCTCATAGGCGAACGTTACCGCTTGAAGATGTAGTAATCCCCCTCCGGATCGCAGGCCCAACCTTTGACCTCCGAATTCGGCTGGGGGGTCGGATGGAGACCGACATCACCGACGAGTTTGATCAGTCCGTAATAGCCGTGCCGCTCGAGGACTTCGTACAGGTCATCCAGCAGCATTTGATGGCGTTCGCTCGTTCGGCGCTGAGTGTTCGGTATGGAGCGCAGCTCGGCCTCCACGAACCGCATCACGCTCTGGAGGATGTCCATCTGCTCTTCCAGGTCGTCGCAGTGATCCATTCCTTTCTCTCTCTTCCCTGAGTTCGCTGGTCTCTCTTACGGGCGCCCGCGGCCGTTCGTTCCCATTTCTGCTGATTTGATCGTGCCAAACCACAGCGGCACGGGCATTTTACATGCGTTACCGCGTCGCGGGCGAGCGGATTCTTTCGACGTGGGTACTCCCACGGCTCGGGGGGGGCGTCCCGATCGGGCGGGGGGACCCTCGACGAAGCCGGCCACCAGCGGTTATCGTGGCGGCGACCGTTCACGGCCGGCGGAAGGAAGACCATCCCGGACGAAGGAGTCGCGTGGGCTAGTGGCGGAACGGCAGACGCGCGGGATTTAAAATCCCGTCCCCGAAAGGGGGTGAGGGTTCGATTCCCTCCTAGCCCAGGTTTTTTTCCGTCTCGGTTTGAGGTTCGGCTGCGGGCTTGGGGGCCTTCCGCAGGCGGGCCAGGACCGCGGCGGATTTCCCAAGCGCCTTCAGCGGCCCCTCGGCTGGAGATGCGCCGGTCGGAGCCGCGGGGGAGGCCGCCGCGAGGTTCGCTCCCTGGAGCGCGGCCCTCAGCCTTTCCAGCTCGGCAGGGTCGCCCCGCATCTTGATCGACTCCTCTTCGCCGCCTTGAGCGGAGCCGGGCGGGGGGGACTGGCTGGAAGCCTCAGACGCTACCTCGCCTTCGGCCGGGGGGGCCGCTGTTGGAGGCGACATCACCGGGCCGGCCGCCGCTGCTGGCGCCTTCGATCCGAGCGCCTTCAGTCGCTGAGTCGCGCTACCGATGTTCGTGCGAATCTGCTTTCCGCCCTCCTGCGGCGCCGGCGCTCCTCCATCCCCCGCCTCCACACGGGTGGCAGCTCCGGATTTCATGCCGCGCAAGCGCGCCGTGATCCCCGCAACGGATTTCTTCACGACAGGAGCGCTCGGCTGGAACGGCTCATGGGCGGGCCGCTCCGGGACGGCGGCGGGCGGTTCGGGGGCTGCAGGTGCCGGAGCAGCGGCGCGAGGCTCGGCAAAATGAACCGGTGCGACCGCCGCCGGCGCCACAGCCGGCGCCGGCGGCGCGATTCGCGGGGCCTTGAGCCTGGCCTCCAAATCCTCGACCGTTCGCAGGATCTCCTGGGCTTCCGCCTGCCCGGCCTTCAACTTCAAAGCCGCGGTCGCACTGTCTCGTGCACGACCGAGGTCGCGATTCTCCAGATGGAGCTGGGCAAGCTTAACCGCCTCCTCGACGACTCCGGACTCGCCGTTTGCCCCGCGGCAAAGGTCGGCGAGCCTTTCCCGCGCCTCGATCTGCACCGGATCGCAGTCGATGGCCCGGCGGAAGCAGGCCTGCGCTTCTCTTTGTTTTCCCGCAAGGACAAAGAGCGATCCTGCATCGCGGAACTGCCCTGCGGCCCGCTTTGCGTCGCCCTGGGAGTTGATCAATTCGCCGAGCGATTTCCTGACCTCGGGCTCGAACGGGGAAAGCCGGAGGATCTCGTGGAACGCTCGCTCGGCCTCGCGGGCGTCTTGACGCCTCACCGAAAGCTGAGCTACGCCTCTCAGCTCCTGAATGCTCTCGGCCGTCTTTCCGGCCTGCTCAAACGCCTTCGCCAGTTGCCAGCGTGGATCCCTGTTCTCCGCGTCGATTACCGTGACCTGCCGAAGGGCCCGAACCATACCATAATGGTCCCCGAGCTGCTCGGCTTGAGCCACCTGGGTCCGCAGGATCCCGAGAGCGGCATCGCGGTTCTGGTTCCGGAGGTGATAGTCGACCAACCAACGCGAGGACCGCGAGTCGCCCGGGCGCAGTTCGCTCAGTTTCTCGTTGAGACGCTTGAGGACGGCGGGGTCCTTGACGCGCTCGGAATCGCCGAGGCTGAGGACGCCGATGATGTGATCGATAGCGGACTGGCGGTTCCCCTTCTCCAGGTGCAAGTCGACGAGCTTGAGGCGGACATCGAGAGAGGCGTTTCCCTCGAAGAACATCTGCTGGTAAACGGCCAGCGCCTTCTCCGTCTCCTTGCGGGCCAGGAACTCGCCGGCGAGCCGTTCGCGCTGCGCCTTTCGGGTCGATTCCTCTCCGCATCGCTCCGCCAATTCGATGATCTTTTTGGAGAGCTTCTCGTCCTTGACCCCGTCCTTCTCCAACCGGCGCAGGAGTTCCAGAGCCGCCTTCGGATCGCCCGCCTCCGACAGACGGGCGACCACATCGAGACCCACGGAGAGCGCCTCCGATCGCCGGTTCTCCTTCAGAAGGAGTTCGAGGAGCTTTTCCTGCCACTCTCGGCGTTTCGGGTCCAGACCCACCGCCTTCTTCAGGCTGCGGAGCGCGTCGTCGGTTCGGTGCTGTTCGATGCACCGGAGGCCGAATTCGTAGAACCGAAGGGCCGCTTCCGCTCGGTGACCGAGCGCCTCATGACACTGGGCGATCTGGCGATCGACATCGAAATCGTCGAGCCCTCGCTCCACCGCCCTCGTGAAAAGGCGGAGAGCCTTCTCGAACCGCTCCCCCTCCTGGAATTCGACCCCGAGCTGGAAGAGCTGTACGGGATTTAGAGCCTCGAGCTCGCCGCCGGCGACCATCGCGCGGACCGTGGAGACCGCCGCGAACGGGTCGACGGCGTCGCTGCGGGCGTCGACCGCCGCACTTATCGCTTCGGAGACATCGTTGCGGCCGTCGATGAATCCCAGAAGGGCGGCCGCGACAGGAAAGCTCTCCTGGTCGCGGAAGTACCGCGTGGCGCCGGGAGTGGCGTAAAGGACTTCCCGGAGGATCCCGAACTCGGCCTCCACGAGATCCCAGCGGCCGATCCGGCGTGTGGCTTCGATGAAGAGGTCCTCCGGATCGGCGGAGATCTCCATAACCTGCGACAGCTCGCTGCCGAATCCTTCGATCCTCTCGTCCGCCGCATGCTCGATGAAGGTCGACCGCAGGAGGCTCGCCGAGAAAAGCGCGCAGATCGCGTCGGCCAGGGCGGCTTTCACTCGGATGAACAAGTCCTCCTCATCAACGGCGATCTGTCCGATCAGGAAAGCCCCGAGCGGCGTTCCGCCGCCTCTCTGGGTCTCTTTGCGCGCCCGGCGAAGGTCACGGTCCGAGACTTTTCCGGTGGCCAGAAGGACCTGCACGAGCAGCGAATTCTCGTCATGCGTATCGACGTCCACGATGAGACCGTCTTGCACGACCATGTCGGTCCGACGGCCACTTGCGAAGGTGGCCTGAAAGGTTCCCGTACGGCGCTTGCGCGCCAGAGACAGGAACTCGGCCGCGAGATTCTCGACCTCCATGTTCTGGTTCGTGGGCATACTTCGGGCCGGACTCCCGCCGGTAATTCTGGCGGCGGAGTCCGAGGACCGGAGAAGAGTAGCATCGTCCCGCCGCTCCGGCTTTTCGGGGCGGAGGCCTCGATTCGTGGGGAGGGGGGGTCCGTTAATCGTCGGACTCGGGAGCCGGTCGATTCAGAATTCGTAACCGTTCAGCGGCGATAAGCCGCCGCGTGAGGATTCCCTTCACTGCATGGCGCGTAGCCGCGGTCGCCTTCATCGCCGCGTTCCTGGCGAGCGGATAAGCCGCCCGCGATCCGCCGAGGAGAGGGACGAGGCTCCGGCCGGGCGAGCTTCATCCGCGATGCATGGACCCAGGGCGGCGCACAGTTGCCTCAGTTCTTAGCGGAACCTCGACGCAAGCGGTCGAGGATCTCGTGGAATCTAGGGTGGGTCCGCAACGGGGCCAGGTCCGGATCGGCCTCCATGTGCTGGGAATCCGCGAACCCCGACTTGACGGCCTCGGCCAGTGTCTCGAGCGCCTTCTCGATCTGTCCGTCGAGGGAATAAGCGCAGGCGAGGTTGTAGAGAGTCAGGTCGTCGCCCGGCTGCACGCGGCGGGCGATCTCGAAGTGGAGGATGGACTTTGCGTAGTCCTTCATGAGGAGGTAGACGAAGGCGATGCGGTAGTTCGCCTGGAAATCGTAAGGCGCTTCATCCAGCACCTTGCGGAACTCCTCCACCGCCTCGGCGTACCGTTTCTCCTCCATGAGCTGGATGCCGCTGATGATCGCGAAGTCCCGAGCGATCTCCGGGACCTTCATCATCTCCGGAAGGAACTTCTTGCGCAGCTCGCGGATGGCGGAGAGGTCGCGGATCGGAGGTCCGGCGAGCGCCTGTGCGGCGGCGATGCGCACTTGCCAGCTCGGCTCCCGCGCATCATCGAACGCGATGAGGTGCAGGGTCGGAACCGCGGCCCGCCCGGCGACGCGGGCGTAATGGATCACCATCCTACGGCGGGCCCGGAAGGGGAGGGTCTCGTAGCCTCGAAAGTCGATCCCCAGTTCCTCGGCGAGGCGGGGCTCGATGCGCCAGCGAAGCAGGCTCGCCAGGCGGTCGAACTGACCTGGGGCGAGCCCGGCCGGCCGTGTGGTTTGGGCCGGCGGTGCCGCTTGGGCTGTCTGGGCGGCCAGAGCCGTCAAGCCGCGCTGGCCGAGCGCGTAGAGATCTTCCTCGGCCCGCTCCCGCAGGAGGGTGTCGCCGGAGCGCAAATCCTGCATGGTTCTGCGAACGTGCTCTTCGAGAAACGGGCGAACCTTGTCGGCGAGCGGGCCGCCCTGGTCGATCTCTCGCGCCCAAACCGTCGACAGGACGTAGCGGGAACGCTCGAACTGTTCATCGGGGGCTCTTTTGGACTCGAACGGCGGCAGCATCCGTTCCTCCGCGAGGGACGCACGCAGTCCGGCCAGCAGCTCGTCGCAGTGGAGTCGGATCTCCGGCAGCGATGCCTCCCGCCGCGCCGTGAGTGGCCCGAAAACCGCCGGGCCGAGGGCGAAGAGGCGCTTTCGGCCTGCTTCGACCCTCTGGACTCGATCCGGGAGCCGCGCCTCGATGTCGGGCAGGCGGGCTGCCGCATCGCGGAGCGCCTCCTCGAGTGCGCGCAGCCGCTGGGCCTTCTCGGCGACCTCGGCCGCGGCCTGCCGTTCCTTCTCGTGGTCGGCGATAGGCTCCCGCTTCGCGTTCACGAAGCGGCGGAGTTCCTCAATAGTCCGAGGGAGCGCGGTGAGCGCATCGCGGAGCGATTGCTGCGTCGCCCGATCCCGGAAGAGACCCCCCGCCTCCGTGTCCAGATCCTCCAGATTCAGGCGGAGCAGGTCGCGGAAGATCCGCCAAATCCGCAGCCGGAGCCCGCTATCGGGATCCTCGATGCCGGCAGCCAGCGGAGCCAGGGCATCCGATCCCCGGCGGCGGATCTCCCCCTCGGCCTGTTCTCGACGGAAGGCGTCGTGGGAACGAAACTCGGCGATGAGATCCTCCACGGGCCGCTCGGCGGCGGCCCGTGCCCCCCACGGGCGAGGGATGAGAAGGGCGGCCGCCATGAGGGCGGGAACGAGCAGGGTAGAACCCGAGGGGGAGAGGCGGACGGAACTCCTGATAAACGTCATACGAGGCTCCGGGAAAAAGTCACTCCAGGTATGTACCATCTCGGACGGCGAAAGGCCGGGGCAGCTTTGCCTTCAATTCCTCGGCATCCAGGGCGAACAGGGGAGAGACCTCGACCGCGCCCGGATCGGGTTCGTCCCCAAGTTGAATCTCGGCTCCGGCTTCCCCGAGCCAGCGGGTATACATCCGCGACAGGTGGCGGCGTGCGGTGGCGGCCGAAGCGGCGCCCGTCAAGCTCTTGACGGGAGAGAACTCCCCCTCGCGTTGCGTCTCCAGGATGAGCGTCGATCGCGCCAGCGGCAGGGCATCGAAGATGTAGCTCTGAAACTGGATACTGTTGGCGGAACGGGGTTGCACGCGATTCCCTTTGCGGTCGAGGTACGAGGTCTTTCGCTGAGCGAAATGGACCGGGAATTCGCTCCTGGTGGTCCGCAGGCGGCGGAGAAACTCCATCGAGAAGATGTGGATCGCAATGTTCGCCGCCGAGAACTCGAGACGGCCCTCTGCGTCGCGCCGCGTCCGGTCCCGGGCGCTCAGCTCGTTGTATTCCACGACCCCCGTCACCCCCCCGAAGTGGCAGAAGATCCCGACCTCCTCGTCCGGGTCCAGCTTGCAAACCGCCTTCGACGTGAGCTCGAAGTCTCCGAGGACGTGATAGCCGGCGAAGACCGGATCGGCTATGCGGACCATCGGGTTATCCGCCTGGAAGTAGAAGATGTGGCGGATCCCGCGCAACTCCAGGGCCGGAAAAACGTCGTCCTCCAGGATTCGAAGAAGGACTCCACCGTGGCCGTTCGGGCTCATCGCAATCCGTCCGCGGTCCGCGAGAAGGAATTTCCCGCGGCGGTTCACGATCGGCAGCTCATCCTGCGTGAGCATGCTCACGTCCGCGCTGTTTAGCCCGAAGTACTCTTGAGCCCGAAGATACCCCACGAGGGCGCCGTGGTGGGCGGCGCTCGTGACGATCACCCACGGAATAGCGGCCCGGAACCGTCGGGCGCTGGCGCGGATGGCCTCCGCGTGGAGCTGGAAGATTGTCTTGCCCGAAACCGGGCCTACCGGGATCAAGCCCCGCGGCCCCAGAGCCTCCTGACCTGGTCGGGTCTCACCGGCCGCGGTCACGACGGCGATTTGCCCCTTGCGAAGCGCCTCCTCGCCAGCGGTCCGGGCCGCATCCCGGCGGGCGCGGTCGTCTTCATTCCGCGGGAGGGCGATGAAGGGGGCCGGCTGGAGGACCCGGGTCTCCAGACCCTCCCCGGCGCTCGCCTCGCTCAGGCCGATGAGTCGGCGGACCCGCGGGAAGTCGAGGGTGTGGAGCTGGGTGAGGAACGCGTTCTGTTCCGCCTCCGAGAGGCTCTCCCATAGGTCGAAGATGTGGTCCTGACTCGCGTCGTGGACCTTTGCGACCAGGACCCTATCGGCCTCGGAGGCGACCTTGATCATTTCCTAAGCAATTTTGAGAAAATAGATTACACAATCCTCGGAGATTCTAACCTTCCGGCGGGATGCCATCAATGATCGCGGCGGGTCGAGGCCGTTGCGCTGTGACCCCGCTTTAGATACGTCAGCCCCAACAGGCTGATGCTCGCGACAAAGGCGACCACAACCGGCTGTGGGATCCACTTCAGCAGATCGTACGGCGCAAATCCCGCAGATTCCCGTGCACTGGCCTCCTCGGCGGGCTTCGTTAGAATCTCTAACTCATATGGAGGCGGCGAAGAAGCCCATGTCCCTTTCTTTTGGTCCAGCCGAGGCCCAGGAGGCCGATCGGCTCATCGCCCTCGCGCTGGCTGAGGACATTCCGGCCGGGGACGTCACCTCCGAGGCCATCATCCCGGCCGGGGTGCGCGTCCGCGGGGGGTTCGCTGCCCGCTCCCACGGGGTCATCTGCGGGATCCCGGTCGTCGAGCGGCTCTTCGCCAAGCTCGATGCGGCCGTCGGGCTGAATGCAAGGCAGGAAGATGGGGAAGAGGCCCGGCCGGGAGTGCCGTTCCTGGAGGTGAGCGGCCCGGCGTGGGCTATTCTGGCGGGCGAGCGAACGGCCCTCAATTTCCTCCAGCGCCTCTCGGGGATCGCCACCCGAGCGCACGAGTGGTCTGCCGCGCTCACGGGGAGCCGCGCGGCGCTCCTCGATACCCGAAAGACATCTCCCGGCTGGCGCCGGCTCGAGAAATACGCCGTTCGGGCGGGCGGGGGATCCAACCACCGCGCGAGCCTCTCCGATCAGGCGCTCGTGAAGGACAACCACGTGCTCATCCTGCGCCGATTGGGGGGGTCGAAGGCGAGAGATTGGGTCGGCGCGATCCGGCGCCGCCACCCCGGAATGATCGTCGAAGTCGAGGTCGACGGACTGGAGGAGTTCCGCGAAGCCATCGAGAGCGGGGCCGACATCATCCTCCTCGACAACATGAAGCCGGAGGCCATGGCTCAGGCCGTCCGGGAGAGGGACGACCGCGGCGGACCCCCTCCGCTCCTCGAGGCCTCCGGCGGAATCGACGCCGCCAAGCTGCGCGAGGTCGCCCGGAGCGGCGTCGAGAGGATCTCCTCGGGGGCGTTGACCCACTCCGCGGTCGCGCTGGACATAGGATTCGACCTTAGTGAGGTGGAGCAATGCGGATGAATTTCAAGCGAACGGGCAGCCTTGGGACCCTTTTCGGGGCCGCGTGCGTCTCCGCAGGATGCGGATCGCCGCGGCTCGAAAAGATCCTCGGGCCCGGTCACGTGCTCGATCTGACGCTCAGACAAGGCGCCATCAAGATCGAGGTCGAACTGGCGACCGACGAACCCTCCCGCTCCCGGGGCCTCATGTACCGCGAAGAGATGCCCGCTGACCGCGGGATGCTGTTCGTCTGGCCGGAGGGCCAGAAGCGCTCCTTTTGGATGCGCAACACCCGGATCCCGCTCAGCATCGCCTTCATTGACGATGAGGGAAAGATCCTCCAGATCGAGGATATGCGCCCTCAGGATGAGCGGCACACTTGGTCGAAAGATGAGGTGCGTTACGCTCTGGAAACGAACCAGGGCTGGTTCCGGAAAAACGGCCTGGAGGTCGGGTCGCTCTTCGATGACTTCCCGAAGAGGGTCGGCGGGATCCATTCCCGCTGAGGGAAGCCGTGAAGGAAACCTTGGACCGCCGGGCGCCGGTCGGGACGATTCGATGGGCCCGGCCAGCAGAGGATCGGGCGCATGCGCAGCCGCAACCTCGTCTTCATCTTCTTCATAGGGATCGGCGCCTTCATCGCCTTCGGTCTCATGACGAAGTTCGCCTTCGAATCGAACCCAACCTTGCTCCGCGTGGGGAAGATGAAGCAAGCCCTCGCGGAGGAGTTGGCCGCCGAGAGCGTGGCGGAGATTTCGGTGAAGTCTCTCCCGGGTCGAAAGGGCTTCGAATTGCGGATTGTGACGCCGAAAGCGGCCCATCCCGATCCGGAGACCTTCTCGGTCGGCGTCGCGGAGGGTTTCCTGCGCCACTACACGACGGAGGCGCCGTCCCAGCTCCGGTTGGTGCTGATCGAGCCGGCCGGGTTCGGCTGCAGCGGACCGCAAACCTACTTCGAGAAGGAATTCTCGCTGGCGAAGCTCGCCTCGGAGACGGCCTTGCGGAAGGCGCTGAGCCGTTTCGAGGGAGCGCTGGAGCCCAATTCCGGCCTCCGTGTGGCCGCCACCGAGCCGGGCGACCCCCTCCGGGTCAAGCTGGAGGCCTCGCGTCCCCTGACCAAAGAAGAGGCGCAGCGGATCCTCGCCGACGTGCGGAGCCTTGCCGTCGACCATCTCGAGGCGGGGAAGACGCGGATGGTCGACCTCTCCCTCTGGTCTCCGCCGCCCAAGGCCGAGCTGCTTGCGGAGGAGCGCATTGAACGATCCCGCCAGCCCCGCAGGCAATCCGGGCTCATCAAACCCTCTCCCACCCCCCGGCAAGGTCCCGCCCCAGCCGGACCGTCAGAGCGCCGCTGAGCGATCGGTATTCGAGAGCCTGTCGCTCCTGATCCTCGCGACGGCGGTGCTCATCCTTCCCGGCTGGCTCGCCGCGCCGCGCGGGGGGCCCGTGGCCGTCGACGGGGCCGCCGAGGCTCCCCGGAGGATCGAAGTCAACCGCGCTCCCTGGTTCGAATGGACTCTCCTCGATGGGATCGGCGAGGCACGGGCGCGGCGCATCGTCGCCTGGCGCGCCGAGAGGGGCGGCATCCGCTCCATCGAGGAGCTGCAAGAGGTCCCGGGCATGCCCCGAGGGTGGCTCGATCGGGCCCGGCCGTTTCTGGAGCTGGCTCGGGACCTGGACGCATCACCCCGTACCGGGGAGAATCGCCCGGCAGCGTCGAACGAGGGGAACAACGACGGGAACAAGGCCGGGAACTGATTCCATGACCGAGCAGCGTTTCCAGCTCATCAGCGAATACCGCCCCTGCGGCGACCAGCCTCAGGCGATCGAGAAGCTGGTCCACGGGCTGAGGGCCGGGAAAGCCTACCAGACACTCCTCGGTGTCACGGGCTCGGGGAAGACTTTCACAGTGGCCAACGCCATCGAGGCCTGGGGGCGCCCCACGCTCGTGATCTCCCACAACAAGACCCTCGCGGCGCAGCTCTACGCGGAGCTGAAGGAGTTCTTCCCGAAGAACGCCGTCGAGTACTTCGTCAGCTACTACGACTACTACCAGCCGGAGGCCTACATCCCGCAGCGCGACATCTACATCGAGAAAGACGCATCGATCAACGCCCGCGTCTACCCGCTGCGCCTCGCCGCGACGAGCGCGCTCCTGTCGCGGCGCGACGTGATCATCGTGGCGAGCGTCTCCTGCATTTACGGCCTCGGCGACCCCGAAGAGTACTCGGGGCTCCTCGTGACCATCGAGCGCGGGTCGAAGATGGAGCGCGACAAGCTCCTGCGGGCGCTGGTCGACATCCAGTACGAGCGGCGGGGGATCGAGCTCCTGCGAGGGACCTTTCGCGTCCGCGGCGACGTCGTGGAGGTCTTTCCGGCGTACGAGGAGACGGCGTACCGCGTCGAGATGTTCGGGGACGAGATCGAGGACATCGTCGAGATCGATCCTTTGACGGGGGAAGTCCGCGCGGCGCTCGACCGCCTCACCATCTACCCCGCCAAGCACTTCGTCGTGTCCGCCGACCGCATCGAGGTCGCCCTCCGGAGCATCCGCCAGGAGCTGGCGGAGAGGCTCGAGGTCCTGAAGAGCCAAGGAAAGATCCTCGAGGCCGAGAGGCTGAATTCGCGCACCCGCTACGACATGGAATTGCTCCGCGAAGTCGGTTACTGCCCGGGGATCGAGAACTACTCCCGCCACTTCTCGGGCCGCGCTCCGGGCCAGCGTCCCTATAACCTCCTCGACTACTTCCCCGAGGACTTCCTCGTGGTCGTCGACGAGTCGCACGTGACCATCCCGCAGATCGGCGCCATGTACGAAGGAGACCGCTCGCGCAAGCAGACGCTCGTGGAATACGGCTTTCGGCTCCCATCGGCCCTCGACAACCGCCCGGCGAAGTTCGCGGAGTGGGAGGAGATCGTCCGCCGCGAGATCTTCATCTCCGCGACTCCGGCCCGCTACGAGCTGGAAAAGAGCGAAGGGGAGATCGTGGAGCAGATCAATCGGCCGACGGGGCTCCTGGACCCGCAGGTCCAGGTCCGCAAGGCGACGGGACAGGTGCCCGATCTCATCGAGGAGATCCGGCGGACTGTGGCCTCCGGCGACCGGGTGCTCGTGACCACGCTCACGAAGCGCATGGCGGAGGATCTCCACGAGCACTTCCAGGAGGCGGGCATCCGCTCCCAATACCTCCATAGCGAGATCCAGACTTTCGAGCGCGTGGAGATCCTCGACGACCTGCGCCGGGGCGCGTGCGACGTCGTCGTGGGGGTGAACCTCCTGCGGGAGGGGCTGGACCTGCCGGAAGTTGCCCTCGTCGCGATCCTCGATGCGGACAAGGAGGGCTTTCTGCGCTCGGAGACGTCGCTCATCCAGACGATGGGGCGGGCGGCTCGACACGAGCGGGCTCAGGTGGTCCTCTACGCCGACACGATGACCGGCTCGATGCAGCGGGCGATAGACGAGACCCGCCGCCGCCGCAAGGTCCAGGAGGAGTTCAACCGCGCCCACGCAATCGAGCCGCGCTCGATCAAGAAGTCGATCCGGGCCGGGATCTCGGACGCATCGCGCTCCCAGAAGGTCGTCCGGGAGGTGGTGGGCGAGGGAGAGCAGTCCTTCGAGCTGCGCGAGAAGATCCTCGCGCTCGAGACGGAGATGCTCGAGAGCGCCCGTGCCCTCGACTTCGAGCGGGCGGCGGAGATCCGCGACCTGATCGCCCGGCTCCAGGCGCGCCTCTCGGAGGGAGCCGAGAAGGACGCGGCCGAGAGAGCGGATCCGATGGTTCTCCCCGAAGCTCCGGGGGCCGCCCGCCGCCCCATCGATGGCCGCGCGGGGGCGGTTCCCTTACGGCGGGGGGGCCCTCGGCCGCGCGGATGAACCGCATGCGCGTACCGACGCTGGCTCTCATCGTGCCGCTCGCGTTTCTCAACGCGTCCTGCGCGATGTTCTTTCCGCCGAAGCGGCTCCGCGCCGAAACTCCGGCCGCCATCGTCCTGCGGTCCGGCCCGGGCCGGCTTGAGGCGGGCGCGGCCCGCGCCGACATCACGCCGCGCGGCGACATCCTTCTTGGCGGTTTCGGGATCCTGCGCCGCAGTCGAGGGGTTCACGACCCGCTCTGGGCCCGGGCTCTGGCCGTGCGGATTGGATCGCTCACGACGGTCCTGGTGGCCGTCGATCTCGTCGGCTTCCACAACCACGACGTCGAGGACGTGCGGGCCCGTCTCGCGGATCTCATGCCGCCGGACGCGGTGATGGTGGCGGCGACGCACACGCACTCCGGTCCGGACACGCTCGGGCTCTGGGGTCTGCCGCCCTTCTGCACGGGGAGGGACTGCGAGTACCTCGAGCATGCCAAGGAAGGAATCGCCGCCGCCGCGCGGGCCGCCGTTTCCGCGCTCGGCCCCGCGCGGCTTCGCTGGGGACGCACGCAGGCGCCGGCGATGGGAGTGAGCCGCAATATCCGCGAACCGATGCTCATCGACCGCACGGTGACCGCTCTCGCCTTCGAGCGGCCCGATGGCGCTCCGGTGGCTACGCTGGTCCACTTCGCCTGCCACCCGGAGATTCTCGGGCGGCGGAACCGGCTCGTCAGCGCCGACTTCGCCGCGGCCCTGTGCGGGGCGATCGAGCGGGAAAAGGGGGGAGGCACGGCGGTTTTCCTCAACGGGGCGCTGGGAGGCATGGTGACGGGCCACGAGAAAGTAGAGTGCTTCGAGGAAGCCGAGCGGATCGGGGGCGATGTCGCCCGAGCCGCCCTGGAGGCCATCGCGGGAGCGGGCGCACCGCTTGAGGAGTCCGAGTTCGTTTGCGTTCGCCAGCGGATCTCGGTGCCGATCCAGAACTGGCGCTACCACCTGGGAAACTTCTTCAGCCTCTTCGGCTCGCGCCCCTTCACGCGGGATGGATTCACGCCGAGCGAAGTCTGGGGGTTGCGGCTCGGGAGCGCGGTGCTCCTCACCGCGCCCGGCGAGGTCCTGCCGCGCCTCGGGTTCGAGCTGGCCGAGCGCGCCGGCGCGGCGGATCCTTTCCTCCTCGTCGGCCTGGGAAACGACGAGCTTGGCTACGTCATCCACGAGGAGGATTTCGGCAGGAAGCTCTACTCGTACGAGCGCACGGTCTCGGCGGGGCCGCTCCTCGCGACACTCCTGCGCCGAACCGCGGCGGAGGTCCTCGAAAAGTTGCAGGGGAAATGAGCGCGGTTAGGGCTAGCGGACTCGCTCGTAGCGCTGCAGGTCGCGCAGGAAGCCGTCGCCGAAGGCCTGGGGGATCTCGGAAATCTTCTTGAGATCGAACCGCCCGCGGTCGGCGATGATGTGGCAGCCGCTCAAGCCGGTTGCGGCGAGCGGAGCGAGCAGGAGGATCATCACCCGGAGAGTTCGATCGATCGTGGTTTTCATCCTTCGATTCCTTCGCGGCCCGTCGAGCGCCGCAGACGGATCCCACTCCCGGCGGAAGTCTACAACGGCGGGCCGAGCGCGGCAGTCGCCGGGCCGTCATTTCTCTATCGGCTGGCGGCTTGTGGGTTCCAAATACCATCCGTAAGATGTGACCGGATTAGCGGATGATTCCCTGGTTCTGGTAACGGAGGGTTTCTTCATGTCGCCGCGGTCGATCTTCCGCCTGACGTTGTCCTGCGTTCCCATTTTCGCAGTCCTCTTTCCTTGGTGCGGTTCGTTCGGGGCCGAGAGCAACCTCGGCAAGCAGGTCACCATCATCTTCAAGGACAAGACCCGCGCACCGGTGAGCGGCACGTTGGTGGAGGATGGAGCGCAAAGGATCGCGATCGAGACCCTAAACGGGAGTCAGAGCTTCCCGAAAGGCGACATCGAGCGAATTATTCCCAAGAAACCGGTCGCGGAGGAATTCAAGGAGCGGCTGTCGGAGTGTAAGAGCGCCGATGACTTCGTGGCGCTCGCCAAATGGTGCGGCCAGCCCGACGTGAAGCTCCCCGACGAGCGCCGGCGGTGCCTCGATGAAGCCATCAAGATCTCGCCGGACCACGCGGCCGCGCGCGCCGAGCTGGGGCACGTGAAGGTGGACGGGCAGTGGCTCGACGAGGAGGAGCAACGCAAGCGCGGCTTCGTCGAAGGACCCGACGGGAAACTCTACCCTCCCGACGAGGCGAAGAAGCTCGAGGAAGAGGAAGCCAGGAGGAAGGCGGAGAAGTCGGGCCAAGCGAAGGGGCTGTCGAAGCGGTTGGCTCAGGATACGGGCGTGCATTGGGCGGCCGCGAGGGTCCTCAAGGACAAGAACTACATTCTCAAGTGCAACGCCGGCGACGAGGCGGCGAAGCGCTACTTGCAGGTCCTCAACAGCCTGAACCGGCGCTATTCCGAGCTGTTCAAGGAATTCACACCCCTCTACACGGGCCCAGGGACGGTCTACGTTTTCCGCAACCGAGAGGAGTTCTTTGATTTCACCATGGCGCCGGGCGGAGTCGGCGGGTTCTTCCGATACGAGGACCGCGCGGTGAGGGCGTACCACGGGAGCTTCGGCCCGACGGGATCCACCGACATGGTCCTGGCCCACGAGGCGACCCACCAGTTCCAGCACCGGATCATGAAGGAGATGCCGTTCGTCCCCAACTGGCTCATCGAGGGGATGGCGGTCTATTTTGGGGACGGATCGAAGATCAGTCCGTCGAGGGTCGAGATCGGCGTGATTCCCCGCGACCGGCTCACCTCCCTCCGGGATGCGATCTCGGGAGGGAGGTACATGAAACTGGAGACGCTCCTGCGGGCGCGCCGCCCCCCGCAGGCCTATGACCACGGCTGGGGGGTCATCTTCTGGTGCCTCCAGGGCAATAACCCCAAGTACAAATTCGGCCACAAAGGAGAGGGGAAAAAGGTCTGGGACCAATACCTGCGCCACGTCGCATTGGAGATCAAAAGGGAGATGACGTTCAGGCACCTGGACGCGGAGGCGAAGTACTTCACCGATCTGCTCCTCAAGGAGACCAAAGCGCCGAGCGTCGAGAAATGGGAGGAAGGGTTCAAGCAGTTCATCATGAATCTCCCGCTCGAGCCCCTCGGCAAGTGGAACGGCAAAGTGTGGGACAGCTCGAACAAGACGGGGTTGAAGATAACGGTCCCCGCCAACTTCCAGCCGTTGGAGGAAAGCGCACTCCGCCAGCCTTTCCGCGAGGCGATGGCGGCCGTGACTCAAGACGGAGCAAGGCTCTGGATCCAGGTCGACAACATGGAGCTGGTCGAACCGGAGGACATCCTCAAGGCTTTCATGGGCGGCACGTTCTACGACAAGGAGTTCGACGAGGAATTCGAGGAGGAGGAAGTCCGGGCCACGAAGGTGGGGATTCTCGACGCCGTCGAGACCACATTTAAGGGAAAGCCGGCCCGCCGCCGCGAGTCGGGAATGCGCGGAGGATCGGAGCCCGGAGTCAAAGACGATCCGGGGAAGAAAACGGGCGGAAAGGGCGCGCCGGCGAAGAAGAAGGATCCCAGCGAGCTCGTGGCCGATGAACCGCAGAGCGTGCGCATGACGATGATCTACACGCCGGACCGGATCTACTTCATCACCCTCAACGGCCCCGAAGGGGCTTTCGCAAAGGTCGAACCGTATTTCGATGAGGTCCTGAGTTCCGTGCAGGTGAATTTCGCGCTGGGTAAATGACGGCGCGTAACCGCTCACCGGGCCTGGCGGCACGAACGGTTACGATCTGTGCGTTCAGACGCCAAGCAGGCTCACTGAAGATGCTCTTCCGCCGCGGAAGGCCCGTGCCAAAGGGGGATCAAGCACTCCGTGGTAAGCGCCTGGTTCGCTCCGAGAGGATTCGCATGGTGAACAGTTACGACGGTGCCTTCCTCCCGTGAACAGTGAGAACGATGGCCCGGTGCGCGGCCCATCCGCGCGGCGAAGCTTCCTCGGAAGGCCTTTCCTGCGGCTGCCGGTTTCCATGCGGATCGTGGCGATCGTCCTGGTCGGGATCCTCATCCCGAGCGTCCTCATCACCTTCCTCGGTCTCTTCGCGGTCTATCGGGCCGAGCCGATGGTCCGCGAGCAGCTCGCGCTGCCGATCGAGCGGGTCCTCGACAAGCTGAACGAGCAAGTGTCGAGGGAGTGGGAGTACCGTCGCGCGGAGATGGCTCTGCGCGCGGCCGCCGTCCGCGGCGGGCGGCCTCTCGAATCGCTCGCATCCGGCCCCATGGCCGATGGGTTCGTCTCTCGAGGAGGAAAGCTCAGCCGCCTTCGGGCGGAGGCCGCGCCCGTGACGCTCGAGCCCTCCGTTGATGATCCGGACCTGGCCCTCGCGCGGCGCTTGGAGTTTCGGGAGCGGGACCATCGCCGCGCGCTCGAAGCCTACCGCGGCGCCCTCCACGAGGGAAGCTCCGACGCGGCCATCGAGGCCCTCCTTGGAGCCGCGCGCTGCCAGCAGGCTCTCGGGAACTACCGCGAGGCGGTGCGCTCCCTCCGCGCGGTCGTCGATCGCGCCGGAGGGCTGACGGACCTCACGGGAGCGGACCACGCGCTGCCGGCGCTCCTCAGGATCGCGGAAATCAGCCGGGAGGGCGGCGACCCGAGCGGCGAGCAGTTCGCGGTGCGGGAGCTGGCGGCCGCGCTCGATGGCCGCTGGGGGAGCCTCGATGCGGACCGCAGAGCCTTCTACCTCGATCGGCTCAGGCGCTACCCCGAAGTGCAGGTGAGTCTGGCGAAGCGCGAGGAGCCCGCGTCCCCCGCGCCCGACCCGCCGCCCGACGACCTCCTCGAACGGCTGCGCGCGCAAACCGCTGCATCGCAGGCGCCGCCGCCGTCCGAACCGGGCGACATCCGCGTTCGCCTCGGCGATGGCGGCTTCGCCGTCTTCTCCGTCTTTCCCATCGAACAGGGTGGCGCGGTCTACGTGCGCATCGATACGGCCGAGTTTCTGCGCGATGTCGTGCTGCTCGCCCGAGCCGCCGGGATCCCCGAGGGGACCCTCCGCTTCGTGGACTCCGAGAGGCGAACGGTCCGGGCGGCGGGCGAGGAGCGGGCGCCCGAGGTGCGTGAGGTCAAGCCGCTCGTCGCACAAACGCTCCCGCGGCCCTTCCAGCACCTGACCGTGGAGTGCTACCCGGCGCCCGGCCAGGTGACGGGAGACCTCCGGAGCCTCGAGACCTCCCGCGTGGCGCTCTTCTCATGGTCGATCATCGTCCTCGTCCTCCTGATCATCCTCGGCGTCAGCCTCACGCTGCGGTCCGTCCTGCGGGAGATGCGGGTGACGCGGCTCAAATCGGACTTCGTCAGCTTCATCACGCACGAATTGAAGACGCCCCTGACGGCGATCCGGATGTTCACCGAAACCTTGCTTCTCGACCGTGTCGCGGATAGCGAAGACCGGCGCCGCTGCGTGGAGATGATCGATCGGGAGGCCGCGCGCCTGACCCGTCTCATCGACCAGGTTCTCGAGTTCGCGAGGATCGAGCGCCGCCAGCGGCCGTACCAGTTTGCGAGCGCCGACATGGTGGATGTCGTCCAGGAGGCCGTGCGCATCTTCCTCGAGCTGAACCGCGAATCCGGCTGCGAAGTGGAGGTGAACACTGCACAGGAGAGCATCTCCAAGATCAAGATCGACCGCGCCGCGATGGTCGAGCTGCTCCTGAATCTCCTCTCCAACGCCTTGAAGTATTCGCGCGACTCCAGGAGAATTGTCGTCAACGTGCGCGAATCGATCAACGAAATCGCCGTGGACGTCGTGGATCGAGGGATCGGGATCCCGAAACGGGAGCAGCGGAAGATCTTCGAGCAGTTCTACCGGGCTGAAGACTACCTCACGCGCTCCGTCGAGGGGACGGGCCTGGGGCTCACCTTCGCCCGCTACATAGCGAAGGTTCACGGAGGCGACATCAAGGTGACGAGTTCGGTCAACCAGGGAAGCACGTTCACCCTCGAGCTGAGGAAGAACCAGATCCTCGCGGAGTGAATGGGAGGCTCGCGTGGTAAATGCCGTCGAAGCGAAGGCCAAGATCAAGATCCTGATCGTCGAGGACGACTCGGCCATTGCGTTCGGTCTGGAGCGCAACCTGCGCTTCGAGGGCTATCAAGTGCAGGTGGCCACGGACGGCGAGCGCGGTCTGCAGTTGGCCGTGGATGGGCGGCCGGACCTCATCATCCTCGATATCATGCTTCCGAAGGTCAGCGGCTTCGAAATCTGCCAGATCCTGCGCAAGCACGGCCTGACTGCTCCCGTGATCTTCCTGACGGCGAAGACGCGCGAAGTGGACAAGGTGACCGGTCTGGAGCTGGGGGGGGACGACTACATCACGAAGCCCTTCAGCCTGCGAGAGCTACTTGCGCGGGTGAAGCGGATCTTGCACCGCGTCCGCGGTGTCGAAGAAGCGCCCCGAGTCTTCGGGGACGTCGAAGTGGACTTTTCCGGGCAAGCGGTCCGCAAGCACGGCAAGCCGCTCCCCTTCACGGCGAAGGAGTTCGAGCTGCTCCGATTCTTCGTCGCGCACCCGGGCAAGGTGCTTTCGAGGGAATCGATCCTGCGCCAGGTCTGGGGGTTCGACTACTTCGGCACCGCCCGCACGATCGACAACTTCATCAACCGGCTGCGCCAGAAGATCGAGGACGACGCCGAGAACCCCCGCTATCTGCTGACCGTGCGCGGCGTCGGCTACAAATTCGATGATGGCGCGTGCACGCGCACGGATGCGCGTGATGCGTAAGCACTGAGGAGGTCCTCATGACGCGATCGATCTGCGTGCTGGCGGCCGCGATCCTGCTCCCCTACGGCTTTGTGCCGGCCCAAGGGGCGAACGACGACTCCGCGAGCCTCATGGACGCGCTCGTCGAGCTTGTGCGGGGGCTCGAAGAGGGGCCGGCGAATCCGCCCGGAGTCCTCGATGGCGTCGACACCCGGGCTCCGGAGGTCGCCCGCATCGCCCGAACCATCCGAGAGAAGCGGATCAGCCTGACGGTGGACAGGCTCGATCTCGCCGCCACGGTCGACATCCTTCGCCAGGTGAGCGGTGTCAACTTCGTCGTGAGCCCCCGGGCCCGCGAAGCGATGCGCGCGGACAAGCCGACCGTCACGCTTTCGCTCCGCTCCTTGACGATCGAGAATGCTCTCAACCTGCTCGCCTTGCACTGCGGAGACTACCGCTTCGCCGTCCGATACGGTGCGGTCCTGCTGATTCACAAGGAAGAGCAGACGGCGGTCCGCGTGACGCGACTCTACCCGGTGCAGGACCTCGTCCGTCCGAGACGCGACTTCGCCGCCCCTCAGCTCGCCTTGACGAACGAGAGCGAGAAGACGAAGTAATGGACTTCGAAAGGGCTCCGTTACCGTGACAGGTCGGTGACAGCGCCCGAATAGACTCGCCCGCGTGGCTTGGGGCATCGGTGTGCCGCGCGGGTTTTTTCGGACCGGACCTTCGAAGAGGCCACGCGGCGAAACAACGGTTCGTTCAGAAGTAGGCATTCGGGTTAGTATTCTTCTCTCTCTTGCTGGGTTCGCCCCAAGCCACAATTTTTAGCCTCGCGAAGAAAAGCTCGCGAAGAAACGGATGAGAAGATGCCGGGAACGTTCCGTGTGGTTTTATTTCTCTGCTCGAGCGCGAGTCCGCTCGGCGCCGCGCCGTCAGGGTCACTCTTTTCGGAGGCGTGGTACCGCGAAGTCGTCCTCGGCGAGCTGGAGGTCGCCGCCGACCTCTACGAACGGCTTTACGGCGAAACGGTCGCCGCCGCGCGGGTCGTTCCCGTAGAGATCAAGCGCCGCGCCGCCTTCCGCGCTGGCCGTTGCCGCGAGAGGCTCGGCGATGTGCGCCGCGCGCGAGAAGCCTACTCCTGGCTCGTTCGCGTCGGCCCGGCGGACGAGCCTCTCGTGGACGAGGCGCGGCTCCGGCTCTTCGACCTCGCCGTCAAGCCGGCCGTGGGCGCGCCGCGAGAGCCGGCGGCGCGGGAGGAGGCCGCTCGCGAAGGAGGAGGCCTCTCGAGCCCGCTCGAGCGGCGGCTCGAGCAGCTCGGGGCGGCCCTCACCCATTCGCGACAGGAGATCCTGCGCCGATCGGACCGCATCGAAGGGGAGCGGCGCTTGAAGGAGAGGCTGGCACAGCTTGGAGTGGAGATGCGTTTCGCCGACGGGCCGGCCAGTTCCGCTGGGCCGGGCAGTTCCGCCTCCGCCGGCTTCTCCGCCATCGAGTTGGCGCTCGACCCCGAGGACCGCGCTCCGCTCCGCCGCGCGCTGGCCGACAGGTTCTACTCGCGAGGGCTGCGGGCGTTGCGCGATCGCGAGCCCGCCAATGCGGTACGCAATCTGAGGTTTTCGAGCGAGTTGGACCCGGATCGGCGCGAGGTGATCCACTGGCTGCGGATCGCCGAGGGGCTCATGCAACCGATAAATCCAATCGCGGAGCACGCGGGTCGACGAGTGCAGGACCACCAGGGGGTGCGGGACCTGGCCCTCCTGAAGCAGTTGGAAGAGCGTTCGGCTCGTACGGAGGGGCTTCTCGCGCAAGGGCGTCCGAGCGCCGCTCGTGACGAGCTCGAGAAACTTCTGCGGTGGGAGGACTGGACGGGAGGAAGCGGATCGCTCCCGATCGACGCGCAGGCGCTTTCCCGCGAGACGGAGAGGCGGATCCTCGCGGAGGTGGGGACAGGACGAGGCCCCCAGGACCTGAGGCGGGAATGCCGGCGCGCATCGGGCCGGGTTCTCGCCGCGTGCGAGGAGCTGGTCGATCTGTCTTTCGCGGAAGGACGCCAGCCGATCATCGCGCGGCCGGCCGCTGGAAATAACGGCGAACGATCTCAGGGGGGCCGCAGCGCCGCCCAGGAAAAGATCCTCGCCGAGATGGAGCGACTCCTCGCGCGAGGGGAAGACCTCTACGGGCAGAGGACGCCGGGATCGGGGAACGAACTGTGGAGGCGGCCGTTCCAGGAGCTGCAGATCCTCAGCCAGTGGTTTCCGGAGCTGGACATGGACCGCAGACTCCAGCGGCTCGTGCAGGAGTACCTGGGGAGGTGAGGGAAGGGCTCGAAGTAGCCGCCCCTCCGGCGGTTTCTTCTACCGGAGGGGCCTTTTTCTGGTAGCGGAGACCGGACTTGAACCGGTGACCTACGGGTTATGAATCCGTTGCTCTAGCCAGCTGAGCTACTCCGCCAGATTTGCTGGAGAGGAGTCGGATGTATACTCGCTCCCCTTCGCTTTGCCCACGGATTTTCCCAGCGCCGGCCGGGCAGCGATGCTTTCGGTGGAAAAAAGTTGCCCGAGCCCCATACTCCCCGCCATGACGGAGCCGCCGACTCATTCGACCGGGCGCGCCCAAAGGGCGGCGGCCGCCGCCGGCTGGGCGGCGCGGACCGCGGCGTGCGCCCTCGACCTGCTCTTCCCCAACTCATGCAGGGAGTGCCGCCGACCTCTCGATGGGGCCGCTCCCCTCTGCGCCTCCTGCGCCGGGACCATCCCTTGGATCCGCAGTCGTTGCCTCCGCTGCGGCGAGCCCCTCCCGGGGCCCGGGGCCGGCGACTGCGGATCCTGTTCGGGCCGCGCCCTTCACTTCGACGCCGCCGCGGCGCCCGCCGAATACTCCGGCCCGTGGCGGAGGGTGCTCCTCCTCTTCAAGTACTCGGGCGACCGCGGCGTCCAGAGGACGATCGCCGGCGCCCTCCAGGACCTCTTCGCTTCCCGTTTTCTTCCCTCGCGGCCCGAGGCCATCATCCCCGTGCCGCCGCATCCCTGGCATCGGTGGATGCGCGGGAGGGACGCCGTCGACGAGCTGGCGAGCTCCCTCGCACGGGGGCTTGACCTCCCCGTACTCCGCATCTTGCGGCGCGCCTGGTGGGCGAGGTCACAGACGTCGCTCCCGCGCGATCGCCGGCTCGTCAATCCGAAGGGAGCCTATCGGATCCGCCGGGGTGGCCGGCCGGCGTGCGTCGTCCTCCTCGATGACGTCTACACGACCGGTGCCACCGCATCGGAATGCGCCCGCGTACTCAAGCTTTCGGGTGTCCGGACCGTTCTGGCCCTGGCGGCGGCGCGCTCGCCGCGAGACCCTTGAGATACGCCTCGCGGATCGGCGCAAAGTACCGGTAGTAGTCGGTATTGCGGAAGTCGGGGTAGGTCCACGGCAGCGGGCGGTACTCGCCTCCCTGAAAGACGAGCGTGATCTCCTCCCAGATCCCGTCTCCCCGGTAGAGCCGATGGGCGTGGTCCTTGGTGGAGGCGAGTACGATCCGGCAGTCGTTGAGGAGGCCGGGGTCGATGTTCACCGCGCGGGGGACGTCGAAATCCTCGCCGGCCTGGATTTCCTCCTCGATCTCGATCGAGGCGAGCTTCGCGCGGGCGAGGCCGTCCTGCGGCCAGCGCTCGCGGAGGAAGTAGAACTTCCTCTGGAGCGGGCCTTCTCCCATGAGCCGGGCGTAGGTCCGGGTGGGGGGGAAGGGGAAGATCGGGCTCTCTTCGGCGGCCTCCAGGGCGCCGAAGCGGGACGCGATCCGCTCCCGCACCGCATCGAAGAGCCGCCGGAAACCCGTGATGATACCGAAAAAGAGTCTCGCGGGAGGCGGCTCGCTCAGCGGATGGCGGATGCGCATGGCAGTGAGGTCCTCACCCGCCGTCAAAACAGCTTGGCCAGCGTCTCCTGAGGCGACCCGATCTCGCGGATGTGAACGCCGAAGCGCTCCCCGATCTTGATCGCCTTGCCGGTGCCGATGCGGCGATTGTTGACCAGAATATCGAGGGGCTCGCTGTTGTGCTTCTTGAAAACGATGACCGATCCTTCCGCGAGGCTGAGCACATCCTCGAGGCTGAGGGGCTTCTCTCCGAGGGTGATGATGATCGGCATCTCCGTGGCGAGGAGCTTGTCCAGGTTGGGGTACTTCTCCATCAGCTCCTCGGGAGGGGTCCAGTTGGATGGCCCCTTGATCGGCCGTTTATCGGGTTCCCCTGCCATGGCGTTCTATCGATCGAGCTTCCGAGGTTGGTCCATCGAAGGATGGATCGGCCGCCGGCGGGAAGAGCTTGAACGGTTCTCGGCCCTTGATCTTGCGGAGGGCTCCAATAGAATTTCCCCTCCTCAGTTCTGGAAGGAGTCATTGAAATGGCACGGGTGTGCGAGATCTGCGGCAAGACGACCGAGATGGGTTATCAGTACGCCCGGCGAGGTCTGGCCAAGCACAAGGGCGGTGTGGGGCGCAAGGTGACGGGGCGGACGAAGAGAGAGTTTCGGCCCAACCTCCAGCGCGTTCGTGGCGTGGTCGACGGCATCCAGAGGCGCGTGCGCGTCTGCACGCGCTGCCTGAAGTCGGGAGCCGTCAAGAAGCCCCTCCGGCGTTCCTTTCAGACGCCCGCCAAGTCCCCGGAGGCCTGAAGCGGGTTGAAGGAACGAGAGGAAGGGCGCCGGCCGGCCTCCGATGGCCGTTTCGGGTGTCCGGACTGACCGCATGGCGATAGAAATCACCGACGAGCTGGTGGCGCATGTCGCCCGTCTCTCCCGGCTCGGGCTCTCCAGCGCCGAGGCGGCCGAGATCAAAGGCCACTTCCGGAAGATCCTCGAGTTCGTAAAAACCCTGGATCAGCTCGACCTGAAAGACGTCGATCCGTCGTTCTTTCCTCTCGCCACCCACAACGTCTTCCGCGACGACGAGGTTGCCCCGTCCCTCGGCGCGGATGGAGCCCTTCGCAACGCCCCGGCACGCAGGGGGGACCACTTCATGGTGCCGCGGATCGTCGCCGACGCGTCGGGAGTCGGCGGGGAGCCCGAGGAGTCCGCCTGATGGGCGCTCCGACCATCCGAAGCGCCCTCGAGATTCGCGACGGCGTGCGGTCCGGGAAATGGACCTGCGTTGAGGCCATCACGGCGGTGATGGAGCAGGTCCGCAAGGCGAACCCGAAGATCGACGCCCTGAACCAGGTCTTCGCCGATGAGGCTCTCTCGGCCGCGCGCGAGCTGGACGGTCGCCGCTCGAGAGGGGAAGATCTCGCCCCCCTGGCCGGCGTCCCGTTCACCGCCAAGGACAACATCTGTACGCTCGAAGGGAACACGACCGCCGCCAGCAAGATCCTCCACAACCACCGAGCGGTTTACCCGGCCACGGCCGTCCGGCGCCTCCAGGCCGCGGGGGCCATCCTGGTGGGGAAGTCGAACATGGACGAGTTCGGGATGGGTTCGTCCACCGAGAACTCTTCCGTTCGGGTGACGAAGAATCCGTGGCGAACGACACACGTGCCCGGCGGCTCGTCCGGCGGGGCGGCGGCCCTCGCCGCCGCGGTGCGGGGCATGGTCCACCTGGGATCCGACACCGGAGGATCCATCCGGCAGCCCGCCGCCTACTGCGGCGTGACCGGCCTCAAGCCGACCTACGGCCGGGTCTCTCGCTACGGGCTCCTGGCGTTCGCCAGCTCGCTCGACCAGATCGGGCCGATCGCCGGCAGCGCTCGGGACTGCGCCCTGGCCCTTGGAGCCATTGCGGGAACGGATCCGATGGACTCGACGACGGCCCCCGTCCCGGTTCCGGACTACCTCGCGGAGCTGGCGAAGGGAATCAAAGGGCTGCGGCTCGGCGTCGTTCGCGAGTACTTCCCCGAGGGCGTCGAGGCCGAGGTAAAGGAGCGGGTGCTCGAGGCCGTGGAGACCTTCCGCGGGCTGGGCGCGCGGGTGGAGGAAGTTTCCTTTCCGCACGCCGCCTACGCCAATCCGACGTACGTCCTCGTGTCGGGCGCCGAGGCCAGCTCCAATCTCGCTCGCTACGACGGGGTCCACTACGGCTACCGCACGGCCAACCCGCGGAGCCTCATCGACCTCTACGCGCGCTCGCGCGTGGAGGGGTTCGGTCCCGAGGTCAAGAGGAGGATCATGGTCGGGACCTTCGTCCTCAGCTCCGGGTACTACGACGCCTTCTACCTCAAGGCTTTGAAGGTGCGCCGCCTCATCCGGCGCGACTTCGAGAGGGCCTTCGAGAGGGTGGACGCGGTCATCGGTCCGACCTCGCCCGTGCCGGCGTTCCCGATCGGGGACCGCATGGACGATCCGCTCAAGCTCTACGCCGTCGATGTCCTGACGGTCGCGGCGAATCTGGCGTCGGTCCCGGGCATTTCGTTCCCTTGCGGATTCACGCGGGACAAGCTGCCCGTCGGCGCCCAGGTCTTCGCGCGTCCTTTCGACGACGCGGTGGTGCTGCGCTTCGCCCACGCGTTTCAGGAGGCGACGGCTCACCACAGGGCCGAGCCGGCCGTTTGCGGCTGGAAGGAGGACGGCCGTGGGTGATCGCGCCGCGGGAAGAGCATCGGCGCCGCACGGTTCCGATGCGGCGAAGTACGAATCGGTCATCGGCCTCGAAGTGCACGTCCAGCTCTCGACGCGGACGAAGATGTTCTGCCGGTGCCAGAACCGCTTCGGAGCCCCGCCGAACTCCCAGACCTGCCCCGTCTGCCTCGGGCATCCCGGCACGCTCCCCGTCATCAACCGCGCCGCGGTCGAAAGCGCCGTGCGGGCCGGCCTCGCCTGCGGCTCCGAGATCGCCCGCTACACCAAGTTCGACCGGAAGAACTACTACTACCCCGATCTTCCCAAGAACTACCAGATCTCGCAGTACGACCTGCCCATCTGCGCGGGAGGGGTCGTCGATTTCTTCTCGGGCGGCCGGCGCAGGCGCGTGGGCCTCGTGCGGATCCACCTCGAAGAGGATGCGGGCAAGAACATCCACGCCGCCGGCCTTCCCGAGAGCCACGTCGACCTGAACCGGGCCGGCGTTCCCCTCCTCGAAGTCGTCTCCGCCCCCGATCTGCGCACGCCGGAGGAGGCCGGTGCGTACCTGAAGATGCTCCGGCTGATCATGGTCCACCTCGGGGTTTCGGACTGCAACATGGAGGAGGGCTCCCTTCGCTGCGATGCCAACGTCTCGATCCGCCCGCGCGGCTCGGACCAGCTCGAGACCCGGACCGAAATCAAGAACATCAACTCCTTCAGCTTCGTGATGAGCGCACTCGAATACGAGATAGGCCGGCAGATCGAGGTGCGGGAGGGCGGGGGGAAGATCGTTCAGGAGACCCGCCTCTACGACTCGGCGCGCGACGAGACGCGCCCGATGCGGGGCAAAGAGGAAGCCCACGACTATCGCTACTTCCCCGAGCCCGACTTGGCCCCCATCGAGATCGACGAGGGATGGCTCGCCCGCCTGCGCGAGGGGATGCCGCCCCTCCCGATCGCCCGGATGGACCGGTACATGAACGAGTGCGGCCTCCCGTACTACGACGCGGACGTCCTGGTGCAGGACCGGCAGGTTGCCGAGTACTTCGAGGAGTGCCTCAAACTCTCTCCGAGCGCCAAAGCGCTCTCCAACTGGCTCATCAACGAAGTCTTCGGGCTCATGAACCAGCAAAAGCTCGGCATCCGGGAGCTGGGGCTCCCCCCGGGCCGGCTCGTGGAGCTGGTTCAGTCCGTCGAGAGCGGAACCGTCTCCAAGGCCGGCGGGAGGGACTTGTTTCCGCGGATCGTCGGCTCGACCCGCCCGATCGCCGAGATCGTCGCCGAGATGGGGATCGCGCAGGTCTCCGACGATTCCTTCATCCGCCGCGAGGTCGAAGCGGTCGTCGCGGAGAACCCATCGGTGGTCGAGGATCTCCGCAAAGGCAAGAAGAACGCCCAGAATTTCCTCGTGGGGCAGGTCATGCGCCGCACGAAGGGGAAGGCGAACCCTGCGGCGGTTTCGGAGATGATCGGGAAGATCACAGGTTGAAGCTGATCAGCTCTCCGGCCTCCGTGGCCAGGAGGAGCTGGCGCGCCACTCCGAGGAGGCGCGGCCTGCGCTCGATCACGCAGCGGACGATCGCGGAGCCGGGTCCCTGGTGGAACCAGCCCGACTTGTACTCGCTGCCTTCAAGGAAGTAGAAACCTCCCCCCTGGAGGGCCACCCCGACGGATTCCCCGAGGTCGAAGAGCGACCCCGCGGCAGCCGGCACCGAAGCGAGCGGGATCTCGCGCGACGATGAGAGGTCCAGCTCGAGGATGGGAGTCGCGCCGGCGGCGGCTGTACCGGCGAAGACGAGCCGGCGGGCGTGACTCAGGGCCTGGAGCCGCACGCTGGGGTGGAGGAGGCGGCGGTGGATGATCTCGCCCTTCTCCGGATCCAAGAGGACCAGCTTGCGGTCGGCTGTGATCAAGACGAGCAGGTGCCCGAGGTCGTGCGGCCCCGAGACGATATCCTCCTTGAAGGCCGTTTCCCAAACGATCCGTCCAGCGGCGGGATCGGCAAGGAGAACGCGCCCCTTCTCCGCGAAAACGAGGATCTGCGCCTTCGCGGCGGCGGAGATCTTGAGCGGCGTGGACTTGAGCGGCAGGCTCCAGGCGTATTTTTCGAGGGACAGGTCCCAGCCGTAGAGGTTTCCTCCCGACGTGCCGAAGACCAGAGATCCGCCGGCGAGGACGAGCGGCGTGGTGACGAGGCCGCTGGTCTTGATCCTTCCGTCCACCTTTCCATCGAGGGTGAATCGGACGATCTGAGCGTCGGTCTCCGCCAGGAAGATCCGCTCGCCCGCATCGAGCGGGGGCGCGGCGGCCGAGACCACGGATCCTCCCCGATGGTTCCAGCGCTCCGATCCATCTTCCTTGTCCCGCACGCTGAGGGAGCCGTCGGCGAGGACCAGCAAATTTTGACGGCGGGTGATCACGGGGGGGAACTTCAGTTTCCCTCCGATGGGGACCGTCCAGGCCGGCGTTCGACTCAAGAGGAGGAGCCGCTCCGCCCTGCTGTCGACGCTGATCGTCTCGCGGCGCGCGGTGTACCCGTCCGCCTCGGCCTCGACCTCCATCGGCTGTCCGGGGTGGATCCGGATGCGCTGCGGGGTGAGCCCGAGAAGGTTGCCCTTTGATTTGAGCCGCGCCCCGGGCGGGATCGTGTTCACGACGACGGGGAGCTCCACCTGCACGGCAGCGCGGGAAAGGGGGTATCGATCGACGATCTGGCGCACCGTCTGGTAGACGTTTTCCCAATCTCCGATTTCTACCAGCGCATCGACCTGGGAGCGGAGGTCCTCCGCGTCCAGCTCGTAGGAGTCGATCTGGTCGATCGCCTGAGTCGCCCGCGCCCGCCAGGGATCGTCCTGCGGACCGACGAGGAGCGCCTTCAGCTTCTCGACCGCCTCCTCCTGGTTCCCCTTCTCGGCTTGCCGCATGGCGGAGGTGAAGATCTCGTTTTTCGCGCGGTCGCGGTCGGCGGCGATCCGTGTCGCCGAGTCGCGGGCCTTCTTTCCGATCTCCCGCGCCTCGAAGATGAAGATGCTGAGAGGGAATCGCCCCTCGTAGCGGTCCGCGCTCGTCCCCAGCGCGGCGAGCCCTTCCTCGCGGGGGGTCTTGACGAGGCTCACGCGCACCGGATGGACCGCCTCGGCGTGCGCCATGGTGTTGCGCCGCAGGGGCAGGAGGGCCACGTAGGACCAGACCTGATACCCGGCCGCGACGAGGGAGAGGAAGATCGCGATGCGGGTCGGCGAGACCGTCCGGCGGGGTTTGACCCTGCGCGCGACTCGCCCCGTCAGCTTGTAGATCCGCTTGCGGATGTCGTCCCGCTCCGGATTGATCTTCAGGATCTTTTCCAGGATCGGCTGGGCTCTCTCCGGCCGGCCCCGCTCGACCTCCATGCGTGCCAGCTCCTCGAGCTCGGCCTCCGCCTCGCGCGGCTTGCCGAAATCGAGGTAGATGTTGATGCGCTTTTTGCGGAAGAGCGACTCATCGGGAAGCGCATCGATGACCGTCTGCAGGAGCCGGAGGGCGGGCGCGAGGTCGCCCTTGGCCCGACAGCGGGCTACGACGCCGTCGCACAGCTCCGAGACCGCCTGGACCTCTTTCGCTGCAATGTGGAGGGCGAGGAGCCGTTCGAAGAGTCCCGGGATGTCCGGCCGCATTTTGACGGCGGCGCGCAGCAGGGCGAGCGCTTCGGCGCGCTTGCCGGCCTCGATCTCCACCTCGGCGCACTCCTGGTAGATCCGCGCCATCTTCTCCGAGAGCATCAGGTCCTGAGGTTTAAGCTCCAGAGCGCGCTGGAAGGCCCGGAGCGCCTTGGCGATTTTCTTCATCCTATATAGCGCGTCCCCGATGAAGTTGTACTGGATGACGGCTTCCTCGGCGTTGCCGATCCGCTCGTACAGGAGGGCAAGCTTCTCGCGGACTCCGATCTCGTCGACGGAGAGCTTGATCGCCTGGCGGAACGTGGGGACGAGCCGCTCCGCTTCCTCGGGATCGAGGCGGCCGATCGCCACGTCGCGGATTTCCGGCACGATCGTCTTCTTTATCTGTCCTTCCTGTAGCGCGGTCGCGATGGTGGCCAGGATGTAGAACTCGAAAAACGAGGAGTCCCGGATGATTTCCGCCAGCGACCGGAAGCCGTCGATCAACTCGAGGATCCGCTTCGTTCCGTAGCTCACATCCGGCGAGATGCGGAGGGCCATCCCCTTCTCCGTGAGGACGAAGACCTCCTTGCGGGAGGGAACCATGGCATCGATGAACGCGATCGCCTCCTCGCGGCTGCGGATCAGGTCGATGATCGTCTGGAGGGCGATCGGAGCCTTTCGAGGGTCTTCCCCGAGGAGGTGCTCCGGCACCTGCGAGTCCTGGAAGCTGAACGACTCGCCCGAGCGAAACGCTTGGGCGAAGATCTCTTCGCAGACGTGGGTGGCCATGAGGGCGGCATGCTCCTCGGCGTTCACCACATCGCGAGCCAAAAGGATCTCCGGGATCGGCTTCTGGAACAGGTTCGAGCTGACCAGAGCCGCTTCTACGACGACCGGCTCGATCCGCCCGCCGGCGGCCACAAGCCCGCTCTGGAGAAGCCCATCGATGTCGACTCGCCCCGAGTACTCGCGGCCGGCGTAGTAGACCTGATCCTCCTCGATGAAAAGCTCGCACACCCGCCCGCGCCTGCCGAGGTTGAGAGTCCCGACGGGGCGCTTGCGGGCGATCGATTCGAGCAGCCTGAGTAGGTCCCTCACGGCTTTCCCTCCCGGGGCTCGGCGCGGATGCGCCTGCGGGCCGCCTCGAAAGGGAGGGCCGCACCTGCGGCCGGTCGCCCGGTAGAGAGGAAGGACTCCTCCTCGGCCGCCGCGCGGCTCACGGACGGATCGGAATCGCCGCGCAGAAAGCGCAGGAGTGGTTTCGCCTCGGCGGCTTGTTGCCTCCCGAGGCCTCGAGCGGCCGCCAGCCGCACCGCGATGTGGGGACTGCGCGCCGCCGCGGAGAAAAAGGGCATCGCTTCAGGCCGCGACCGCCGGCCCAGGGCGTCGAGGATCGCGACCTGCCCAACGACCGCCGTCGAGACGAACTCGACGGCGAGGGCTTCGAGGTCCCCGGGCTCTCCGCGCTCTGCAAGGACGGCCGCCGCCCGCGCCGACAGCTCTTCGCGTTCGGCCTGCCGGAGGACCCGGGCGATGAGAGGCCGGGTACGATCCCCGCCCAGAGACGCGGCTAGATCGAGGTGCGCGGCGACGACCGCCGGGTGCGCCGGACCGGACAGTTCCGCCTCGAAGCGATCGAGGAGACGTCCGGGGTCCGCCGCGCGGGCGCCCTCGGGGAGGAACGAGAGCTGCCGCACCGCCTCCAGTCGAACCGCCGGCGCACGGTGGGAGGCAAGATCGAGGAGAGCGGCCTCGCGCTCGAAGACGGAGACCGATGGATCTCGGAGGGTCCGGACCAGCCGAATCACGGCATCCGCCAGACCGGGTGTTCCATCGAGAGGCACGAAGCCGTCCGGTGCGACGAGGTAGGGGCGTTCGCCGGCCCGGTCGGGCCGAAACCCCTCCCAGAGCATCCGGGCGAAGGGGTGCGCCGCCGATTCCGCGGCCGGTTCGAGACGGTCGAGCCCCACGATGGCATCGCCGCCGACGGCGAGGTCGGCGCCCTCGGGGACGCCGGCGCCGTGCGCGAAGATGCGGAGCGTCGTCGCGGCCGGCTCGTGCGGCGGGCCCTCGAAGATTCCCTCGAAGGCCTCCCTCGGCGGCCAGATCACCTCCAGCACCCGGAACCTGTGCCAAAGGCCGCCCGGGGCGCGCTCCTGATCGAGGACGGTCCCGCGAACCACCAGCTCCACTTCGCGGCTCAGGGCCGAAAGCGAAGGGCTCTCCTCCGCGGGAAACGCAGCCTGCGCGACGGCGCAGAGGGCGAAGGCGAGCCACAGTTCGAGATGAAGCGGCTTCATCACTCCAGGAGGATCCTTTCCAAGAGGTACGCCCGGAGGTGGTTATTGAACCGCGGGGCGCTTGATCCCGTCAAAATCGTTCCCGAGAAGCTCAGAGAAGCCGCCATGAGGTCGTTCTCGACGGTGTCGAGGTGGTACGACGTCGTGTAGGTGCGGGCGAAAGAGGCGAGGTGCTCGCCGCCGAAGAGCCCCGCGGAAGGAGCGCCGTTGGCCACGAGGCCGACCGAGTGGCCGATCTCGTGCGCCAAGATCGCCGCCGTGACGCGAGAGATGGCGTCGATGGCGTCGGCGAGATCGTCGTAGCGGTCGTTCTCCTGCTGCGTGTTCGAGGGGTCGGAGCGGTCGAACGACTCGGAGAGTACCGTGACGTCGCTCGCGTGGAAGCCGAGCGCGGTCCCACGACCGGGGATCAGCGGATTGAATCGCGCTTTGAAGCCGAAGCTGCTGTTGATGTAGAAGTCGATGAGGTTCGTTGTGAAGATGCCGAGGTCGGAGGCGGCATCGAAGTTGGGGACGCTGTTGCGGTAGTCGAACTCCGCTCGCCCAATCGTGTAGCCGGGGACCGGGTCGTCCCCACCGATCCCGATGTGGGAGTACGGCGATGCCGGAATCCCGAGCGTGAACTGGATGGCCGCACCATCCGCGGCGGCCGTGCCGTCGAAGTTGCGCCCGTAGAACTCGTTGAGCCGTCCGAGGATCGTCTCTTCGATGGTGGCCCGGACGAGAGCGTTCAGCCCCGCCGCCGCCGCGGGCTGAGGCGGCGATGCGCTCTGGAGGCCCAGGAGGCGCAGGTCCTCGACGAAATCGGCCACTCCGTTTGCCCCGGCGGTCGAGACGACGGTCACGTTCTGCTGGGCGTCGATGGTCGACGTGATGGAGAAGTTGTCGCGGCCGAAATCGAGCCTCCAGCGATCGGCGGAGTCGAATGGACGCCGCGCCGGCGTCGCCGGGCCGGTCTCGAAAGTGAAACCGACGGGATCCGAAGGGTTTCCGAGCGTGTCCGAGATCGCCGCCGTCAGCGTGTGGAGGCCATCGGGGAATGCAAGGCCGGGACCGACCTGGAGCGTAGCCACCCCCAGAGCCGTGTCGACCGCGAAGCGGTCGCCGAAATCGGCTCCAGCGCCGACGCCGCCCGCCGGCGGGCCGCCCCCCAGGTTCGTGTCGGAGGAGACGGAGAGGCTCGCGGCGTCGATCGCCGACGCTCCGGCCAGAAACACGATCGAGATGATGAAGCCTTGCGGAGGGGCGAGGAGCGTGAAGGCCTCGCTCTGCCCGGAGGCGTTGGTGAACGGGGCCGAGCCGTTCATTTCCGCCGAGATGGTGTTGATCGTCAGGAGCTGGAGGACGGGGCCGCGGGTGTCGATCGCGAAGGTAGAGGTGGTATCGAAGGACCCAGCCAGTGTGTCGCGGGCCCGCAGGCGGAAACGGCAGAGCGCGCTGTAGATCTCCGGCGCGTCGCCGTACGCGTTCCAGGAGATCGCGTGGTCCAATCCCGAAACGCTCGTCGAAACCGCGCCGGCCCCATCGCCGCCGCCGAGGGTGGCCGGGGAGAAGCTCGCTCCGCCGTTGAGCGAGTACTCTCCTTCCAGGCCGACGACATCCCCTTCGCCGTCCGAGACCGTGTACTGGAAGGAGATCCAGCCACCGCTGCGGGGGCTCGCCGGCGTCGAGAGGGCGGCGACCTCGGGCGTGCCGTTGGACCCGAAAGCGAAGATCGGGCTTTCGCTCGGGACTCCATCCATCCCCGTCGCCGGGTCGTACGGCGTGACGCGCACGCGCAGATCGCCCTGATTCAGATTCTGTAGATCGACGGCAATTTGCCAGACGACCGAGTGGGTCGTTCCCTCGGGGGAGGCTGGTAGGGACTCGGGTCTCGCTCCCGCCGGCAGGACGGGAGGCGATTCCAGGGTTGCAACGGAGTAGGTCTCTCCTCGGTCTTCAGAGAAGGCGACTCGAACCCCGACAGTCTTGGGAACGGGAGTGCTCAAGGTGAACCCGACCGAAATTCGGTTTCCGCCGAGGTCCGTCGGAGAAACGCTCGATGCCGTGCCGTTGGCCGAGCTGCCCGATGCAGGCGGGCTGGAACCGCCGCCACTACCGCCGCATCTGACCGAGAGCGCGGCCAGAACCAGCGCGGCCGGAGCTACCCGAAGCAGCGGAAGGAGAAGCGCCGCAGTCTCCGTTCGGCGGCGGTTCTGCGCCGCAATCCAGGCAAGCAAGTTCAGGACCCTGACGGACCGCCAGGGCTCCCCGTACAAGACTGAACGCATCGCGAGATTCGCCTCTCCAGGATCGAATCCATCCCCTCTCTACGAGCGATACACCGGTGGAACGAAAGAAGAATAACTCACGTGGTGGAAAGGAGCCAAACGGGGTTGTGCTCGGCAGACAACATCCGAGAAGCGGGACCGCGGCGCGCTCTCCTTTCCGGGCGTTCCGGCCTGTCAGTACAGCTCGTCTTTGATTTCTTCCTGAAATCATCCGCGACGAGCTGTACTTCCAGGGGGTGAGCAAGTCACCCCCTGTGCGCTCGCTTCGCTTGCTGGCCCCCTGGAGGGGCCCTCGCCGG
>Ga0187893_10001304_pt1 | contig 60932 bp, 54 predicted proteins | sample MA1701074metaG_FD_139574 | JGI IMG/M metagenome (GOLD analysis project Ga0187893, IMG submission 139574) | White microbial mat communities from a basaltic lava cave in the Kipuka Kanohina Cave System on the Island of Hawaii, USA - MA170107-4 metaG ... | reverse complement strand
TCGGTGGGCGCCTCCGCGCCTAATGGCGCTCCGGCGCCGCACTTCTAAAAAGCTTCCTCTCTCGATCCTCCCTCCCTTGGTCGCGAATCTTTCTGTTTGCTTGACGGCGCAACTATAGGGAGAAGTGTATCGGGCGCGCGATACGCGCCTGGATCGCACCGTTGCGATCAAGGTCCTGCCGGCCGAGGTCGCGTCGACGCGCGAGCTTCGCGAGCGCTTCGAGCGCGAAGCGCGCACCGTGGCCGCGCTGAACCACCCGCACATCTGCACGCTGCACGACGTCGGCCGGCACGAGGACGTCGAGTTCCTCGTGATGGAGTATCTCGAAGGCGAGACGCTGCAGCAGCGGCTCGACCGGGGCGCCGTGCCGCTCGACGATGCGCTGCGGATCGCGATGCAGGTGGCCGATGGGCTCTCGGCGGCGCACCGGGCGGGCGTCGTGCACCGCGACCTGAAGCCGGGCAACATCATGCTCCTGGGCCGGCCCGGCGACGGCCGTCGAGGCGCACCGTCAGGTGGGCCGATGGCAAAGCTGCTCGACTTCGGCCTGGCCAAGCCCGCCGGTCCGGTCACGACGGGTCCGGCGTCGATGCTGCCGACGACGCCGCGCGGGCTGACCGTGCAGGGGACGATTCTCGGCACGTTCCAGTACATGGCGCCCGAGCAGCTCGAGGGGCTCGACGCCGACGCGCGCACCGACATCTTCGCGTTCGGGGCCGTGCTCTACGAGATGCTGACCGGTCGCAAGGCGTTCGAAGGGAAGAGCCACGCCAGCCTGATTGCCGCCATCCTCGAGCACGAGCCGTCTCCGCTGTCCGCAGTGCAGCCTACCGTGCCACGACAGCTGGAGCACGTCCTGCGGCGCTGCCTGGCGAAGGCGCCTGACGAGCGGTGGCAGACTGCTGTGGATCTGCACCGGGAGCTGAAGTGGGCGATGGAATCGCCGGTAGAAGAACCGCGGCGCACTGACGTGGCGCAGACGGTGCACGTGCCGGTATCGGCGTGGCGTCGGCCGGTGCCGCTTGCTGGCGCGCTCGTTGTGGGACTCGTTGCGGCCGTGCTCGCCGCAGCTGCCGCGTGGATGCTGCCGCGTCCGGCACCGGCCGCAGACGCCCGCGTGGCCCGGTTGACGATAGCGCTCCCCGCGGACACCCAGCTTCAGGAGGACTTTCCGGGCGTGGCGATCTCTCCGGCAGGTACGCACGTGGCCTACGTGGCAAGGAGGGCGGGTCAGCAGCAGCTCTACCTGCGAACCATTGACGCCATCGACACGAGGGCACTGGCCGGGACCGAGGCGGCCATGAGTCCGTTCTTTTCCCCCGACGGCCAGTAGGTCGGGTTCTTCGCGCAGGGGAAGCTGAAGAAAGTCTCAGTCGCCACAGGTACGACGCAGACGTTGTGCGACGCGCCGTTCGGCGGCGGCGGGAGTTGGGGCAGAGACGGCACGATCTATTTCGTGGCGACCAATATTTCCGGCGTCTCGAAGGTGTCCGAGAATGGCGGCACGCCCACCGACGTCACCCGGCTCGACCGGGCCAGGGGCGAAGTCAGCCACCGCTGGCCGCAGGTGCTGCCCGGCGGCGGTGCCGTGATGTTTACGGTCTGGACCGGCCCCGCGCGGGACGAGCACGAGGTCCACGTGCAGCGGCTGGATACCGGAGAACGCACGTCCGTGATCCAAGGAGGGGATACGGGCCGGTACGTGCCGACGGGCCACGTCGTGTACGCGCGCGAGGCTGAGCTGCTGGCGATACCGTTCGATCTCGGACGCCTGCGGGTGTCCGGACAAGCCGTTCGATTGACCGATGTGGTGCAAGGTACTGGCACCGAAGGCCCCGATTTCGCCGTGTCCGACACCGGGGTCCTGGTCCATCCGCCCGACGACCCGCAGCGGTTCGAGCGCCGGCTGGTGTGGGTCGATCGCAGTGGTCGCGTCGAGCCGCTTTCTGCGCCACCGCGCTTCTACAGCGGCAACGCGGCGCTCTCACCTGATGGCCGCCAGGCGGCCGTCGACGTTGAAGGCGGCACGATCAGTATCTGGATTCACGATATCCCGCGCGGCACGCTGACGCCGCTCGCGACCGGCAGCGGCAGCAGCCAGGCGCCGCGCTGGACGCCAGACGGCAGGCGCCTCGTCTACCGAGGGACGCGCACGGGTTTCCGTAACGTCTGGTCGAAGTCAGTGGACGATGCCGCCGGTGAAGAGCGGCTGACGACCGGCGAGACCCTCCAGACGCCGGGATCGTGGTCGGCCGACGGCCAGTGGCTCGCGTTTCACAGCACCGATCCGGCAACTGGATTCGACATATGGGCGCTTCCCACAGGTGGCGACCGCAAGCCGCGCGTCATCGTCAACACCCGTTTCGACGAGCAGCACCCACGATTGTCGCCGGACGGTCGCTGGCTGGCGTACACGGTCAACGAAACCGGGCGCGAAGAGGTGTTCGTGCAGCCGTTTCCGGGTCCAGGCGGCCGATCTCTGATCTCCACCGACGGCGGCTCCGAACCGGTGTGGTCGCGCGACGGGCGTGAGCTCTTCTACGTGAGCGACAACAGGATGATGGCCGTCGACATCAGAACAGCGCCGGCGTTCGCCGCTGGAACCCCCCGCGCGCTGTTCGAGGGCCGGTTCATACCCAGCCCCAACGATGTGGCCGCGTACGACGTGGGTGCCGACGGCCGTTTCCTGATGGTGCAGCCGCTGCACCCTGAGCCGCCGACGGACCAGATTCAGGTGGTGCTCAACTGGTTCGACGAGCTCAGACGGCTAGCGCCGAACTGAGCCCGTCCGCATCGACAATTGTGTCGTCTGCCACAGAACGATTCGAGCGTTCGAACGACCCGAACGACCCGAACGATCCGAACGATCCGAACGATTCGGTCACCTCGATCACCGTATCGAGACGCGTGACTGAGAGCATCCGCCGCAGCCGCGGCGGCGGCGCCACGAGCGTCAGGTGGGCGCCGCGGTCGCGGGCCGCACGGAGCGCGAGCACCAGCTCGCCGAGGCCGCTCGCGTCGACACGGGTGACCTCGGCCAGGTTGACGGCGATTTCGGCGAAGCCCTTCTCGGCCAGCTGTGTGACGGCCGACGCCAAGGCGCCGCTCTCAGCGGGTGCATCCGCCGGCAGCGGCCCACGCACATCGACGCGCGCGAGCCCCTTCAGCAACCGCGGGGTCATCAGGATGGTCATACGGGTTAAACCTCGTACGGTTCAACGACCGGCGGCGCCGGATCGAACAGAATGGAAACTCCCAACTCCAACGCGGCGCCCCCCCTCTGTTCGGGAATTGAAGGTTGGCGAGTTGGGAGTGGACGGGTAGAGTGGGAAGCCGGTATGCACTGCCGATATTGCGGCACCGAGATTGCGGAGAAGGCGCTGATTTGCTATCGCTGCGGGCGCGCGACGACGGATCCGCGCGTGAAGCCGCCGGCGGAGGGATCGATCTTCGACCGGCCGCGCCGCCGCCGCGGTCCGGTGGCGACGGCCATCACGATCCTGCTCCTCGCGCTCATCATCCTCTGGTTCCTGACTCGGCAGGGTTGAGTTCGGCTCGTTCGCCGCGCCGTATAATCGAACGTAGATGAACGACGGCCTGATCTACGACTGGAATCAGGTTGCGCCCGCGCCCACGCCACCGTCCGTCATGCTCGTCGACGAAACGCTGCGCGACGGGCTGCAGTCGCCCTCGATTAGGACGCCCTCGATTGCGCAGAAGGTGCAGATCGTCCACCTGCTCGACCACATTGGCATCGATACGGTGAATATCGGGCTTCCGGGCGCGGGGCCGCATGTGGCCCGCGACGCAGAGACGCTGGCGCGGGACATCGTGAACGCCAAGCTCAGCATTCACGCGCAATGCGCTGCGCGGACGTTCGTGCCGGACATCCAGCCGATTGCCGACATCCAGCAGCGGACCGGGCTGGCCATCGAATGCTGCTGCTTCATCGGTTCGAGCCCGATCCGGCGCTATGCGGAGGATTGGACCGTCGACTACCTCCAGCGCTGCACCGAGGAGGCGATCGCCTTCGCGGTCCGTCAGGGGCTCACGGTGATGTACATCACCGAGGACACCACGCGATCCGATCCCGAGACGCTGCGGCGGCTGTTCACGGCTGCCATCCGCGCCGGGGCGTCGCGCATCTGCATCGCCGACACGGTCGGGCATGCGACGCCGGCGGGTGCGGGCGCGGTCGTGCGGTTTGCCCGGCGCGTCATCGATCAGGCCGGTGCGCGCCACGTCGGCATCGACTGGCACGGGCATCGTGACCGCGATATGGGGACGATCAACTGCCTGGCCGCCCTCGAGGCGGGCGCGTCACGCGTCCACGGCACGATCATGGGGCTCGGCGAGCGGGTAGGGAACACGCCGCTCGATCTGCTGATGGTGAATCTCGTGTTGATGGGCTGGTTGAAGCGCGATCTGAGTCGGCTGAACGAGCTGGTGCACGTGGTGTCGGAGGCGACTGGCGAGCCGATTCCCGACAACTACCCGGTGTTCGGCCGCGACGCGTTCCGCACGGCGACCGGCGTCCACGCGGCGGCCGTCATCAAGGCCTTCCACAAGCAGGACCCCGTTCTGACCGACGCGGTGTATTCAGGCGTGCCGGCGCAGCTCGTGGGACGGCGGCAGGAGATCGAGATCGGGCCGATGTCAGGGAAGTCGAACGTACTGTTCTGGCTCGAGCGGCACGGTATTCAGCCCGACGAGGAGCTCGTCGAGCGGCTCTTCAATCGTGCCAAGGGGTCACGGACGGTACTGACCGACGAGGAGATCCTCTCCGAGATCGAGCACGCGAAGCGCTTCACGCGGCTGGACGCCTGAACCCCCATCGCAGAATGCGGAACCGAGAGCCCAGAACAGGAGCTAGCGAGAAGAGGCGAGCCTCTTCTCGATTTCCGGCAGCGCGGCGAGCACAACATCCCCGACGATCTGCAGGCTACGCGCGCTGACGGCGTCGAGCGTGTCCTGCGGCGTATGCCACGCCGGATACTCCAGGTCGATGAGGTCGACCGCCGGTACACCCGCCCGCACGAAGTTCACGTGGTCGTCCTCGATCGTCGTTTCCTCGTTCAAGAACGAGGATCGGTGGCCGAGCTTCACCGCCGACGCCCAGATCACGTCGGTGAGCCAGCGCGTGGAGTTGCTGTCGCGACGGATCGTCAGGTCGCGATCGCCGATCATGTCGAGCAGGACGAGCGCCCTGAGGCCCGCGAGCGTTCCCGCGTTCTGCGCCGCCTGCACGTAGTGGCGGCTGCCGTACGTGTTGTCGTTGTTCTTGTACCAGTCGACGAACGCTTCCTCGCCGTCGAAGAAGAGCAGCTCGATCGTGTAGTCGTTCTGTCGCGACGTCAGCGCGCGCCCCAGCTCCAGCACGGCGGCGGTCGACGAGGCACCATCGCTCGCGCCGACGAAGCGGAATTCCCGGAAGAGCTTCGTGTCGTAATGCGTGGCGAGCGCGATCCGATCGGGCCGCCGGCCCGCAATCGTCCCGATGATATTCACCATCCGCACCCGACCGATGGGCGTGTCCACCTCGAACGCCTGCTCCCGTGCCAGGATGCCGGCCTCCTTGAGCTGCGCCAGGATGTATTGGCGGCACTGGGCGAGCGCCGCCGATCCGGCCGGCCGCGGGCCGAACCCGACCTGCTGCCGCAGGTCTTCGTAGGCGCGGCCGCCGTCGAACTTCGGTGAGGCGGTCTGCATCGACGTCGGTGCGACGGTTTCGACCGTGCGAGGGTGCGAGGCTGCGTCCGACGGTGCGACGGTGCGACGGTTCGCGGATGGGTTCGAGGGTGCGGGGTTATCGGCGTCGGCCGAACACGCGAGGAGCACACACGCGAGCACCGTCGAACCTAACACCCGCACCGTCGCACCCTCGCACCGTCGGACGCAGCCTCGCACCCTCGCACCTCGCACTGTCCTATTTCCGTTTCTCCAGCGGCATGTAGTCGCGACGTGTGGGACCGATATACACCTGGCGCGGCCGCGCGATCTTCTGTTCGGGATCGAGGATCATCTCCTCCCACTGTGCGATCCATCCCGCCGTCCGCGGGATCGCGAACAGCACCGGGAACATCGTCACCGGGAATCCCATCGCCTGGTAGATGAGGCCCGAGTAGAAGTCCACGTTCGGGTACAGCTTCCGGGTGATGAAGTACTCGTCCTGGAGTGCGATCCGTTCGAGCTCGATGGCGATGTCGAGCAGCGGGTTCTTGCCCGTGACTTCGAACACCTCGTCGGCCGTCCGCTTGATGATCTTCGCGCGGGGGTCGTACGACTTGTAGACGCGGTGGCCGAATCCCATGAGCCGCCCTTCGCCCGCCTTCACGCGCTTGATGAACCCCGGAATGTTGTTCACGCTTCCGATCTCGTTCAGCATCCGGAGGACTGCCTCGTTCGCCCCGCCGTGCAACGGCCCGTAGAGTGCCGCCGCCGCGCCTGCCATCGCCGAGTAGGGATCGACGTGCGAGCTGCCGATGCCGCGCATCGCGCTCGTGCTGCAGTTCTGCTCGTGATCCGCGTGCAGGATGAACAGCACATCGAGCGCGCGCTCGAGCACCGAGTTGACCTTGTACTTCAGCTCCGTCATGCGGAACAGCATGCTCAGGAAGTTGCCGGTGAAGCTCAGGTCGTTGTCGGGCTGGTTGTACGGGCGGCCGATGATGTGGCGGTAGGCGTAGGCGGCGATCGTCGGGACCTTGGCGATCAACCGGTGGATCTGCTTCTTCCGCGACTGTTCGTCGAAGATCTGCTTGGCGTCGGGATAAAACGTCGAAAATGCGCCGACGGTGCTCAGGAAGACGCCCATCGGGTGGGCGTCGTACTGGAAGCCCTCCATGAGCTTCTTGATGTTCTCGTGGAGCATCGTGTGGAACAGGGTGTCGCGCGTCCACGTCTCGAGCTGGGCCTTTGTCGGCAGCTCGCCGAAGATGATGAGATACGCCGTCTCCAGATACGTGGAGTGCTCGGCGAGCTGCTCGATCGGGTAGCCGCGATATTCGAGAATCCCCTTGTCGCCGTCGATGTAGGTGATCCGGCTCCGGCAGGCGGCGGTGTTCATGAAGGCGGGGTCGTACGTCATCAGGCCCTGATCGTCGGCGCCCGCCTTGATCTGGCGGAGATCGGTCGCGCGAATCGCGCCGTCGGTAATTGGAATCTCGTACGTCTTCCCCGTGCGATGGTCGGTAATCGTCAGCGTATCGGCCATAATGCGGTCAGCGTCGATCGTCGGAGTCGTGGTCGGCGACGGGGGCTGGTTCGCCGGCCACGCGGTAGCGCCCGTCGGCCCACCGCGCAAGGTCGTCGTTGCGGCACCGCTCGCTGCAGAACGGCCGCCAGCGCTCGTCAACCGGATGCCGGCGGCACACGACGCACAATTGCATCTCGCCCATCCGATCCATTCTAATCAATTTGCCGCATCAATTCGTCGGTGTGATTCGCAATCGCCAGCCGAACCGGCTTCTGCACCAGCTTCTCGAACGGGCCGACGTGGCGGCTGGCTGTCCAGACTTCCAATTCCGCATCACCAGACGCCCGCAACTGCAGCAACAGGTCGTTGCCGCGATCCTGCAGCCCGAGGGCCGAAATCACCTGCGCGTGGCTGCGATCGAGGCTCTCAGCGACCCGCAGGATCGACGCCAGCACTTGCACGGTCCGCCGGAGCGCGGACGGAAGCTGCGCGTACTCGTCGTGCGCCTTCTTCGGCGTCCCGCGCCGGTGGTAGCGGGCGACGAGCGCCATGACCTCGATTTCGTCTGGCGCGAAACCGCGCAGATCGCCGTTCTTGATCAAATAGTAGGAATGCCGGTGGTGGCGGGGGTAGCTGATGTGCACGCCGAGGTCGTGCATCAGCGCGGCGTACTCGAGCCACTCGCGCTCGCGGTCGCTGAGCCCGTGCCGCGCGCGCGTCTGGTCGAAGAGTGCGAGCGCCAGCCGCGCCACGTGCTGCGCGTGTGCCGCCGCGTAGTTGCAGCGCTCGGCCAGCTCGATCGTGCTCCGCCGCCGCACGTCGGGAATGCGATCGACCTGCGCCACGTGCCGTCGGTGCCGCTGCACGTAGTCGAGCACGAGCCCCTCGCGCAGCGCCAGGTCGCACAGCGTGAGAGCGTCGGCGTCGAGCCGCCGCAGAATCGTATCGAGCAGGACGGCGCCCACGACGACGAGATCCGCGCGCCGCGGATCGAGGCCGGGGATCGCCAGCCGCTGCTCGAGGTCGCGCGCGATCACGTCCTTCCGAACGCGGCGGATCTGCTTCGCCGAGACGCGCAAGTTCCGCAGTTCCTCGGGCGGGGTACCGCGCGCCGCGGTCGCCGCCACGGCGCCGAGGCTCAGAATCGTGCCGGACGTGCCGATCACCCGGTCGAACCCGGTCGCCCCGATCTGGTCGCAGTAGCGGTCGATCTCGTCCACGATGTGCCGCTCCAGCTTCCGCTCATCGCGCTCCGACAGCGGATCGCTCCGGACGAACCGCTCGGTTAGCCGGATGACGCCGAGCTTGAAGCTGCGCGCCAGCTGGATAGACGTCCCGGTTCCGACGGTGATCTCGACGCTCCCTCCGCCGATGTCGATGACCACGGCGCGGCTGCTGCCGACGTCGACGCCGTAGACTGCCGCGCGGTGGATGAGCTTCGCCTCCTCGCCGCCCGTGATGACCATCGGGTGGATGCCGGTCTCCTCCTCGATGCACGCGAGGAACTCGTCGCCATTGCGCGCCTCGCGCGTGGCACTCGTGGCAACGGCGACGATTTCGTCGACCTGCCGCGACTCGGCCAGGCGCTTGAACGTCGCCAACGCGCGCAGGGCCCCCGCGGTCGCTTCGGGCGTGAGCGCCCGGCCGTCGAGGCCGCCTGCCCCGAGGCGAACCATCACTTTCTCCCGGTCGACCACCTCGAACGACAGGTCCTCACGCACCTGCACGACGATCATGTGGACGGAGTTGGTGCCGATATCGATGGCCGCGATGCGCACAGAGATATAGTAGGCCTCAGGGCCCAGACCTTGAGCATGCGGAAACATCGGACCACCACTGAACTGCTGATCCACCGGCGGGTGGAGTCGCTGATCCGTGCGTTGCCGGCGGCGCGGCAGGGCGATTCGGGCTCGATTCATCAGGCGCGCGTGGCGACCCGCCGGCTGCGCGAAGGGCTGCCGCTCATCCATTCCGGCTCGCGTGGCCGCAAGCTCCGCCGGAATGTGCGGCGGCTCACGCGTGCCCTGGGGCCCGTGCGGGACCTCGACGTCGCCATCGAGACGCTCGACGCCTTCGCAGGAAAGGTGCCCCGGGCCGCCGTGACCCACTTGAAGCAGGTGCTTCGGCAGGAGCGCCGACGGCTGCACGCCGCCATGTCAGACGAGGTGGCGCACGTCGATGTCGACAAGTTCCGGCGCCGCGCCCTCGCTGCGGCGCGTAAGAGCCGAGCGGTCGACACCGCCGCGCGCGCCGCACGCCGGGCGGTGCGGCTGCAGTCCGCCATCGAGAGCGCCGGGAGCATTTATCTGCCGGATCGGCTCCATGCAGTGCGCATCGCGGTGAAAAAGCTGCGCTATGCGCTCGAGCTTGGCCACCGTCCGGGCCGCTCCCGCGCGAGCACTCACCTCCGCACGCTCAAGGGCGCGCAGGATCTGCTCGGACGGATGCACGACCTCGAGGTGCTGATCGCGCGCGTGCGCGCGGTCCAGGGCGCACCCGCAGCGCCCACGCTGAGCCTCTCGGCCGACCTCGATCGGCTCGTACGGCACCTCGAGACCGAGTGCCGTCAGCTGCATGGCCAATACATGTCGATGCGGAAAGCGCTGCTGACGATCTGCCTGCATGTCGCGGCGATGCCGGCGCGGCACGGGCGGGCCGCCTAGGGGGAGTGTCGTTCCCAGCACCTGTCGGGCGGTGGAAGGCTGCCGACGGCGGCCGTTCACCAATTGAAACGGTCCGGTAATGGCGCACCCTCTCGAGCTGTATCTCGTCCGCCACGCGATTGCGGCGCCACGTGGGGATGAATGGCCAGACGACGACAAGCGGCCGCTCACGGCGCGCGGGATTTCGAGGTTCAAGGAGGAGGTCGAAGGGCTCCGGAAGCTTGGCGTGGAAATCGACGAAATCTTCACGAGTTCGCTGGTCCGCGCCCGGCAGACCGCGGATCTGCTGTCGGCGGGGCTGCCGGGAAAGGCTGCCGTGCGGGTGCTCGATGCGCTCGCGCCTGGCCATGAGCCGCGATCGGTGTTGGCGCAGCTGGCGCGGGCGGTTCGCCGCCGCCGCGTGGCGCTGGTCGGCCACGAGCCGGGCCTCGGCGAGCTGGCCGCGCACCTCGTTGGGGCAGGCCGGGCGCTGCCGTTCAAGAAGGGCGGGGTCTGCCGCATCGACCTCGAAAGCCTGACGTCGCGGCGCGCGGGCGCGCTGACGTTGTTCGTCCCTCCCAAGCTGCTGAGGGGACTCTCGAAATAAGTCACACGTTGACCTTTTGCCCTTTGACTTGCGTGATCGCATCCCCACGCGTCGCGGTCGTCATCAACCCGATTTCCGGCACCGGCGGCCGCAGGGGCGTGGCACGCGCCCGCGCCGAACTGGCCGCGTCGGCCATTGCCGGCCGCGGCCTCGAGGTGGAGGTGTTCGTGACGGAGCGGCCCGGTCACGCGCGCGAGCTGGCGGCCGCGGCGATCGAGGGAGGCGTCTCGACGGTCATCGCATGGGGCGGCGACGGCACGGTCAACGAGGTCGGCTCCGCCGCCGCATTCCGCAACGTCACGCTCGGCATCATCCCGAGCGGATCGGGCAACGGCCTGGCGCGTGAGCTGCGGATCCCGTTCGATCCGATCCGCGCGATTGACATTGCACTGAGCGGCCGCGAGTGGCCGATTGATGCGGGCGAATTCGACGGCAGGCTTTTTTTCACCATCGCCGGCATCGGCCTCGATGCGCGCGTGGCGCACCACTTTGCGGCGAAAGCAGGGGCCCGGCGCGGCTTTACCCGCTACCTCATCCTGACGGCGCGGGAGCTGATTCGGTACCGTCCGGCTTGCCATACTGTACTCGCGGACGGCGCGACGCTCCGGACGCGGGCGCTCCTCATTGCCATTGCCAACGCGCGGCAGTATGGGAATGGCGCGATCATCGCCCCTGACGCCCGTCTTGCCGACGGTCGTCTCGACGTGGTCGTCGTCGCGGCACGCTCGCCGCTGGCGACGCTCGCGCAGATCCCGCGCCTTTTCACTGGCGGCATTGCGCGGGTGCCCAATGTCGCGATGCGCGCGGCGGTCGACATCCAGGTGACATCGGCCGGCCCAGTGATGTATCACCTGGACGGCGAGCCGTACCTCGGCGGCGCCCGGTTGGAGGCGCGGCCGCGTCCAGGGGCGTTGCGCGTGGCCATACCAGCTGACTGCCAACCGGATCTGCCGGGGTCGGTTCAGAGAGGGTCATGACAGAGCGGACAGCGCGCGTCCCGAGCACGATCGCGCCGCAGCTCTTGGCGTCGTGGGTCGACGCCAGGGGCTCGTACGCGGCTGCGTTCTACGCGTTGGCGGTCGTCGTGGCCCTGCCGGCGATCGCGGCGATGGTGGTGCGGGTGCCGTCAGGCGTAGAGGTCGCCGCATCGTGACGTGGCTGACTCTCCGCGGCCTCGCTCACTATTGGCGCACGAATGCCGCGGTCGTGGCCGGTGTGGCGACGGCGGTTGCCGTGCTCGCCGGGGCGCTGCTCGTAGGCGACTCGGTGCGCGGCAGCCTGCGCGATCTCGTGCTGGAACGGCTCGGCCGCACGGATCACGTGGTGGCCGGCGCCGGGTTTTTCCGAGAGCAGCTGGCCGATGACGTGCGGGCCGGCGCGCCGGCCGTGGACGCGGCGGCACCGCTCATCATCCTCCCGGGCATCGTCAGTGAGCAGAACAGCGGCCGACGTGCAGGACAGGTGCGGGTCTACGGCGTCGACGATCGGTTCTGGCGATTTCACGAACGCAACAGCCAGGGTCCGGCGAAGGGCGAGGCGCTTCTGAGCCGGGCGCTTGCGGAGGAATTGGGCGCCGGCGCGGGCGAGTCCGTGCTCGTGCGCGTCGAGCGCCCGACAGCGATTCCGCTCGAATCGCTGCACGGGCGCAAAGACAATCTGGGGCGTGCCCTCCGGTTCACCGTGCGCGCCGTCCTTCCCGCGTCGGCTCTGGGCGAGTTTTCTCTCGAGGCGCAGCAGGGTGACGTGCGCGCCGCCTTTGTGCCGCTGGCGGAACTGCAGGATGCGCTCGATCTCGGCGCACGCGTCAACGCCATTGTCGTAGCTGTCAGTGCTGCGGGTGGCGCGAATGCGACAGCGGCGCTTGCCGACGCAGTGCGCCAGCGCGCGACGCTCGACGACCTGGGGCTCACGCTGACTGTCCTCGACGAGCGACGCGCCGTGACCGTCGCCTCGGCTGCGGGATTGTTGAACGAGGCGCAGGCGGCGGCCGTGGCCGCGGCGGCCGCCGACGGTGGGCTGCGGACCCTCCCGGTCCTGACATATCTCGCAAACACGCTGCGGCACGGCGACCGCGAGATTCCGTACTCCCTGGTCACCGCCAGCGAGCTGCGGGCCGTGGCTCCGGCCGCCACGGCGCCGACGCGCGAAGAGCCGGCGATCGTGTTGAACGATTGGGCGGCGCGCAACCTGGATGCACGTGCGGGGGACGCCGTGACGCTCGAGTACGACCTGTGGGAGGAGCCAGGGCGCCTCGTGACGCATTCAGCCACCTTCCGGGTTGCGGGTGTGGTCCCCGTCAATGCCGGCGATCGCGATCTGGTGCCGACCTATCCTGGCATCACCGATTCCGCGACGCTGGTCGAATGGGATCCGCCGTTTCCAATCGATCTGCGCCGCATCCGTCCGGCCGACGAGGAGTATTGGAAACAGTACCGAACAACGCCGAAGGCCTTCATTCCACTCGAGACCGGGCAGAAGCTCTGGCGGTCCCGGTACGGGGCGCTCACGTCCGTCCGCCTGTTGGCGGCGGAGAACCAATCACTCGACGAGATCCGACAGGCATTCGAAATGCGTCTGCGAGCGCGCCTCGATCCGGTCGAGGCGGGGTTGGGCGTCCGCGACGTCCGCAGTGAGGGGCTGGCGGCCTCGCGCGGTGCCACCGACTTTGGCGCCTACTTCCTGTATTTCAGCTTCTTCATTGTGGTGTCGGCACTCCTGCTGGCGGCGCTCTTCTTCAAGCTCGGGATCGAGCAGCGCGGGCGCGAGGTCGGCCTGCTCCGCGCCGTCGGCTTCGGCCCGGCCGACGTGCGCCGCCTGTTCCTCTGGGAGGGGCTACTGCTCGCCGCGGCGGGGAGCATCGTCGGCGTTGCCGGCGCGGTCGCGTACGCCGGGCTGCTGATGGTCGGACTGCGCACGTGGTGGGTGGATGCCATTGGGACCAACGCGTTGACGTTGCACGTGTCGCCGGTGTCGCTCGTCATCGGCGCGGTCGGCGGTGTTGCCGCCGCGCTCGTGTGCGTCTGGTGGACCCTGCGTAGCTTGGCGCGGATCTCAGAACGGAGCCTGCTCGCGGGGGAAATCGATTCGCCGGTCCGCCTGAAGGCGGACACGACGTACGCGGGGGGCGTGGCGTCCGGCTTGAGCCGGACCCGGATTGCCGGGGCCTATGCAGCCGTCGCCGTGCTGCTGCTCGTCTTGTCCGCCGCCGGTCTTGCCGAGCGCACCGGAGCGTTCTTCGGAGCTGGGGCGCTGCTGCTGACATCCGCGCTGACCTTCTTTGCAGCCGCGCTGCGCCGCCCGGCGGGTCAGCCGATTGGTGGCCGCGGCTGGCAGCCAGTGACGCATCTGGGGCTGCGCAACACGACCTATCGTCCGGGGCGAAGCGTCCTGTCGATGGCGGTGATCGCGTCGGCAACGTTCATCCTGATTTCCGTCGACGCGTTCCGCCGCGACACGGCAGTGATGCGGGGCGAGATACGGAGTGGACTTGGCGGCTATGCGCTCATCGTCGAGACGCTGCTGCCGATCGTGCACGATCCCAACTCGCCTGACGGACGCGAAGCGCTCAATCTCGCCGACTTCGGCTCGACGCGGATCGAGCCGTTCCGCCTCCTGCCGGGTGACGATGCCAGCTGCTTGAATTTGTATGAGCCGAGGAATCCGCGGATCCTGGCGGCGCGCGAGAGCTTTCTGGACGAGGGGCGCTTCGTCTTCCAGGGCTCGCTCGCGTCAACCGACGCGGAGCGCGCCAATCCATGGCTGCTGCTCCAGCGCACGGAACCGGACGGCGCCGTGCCGGTCATTGCCGACGCGAACTCGATGACCTACGTCCTGCATCGCCGGCTCGGTGACGACATCGTCATCGAGCGAGGGGATCGGCAGATCCGGCTGCGGCTCGTGGCGGCGCTCCGCGACAGCATCTTCCAGAGCGAGCTGCTGATGGCGGAGGGCCTCTTTCTGAAGCTGTTTCCCGACGAAGAGGGTTATCGGTATTTGTTGCTCGAAACCGCGCCGGAGAGGATCCCAGACGTGGCGGGGCAGATCGAAACGTCGCTCAGCGACCTGGGGGCCGACGCCACGGGGACGGCCGAGCGGCTGGCCGAGTTCCACCGCGTCGAGAACACGTATCTCTCGACCTTTCAAACGCTCGGTGGCCTCGGGCTGCTGCTCGGCACGGTCGGACTGGCCACGGTGCTGCTGCGCAACGCGCTCGAGCGGCGCCGGGAGCTGGCGCTGCTTGGAGCGGTGGGGTACCAGCAGCGGCATTTCGTGCTGATGGCAGCCGCGGAGAACGCGCTCCTGCTGGCCGGCGGACTGATGACCGGCGCGCTGTGCGCGGCGCTGGCCATCGCGCCGGCGGTGGCCGAGCGCGGCGGACGGCTGCCGCTCACGAGCGGCGGCGCGCTGCTTCTCTTTGCGGTCTTCGTCACGGGTCTGCTATCGTCGCTCATTGCCACCCGGGCGGCGACGCGGGCGCCAGTCCTGACTGCCCTGAGGTCCGAGTGATACGCAAGTTGCTTCTCACGACCGCGGTTGTTCTGGTGGCGGGTATCGCCATTGTGGGCGTGCTCTACCAGTTCTCGGGGTTCCGCATTCGCCTTGATGGAGGCGGCACGCCGCGGCCCACGTTCGTCGTGGATCCCGAAACCCAGGCCGCCGAGCTCGCGCGTCACCGCGAGGCTCAGCGGCACCAGTTCGGGAATGTCGACGCGGCGACCGCACCGGCGGCAGCCGCGTCGAGCGTGTCCCCCCCCGGGCCGAGTCACGGCATACCCGCGCCGTACTGGACCGACTTCCGCGGCCCCTTTCGCGACGGCTTCTATCGGGAGCGGCCGATTCGCACCGATTGGCCGCGCGGCGGGTTGAAGCCAATCTGGAAGCAGCCGATTGGGGGCGGCTACGCCTCGTTTGTGATCGCACACGGGCGGGCGTTCACGATCGAACAGCGCGGGGAGCAGGAGGTGGTGGCCGCCTACGAGGTCATCACTGGGCGCGAGGTGTGGACGAACGCCTGGAACGCGCTCTTCCGCGAGTCGCTGGGCGGCGATGGTCCGCGCGCCACGCCGACATGGGCCGAGGGGGTCGTCTTCGCACTCGGCGCGTTAGGGGAGTTGCGCGCGCTCGACGAATCGACGGGGCGGGTGATCTGGCGGACGAACATTCTCGAGGATAACCGCGCCCTCAATCTCGATTGGGGAATGGCCGCCTCGCCGCTTGTCGTGGACGACACGCTCGTCGTGCTGCCGGGGGGACCGGACAGCCGGTCGGTCGTTGCTTACAACCGCAAGACCGGGATGCGCGTGTGGTCCGCGCTCTCGGACAAGCAGGCCTATGCGTCGCCGATGCTGGTCACGCTTGCCGGCGTCCGGCAATTGATCGTCTTTACGGCCAAGCGGCTCGTCGGCCTCACACCCGACGGTGGAGAACTGCTGTGGGAATATCCCTGGCGGACTGATTTCGACATCAACGCGGGGCAACCGATGCTTGTCGGCGATAACCGTGTCTTTCTGTCATCCGGGTACGGGGCCGGCGCGGCGGTCATCGAAGTCGTGCCCTCGCCGGCGCAGGAGCCAGCCCCGTACGTCGCGCAATTCGCCGTCCGCGAGATCTGGCGCAACAACCGGATGAAGAACACGTTCACCAGCTCCGTGCTGCACAACGGTTTCATCTACGGCCTCGACGAGTCGATCCTGGCGTGCGTTGACGCGGCCACGGGTGAGCTGCGCTGGAAGGGAGGGCGTTACGGCCACGGCCAGGTGCTGCTGGCCAGCGGCCACCTGATCGTGTTGACCGAAGACGGCGGCCTTGCGCTGGTGCGAGCCACGCCCAACCGCCACGAAGAGCTCACGCGCTTTCCGGCGATCGAGGGGAAGACCTGGAACCATCCCGCGATGACCGACGGCGTCCTCCTCATTCGGAATCTCGCCGAGATGGCGGCGTACGACCTGCGCTGATGCACCGCCTCGCGCTTCTCGTTCTCGGGCTGTCCCTCCTGCTCGGCGCGTCAGGGCCGCAGCCTGCATCGGGCCAGGAACCTCCACCGGCGGTGCGCATGATCGCGGAGGAGGGCGAAGGGCAGAAGTACTGGCCGCGGTGGCGCGGGCCCTCGGGGCAAGGGCTCGCGACCGGTAGCGGCTATCCGGATCGTTGGTCGGCGACGCAGAACGTGCTCTGGAAGACGCCAGTTCCTGGCAGCGGCAATTCGTCTCCCATCGTCTGGGGCGACCGGGTGTTTCTGACGACCGCCTACGAAAGGGGCCGGAAGCTGACGCTGCTAGCGTATCGGCGATCGGACGGCCGCTTGCTGTGGGAAGTGCCAGCGCCGCAGGGGCGAAGCGACGGAGGTGCCCATTACAAGAACGGACATGCGTCGGCCACGCCGGCAACTGACGGCCAGCGCGTCTACGCCTCGTTCGGGCCGCGCGGCCTGTTCGCCTTCGACTTCACCGGCAAGCTGGTATGGCAGCGCGATCTCGGCCCCATGGACGCCTACCATGGGTCGGCCGGGTCGCCGCTCCTGTATCGCGATCGCATCATCCTGTATCAAGACCAGTACGAAGCGTCGTTCATTGCGGCCTTCGACACGCGGACCGGACAGGAGCTCTGGCGCACGCGCCGTAACGCGAGCGTCGGATGGGGCACGCCGATTGCGCTGCGCGTCGGGACCCGCGACGAGGTAATCGTCAACAGTCAGCAGTGGGTACACGCCTACGATCCGGCCACCGGACGCGAGCTGTGGCGATGCGGCGGTACGACGTACGAGGTGATTCCGACGCCGGTCGTAGGTTACGGGATGGTCTTCTGCTCGTCGGGGCGGGCCGGACCAACGCTGGCGATCCGGCCGGGCGGCAGCGGGGATGTCACGCGCACGCACGTGGCGTGGACGAGCCCTCGTGGCTCACCCTTCGTGCCGTCGCCGATTCTGTACGAGGGGCAGCTCTACATGGTCAACGACATGGCGAGCATCGTCACGTCGCTCGATGCCATGTCGGGCAAGGCGCTGTTTCAGGGGCGACTCGGCGTCGCGCGTCGCGAAGGGTTCTCGGCGTCACCCGTGGCAGTCGATGGGAAGGTGTTCTTCACCAATGACGAAGGCGAGACGTTCGTCCTGAAGGCGGGCCCCGTCCTCGAGTTGCTGCACGTCAACGAGATGGGAGAACGGATTCTCGCGTCGCCTGCTCTCGTCGACGGCCGCTGGTACATCCGAACCGAGCGGAATCTCTACGCCGTCGGGCGGTAATACAGCACCAGACCTGCGCCGACCGACGCCAACACGAACCCGACGACGAGCAGCGGATTGATCGCCTGTCTTGGTGGGTGAATGGCCATCGAGACGAGGACGTTGACAATCGGCGCGCCGGCAAACACGAGCGGCATCACGTAGACGGGGAGCCCGCCTGCGCGAAAGGCCCAGATGATGCACGCAGCGCCGATGGCGCCGAGGGCGCCGGCGATCGTCGCGGCGACGAGCCCATTGGTGGCGAATCCCGACAACTCACCCTGGGCGCCCAGGCCGGCGACCGGTACGAGCACGCCGATCAAGAAATACGCCACGCCGACGCAGAGCAGCGCCTTCAGCGGATTGCCCAGCTGCACCTGTCCCTGATGGAGGAGCACGCCGTACGCGCCCCACGACAGCACGGCGCCCAGAACGAAGAGCACCCACGTCATACGTTTTCGCCTCGCCTGCAACATCGAATGTCGCCGGACCACGCGATTGTATGTCATCTTGCTGACGTGCTGACCATTCGTCCGCTGCTGGAAGGCGACCTCGACGAAGCCGATCGCGTCATGCGGCTCGCGTTCGGCACGTTCATGGGGTTGCGCGATCCTGCGAGCTTCATGGGCGACGGCGCGTACGTGGGGCCGCGCTGGCGCATGGATCCGTTGGCCGCGTACGCGGCGGAGATGGATGGCACGGTCGTCGGATCGAACTTCGCGACCAACTGGGGCAGCGTCGGCTTCTTCGGTCCGCTGAGCGTCCGGCCGGACGTGTGGGACCGCGGCATCGCCTCGCGGCTGATGACGCCAGTCCTCGAGTGCTTCGGTGCGTGGGACACGAGGCACGCGGGGCTGTTCACGTTCGCGCAGAGTGCCAAGCACATCGCGCTCTATCAGAAGTTCGGGTTCTGGCCGCGATTTCTGACGGCGATTATGTCGAAGGCGGTGACGCGCCCCACCCGGCTCCCGCGCTGGTCTCTGTACTCAGGCGTCCCTCGCGCGGAGCGCGCCGGCGTGCTGGCGCAGTGCCGCATGCTGACGGGCTCCGTCTACGACGGCCTTGATCTGGGCAGAGAGATCGAGGCGGTCAACGCTCAGCGTCTGGGCGATTCAGTGCTCGTCTGGGATGAGGGGACGCTCGTCGGGCTGGCGGTGTGCCACCATGGCGCGGGCACCGAGGGCGGCAGCGGCTCTTGCTATGTAAAGTTTGGGGCCGCGCGGCCGGGGCCGCGCGCCGCCGAGTACTTCGGGTGGCTGCTCGACGTCTGCGGCGCGTACGCAGCCGTTCACGGTGTGCCGAGGCTGTCGGCCGGCGTCAATCTGGCCCGGCACGAAGCCTATCGGCGGATGCTCGGCTGCGGGTTCCGAACCGATCGGCAGGGCGTCGCTATGCACCAGGGGAACGACGCTGGCTACAATCGGCCAGACATCTTTGTCATTGACGACTGGCGTTAGTCGCGTCACGGCCGCCGCAGCGGCGGCCGTGCTGCTCATCGCGAGTGGCCCGCCGCTTCTTGGCGCGCGCGCCATCGGCGACCGCGCCGAGATCCGCCGCGACACGTTCGGCATCCCGCACATCTTGGCCGAGGACGAGGAAGCCGCTGGTTTTGCGTTCGGCTACGCGATGGCCGAAGACCACGCGGCCGAGATCGGCCGACGGTACCTGCAAGCGCGCGGCGAAGCGGCGCGACACTTCGGGGCGGCGTACGCCGAAGCGGATTTTGCCATGCATCGGCTCGACAATCGTGGCAGTGCGCGCCGCGCGCTGGATGACGAGACGGGCCGTCGATTCCGGCGATGGTTGCAGGGGCTTGCCGCCGGGATCAATCTGTATGTGGCGGATCACCGCGACACGCTCCCGGCATGGATGCCGGTCGTCGAGCCATCCGATCCGCTCGCGTATGGACGCATGTTCGGCGTTCTCGCGGCCCTCCGGCCGCCGTCGGATCTGCTGGAGAAATATCCATCGGGATCGGCCGTGGTATCCGGATCGGCCGTGGCGTCCGGCTTCAGCCAGACCGGTGCCGACGAGCCTGGCTCGAACGCTGTCGCGCTGGCAGGTTCGAAGACAACGTCGGGACGTCCGATCCTGCTCGGCAATCCACACTTGTCCTGGTCGTCGCTCTACTGGGAAGCGCACGTCACGATTCCCCGCCGCGTGAACTTTTATGGATCGACGCTGGTCGGCATTCCGGTGTTGCGCGCCGGCTTCAACGACCGGCTTGGTTACGTCCAAACGAACAACGCTCCCGATCTCGAGGACATTTACGCGCTGCCGCTAGCGGCGGGACGCACGGACGCCTACGCGCACGGTGGGCGCGTGCGGCCGATCGAGCGGCGGCGCTACGCGGTCGACGTCCTGCAGCCGGATGGCTCGGTGGCCGTCGACACGCGCGAGTACGACGAGACGTCGCTGGGCCCGGTTATCCATCGCACCGCCGACCGTGTGTTCGTCGTCCGGTCCGTCAATGTCGAGTGGTGGAAACAAGGGGAAGGGTTCTTCGAGCTCATGCATGCCGATTCGCTCGAGGAGTTTCGCCGCGTGCAGGAGCGCCGGCTGACGACGACCTCCAATTACACGTACGCCGATATCGACGGGAACATCCTGTACGCCTGGCACGCGCGGCTGCCGCGCAGGCCCGACGAGGCGGTCGACTACACGCTCGACGTGCCTGGCGAGACCGATCGCCTCTTCTGGCGTGGCGTGCACCGGCTGCACGATCTGCCGTCACTGCTGAATCCGCCGGGCGGCTACGTCCAGAGCGCGAACAACCCGCCCTGGTGGACGACGCTGCGGGCGTCGATCGATCCAATGAAATACCCGTCGTACATCGAGCGCGGCGATCTGTCACTGAGAGCACAGGCGGTGCTCGCGGCGGTGGACGCGGCGCCGCCGCTCTCGCCGGAGGGTGTCGTGACGCTCAAGTTCTCGAGCCGCATGCGCGCGGCCGATCTGCTCGTGCCCGAGCTGATCGCGGCATCGCAGAACGTCGGGGAGCGTTCAGAGGCGCTTCGTGCCGGCCTCGAGACGCTGACAGAGTGGGATCGCGCGGCGACTGCCGCCAGCCGTGGCGCCGTGCTGTTCGACCGATTCTTCTCGATCTATTCAGCCATGGTCGAAGAGCCGTTCGACGTGCCGTGGAGTGCCACGGAGCCGATGACGACGCCTCGTCGGCTGGCCGATCCCGCTGCGGCCCTCGCGGCGCTCGAGCGTGCGGTGGAGGAGGTCCGGGCACAGCACGGCAGCGAGCGGGTGGCGTGGGGCGACGTGCACCGGTTCCGCATGGGCGATGTCGATCTCCCCGGCGACGGTGCGCCCGGGCGGCTGGGTGTCTTCCGCGTGCTCGCGTTCGACCCGGCTGCCGACGGCGCGCGCGTTGCCGGCCGCCGCAGCATGGACGGGGCGATCGCCGGCTTCGGCGACGCGTGGATCCTGCTCGCGCACTTCACGCGGCCCGTCACGGCATGGTCAGTCCTCGCGTACGGCCAGACCGCCGACCTCGCCTCACCCCACAGCCGCGACCAGATCCGGTTGTTCGCTGAGCACAAGCTCAGGCCCGTCTGGTTCAGCGAGGCGGCGATTGCCGCCAATCTGGAGCGCCGCTATCGGCCTGGCGTCTTCGCGCGGTGACCCCACCCCGAGCGCAGCGCTCGCGCTGTCGTGGGGAGCAACCACCGTAACCAGAGCCGAGACGAGCCACGGGCGCGGCGCCGCAACGTGTATGACTGCGAGGGAGGTACATGCTGCGCTCGTTTGACGTGTTGGCGCGGACGATGCCGTCGTCGTCGAGAGGATTCCACCATGGAGGAGGCCTGCGGTGTTCGGGGAGCGAGCGGTCAGGTGGCTGTGGACGCGAGTGCGGGGAGGGGCGCGCCGAAGCTTCTCGATCGCGTTCGGCAGGCGATCCGCGCGAAGCATTACAGTCGCTGAACCGAGAGCGCCTACGTCGATTGGATTCGCCGCTTCATCCTGTTTCACGGACAACGTCATCCATCCGAGATGGGAGCGCCGCAGATCACGTCGTTTCTGACGTGGCTCGCGTCGAACCGGGGCCTGAGCGCCTCGACGCAGAACCAGGCGCTGAGCACGGTGTTATTCCTGTACCGCGATGTGCTGCACGTCGAGATCGGCGCTATCGAACACGTACCGCGCGCCCGGATGCCGGTTCGCGTGCCCGTTGTGTTGAGCCGGGACGAAGTCGTGCGCATTTGCAAACGCTCGACGGATGCATGTGGATTATCGTCGCTCTCCTGTACGGCGCGGGACTGCGGCTGCAAGAATGCCTGGAAGCTGCGCGTCAAAGACATCGATCTCAAGCGGCGGCAAATTGGGGTTCGCCGTGGCAAGGACCAAAGGATCGGCCGACCGTCCTCCCGACCGCGGTCATCGCGCCGATCTCCCAACATCTCGAGGCCGTCAGACGGCAACATCTTGCAGATCTCGCACGAGGCTTTGGCCGCGTCGTGCTGCCTTTTGCGCTCGACCGCCAGTATCCGAACGCACTTGAGATGCACGTTCCCCATCTTGGCGCCACTGGTCCCGAGCGTTTTGCCGGCCGACTGCTTCTGGCCCTTGACCAGCCGCGCATACGACGCAAACTCCTGGACCCGATCGAAGCGGGTGATGTCGTGAAGCTCGTAGAGGATGGTCCACGCCAAGACCTTGCCGATGCCGGGCACCGATCGCAGGCGGTGGAAGGCGTCAGCGTCGTGGCGCTTGGCCTCGCGGACAATCGTGAGTTCGAGGTCCGTGATCAAGGTGTCGTACTGGGCCACCCACGTCCGATCGACCTCGATGCTCTTGCGCACGCTCGGCTCAGTGAAGTGCTCGCGGACCCCTTCGCGATTGTCCGGATACCCGAGTCGTCGCTCGAAGGCGGGGAGGTTGTACTGGGCCCGCGTGTCCTGAACGTGGGCCAAGAGTTGGCCGCGCTTCCGCACCAGATGCAGCCGACGGCGGATGAGGTCCCGCGTCGCGCGCATGCCCGCGGGGTAGACGTAGGATTGTGGCAGGAGACCGCCCCGCAGGAGGCGCTATCTTGAACGAGTCGAGCTTGTCGTTCTTGGCCTTGCCGCCGTGGATGGCCTTCATTGCCAGCGCGTGGCCCAGGACGAAGGCGATCCCTTCGGCCGCGCAGATATCGGCGAGCCCATACCACGTGAACATGCACTCCGCGGCGACGACCAGGTCGTCCCGGCACGGGGCCACCACCTCGAGCAAGGCCTCCGGCGACGATGGCACATTGCGGTGCACCCGTACCTGGCCCGTGCTGTCGAGGATGCACACGTACATGGTCTTCACGTGGAGATCGATCCCGCAATCGTGACGATGCTGGCGGTTGTAGAATCTCATCTCAGCTCTCCTCCTGCGCGGATGCGCGCATGACCCTGCGCTGAGCCTACTCACTACGAGCAGGTGCGCAGGGGGAGGGCTGAATAAGAGTCAGGCGTTTGCAGCCGGCGGCTCGATGATGTGCCGCCGCGGCTGAAACGCAGGGGGTTAGCCAGAGCACTCTAAGCGAAGGCGGGTGGTAATCTCTGTATATGAATTCTCGACAACTGCTGGACGCGGCGCTGCAGCTCACGCCAGAGGAACGGGCGGCTCTAGCTGGCGAGCTGATTCAGAGCCTCGAGACCGAAGTTGACCCGGATGCCGAGGCGGCGTGGTCCACCGAGATCCACGCGCGGCTTGCTCGCGTAGATGCCGGCCTAGCGAAGGCCGTGCCGTGGTCAGAAGCTCGTCGCCGGATCCACGCTGCCGCCGGACGTGAGCCGCGCGCTTGAGTACCTCGACGAGGCGATCGAAGAGGCCGAAGCCGCTGCACGATGGTACGCCGAAAGGAGCACTACTGCTGCCTCTGGGTTTGCCGACGAAATAGATGCGGCGATCGCCGCGATCGAGCAGAATCCAGAGGCGTGGCCGTCTTACGATCACGGAACGCGCCACTACTTGCTGCGTCGATACCCATTCAGCGTCGTGTATCGCATCGAGGCGATGAGAATTCTGGTGGTTGCTGTGGCGCATGGACATCGGCGGCCTGGGTACTGGGCGTCACGTATTCAAGACAGGCCTGGCTAACAGGGCGATGGACCAGACGCCGCGTCTGGCCACTCTCGTGTCCCTCCCGGCGCTGGTCATCGCCGGTCGTTGGCCCGCTACGCACGACGCGTGGAGCTGACTACGCATCTGCCACCCATGAGAATCGGACAAGGAGATCGTGATGAAGAGACGCGACCTCTTGCGCTCCTTGGGGGCGGTCGGCGCGGTGACCGCGGTGGCGCGTTTGCTGGACCCGGCGCCTGCTCGTGGGCAGTCGTTTCCCACGGTATCAGGCCGCTCGACCACTGACAATCTCGCCAGCCGACTCGCTGCGTCGATTCAGAAGCACAAGGTGCCGGGCGCGAGCGCCGCAGTGTTCCGAGCCGGCCAATGGGAAGTCGCGGCCACCGGCGTGACCAATGTCACCACCGGCGTGGATGTCACGGCCGAGACCGTGATGCACATTGGCTCGATCACCAAGGTGCTGAATGCGACCCTGGTGATGCAGTTGGTCGATGAAGGCCGGATTGAGCTGGCGGTGCCGCTCAAGCGATACTTCCCTGACTTTCAGCTCGCCGATCGCGATACCACCGAACGGATCACGGTCGAGATGCTCCTGAACCACACCTGCGGCATCGATGGGGAGTACTTTCCCGACGCCGGACCTGACGCAGCACGGATCGAGGACATCATTCCGCGCATCGCGCGACAGGGCCAGATCCACGCGCCCGGCGCCGAGCTGTCGTACTGCAACTCTGGTGCGGTGCTGGCGGGCTACCTGGCGCAGAGGGTCCTCGGCAAGAGCTGGTATACCCTCATCGAGGAACGGATCTTCAAGCCGCTCGAGCTGCAGCACTCAGTGGTGCAGCCGGCGGACGCGTTGCTCCACCGCGCCGCGGTTGGCCATTTTCTGAACACGGACGGCACGAACATCCGGACCTCGTCGGCGTTTCTCAATCCGGCCTTCGCGCCAGCCGGCACCACGGCCATGCTCTCGGCGAGAGACCTCGCGACCTTCGCGCTGGCCCACGTGAACGACGGAGTGGGCACCAACGGGCATCGTCTCTTGTCGGCAGCCAGCGCTCGCCGAATGCGGCGGCAGACGGCGGCGTGGCGGGGCGTCGGGGGTGGGGGCTTCGGACTTGGCTGGATGACCATGGACAAGGGCCTTGTTGGCCATGACGGCGGCGGGCCGGGCATCGTGTCGTGGCTCGTTGTCGATCCGGCGGCGAAGACGGTCGCCGCTGTCCTCACGAACGCGGCGCACGGGTCTGTGGCGGATGAGATCACCGCGCCGTTGTACGAGGCCGCGGGCGCGAAGCCGTTGGGGGCCGTTTATGACGAGCTCGAGAAGCAAGCGACCGACGCGAGGGTCGACCCGCGCCCTTACGTCGGCCAGTTCGAGTGTGTCACCTTGGCGTTTCGGGTGGTCCCGTATGAGGATGGCATCGCGCTCCGAGTGCGCGGGAAGGTGCGTTTCTACGAAACCGACACACTGGAAGAATCGGCGCCGGTTCCGCTGCGCCCGATCCGCGACGGCCACTTCACGACTGGGCAGGGCTTCGTCACGTTCCTCAATCCAGGCGCCGACGGCCGGATGCAGCACGTGGCCTCTCGCCGGCGCCTGTTCAAACGAAGCGGGTGAGAGCGGCAATTGATCAAACCCCGGATCCGCACTGCTCTGTTGCCCTTATCCGGGAACAAACCCATGAACGGGCCAACAACGCGTTGCACCCGACGACCGCCGCGATCATGAGCCGCCGCGGCTGAAACGCAACGTTGATTGGTTGGAATAGACGACGAATAACGCTATTCCATGCGGGTAAGAATATGGATTGGACGCGACGTACCGCGTGCGGTCGGGTACTGGCCGTGGTGTTGCTCGGCGCGCCTTGGTGTTCGGATCTGTGGCGGAGCGTTTCGGGTGGTGGGTGTGTCGTGAAGCCGGTGGCCAGGGGGTTCGAGCGGCTTCATCGCGCGACAGTCGAGTTGTCGATGGCAGTCGGGATGACTGGAGGTTGCTATGTATCGACGCAAGCTGGCTTGTTCGTTTTGCCGTAGGAACGAGGCCCACGTGACGAAGCTGGTGGCGGGCCCTCGCGTCTACATCTGCGATCGCTGCGCAGCTGAAGCCGTTCGAATCATGGCCGACTCGGACGACACGAGATCGTCGCACACGACGGCCAGGCAGGAATCGTCGGGCACGATCCGGCGTCTGCTTGAACGGCTGTGGCCACGTGGGTCGTCTGGAACCAGTGGGTATCGCTCCGTTGCGAACGCGGGCCCGTATGCCGTCTGACCGCGCGCTGCACCAGGCGCCGCCCGCGCGCCGCAGCCGGCGCGGCTGAGCCCAGACGTCGGGCAGACACGAACAAGCGGCACTGTTTACGACGCTCGCATCATCGCGGATCGTAGGCGCGTAGGTTAGACCACGGTGAGATCAACATGGTCGATTCCATCAGTAACGCCACAGGAGGTCGCCATGACGCCGCTGCACGCGACTCAACACGGCCCATTGCCGAAGCCAATGGCATAAACATCTACTACGAATCGCATGGCCAGGGATGCGGGAACCGCTCATTGCCGGATTCAGCGACGGCGGGCAGGTTGCACTGGAGATCGGCATGCGCTACCCGACTCTGCCGAAATCGATCGCCATGGGTGGCGTCTACTTCAAGTACAGCGACGCCCAACGCGCGTTTGTGCGGGACGCGGTCGGTGACGAGACGTCACCTGAGGTGGATACGGCGCGCCTGGCTCGCAACCATCCCGACTGGGCCGCGTGGCTCGACCAGATCTATGGACCGGACAGCTGGAAGCCGCTCTTGGTCCGACTCAAACCGATGTGGACAACCCCATTGAACTACACGGCGACAGACTTTGCCGCAGTCGTCGCGCCTACCCTCGTGATGATCGGCGACCGCGACGAACTGGTGCCCGTCGAGGAAGCGGCAGAGATATATCGTCGGTTAGGTAATGCGGAACTGGCCCTAGTTCCCGACGCCGATCACCGCGCCTCCTTCTCGGCGAAGGTTGCGACCTTCCAATCGCTCATACTTGACTTTCTGCACCGACGCAACAGCTGCTAAGTACAACGATCGAGTCGAGGATGCCGCGGATAGACCACCGACCGGCGACTTCAGAGTTCGCGAGGGCGTCTGGCGATATCCGGAAAAGCACGCAGTACGACCTTGTCAAAGGTCACCAGCGGACAACCGGCACGAGCGGCGAGTTCGACGAACAGCGTATCGTAGACGGGCACCTTCGTCGTCACAGCGCGGAGCAGGGCTCCCTGGCATAGGGTGGCGGTCGCGACTGACTCGATGCCGAGTCTCCGGGCCAGACCCAAACGCGCAGGCCCCTCCTCCGCGGGCAGAACACCTGCGCGCATGGCCATCCACACCACGTTGGTCAGTTCGGCTTCCCAATGGGCGGGCGCGACCGGGCTCGAAACGGTTTCGAAACAGGTCCTGGCTTCTTCGACGAAGGCTTCGGTGCCGAGCAGGAAATACGCGACAACGTTGGTATCGACGACTGCCTTCATGGCCGGCCAACGGCCATCCAGCCGTCGACTTCCGTCGCCGTAGGCCGACGCGCCTGCTTGTTCCAGGCCGCCTCAATCTGGTCGAGCACAGCGCGGCGTTCGGCCACGTAGCCCTCAATTAGGTCACGTACTTCCTGCTCCATCGATCGGTTATGGCGCTTGGCCAGGGCCTTCAGGGATTGGACGACCTTTGTCGGGACGTTGCGAACAGTAATTGTCGGCATCGGGAGACGCACCTCGCTAGCAATATGCTAGCATCTTGACTGGGCGCCCACCAGCCGCTTGCAGCCGTTGGCGCCGGGCGATGATGAGCCGCCGCGGCTGAAGCGGCACGTAGATTGCGGAAGCGAGTCAGAACCGATCTCCGGAACGCTTCAATTGCTGCAAAACGTGCAGGCACAGTTGTGGGGAATCTCGGTGCGGCGAGGAAACGCACCCTTACTTGCGCAGGCCGCGTGGCACGAGGTCTCTGACGCGAACGTCGCGTCGGCGAGCGTCCGCGCGTGCTAGGATGGGGCCCGCCAGCCATGGCCCGCGATGTGCGACTGACGCGGCGGACCTTTCTCGAGCGCGCCGGAAGCGGAGCACTCGGCGCTGCGCTCACCGGCAGCCCCGACGTCTCTCTCGGGCAGACAGTCGTCCCGAATTCTTCCGGCACGCAGCCGCCACAGCTCAGAGCCCCCGCGCGTGCCTGCGATTGCCACATGCACATCTACGACGCGGCGCGCTTTCCGCTGGCGCCGGTCGAGCGCGTGGCCCCGACCAACGCCGCGGTGCCCCAGTACCGGCTCCTGCAGAAACGCCTCGGCACGACGCGCGTCATCGTCGTGACTCCGCGCAACTACGCCACCGACAATCGCGCCACTGTGGATGCCATCGCGCAAATGGCGCCCAACGCTCGCGGTGTCGCCGTCGTTCACCCGACCGTGACGGATGCCGAACTCAAGACGCTGCACGCGGCCGGCATCCGCGGCATCCGCTTCAGCCTCGGCGACCCGAAGACGGCGGCAGTGACCGTCGACATGATCGAGCCGCTGGCGAAGCGCGTGGCGACCCTCGGCTGGCACGTGCAGATCAACTGGACCTCGGACCAGATCGCCGCGGCCGACGCGCTCTGGAAGCGGCTTCCCACGCCGATCGTCTTCGACCATATCGGACAGCTTCCAGCGTCGGGCGGCCTGGCCCATCCAGCCTATGCCGTGATGCGTCGCCTGCTCGACGCTGGACGCGCGTGGGTGAAGCTGTCGGTGACCTACACGAACAGCCGTGAGGGTCCGCCCGGCTATGCCGACGTCGTCCGCGTTGGACGGGAGCTCGTCAAGACCGTGCCGGAACGGCTCGTCTGGGGCAGCAACTGGCCGCATCCGAACGAACCGCAGGCGCCGGACGATGCACGGCTCTTCGATCTGATGGCGCAGTGGGCGCCGGACGAGGCGACGCGGCAGCGGATCCTCGTCGACAACCCGGCCAGGCTGTACGATTTCGCCACGTAACATGGTCCGGCTTAAGCCGGACACTACGCATTTGAACGGAGCTCCTATGTCCCGCATTGCTGTTACCGTCGCCGTACTGATGACCTCCTGGACAATGTTCGTTGGCGCTCAGGAGTCACGCGGACCGCAGGCTGCGATCCCAGGAGTGATCGCTGCCGGCGCACAGGTCCAGGAAGTGCGCGGTGGCTTCAAGGGGCTCGAAGGTCCGGTCGCCGCGCCGGATGGCGGACTGTTCTTCAGCGACATTCCGGCCAGCGTCACCTACAAGCTGGAGCCGAACGGCGCCATCAATGTCTGGCGTGAGAACACCGGCGGCGCCAACGGCCTGTTCCTCGCGCGCGACGGCCGCCTCCTCGCCGCCGAGGGCATGGGCCGACGCATCGTCGCCGTCACGCCCGACAAGCGGGTGACGCCGCTCGCGAGCCAGTTCAACGGCCAACCGCTGCGCGCGCCGAATGATGTGATGGCCGACAGCCGCGGCGGCGTCTACTTCACCGATCCGGCCCCGCGACCCGCGCCCGACGTGGCGCCGAAAGAGTCAGGCAATCTCCACTACCTGACGCCGCAAGGCGACGTGCTGCTTCTCGATGGCCAGATTCGCCGGCCGAACGGCCTGACGCTGAGCATCGACGAAAAGACACTGTACGTCGGCGACACCGAAGGGGAGTTCGTGTACGCCTTCGACGTCGCCGCCGATGGCCGCGTGTCGAACAAACGGCAGTTCGGGCGCCTGCTCGAGCTGGAGAAGGGGTCGCTCGGCCCGCGCAGCCGCGCCGACGGGATGGCGATCGACGCGATGGGCCGGCTGTATGTCTCGACCGCCGCGGGCATTCAAGTCGTCGATCGCGGCGGGAAACATCTCGGGATCATTCGACTCCCGTCGGTTGCCCGCAACGTGGCGTTCGGGGGCAAGGGGCGCCGGACGCTGTACCTGACGGCGCTCGAATCGCTGTACCGCGTCCAGATGATCGCCGAGGGGCCGGAAAGCCGGTCGAAGTAGATGAGGCGCGCGCTTCTGCTGATCGCGATCACCGCTGCTGCGAGCGCAGGCGCGCACGCGCAGGCCCCTCCGACCGCACGCTTCCGCCTCCTCGAAGCCACGATCGACGACATCCACGCGGCGTTCCGGGCCAACCGGTTGACGTGCCGCGCGCTCGTCGACGGCTATCTGCGCCGCATCGAGGCGTACGACCAGGCGGGTCCGCGGCTGAACGCCGTCCAGACCGTCAACCCGCGCGCCGTCCAGGAAGCCGATCGTCTGGACGCGGCGTTCCGCGCGTCCGGCCTCACTGGTCCGCTCCACTGCATCCCGGTGCTCGTCAAGGATCAAGTCGAGACGAGCGATCTGCCGACGACGTACGGGTCGATCCTGTTCAAGGATTTCGTCCCGAAGCGCGACGCGACCGTCGTGGCGAGGCTGCGTCGCGCCGGGGCGCTCATCATCGGGAAATCGACGATGGGGGAGTACGCGGCGGGATACCTGAGCACGGCGTCAGCAGGCGGTCCCATTCGCAACGCCTACGACCCGCGGCGCAATGCCAGCGGTTCGTCGGGTGGCAGCGGCGCCGGCGTGGCCGCGAACTTCGCGACCATCGCGATTGCGGAGGATACGGGCGGATCGACGCGCGGTCCCGCCGCGGTCCACAGCCTGGTCGGCCTCCGCCCGACGGTGCCGCTTGTCAGCCGCTTCGGCATGATGCCCGCCAAGCCGAGCACCGACACGCTCGGCCCGATCGCGCGCACCGTGCGGGACGCGGCGCTGCTGCTCGACGTGATTGCCGGCTACGACGCGAATGATCCCGTCACCGCGCAGGCGGTTGGACAGATTCCGAAGACCTATACCGCGTATCTGACGTCGGACGGTCTGAGGGGGGCGCGGCTCGGCGTCATCCGCCAGCCCATCGATCTGAAGGCAGACCCGTCCTCCGAGGATTACCGCAAGGTGAAGGCGGTCATTGATCGAGCGGTCGCCGACCTGCGGAAGCTTGGCGCAGAAGTCGTCGACCCGGTCTCCATCCCCGAGCTCGCGCAACGTGTGGCCAGGTCGTGGGACGTGAACGTGTTCGAAACCGAGCCCGCGATGAACAGATATCTGGCGGGCCATCCGAACGCGCCCTTCAAAACGCTGCGCGATATCCTGCTCACCGGCAAAGTGGTGCCGTCTCGTACCCGCGTGCTGATGACCAACGTCGGCCGCTCTACCGAGGAAGCCGGATACCTCCAGGCGCTGCGCATCAACGAGGAGGTCCGGCAGGAGGTGTTCAGCGCGATGGCCGAGCATCGCCTCGACGCGCTCGTGCACGCGACCTACGATCATCAGCAGGCGCTCATTGGCCCGCGCGACATGACCGATCCGCAGCTCGACACCACCGGTCAGGGCAGCAACCGGCGGCTGAGCCCGATTTTGGGCTTTCCCGCGCTAACGGTGCCGGCCGGGTTCACGACCGACGACTTTCCCGTCGGTCTCGAACTGGTCGGGCGGCCCTACGCCGAATCAACGCTGTTCAGATTGGGCTACGCCTACGAACAGGCGACGCGCCATCGCAAGCCGCCGGCGACAACGCCGGCGCTGCCGGGCGTCGAATGATTGCGCCGCCGTGCCGGCGGATGTGGTCCGCCGCGCTCACAGCGCTGGCCGTCTTTCCGCTCGCCGGTGCCACTCCCCAGTCGACAGATGCACTGCTCGGTCTCGTCGATCATCTCGTCTACGCTACCCCGGACCTGCAACTGGGCGTCGAGCGGATCGAAACTCTCCTCGGCGTGCGCGCCTCTCCCGGAGGCCAGCATCTCGGTCGCGGCACCCGCAACGCCCTGCTGTCGCTCGGCCCGACCGCCTATCTCGAAATCATCGGTCCGGATCCGGAACAGCCGGTTCCGGCGTCGCCGCGGCCGTTCGGGATCGACGATCTCCGAGAGCCGAAGCTCGTCGCATGGGCGGCGAAGGGCCGCGCCCTCGACGGGCTGGCGCGTGACGCTGCCAGCGCCGGCGTCACGCTCGGCGACGTCATTTCGGGCAGTCGGCGGCGGAGCGACGGCGTCATGCTCTCCTGGCGCTATACCGATCCGCGCAGGGTCGTCGCCGAAGGCATCGTCCCGTTCTTCATCGACTGGGGGAGCACGCCCCATCCCGCGGCGAGCGCCGCGATTGGGGCATCGCTCGTCGCGTTTCGAGCGGAGCATCCCGACGTGGAACGGGTTCAGGGTGCGTTGCGTCGTCTGAAGATCGACCTGGCGGTACGGCAAGGCGCGCGCGCGGCGCTCATCGTGGTCGTCAACAGCCCACGCGGGCGCGTCGAGCTGCGATAGGAGGGTCCGTCATGTGGCGATTGGTTGTCGTGATCGTCTGCCTCGCACTCGTGGCCGTGGCCTCGGCGCAGGCAGGCCGAGGCTCGCTGTCGGGCAGCGTGATCGTCGCCTGGAGCGGCGAGCGGCCGCGCGAGGCGCCGATTCAGATCCGCCATCCGGACTCGGGCGCCGTGCTGCGGACGGCGAGCGACGCCGACGGCCGCTATCGTTTTACCGACGTGCCCGAGGGCGCGTACGTCCTGACGGTCGCGATGCCGTGCTGCGGGTTCGAGCCGTACCGCAGCGACGTGACGATTCGAGCGGGTCAGACGACGACGTTGGACATTTCGCTCGACGAGAACGTGGGCGGCAGGACGATCGGCGACGATCCCGGACGGAACGCGACCCTGCTTCGCGACCGCGCCGTGGTGCCGAACCTACCCGTGCCGCGCACGGCGGATGGCAAACCCGATCTGTCGGGCGTCTGGGTCGTCTTCTACGACTTGTACCCCGAGCAGCCCGCCGCGCTGCCGTGGGCGGATGCGCTCGCGAAGCAGCGGATCGCCAACAACCGTCACGACGCGCCGCACACCCGCTGCCTGCCGCAGGGATTTCCGGTCGGCGGCGCCTCCACGCCGTGGGTGACGAAGTTCCTCCAGACGCCGGGACTCCTCGTCATGCTGTTCGAGGACGCGCCCGGTTTCCGGCAGGTGTACCTCGACGGCCGCAGCCATCCGCCGGACATCAATCCAACCTGGTACGGCCACTCGGTGGGCCGGTGGGAGCGTGACACGCTGATCATCGAGACCGTCGGCTTCAACGATCGGAGCTGGCTCGGGGTGTATCCGCACACCGAGCAGCTGCGGGCGACAGAGCGGTATCGGCGGCCGGAGTACGGACGCCTCGACATTCAAGTCGTCTTCGAGGATCCGGGGACGTTCACCCGCCCCTGGACGCAGAATCTGGTCTGGTATCTGGCGCCGCAGGAAGATCTGATCGAGTACGTCTGCGAGAACAACCGGACGGATCTGCTGGTGGGGAAGCAAGGCGGGCCTTGACGGCCCGCCTCGGCGCGGCGTAAAGCCGTGCCCTACTTCACGACCGGATCGCTGCCGGGCGCGGAGCCGCCGAGGAACAGGCGCCTGCCGTCGGTGAGGATGAAGTTGCGGCCGACGGCTTTGTTCGTCCCGTCGCGCGCCAGATACCCCTCGATGACGAACTCCGTGCCAACCTGCAGCGTGTTCTTCGTCACGCCAAGCCGGATCAGCTGGTTCGGGCTGCCACCTTCAATCATCCAGCGGACGACCTGGCCGTCGGGCTGCTTGACGTCGATGTGGAACCACGAGTGGGGATTGATCATCTCCCACTTGACGAGGCTGCCGGTCAGCTTGATCGGCTTGCTGACGTCGAACTCCGCCGAGAAGGCGTGATGCGCTGCGAGCGGCGCGGCCGCGAGCAGCACGCCGAGAACCGTCCACACGATCGCGCGATTCGTCATCATGGCGTCTCCTACTGCGACGATTTCTTTGCGGCCTCATCGGCGCGCCGCTTCTCATCGGCGCGCGCGCCGGCCAGCGCGTTGATGAGGCTGTAGTTCCCCTCGTGGCACGCATGCTCGAAGATCGGCCCGTCCGTTTTCAGCATCGGCAGCTCCGCCGACCAGGGACGCGTCCACGTGGCCGAATCGTCGACCGTGAACTGATAGAGGATCCGGTCATCGGCGACGCGCGTGAAGCGTTCGATGAGGCGCAACTTCTCGCTCGCGCCTTCGACAAACGGGTTCTGGTCGGTGAAGTTCGTCGACTCGACGACGAGCGTGTCGCCTTCCCAGTGGCCGACCGGATTGCCCGTGAGCTGCTGGATGTTGCCCGGCAGGTGCGGCCGGCGGTCGAGCGGAATGATCCGCGGCTCGTGAATCATCTCGACGAGGATCATCACGTATCCCGGCGACTGAATGATCTGGTAGAAGTTGTTGTACGCGCCCGGCAGCATCGGCGGCCCCGCGCGGTTCATCAGGATGCAGCGGACGCTGAACGACTGATTCTGCGCCGCGTCCCACGGCCCGCCCATGCGCTTGCGCGCCTCGGCGCGCTCGGCCTGCCGCTTCTGTCCCTCGGCGGTCACCGGCGGGAGCCGACCGTCCTGCGGATCGAAGATGAGCGAGGTGCGCAGGTTGAGCGGCACGCCCCCCTGGTTGCGGTCGAGCCCGAACTGCGTGAAGTCATAGTGGACGTCGGCGATGGTGCCGGGCGTCGTCTGCTCGCTCTCGGCCGCCGCCGCCTTCTTCATGACCTCGATCGCCTCTTCGCGCGTGAAAACGTCGCGCGTGATCCCCTCCGGTCGCTGGAGCGGCGTGTAGGTCGAGTTGGTCCAGTAGCCCTGCAGGTCGGGCTGCCCATCAGGCGTACGGGGCGCCTTATAGCTGCCCGCTTCGGCCGCGGCCCGGCTGGCCGCCGTGGTCTGCGCGCCGGCTGGCGTGAGCCAGACGACGACCGCGAAGAGGACCAAGGCCATGACGAGGCATCGATCGCGCATGTGCTGTCTCTCTTTCACGTGTTCACGGGGACGGCTTGCGGAGGTGACCATAGATGATGTCTTCAGCGAATTCCACGCACCGGAACTCTAAGAGCTGAGCGTTCCGCTCGAGCCGACGGTAGAGCGGCAAGGTGATCTTCCACGGCCGCGAGAACGTCTTCGGGTCTTCGAGCGTCGCCTCGTAGAGCAGATGGTCGGGGCTCGTGGCCGTGAAGCGCTCGACGACGCGCAGCGCTTCGCTGTGGAAGTTGCCGGCGCGGTCGAGCCAGGTCATGCCGTTGAAGCCGGAGGTATCGACGACGAGCGTCTCGCCTTCCCAGCGGCCGTTCGACCATCCCATCCAGCTGTCAGCCGGCGCGTCCACGTGCTCGTCCAGGTAGATCGTCCGCACCGCGCGCGCGAAGGTGAAAACCATCATGATGTACTTCGGCGTCTGGATGATCTGAAGCGGGTACGGCATGTACATGGCGCGCGGCGTGCCGGGCAGATAGCACTTAATCTCCGGGTCGAGCATCATCCGGTTCTCGAAGTTCTTGCGCTTCTGCTCGACGGCCCCCGGTAGGTACGGGATGCGGCCGCCGTCCACGATGCCGAGTCCTGGCGGGATCGCGCCGGCCGCGCCGAGGGCAGGGACGGGTCCCATCGCTGCGGCGTGCGGTTCGACATCCCAAGAGGCCTCGCTGATGGCCTGCCAGATACCCATCAGGTTCGGACGACCGTCCGTCGTGCGCGGCGCCTTGTAGGTGGAGGCCTGCCCGGAGACGATGGACGCGGTGAGCCACAGCACGCCCGCTGCGGCGACCGAGACGAACACCCACCGACGGGATCGGCTAGGCATCTGTGCTGCGGAATATTAGCACTCCAATGCACGAATTACGCACGTTGGGGTCCCGCTATTCAACGCCCCGCCCGGCGGGAGAGTCAAGACAATTGACAACCGCCGCCCACCTGAACCAGCCAGGGGCCTCGCTTGATATCCTTGAAACGGCAATGGCCCTTGGCTGGTTGGCCAGTCTCTTCTTGGCGCGCGCCGCGCGCGACTGTCGCGGGATGAACCGCAGCCTGGCGTTGGTGGCGGCGCTCGCCACCGTCCCGGCGGGGCCCCATGCCCAAGCACCCGGGCCCGCCCCGCTTTCCATCGCGCGCCAGGGGTACTTTTTTGCGGGCGGGACGTACTCGCTCGTCAACGGCCGCCGGGTCCTGTCAGGCCAGCTGTACGCCGAATTCCAGATCCCCGCCGGGCAGACCCGTCCCTGGCCGATCGTCATGGTGCACGGCGGCGGGCAGTCGGGGACGAACTTCACCGGTACGCCGGACGGCCGGGAGGGATGGGCGCAGTTCTTCCTCCGTCAGGGGTACCCCGTGTACGTGGTCGACCAACCGGGGCGTGGCCGCGCCGCATACGAGGCGAGCGTGTACGGCCCTGCCACGCAGCTGAACCTCGACACGATCGAGCGGCGGTTCGTCGCGCCCGAGCGTTTCGCGCTGTGGCCGCAGGCGCGGTTGCACACTCAGTGGCCGGGCCAGGGCGTGCAGGGCGACGCAGCGTTCGATCAGTTCCTCGCGTCGCAGCTTCCCTCGATTCAGGACTTCGCGCGGCAGCAGACTCTCAATCGCGATGCGCTCCTGGCGCTCCTCGGGCAAATCGGCCCGGCTGTCCTGCTGACGCACTCGCAGTCGGGTGCCTTCGGATGGCCCGTCGCGGACGTCCGGCCCGATCTGGTGAAAGCGATCGTCGCCGTCGAGCCGAACGGTCCACCGTTCTTCGCCGTGGAGAACGTCCCCGCGCCCGAGTGGTTCCGTGATGCGCCGACGGCGGTGAACGTCTGGGGGATTACCGCCGTGCCGCTCTCCTACGACCCGCCCGCGGTCGGGCCGTCCGAGCTCACGATTGTGCGGGAGGATCGCCCAGACGCACCCGACCTGGTGCGCTGCTGGCTGCAGGCCGCCCCCGCGCGGCAGCTGCCCAGGCTGGCGCGCGTGCCGACGCTCGTCCTGACCGGCGAAGCCTCGTATCACGCCCCGTACGATCACTGCACCGTCAAGTACCTGCGCCAGGCGGGCGTCCGTCCGACGTGGATCCGGCTGGCAGACGCGGCCATTCGCGGCAACGGCCACATGATGATGCTCGAAAAGAACAACCACGAGATTGCCGCGCTCATCGCGCGATGGCTGGCCGAGACGGTGCCGGCGGCGTCAATGGGGTCGGGGGTCATCTTGCGAGGACAGTCGCGATGACCGACTACGCTTGGACTGTCCTCGCAAGATGACCCCCGACCCCATTAAGGGCACGCGCTGCGACTGGGCGCGCACGCCGCTCAGCATCGCGTATCACGACCGCGAGTGGGGCGTTCCCGTGCACGACGACCGCACGCTGTTCGAGTTCCTGATCCTCGAGGGGGCGCAGGCGGGGTTGAGCTGGGAGACGATTCTGCGAAAGCGCGACGCCTATCGCGCCGCGTTCGCCGGCTTCGATCCCGCGCGCGTCGCGCGGTTCACGCCCTCCCGTGTCGAGCGCCTGCTGCGCAACCCCGGGATCGTGCGCAATCGTTTGAAGGTCGAGAGCACCGTGTCCAACGCGCGGGCCTTTCTCGCGGTGCAGGACGAGTTCGGGTCGTTCGACCGCTTCGTATGGGGCTACGTCGATGGACGGCCACGGCGGAACGCGTGGCGGACGTTGCGCGAGATTCCCGCGCGGACGGCGGAATCCGACATCCTCAGCCGCGACCTGCGGCAGCGGGGGTTCCGCTTCGTCGGCTCGACGATTTGCTACGCCTTCATGCAGGCCGTGGGCCTGGTGAACGACCACGTGATCACCTGTGTCCGTTACGCACGCGCGGGACGCGATCGCCGCCCCGCCACCCCGCCGCGCAGGCACGGCGGGGACCCTGCCGATGCCGGTCTCTGAGTGCCGCATCCGCCGCCGCGTGCAGTTCTACGAGGTCGACTTCGCCGGCATCGTGCACTTCAGCTGGTTCTTCCGGTACATGGAAGAGGCGGAGCACGCGTTGTGGCGCGAAGCCGGGCTCAGCATCGCGGCGCACGCGTCCGGCGTGGCGTTTCCGCGGGTGGCGGCTTCGTTCGAGTACCACCGCCCGCTTCGATTCGAGGAGGAGTGCGACGTCCACATCCGTATTGCGGCGCTGGCGGAAAAGACCATGCGCTATGGCTGCGACATCACGCGCGGCGACACGCGCATCGCCACCGGCTCGATGACGATTGCCTGTGTGACTCACGTTCCCGGTGAGCCGATGAAGGCAGTTGCGATCCCACCGGCGTTCGCGTCACGATTTCAAGTGGCCATGCAGTAAGGAGACGTCCATGAAGAGTCCTGACGTCCGCACGCTGATTGACTATCACTATTGGGCGCGAGATCGGATGCTCGACGCAGTCGAGGCGCTGACACCGGAGCAGTTCACGCGCGAGATCGGCGGCAGCTTCAAGTCAGTGCGCGACACACTCGCGCATCTGTACGGCGCGGAATCGATCTGGTATGCACGATGGCACGGTGAAGCGCCAACGTCACTGCCAACGCCGGAGATGTTTCCCGACAGTGCCGCGATGCGCCGGACATGGCTGGATCAGGAGAGACGCATGCGCGCGTTCATCGAGGCGCTCGACGACGATGCGCTCGAGCGCGTGATCTCCTACAAAATGCTGAGCGGACAGCCGGGCGCGTCGATGCAATGGCACATGATTCAGCATCTGGTGAACCACGCCTCGTACCACCGCGGGCAGGTGACAACCTTGCTCCGGCAATTGGGCGCCGCGCCTCCGAAGAGCACCGATCTGATCACCTACTACCGCGAGTTGGGAGCGAAGTCCGCATGACGAGCTCCACCTGGGACGTGACGATCAGGCGTGGTCCGTCCGATGCAGAGGTCCGCCCTCTCCTCGAGGAGGCAGACCTCCCGACGGCCGACATCACACCAGAAAAGCTCCAAAGCTTCTATGCGCTCGAGCAGGACGGGCAGATCTGCGGCGTCGTCGGCCTCGAGCTGTACGACACGGTGGGCCTGCTGCGATCGCTCGTTGTCTCGCCGAAGCGGCGCACCAAGGGCATCGGGTCGGCGCTCGTGGCGCACGCCGAGCATCTCGCAACCACACGCGGGGTGACCGCGCTGTATCTCCTCACGGACACGGCCGAGGCGTTCTTCCGGCGGCGGGGCTACGAACATGCGGCGAGGGAGCGTGCGCCCGAGCCGATCCGTCAGACCTCGGAGTTCGCGGACCTCTGTCCGACGACGTCGGCGTTCATGGTCAAGCGTCTGATACACTCGCGCCTGCCATGATGAATATCGCGTTCGTGCTCGTGCTCACGATGGCTGGCGCGCAGGCGGCGGTGCCGCCGAAGCCCGATCTGGCGACGATCAGCGCGCGCCTCGGGATGTGCACCGCCGATTTCACGGTCGCCGATGCCGACGGAAAACCGGTGTATGCCGCCACGGTGCACGTCCGCATCCGCTACGGGTTTCTGAGCCTGAAGCGCATGGACCTCGAGGTCGGCACGAACTCCGACGGCAAGGCCCGGGTTGAAGGGCTGCCGCTCGGGGGCCGGCGCCTCACCTACGACATCACGAAAGAGACGCGCAAGACAACGGTCGAGCAGGACCTCACGACGAACTGTCACGCGATGTACGCCGTCGCGCTCAAGTGAAACGGCCGCTGCAGGCCGAGGCGTATTTAGAATATCCGTGACCAATCGTCTGCCGCTGCTCGTCGAAGAGCCGACCGAGGTCGGCAGTTATTTCATCGCGACCTACCCCCCGTTCTCCGTCTGGACGCAGGCGGCCGTCGACGCCGACGCGCGGCCCGCGCTCGAGGCGCCGCCCGCGCCGGGCGTCCCGCTCGGGATGTACCTGCACATCCCGTTCTGCCGCAAGCGGTGTCACTTCTGCTATTTCCGCGTCTACACCGACCGCAACGCGCAGGAAGTGGCCGACTACCTCGACGTGCTCGGCCGGGAATGGGCGCTCTACGCCGATCGGCCGGCGCTGGCCGGCAGGCCGCTCAACTTCGTCTACTTCGGCGGCGGCACGCCGTCGTTTCTCTCGACGCAGCAGCTCGCGCGACTCGTCCGGCGTCTCACAGCCGTGCGCTCCTGGGACGATGCCGAGGAGGTGACGTTCGAGTGCGAGCCGGGCACTCTCACGAAGGCGAAGCTGGCCGCCATCCGCCGCATGGGCGTCACGCGCCTGAGTCTCGGCATCGAGAACTTCAGCGACCGGATCCTGGAGCTGAACGGCCGTGCGCACCGATCGCCGGAGATCATCCGGGCCTACGAGGAGGCACGCGCGCTCGGCTTTCCACAGATCAACGTCGACCTGATTGCGGGCATGCTCGGCGAGACGGAGGACAACTGGCAGGCGTGCGTCCGCGCGGCGCGAGCGCTTGCGCCGGACAGCATCACCATCTACCAGATGGAGCTCCCGTTCAACACGACGATCAGCCACGACCTGTTGCATCAGAGCGGCGTGTTCCGCGAGCCGGTCGCCGACTGGCCCACGAAGCGCCGCTGGGTCGCGGAGGCGTTTGCCGCGCTCGAGGCGGAGGGCTATCACGTCCGCAGCGCGTACACCGCGGTCCGTGATCCGGCCCGCACGCGGTTCGTGTACACCGATCGCCTCTGGCAGGGCGCGGACATGGTCGGCCTGGGCGTGGCCTCGTTCGGCCACGTGAACGGCGTCCACATGCAGAACCTCGATCGCTGGGAGACCTACAGCGCCGCGATTCGCGCCGGGCAGCCGGCGCTCGGCCGTGCGTACCGACCGACCGCCGAGGAGCGGCTCATTCGCGAGCTGGTGCTGCAGCTCAAGTTCGGCTCGATTCGGCCGTCGTATTTCCGCGAAAAGTATGACGTCGACGTCGTCAGCCGCTTCCGCGAGCCGTTCGCGTGGCTGGATGAGCGCGGCTATTTGCAGACGGTGACACCCGACCGGGTGGCGCTGACGCGCGACGGTCTGCTCCGCGTCGACTCGCTCCTGCCGCACTTCTTCCGGCCCGAGCATCGGGGCATCCGGTACACGTGACGAACCCCGACGTTGTCGTCATTGGCGGGGGGCCAGCCGGCTCCACCGTCTCCACGCTCCTGGCGCAGCAGGGGCTGCGCGTGCAGCTTTTCGAGCGCGAGCGGTTTCCTCGCTTCCACATCGGCGAGTCGCTGATTCCGGAGACCTACTGGGTGCTCAAGCGGCTCAACATGCTGCCGAAGATGCAGCGGAGCTGCTTCGTCAAGAAATACAGCGTGCAGTTCGTCAACGCGTCCGGGAAGCTCTCGGCACCGTTCTACTTCTGGGACAACAAGCCGCACGAGTGCTCGCAGACCTGGCAGGTGGTGCGGAGCGAGTTCGACCGCATGATGCTCGAGAACGCGCGTGAGCATGGTGTGGATGCCCATGAGGGCGTGCGCGTCGTCGACGTGCTGTTCGAGGGCGACCGCGCGGTCGGCGTGCGCCTGCGCGAGAACGGCGCCGATCGCGACGTGCGCGCCACGGTCGTCGTCGATGCCAGCGGACAGAACGGCCTGCTGCAGCACAAGTTCGGCCTTCGCGTCTGGGATCCCGTGCTCAACAAGGGCGCGATCTGGACGTACTGGGAAGGCGCGTACCGCGATACCGGCCGCGACGAAGGCGCGACGATGGTGCTGCAGACGGCCGACCGCAAGGGATGGTTCTGGTACATCCCGCTGCACGACAACATCGTCAGCGTCGGCGTGGTGGCGCCATTCGATTGCCTGTTCAAGGGCCGCGGCCCGTACGCCCAGACGTACGAGGAGGAAGTCGAGCGCTGTCCCGCCGTCAAGCAGCGCGTCGCGAGCGCGAGGCGCGCGACGGGCTACTTCGCCACGAAGGACTACTCGTACCGGGCGACGCAGGTGGCGGGCAATGGCTGGGTGCTCATCGGCGACGCGTTCGCGTTTCTCGACCCGCTGTATTCCTCGGGCGTGCTCCTCGCGCTTCGCTCTGGCGAGATGGCAGCCGATGCCATCGTCGAGGGACTGGCGACCGGTGACACGTCCGCGGCGCAGCTCGGCAAGTGGGGGCCGGGCTTCAATGACGGCGTCGACCGCATGCGCCGGCTTGTGTGCGAGTACTACGACGGCTTCAGCTTCGGCCAGTTCGTTCGCCGGTATCCCCACCTGCAGGGAACTGTCACCGATTTGTTGATTGGCGATCTCTTCACCGACCGCGTCGACGCTGTCTGGCGGCCTATGGAGTCGCTGTACCAGCCTGGAAAGGCGACCATCCCGTCGTGGGACGCTGGAGTTCCGGCTGCCGCCGCCACAGGCAAGATGACCGAGCTCGTGCTGCCAGACGGGCGGAGACCCTAGTCGGGAGTCGGTGCTGCCAGAGGGACGCAGGCCCTAGCGCGGTCGTAGTGTCCGGCTTCAGCCGGACCTGGAGGCGAACATGATGATCAGGCTGCTCGTGGTGCTCGGGGCGGTCGTCGTCGCCGTCGCGAGCGCTCCGGCTCAGACCGGGCGCGAGGCCGTCGACGCGGTGCTCTCGGCCGCCGTCGCGCGCGGAGAGATTCCCGGCGTGGTCGCAATTGCGACCACGCGAAGCGGCATCATCTACGAGGGCGCATTCGGCGCGGCCGATCTGCCCAGCCGCAGGCCGCTCCGAACCGCCAGCCTGTTTCGCATCGCGTCGATGACGAAACCGGTTACGTCGGTCGCGGTGATGCAGCTCGTCGAGGCGGGCCGGCTGCGGCTCGACGACCCGGCGTCGAAGTACTTTCCTGAGTTAGCCGACATCAAGGTCTTCGAGCGCTTCGACGCGCGCACCGGCGCGTACAGCTTGCGGCCCGCGACAAAGACGATCACCGTTCGGCACTTGCTCACGCACACCGCCGGCTTCGGCTACGACTTCACCAGTCCCATCGTCCGCGACCTCAAGCTCGATCGGTTCGCGCCGGGTCCGCTCGTGTTCGAGCCGGGCGACGAGTGGCTGTACGGCTCGAGCTCGACATGGGCGGGGCGTCTCGTCGAGACGCTCTCCGGGCAGCCGCTCGAGACCTACTTCCGCGAGCGCATCTTCACGCCGCTCGGCATGCGGGACACGTTCTACAACGTCCCCGCAGACAAGCGCGCCCGCCTGGTCACCGTGCATCGTCGGACAGGCGACACCACGTTCACCGTCGAGCCGGTGCAGCCGCCGTTCACGATCGAGCGGCCGATCGGCGACGGGGGACTCTCGTCGACGGCGGCGGACTACGCCCGTTTCCTGCAGGTGCTGCTCAATGGCGGCGCGCGAGAAGGCACGCGGGTGCTCGCGAGCGACACGGTGGCGCTGATGGGACAGAACCACATTGGCGCTCTCACCGTACCCGCGCTGAAGACCGCGATGCCCGATCGCAGCGCCGACTGGAACATTCTTGTGAACGGCGGCCGTGACAAGTGGGGGCTCGGGTTCCTCATCGCAGCGGCCCCGCCGCCGGGCAAGCGATCGCCCGGGAGCCTGAGCTGGGGCGGCATCAACAACACGTACTTCTGGGTCGACCCGGCGCGTGGCGTCGCCGGCGCGATCCTGATGCAGTTCCTGCCGTTTGCCGATCCGCGCGCCTTGGCGGTGCACGACGCCTTCGAGCGCGCGATCTACCAGCTCGTGGGACCCGCGTCGTAGGTCGAGCACCGTGGTGTCCGGCTTCAGCCGGATCAGGCTCGCCCCACTCCCGTGGGTGGCGTTCCCGATTGGCGGCTGCTGTTTGGTGCCGGGCTCGTCGGGCTCGGCCATGCCGTTCTGCGCGGGCTCGAACCCAGGCTCGCGCGCGCGTCGCACTCGGTTCCGGCACGTTAGGTACCGCAGGCACTTTAGGCACCTCAGGCATCTCGCCTGATGCTACGATTTGGGCCACACGAGGGCACCCCACGCGCCGCGACCGCGCGTTGAGGACCCTGCCGAGGAGGTCTTGCATGACATCTCGCGCCTCATCCCTGCTCCGGTGGGTGGCCGCGGCGCTCATCGCGCTCGCCGCCCTGGCGCAGCCAGCGCAAGCCGAAATCAAGCGTATCGTCATCGACAAGAAGGTATCGCCCGCGTTCGACGGCCGCGCCTTCGGCAGCGCCGGACAGTACGAGACGCTGGCGGGGCGCGCATTCGGCGAGCTCGATCCGAACGATCCGAAGAACCGCGTCATCACCGACATCCAGCTCGCGCCGCGGAACGCGAACGGCAAGGTCGAGTACGTCGCCACCTTCTATTTGGTCAAGCCGGTCGACATGTCGAAGAGCAGCCGACTGATGTGGCACGACGTGCCGAACCGCGGCGGCCGCATTACGATTCCCGAGGGCGAGCGGATGCTCGGCGACATCGGGCTGAGCAGCGGGTGGCAGGGCGACAACTCTGGCAACACGGCGCCGGACGACGACAACGATTACGCCACGGTGCCGGTGGCGAGGAACCCGGACGGCTCGCCAGTCATTGGCCTCGTGCTCGGGCGGATCGTCAACGCGGCCGGTCCCGACTCGCGGCCGATGATCGTGAACGCCAATCCCGTGCCCTATAAGCCGGCGACCCTCGACACGACGAAGGCCCGCCTCGAAACCCACGCCGCCGAGGCGATCGACGGCAAGGTGACCGGCGTCCGCGGCGTGCCGGCGAGCGACTGGGCGTTTGCCCGCTGCAGTGCGTCGACCCCATTCCCCGGCACACCCGATCCGACCCATATCTGCGTGAAGGGCGGCTTCGATCCGAAGCTGCTGTATCAGATCGTCTTCACGTCGCAGGATCCGTACGTGCTGGGCATCGGTTTCGCCGCGTTCCGCGATGTCGCCGCGTTCCTCAAGTACGCCGAGCGCGACGCCACGGGCACGCCGAATCCGCTGGCAAACCAGGTGACCTGGGTGATCAGCCGTGGCCGCTCGCAGTCGGGTCGCTTCCTGCGCAGCCTCCTGCACCTCGGCTTCCACCAGGACGAGCGCAATCGGCAGGTGTACGAGGGCATGTGGCCGATCATCGCGTCGGGGCTGCTGCCAATGAACGTTCGTTTCGGTATGCCCGACGGCGCGCAGAAGCTGTACGAGGCGGGCATGGAAGGGCCGGTGTGGTGGACGCCGTGGGCCGATCCGGTTCGCAAGCTCCCGGCCGCCAGCATCCTCGATCGATGCAACGCGACGAAATCGTGTCCGAAAATCATGGAACAGCTCGGGGGGACCGAGGCGTGGGCGCTCTATCTGAGCCCGAGCTGGCTCGGAACCACCGCCGAGCGCGACATTCCGCTGCCGGCGAACGTGCGGCGCTACTACATGCCTAGCACGCCGCATGGTGGTGGGCCGGGCGGGTTCTCCGTCGTCGCCGCGAAGCCGCCGCAGTGTCCAGGTCCGGAGTTCGGGCGCGGGCTCCTGTCGGCCAACCCGATGCCGTACACCGAAACGTCAAACGCGTTGCGGATGCATTTCCGCAACTGGGTGATGAAGGGGACCGAGCCGCCGCCGAGCCGATATCCCAGCCTCGCAAACGGCTACCTCGTTGACCCCACGAAGGAAGCCACCGGCTTCCCGACAATTCCCAGCCTGCCGGCCAACGCCCCGAACGGCATCGTCAGGCCGATGCTCGATTACGACTGGGGGCCGACCTTCAGTACGGTGGATGGCTCGGGTGTGCCGTCGAAAATGCCGCCGGCCATCAAGAACGTCATCAAGATGAAGGTGCCGAAAGTCGACGCAGACGGCAACGACCTCGGCGGTGTGCCGATCGTGCTTCGTGAAGCGCCGCTTGGCACCTATCTCGGCTGGAACATCGTCGGCGACGGCTTCCACAAGGGGAAGATCTGCAATTACGCCGCGGGCATGGTCCCGTTCGCGACGACGAGGGCCGAGCGGATGGCGAACAGCGATCCACGGCCGTCGCTCGAAGAACGCTACAAGAACCACGAGGGGTACGTCGAGGCCGTGAAGACGGCGGCGGCCAAGGCGGTGAGCGACGGCTTCCTGCTGCAGGGTGACGCCGACCGGCTCGTCGCGCAGGCGCAGGCGAGCAACGTCCTGACGCAGCCGAATACGAGCCGGTAACAGACGGTTCGAAGGTGCGACGGCGCGAAGGTGCGATGGTGCGTCCGAAGGTGCGAGGGCGCGAGGGTTCGAGGGTGCTGAGGGCGTTCACTCTTCTGACCGTTGGCGTCCTTTTCGCTCCACAGGCGTTGGGACAATCGCGCCAGACGCACGAGCTGCGGCTCCTGCCGCAGCACGTGCACTGGGGCTACTACGACGCCACGCTGAAGCCGGTGCTCCGCATCGCGTCGGGCGACACGGTGCGCGTCGAGACGATGATTGCCCGGGGACTGGCGCGGCTCAGGGCGGCGGGTGTCTCGGAAGCTGAAATACCAGATGCGCTCAAGGCCGTGGAAGCGGCAGTGACCGAGCGCGGCCCCGGCGCACATCCACTCACCGGCCCCATCTGGGTCGAAGGCGCCGAGCCGGGCGACGTGCTCGAAGTCAGGACTCTCGGGTTCGAGTTCCTGCATCCGTACGGCGTGAGCGGTTTCATTCCGGGCAGCGGGACGCTGCCGGACGACTTCCCGTACACGCGGTTCAAGCTGTTTCGATTCGATATCGCGCGTGGTGTCACCGAGTTCGCGCCCGGCATTACGTTGCCGCTGGCGCCGTTCTTCGGGTCGATTGGCGTGGCGCCGAACCCGCTTGTCGGCCGGGTCTCGAGCGGCCCGCCGGGCCATCACACCGGCAATCTCGACAACAAGGAACTAGTCGCGGGATCGACTCTGTACATTCCGGTCCACGTGCCCGGCGCGCTCCTCTCGATGGGCGACGCGCACGCCATGCAGGGCAACGGCGAAGTCTCGCTCACGGCTCTGGAAACGTCCGTGCGAGGCACGGTTCAGGTGAGTGTTCGCAAAGGGATGCGGCTCAACTGGCCGCGCGCCGAGACGCCGACGCACTACATCGCGATGGGGCTGCACCCGGATCTCGACGAGGCGTCGAAGCTCGCCACGCGCGAGGCGATCGACTTCCTCGTGACGGAGAAGAAACTCAGCCGGGACGAGGCGTACATTCTGGTGTCGGTCGGAGTCGATCTCCACGTGACGCAGCTCGTCGACGGCACCAAGGGCGTGCACGCGATGATCCCGAAGTCGATCTTCGGGAAATGAGGCTCACATGAAGAAGCTGCTTGGCGCGCTGGTTCTCCTCTCGGCCGTCGCCGTCGCCGCCCAGACCCGCGACGTGCCGCGGTTCAAGCCCGATCCCTCCTGGCCGAAGATCCCGAACAACTGGCAGTTCGGCCAGGTGTCGAGCGTCTCGATCGACGCGCAGGACCACGTCTGGGTGTTGCAGCGCCCCGGCTCGCTGGAGGACCCGGCCGAAAAGAAGCGGGCTGCCCCGCCAGTACTCGAGTTCGACGCCGCTGGCAACTTCGTCCAGGCATGGGGCGGGCCGGGGCAGGGCTACGAGTGGCCCGAGGTCGAGCACGGCATCTACGTCGATCCCAAAGGTTTCGTCTGGGTCGGCGGCAACGGCGAGAAGGACCACCAGATCGTCAAGTTCACGCGCGACGGCAAGTTCGTCGCGCAGATCGGGCGCGCGGGGCAGAGCAAGGGGAACAGCGACACGCAGAACCTGAACCGTCCCGCCGACGTGTTTCTGCACGCCGCGACCAACGAGCTCTTCGTGGCCGACGGCTACGGAAACCGGCGCATCGCGGTGTTCGACGCGAACACGCTGCAGTTCAAGCGGATGTGGGGCGCGTTCGGCAACGCGCCGACCGACGGTCAGCCCGCCAACGCCGACGCCGACCCGAAGGGCGCGCCGCAGTTCGTGCAGCCGGTGCACGCGGTGCGCGTGTCACGCGACGGCCTGGTCTACGTGTCCGACCGCGGCGGCAAGCGCGTGCAGGTGTTCCGCCTCGACGGCACCTACGTGAACCAAGTGTTCATCGGGCGCGACTGCCGCGCGCCGGCGTGCGGCAACGGCACCACGGCGGCGAGCACGGCGTTCTCGGCCGACCCCCAGCAGCGTTTCCTCTATGTGGCCAACCGGAGCCAGGCGAAGCTGATGATCTTCGACCGGCAGTCGCTGACGCTCCTTGACGAGTTCGGCCGCTGGGGATCGGCGCCGGGCGAGTTCGGCACACTCCACCACATGAACATCGACTCGAAGGGGAACCTCTATACCGCCGAGGTCACGCCGCTCCAGCCCGTCAACCGGCGCGTGCAGAAGTTCACGTTCCTGGGGGTGTCGGCGGCGACGCGGTGAAATGGGGTCGGACTCCCGACCCCTGATCGACTGGCTGCGCGCGCCACGCGAGGAGCGCGAGCGCGCGCAGCAGGCCTGCCTCGATCGCATACGAACCCTCGATCCGTCGATTCACGCCTGGGTGCAGGTGTCGCCGCAGCCCGCCACGGGCGACGGCCCGCTCGACGGCATTCCGTTCGGCGTGAAGGACATCATCGAGACGCGCGGCCTTGCCACGGAGTACGGCTCGCCGCTGTATAAAGGGCGCATCGGGTCGGAGGACGCGGCGATTGTTCGCGAGTTGCGGCAGCGCGGCGCGATCCTCATGGGCAAGACGCAGACGACAGCGTTTGCGTACCGGACGCCAGCGCCGACGCGCAACCCGTGGAACGTGGAGCATACGCCCGGCGGAAGTTCGAGCGGATCGGCCGCCGCGGTGGCCGCCGGTATGGTCCCGCTCGCGCTCGGCTCGCAGACGCTGGGGTCGGTGCTGCGGCCGGCCGCCTTTTGCGGCGTGACGGGGTTCAAGCCGACGTACGGCGTCGTGCCGCTCGACGGCGTGCTGCCGGTCGCGCCGAGCCTCGATACGCTCGGCTTCTTCACGTACACGGCGGCCGACATGATGGCGCTCTGGGAGGCGCTCGGCCACAACTCCCACCAGCTCACATCCAACTCCCACGCCACGAGAGGAGGTAGGGAGTTGGGCGTTGGGAGTTGGGAGTTGACATTCGGCGTTCCCGACCCGCTCCCCGACGTCGAGGCGTCGATGGCCTCCGCGCTGCGCGAGACCGTGTCGCGCCTGCGCCAAGCCGGTGCGACGATCCAGGAGCTCGATCTCGTGCCCATGCTCACCGAGCTGCACGCCACCTCGCGCGTCGTGATGGCGTACGAGGCTGCCAGCGTCCACCGCGAGCGCTACGAGGAGCACGGTGCGAAGCTCGCGGACATCGCCGACCTCGTGCGGGAGGGACGCGGCATTTCGAACGATCGCTACGACGAGGCGCGGGGGACGATCGCCGCCTGGCGCGATCGGATGTCGAAGACTTACAACACCACTCCGGTCATTCTCGTCCCCGCGGCGGTCGGTCCCGCGCCGTTCAGCCTCGCGTCGACGGGCGATCCGCGCATGAATTCGCCGTGGACGGCCCTGGGCACCCCGGCGATCACGATCCCGATGGGCGAGGATCATGGGCTGCCGCTCGGCCTGCAGCTCACCGCCGCCGCCGGCGACGATATGCGCCTCTTGAACGCTGCGATACAGGTCGAGGCGCTTCTCCCGCGTACGTAGCGTTTCTCAGCGCACGTAGCGTCCGGCTTTAGCCGGACCAAGATGCCGCGATCGAGCTAGAATCCCCGCACATGGCCCTGGCCCCCGGCGCCCGCCTCGGCCCGTATGAGATTCAGTCTCCCCTCGGGGCCGGCGGCATGGGCGAAGTGTACAGGGCGATCGACACGCGGCTGGATCGCACTGTCGCCGTCAAAGTTCTCCCTGAGCACGTCTCCTCAGATCGGCAGCTGCAACAGCGGTTCGAACGCGAGGCCAAAACGCTCGCTGCGCTGAGTCACCCACACATCTGTCCGGTGTTCGATATCGGTCGCCAGGACGGAATGGAATTCCTCGTGATGGAGTGCCTCGAAGGCGAGACGCTGGAGCAGCGCTTGAAGAAAGGTGCGCTCCCGTTCGATCAGGCGCTGCAGATTGGGATTCAGATGGCCGATGCCGTCGCCGCCGCGCATCGAGCCGGCGTCATCCATCGCGATCTCAAGCCGGGCAACATCATGCTGACGAAGTCGGGCGCCAAACTGCTCGACTTCGGCCTGGCGAAGCTGCGTCCGGCGGCGCCGATCTCGGTGTCGAGCATGACGCGCCTCGCGACGGCGACCCTGGACACCGCGTCGGGCACCATCCTCGGCACGGTGCACTACATGGCGCCGGAACAGGTCGAGGGACGCGACGCCGACGCGCGGAGCGACATCTGGGCCTTCGGCGCGGTGCTTTACGAGATGATCACCGGCACGCGGCCGTTCACCGGTAACTCGCCCGCATCGATCATCGGCGCGATCCTCAAGGACACTCCGCCCCCACTTTCTGCACGTCAGCCACTCGCGCCTGCTGCCCTCGGGCACGCCGTCGAGCGCTGCCTCGCGAAGGAACCCGACGAACGCTGGCAGAGCGCCGCCGACGTCCGCATTCAGCTCACATGGATCAGGGACACACCGTCCGCCGCCGCGGCGAGCGGGTTATCACCTTACCCTCGCCGAACACTCATCTGGGGCGCGTCGATCGTCGTGGCGAGCCTCTTTGCGCTCGCAATTGCCACGTTGATGACTCGCGCGTCTTCGCCCATCGCGGCCGACCCGGTTGTCGCCACCGTCGCCAGGGTGACCCATGAAGCGGGATTCTCCGAGTGGCCGACATGGTCGCCGGACGGCAGCCTGTTCGCGTTCACCTCGAATCGTGATGGCAATTTCGAGCTGTACGTGGGTCGGGCCGAGGGAGGCCGCGAGGTCGTCAACGTCACGAGCAACGGCGCCGACGACGTGCAGCCGGCGTTTTCGCCGGACGGCAAGTCGATTGCCTTCGTGTCGACCCGCTCATCCCAGACGGGCCTCATCAAGATCGGCACGTTCATCGGCTTCGACACCCGGACGTACGGCGGCGATGTCTGGGTCACACCCGCGCTCGGCGGACAGGCACGGCGTCTCGCTGCGGGCGGGAACTTTCCCGTCTGGCATCCGAGTGGTCGCAGCGTTGTCTATGTGGGTGGTCCGGAGAACCAGCGCGCGATCATGTCGGTTTCGGTCGATGGAGGAGCCGCTCCGGTAGCGGTTCTCGCCTCGAGTGAGTCGACCTGGGAGATCATCCGGCTCGGCTTCTCGCCAGACGCACGCTGGATCACGTTTGAAACACAGGACCGTCAGATCCTGGCGATGCCGGCCGCAGGAGGCCGTCCCATGACGCTGTTGGAGGGCAGCAGCCACGTGTGGGACCGGTCCGCACGCCGGTTCTATTACGTCAACCAGCAGAGCACGGGAGGCACCCGGATCGAAGCGGCGGAAATCCAGCCCGCAACGGAACTGCCAGTTGTCGTGCGGGTTTGGGTCGCGGGTGTGAGTACAGGGACGCTTCGGGACCTTGCACTGGCGCCGGACGGGACGCGGCTGCTGGCTGCCGGAGCTGACGAAGCCCTCAATCTGACCCGTATCCGCCTGACTCCCGATGGTGGTGATGTTGCCGGATCTGAAGAATCGCTGAGCACCGGTCATGTGCGCGATCGGTTTCCTGCCGCTTCACCCGATGGAGACCGCATCGTCGTCAGCACCAACAGAATCGGTGACAACGGTTTGTGGATTGTCGTTCCCGGTTCAAGCCGCTGGACCCGTGTTGAGATGCCCCAGGTGCCCGAGGAATGGGTGGTCATCGAGTGCTGGGCGCCAAACGGACGCGATCTGGGCGTGAAGCGAGTCCTTCGAGATGGAACGGCGGCGCTTTGGCGCATCGCTGTCGATGGCAGCGCAGCGGAGTCATTGGTCCCGCCAGCGCCGGCGCTGGTCGGCACGTTTGCGTGCGCATACTCACCTGACGGTCAGCAGTTGCTGTACTCACGTGATGTTGGAGGGTTCAACCAGCTGTTCGTGTTCGATCTGACAACCCGCCGTGACCGTCCGCTGACACACTCGGGTTCGCACAAGTACCAAGGGGCATGGTCGCCGGACGGCCGCTGGATCGCCTTTTCCGCGAACACGGATGCGACAGTGCACGTGTGGCGAATTCCCGCGGCGGGCGGCCCGGAGGAGCAGCTGACGAGCGGGGCCGAGCGTCACCTGCACATGTTCTACTCGCCCGATGGGCGGTGGCTGTACGTGCAGCCGAGTCATCGCAATATCCACCGCATGCCGGCGAATGGAGGACCACTGCGGCCGGTCACACGCTTTCCGGAGTCGGGCCTTTTCCTCGAAGAGCCAACGATCGCGCCGAACGGACAGTATCTCGCGTACAACCGCGGGGGCGGCGGATCATCGCTCTGGATGCTGACGTTCACCGGGGCACCTTCCGATACCGGGCCGTAATATGGCGCTGGCCCCAGGCACGCGGCTTGGCCCCTATGCGGTGACCGCCCAGATCGGCGCGGGCGGTATGGGAGAAGTCTACAGAGCCACAGATACCCGCCTGGACCGAACGGTCGCCGTGAAGGTGCTTCCCAAGCACGTCGCTTCAGACCGTGAGCTGAAGCAGCGATTCGAGCGAGAAGCCAAAACGCTCGCAGCCCTCAGTCATCCACACATCTGTCCGGTCTTCGATGTCGGCCAGCAGGACGAGATCGACTTCCTGGTCATGGAGTACCTGGAAGGCGAGACACTGGCCCAGCGCCTTACCAAGGGCGCGCTGCCACTCAACGACGCGCTGCAGATCGGTATTCAGATCGCCGACGCCCTGGCCACCGCGCATCGAGCAGGCGTTATCCATCGCGACCTCAAGCCGGGCAACATCATCCTGACGAAATCGGGCGCGAAGCTGCTCGATTTCGGGCTAGCGAAGGGCGCGGCGCCCGCGGTGGCCGGCAGCCTGTCGATGCTGCCCACGACGCCGCACGGGCTGACGCAACACGGCGCGATTCTTGGAACGTTCCAGTACATGGCGCCGGAACAGCTCGAGGGCCACGAGACCGACGCACGGACGGATATCTTCGCGTTCGGCGCCGTGGTGTACGAGATGGTCACGGGCAAGAAGGCGTTCGAGGGTAAGAGTCAGGCGAGCTTGATCGCCGCGATTCTGGCGAGCGAGCCGACTGCAATGGCAACACTGCAGCCATTGACGCCGTCACTACTCGATCACGTGGTGCATCGCTGCCTTGCGAAGGATCCGGATGACCGATGGCAGAGCGCCAGCGATGTGATGCGGGAATTGAAGTGGATTGCCGAGGCTGGCTCTCAGATAGGCGTCGCGAGCGTCGTCATGTCCCGGCCTCGACACCGGGAGCGCCTCGCGTGGCTCATTGCTGCGATCGCGGTCGTCGTCGCGGTAGTTGCTCTGCCGACGATGCTGTATGTCGGCGGCGCGGTGTCCGAGTCAGTCATCACGCGCTTTGACGTCGTGACGCCCCCGACCAGCGATCCCACCTCCTTTGCGCTCTCGCCAGACGGCCGCCAGTTGGCGTTTGTTGCGACCGCGGAGGGTGCCCAGCGGATCTGGGTGCGACCGCTCGACCGGATCATGGCGGAGCCGCTCGCGGGCACCGAAGGGGCGAGCCATCCTTTCTGGGCACCCGATGGCCGCGCGATCGGCTTTTTTGCCGGGCGCAAGCTGAAGCGCATCAATCTAGACGGCGGAGTAACACAGGTACTGGCGGATGCGCCCGCTGAACGTGGTGGCACGTGGAACAGCGACGGCGTCATCGTCTTTGCGCCGACGGCCTTCGGTCCGCTGATGCGCGTGGCGGCGACAGGCGGAATGGCAGTGCCCGCAACGCAAACCGAGCCAGGCCAGGGGAGCCATCGTTGGCCGCAATTTCTGCCCGATGGACGCCGCTTCCTTTTCTTTATGGGATTCGGGAGTTCGGCCTCGCGAGCAGTCTATGTAGGGACGCTCGATGGCGGCCAACCCACGCGCGTGCTGGATGCGGAGACCGCGGCCACATATGCACCACCGGACACCCTACTCTTCGTGCGCCAGGGCGTGCTCGTGGCGCTGCGTTTCGACCAAATGCGTGCCGTGGTGACTGGTGACCCGATTCCCGTGGCGCAAGGGGTCGGATTGGAGCCTGGAGTGGCACGCGGCACGTTTGCAGTGTCGGCGACCGGCGTGCTCGCGCATCGGGCTTCAGGCGGGGAGCGGCGGCAACTCGTGTGGCTCGACCGTGCAGGCATGGTGCTGGGCACACTGGGCGCCGCGGACGAGGACGCCCTCGGGAATCCAGAGCTGACGTCCGATGGCCGGCGTGTGGCAGTGCAGCGTGCCGTGCAAGGCAATGTCGACGTGTGGCTGATCGACGTTGGCCGCGGAGTACCAAGCCGGTTTACGTTTGGAGGGGGGTCCGATGGCGACCCTGTATGGTCACCCGACGGGACCCGCGTGGCGTTTCGGACACAACGCGACAACAACGTACTGGATCTTTTCGAGAAGCCGTCGAGCGGCACCGACGACGAACAACTACTGCTGGCGACGGAGGAATCCAAGACGCCGCTGGCCTGGTCGCCTGATGGCTTCCTGCTTTATGTCACACAGGATCGGACAACTGGAGCGGACCTCTGGGCACTGCCCATAGCGAATGAGCGCTCTACAACTCCTGGCAACCGGCGTCAGGCGTTCCCCGTGGTCAAGACCCCCTTCGACGAGACGGCGGCCCAGTTTTCCCCCGACGGACGATGGATCGCGTATGAGTCGAACGAATCGGGATCGGTTGAGGTGTACGTCCAGCCGTTTCCTGGACCAGGCCGCAAGTCGCAGGTGTCCGCCGCTGGTGGTCATGAGCCGCGGTGGCGGCCCGACGGGAAGGAATTGTTCTATGTGTCACCCGACGGCCGCCTGATGGCTGTTGCGATTGCCGTTGCGGCGGACCAGCAGACGCTGGAAACGGGTACGCCGGTGTCTCTTTTCTCGACGCGCTTCGCCAGCGGGTCGGGCATCACCGGCGTGGTGAGGAAGCCGCAATATGCGGTCGCCCGCGACGGGCGGTTCTTGATGAACGTCGCCGTCGAGGGCGCACCTGCGTCGCCGATCACCATCGTCCTCAATTGGATGACGGACCTGAAGCAATGAGGATCTCTCGCGTGCATTTCGGCTCTGCCTGCCGCACACCCACATGCTCAATCGCTTCTGTCCGACCAGAAGGGCATCACCGGCTTCGCCGCGCGAAAGATGATCGAGACGTGCCTGGAGCACGCAGCGCGCGACGGGTACCCGATTGCGTTCGCGGTCCGGCGCGATAGTATCTACGGCCGGAGGGCGACATGTCACACGAGGTTCGAGCGGGACTCTTGCTTGTCGCGGTGTTCGTCGCAGTCGATGCATCGGCGCAATCGGCGACCCCTCAAACCAGACTGCCCAACCCCTATCGATTGATCGAGGTCTGGCCGACGCTCCCGCAACGCATGAACGGAGGGCGCTGGGGTGAACTCATTCGAGCCGACATCGATCCACGCGGCAACATCTGGGTCTTTCATCGCTGCTTCAACACGGAACCCGCCGGAGCCGCCACCTGCGTCGGACGATCGGAGCCTCCGATTCTGCAGTTCGAACCGTCGGGCCGGCTGCTGAGCAGTTTCGGCGGCGGGCTGTTCGCGTTTCCGCACGGCTTCACCATCGACGGCGACGGGAACATCTGGGCGAGCGACGCCAACGCCGATGAGACCGTGCTGGGGATCTCCGCCCGCGGCCCGAACGGCGTGCTGCGCGGCCATCAGGTGTTCAAGCTCAGCCCTGCGGGCCGGCTGCTGCTGACGCTCGGAAGGGCGGGCGTCGCGGGGAACGGTGCGGATACGTTCGATCGGCCGACCGGGATCGCCGTCGCGCCGAACGGCGACGTCTTCGTGAGCGACGGCCACGGCACGAACGACCGCGTGGTGAAGTTCTCGAAGAAGGGGAAGTTCATCAAGGCCTGGGGCCGCCATGGATCCGGACCAGGCGAGTTCGACCAGCCGCACGACATTTCGCTCGGCGGTTCCCGCGGGTGGATCTACGTGGCCGACCGCTCGAACAATCGCGTGCAGATCTTCGATCAGGAGGGCACGTTCATCGCGGCATGGACGCAGTTCGGCCGACCGAGTGCCGTCTTCGTGTCGAAGGACGACACGCTCTACGTGAGCGATTCGCAGTCGAACTCGAAGGTGAACCGAGGCTATCTCAGGGGCATCACGGTCGGGAGCGCCATCGACGGATCACTGCGGGCCTTCATTCCCGACCCCGACCTGGCCGAGGCGGACGTGAATCGCATTTCCGGCGCGTCGGGCATCGTCGCCGACGACGCGGGGACGATCTACGCCGCCGACGTCGGTCCGCACCGGCTGCGGAAATACGTCAAGATCAAATAAGGGGCTCGCGGCGGTTCAGACACAGTTGGGCGTGCTATGCTGCGCGCGGTCGCCCGGCTGCTCATATGGAGGATGCCATGCGCTTCCGCTCGCTTGTCGTCCTGATTGTCGTTCTTGGCGCCAGTCCTGCCGCGGCCTGGCAGGAATACCTCTACCTCGATCGCGGCGTTGCGATTCAGTTCCCTGTGGCGCCGCAAGTGCGGACCGGCACGCATCAGTCGACGCTGCTGAAAGGCCTGGCGACGACCATCTACTCCGCCGAGGACGATCGGGTCCTGTACCGACTGACGGTGGTGGACCTCGGCGCGCGCGTCGATGCGGCCACCAATCTGCTCAACGAAGCCGCCTACGACCTGATGCGCGAAGGTGACTTGCTGTTTACCGATTTTCCGCGCGTCTACAACGACGAGCGAGCGATCTATGGGCTGACACTCGTGGTCGACCGCACGGACGGCAGCCGCGCCCGCACGTCGCTCTATGTCAGTAAGGGACGGCTCTATATCGCGGACGCGATCGTCCAACCGACACGCGGTGACAAGGACATGACGGTGCCGTCGCGCTTCGACCAGACGATCCGGTTTCCACCCGACGGGCGATTCGATTAGGTCCGGCTGAAGCCGGACGCCACGTATTATTCGCAGCCGCGATTCGAGCAGACCTTCTGGCCGCCGCTCGGCGTCACGTTCATCAGCTGCCCGCCGCGCGAGCCGTCCCTCATCGGCCGGAAGCCGACTTCGATCTTCGATCCCGGCCGGAAGCCGTCCGGCTTCCAGCCGAGCTGCTGAAGCTGCAGCGGCGAGCCCGCCTCGAACGACCAGACCGCCTCGCGGCCGTTGTCGTCGGTCAGGGTGACGTGCAGCCAGACGTGCGGATTGATCCACTCGAGCTGCTTGATCGTGCCGCTCCGGGACATCACCTTCGACTGGTCGAACATCGCCGTCGAGTGGTGTGCGACGAGCGTCGCGCCGGCGAGAAACGTGATGAGCACGCCAAGGCCGGTCCGGCTGAAGGGCACCCCAACGCGCACCATCCGCGCGTCGGGGACCCCGCCGCCGGACGCCACGTCCCCGCGCGTTCTGAGCGACATGACCCCTCCTTACCGCGTCGACGGATAGTTCCCGAGCGCCCGTCGTTCACCGGGCGTCCAGTCCGGACGTACCGGAAACATGTTGTCGCGGTGCGGCATGCGCACCTTGGGAAGCGTGGTCTGGTCGAGGACGTCGGCTTCGCCGACGATCTTATTGAGGTACAGAATGTACGCGGTCACCGCGTAGGCCTCGTCCGGCGTGAGCGTGCCGGGCTGCATCCAGGGCATGGCGCGGTTGATGAAGTCCCAGACGGTCGTCGCGTAGGGCACGAGGCTCTCCTCGAGCTTCACGGGCTTGGCGTTCCCGAGCGGCACGACGCCGCGATGGATCGGCGTGCCCGTGCCATTCGGCCCGTGGCACGCGAGGCATTTCTGCTTGTAGACCGCGACGCCCTCTTTCGCGCTGCCGCGCCCTACGGGAAGCCCCGTGCCGTCGGGCGCGGCCGAGGGAAAGACGGCGCTAATTTCCTCCGCCGTCGGCGTTCGCCCGAAGCCGAACGTCTGCGCGTGCGCCAGCGCAGGGATGCTGGCGGCAATCGCGATCGCTGCGGCTAGCACGTAGTGTCCGGCTTTAGCCGGACCTGGTACGGCCGCGCGCCGACGTGTGGTCCGGCTGAAGCCGGACGCTACGGATGTCTTACGCTCCCGCGATCGCATTCGTCACGCTCCCGTCGCGGTCGATCCGCCACGGCTGGATGCCGTTGAAGTGATCGGCCTCGTAGAAGTACTCGACGCCGACCTTGAACAGCCTCGCGGCTTCCTCGATCGTCGGCTGCACTTCGCCGCGCTCGTCCGTGCAGCGCGCCTGGATCACGCACTCCTCGCCCTTCCACGTCCACGGGAAGCGGAACCGCGTGTGTGCGTGCCGCAGTATCGGCTGCTGCAGCTGCGCTTCTTGGTAGGTCTTGCCGCCGTCGAGCGAGATGTCGACGCGGCGCACCACGCCGCCGCCGGTCCACGCGATTCCGGTGATCTCGTAGAACCCCGGTCCCGGCAGCTTCTGTCCGCCGGACGGCTTCGTGATGACCGCCTTCGGGCCGAGCTCGAACCGATACCACAGTCCCTTGCCGTCGGCCGCCGTGTCGGCGTTGTTCCCGGCTTCGTGCCACGTCGCATACGGCTTGTCGACGACGTGGATGCGGTTCAGCCACTTGACGGCGCGAATCGCTTCCCAGCCCGGAACGATCAGGCGCAGCGGGAAGCCCTGATGCGGGCGGATCGGCTCGCCGTTCTGCGCCCAGGCGACGATGGTGTCGTCGAGCCCCTTCGCGAGCGGAATGCTCATCGTGTACTTGTTCGACTCGCCGCCTTCCGCGATGATCCAGCTCGCCTTCGGCTCGACGCCAGACTCCTTGAGGAGGACCGACAGCAGCACGCCGGTCCATTCGCTGGTGCTCGTGCGCCCGTGAATGAGCTGCACCGAGTTGCGGTTGGGTCCGCGCAGCGGCCGGCTGTTGGCGTTGCACTCGAGGAAGTGAATCCGCGACACGGACGGGAACCGTTTGATCTCCTCCATCGTGTAGGTGAGCGGGCGGCTCACCATGCCGTGCACCATCAGGCGGTGCTTCTGCGGATCGACGTCGGGGACGCCGTTCGTGTGGTCCATCAGGAAGTGGAGCCCGGACGGCGTGATGATCCCGTCGAGCTCGTGCAGCGGCGTCATCAGCGAGGTGTCGGTGATGGCGGACGGCCGGCCCGTCGTACGACGGACGATGTTGCCGGCGAACTTGGAGGGCTGTCCGTAGGCGAGCAGGCCCTGCGGCTCGTAGGGCGGTGGCGTGGCGGTCTGGCCGCGCACCGATCGAATGGCGCCCATCACGAACGCGGCGAGGGCGCCGCCGCTCGTCAGAAAGCGCCGGCGATTCGGACCGGAGTGGGAACCCATAGGAGGTTCTCCTTTAAGTACGTAGTGTCCGGCTTCAGCCGGACCTCCTTCGGGTACGTAGTGTCCGGCTGTAGCCGGACCCTACGACGTTGTCAAGACGCGGCTCATAGTAACAGCCGCCTGCCCGGCAATCAACGTAGGCAGCCGCCCCCCACCCCATGGTGTTGGGATTATCGGGATGCGATCGGCCGTTCCAGCTCGTCGGCTCGCTAGGCCGGGGTCGGACACCTCACAGCAATCTGAAGGTGTCGAGCGACTTCAAGTCACGGTCGAATGTGGCGGTGTATGTCGCGCCCAGTGTGCGATTGATCCGGCCGATCAGGGCATCCGCGAAGCCCGCTTTCCCGGACTGGAAGTCGCGGAGCGCGTCCCGCGCCTCCCGCGCCCGCTCGACTTCGAACTGCGCCGTGTCGAGAATGCGCTCGAGGACGTCAGCGATCTCGCTCCGTGAGTAGTCGTACGCCGACTCCAGGACCCAGGTCAGCTCACAGAGGACCGAGCTGCTAATGAGTAGCCGCTCGTCCTGCGCCACAGCGTCGTCGATGAGTCGTTTGGCTTTCGCATACTGCGAAGTGTCATCCTTCGTCAGATAGCGAATCAGCACGTTCGTATCGAGGCCGATCATCGCCGGCGTCTGAACCGTTTGCGGAAACGTGCCCGGATGCTCGCGTCCATCTCCTGGACGGACACCGACCGCCGAGCTCGCCGGGACAACACCCCCGCCAGTTCGTGCACGTGACGTGTCAGCGGCTTCAAGACAACGGTCCCGTCATCTTCGATGACGAAATCGAGGCGCGCGCCGGTTTCGAGCTTCAGGTGATCGCGCACGGCCTTGGGGATGGTGACCTGACCCTTGGTGGTCAGGGTGGCCTCGGGCATGACGGCTCCTTACATTCTGTAGTATACCTTACTATGAAGTAAGGAGAGACACGTCGTCCATTCAGCGGGCGCCACGGTCCGTCCCACTTTCAAGCAGGCGGTACTGCGCGCGCGCCAACGCCTGGGTGACGTACTGGCTGATCATGTGGGAACTTCTGCCTATTTTGCCACGGCCGCAGCCTCCGAACGGCCGCACCGCGCCCTCACGCGGGCGCATCGTGGACCCGCCCGGCGTGAAACACCGCGGTGACCTGCCGCCAGCGCTCAGGCGTCATCCCGTCGCTCAGCGCGCAACTCCTTCGTGCCTCGTCATTACGGCGTCGGCACCTTCGCTTTCAGCTCCTCGGTCCAGTTCTGGATGACGACGATAGTCGGCGCTACGGCTGATCCTCCGAGTTCTTTGATCATCAGAAAGCGCTGGCCGTCGGGAGACACATCGTAGGTGCGGCCCGACGCTCCTCCACCCAGGAAGTAGCCCTCGAACAGCTTCGTCGGATTGCCGGCCGTGAACGTGGACCCGCCTTGCACCGGCACACTCATCACCGCGCCGCTCGGTCCCAGGTAGAAAAGCTCCTTTCCATGCGGAGCCCACAGCGGACGGCTGCCGCCGCCAGTGGAGATCGGCCAGCGCCCGCGGTCGATCTCGGGAAACGGCCGCACGTAGATTTCGTCTTGCCCCGACTCGTTCGACTGATACGCCAACCACCGCCCGTCTGGCGAAATCTCACCGTTCGCCTCGAGGAACCTCGTGTGCACGAGTGGTTCCACTGGTTGCTGGCCCGCCACCGCCAGCAGAGCGAGGTCCCTGCCTTGTACAGAGCCGACCTGGCCGTTCGTCACCGCGTTTGCGGTCGGCCGGTCCTCGCGGAAGACCAGCCGAGTGCCGTCTGGCGAGAAGGCGGAGGGACGTTGTTGATTCGGGCTCTCTGTGAGGCGGTCGACCGTCCCTGTCCCGTCCGCGGCCTGCCAGAACAGATTCAACTGACCAGTTCGATCGGAGGCGAACACCAGCCGCCGCCCGTCCGGTGTCCAGACTGGATACCCATCTTGCGCCGCGTCGAAGGTGAAGCGCGTCAACGCCTCGCGCGCGAGGTCCCAGATCCAGATGTCCTGGTCCTGATCGCGGACGTCGAGGGCGACGCGCGTTCCATCCGGCGACAGCCGCGGGTACACGTAGCCGCGCGCAGATCCTATGGAGGGCAATAGAAAACGGGTCCGGCTGTTACGCTCCTCACGCGCTTGGTGCTTCAAACAAGCAGAAACGGAGGACCGATGAACACCGTGACCCGTCGCGCGGAGTCT